>Ga0209526_10001240_pt1 | contig 16995 bp, 13 predicted proteins | sample JacPinW_OM2H0_M1_FD_188566 | JGI IMG/M metagenome (GOLD analysis project Ga0209526, IMG submission 188566) | Forest soil microbial communities from Algoma, Ontario, Canada - Jack Pine, Ontario site 1_JW_OM2H0_M1 (SPAdes) (version 2) | ecosystem: Environmental > Terrestrial > Soil > Boreal... | reverse complement strand
AGTCGGAGTCGTTGGGGTTGGTCACGTCGGTGGGAGCGCGGCGTTAAATATGGCGTTGCGGAATTCGTGTCGAGAGATGGTCCTCATTGATGCGAATCGTCAATTAGCCGTTTCCCAGGCACTGGATATCAACCAGACCAGCGCGGCGGTATCTGGGCCAAAGGTCCGAGCGGGAGACTACCTGGATCTAGCCGGAGCGGATCTGGTAGTGCTAACACCCGGGATCAACGAGAAAGCAGGTGGCGCTGATCGGCCCGGGGACAAGGAAGGACGTCTCAGGTTACTCAACACGAATGATCCGATTTTTGTCGATGTCGTTCCCAAGACAATCGCTGCGGCTCCTAATGCCATATTGCTCGTTGCTACGAATCCGCTTGATCCAATGGTCGAGCTGACTCGACGTCTCGCAAATGGAAACGCGGTGCTGGGGACCGGTACGTTTCTAGATAGCCTTCGGTTTAAGACAGCGTTAGCTCAGCATTTGGAAGTCGCCCCGGAATGTGTGTCTGCCTTAGTCCTAGGAGAGCACGGCTTAACCTCTGTGCTTTGGTGGTCCAAAGTGACCATAGGTGGTGTGCCGCTCAAGTCCTATCTGGGCGAGAGACGCATTGATGGGCAGGCGCTGCGCAGGTCAGTCGAAGAATATGTCAGGCAAGGTAATATCAACGTAATCAAGGGCAAAGGTGCCAGCGAGTTTGCGATCGGAACTGCCATTGCCCGAATCGTCGAAATTATCCTGCGAGACGAGTGCTCGGTAATTCCCGTTTCCGCTTACAGCGAAAGGTATGCGGTAACTCTTTCCCTACCACGCAGAGTGGGTCGTAGCGGTGTTCTGAATGAGTTCGAAATTGAGGCAAATAAAGAGGAACAGATAGGACTAGAAAAGAGCGTCGAAGCGCTGAAATCGGCCATGGAACGACTCGATCATAGGCTAGAAGCAATCTAGGGAGCAGGCACGCCGGTTCATCATCAGTTCCATTTCGAGGCAGCTGCACCGGCCATGTTCAAATCGAACCTGAACCCTCCTCAGCTTTGCCCATTTGGCGCTGGACTTCCGCTGCCGCAGCGGCAATCGCCTCGCGGCCGAGGCCCGATTTAACGATGCGAATCAGTTCTTCCTCGGTTGTATCGGAGGTAGAGGCATCGAGCACGATCTCGCCGGAGTGCAGAAAGTTAATGCGATCGCACACCTCGAACACCTGGTTATAGTTGTGCACGATCAAAATGATCGAAACGTTGCGCTGGCGACGCAGGCTCTGGATCAAGCCCAAGACATTGGCGCCTTCCCGCACCCCCAGAGCGGCCAGCGGCTCATCCAGGACCAGGACCGTAGGTGACGAGTAAATCGACCGGGCAACGGCAACGGACTGACGCTGCCCGCCGGAAAGCAGGTCGACTGTGCTGTTCACGCTCGGAATTTCGATGCCCAACGTGTCGAGGTAGGTCTTGGCCAGATCGCGCATTTTTCTATTGTCCAGCAGCTTCACACCCAGGATCCGCTTGTGATACTCGCGCCCCAGGAACATGTTGTGGTAGATACTGAGGTCGCCGATCAGCGCAAGATCCTGGTAAACTGTCTCGATGCCGTGCGCACGCGCATCGCGCGGTGAGCCGAAGTGTACTTCTTGACCTCTCGAAACAATCGTGCCGGCGTCAGGTTGGTGAAACCCGGAGAGGATCTTTATCAGGGTTGACTTGCCCGCGCCGTTATCGCCGATCAACGCCAACACTTCTCCTTGACGGAGCTTGATGCTCACATCAACAAGCGCGGTGACGGCCCCGAAGGTCTTGCTGATGTGGGACATTTCGAGGATGACTGGGGTTTCCGGGTCGAGAGCGGGAATATCCTGCGGGTTCATATGCGTCTTCGTATACGGAGTCGGTCGACCTGGACGTTCAATATCATAGCCGCGAGAATCCCAGCGCCCAGGTAGATATCGGACACGGTGGCCTGGGCGCCCATCATGACCAGGCCATTATTAAGCGTGGCTACGACGAACGCACCAATCAACGAGCCGACGGCTGTGCCCGACCCCCCAAGCAGGGAGGTGCCCCCAATGACTGCCGCCGCGATGGCCTGCAGAGTGAGAAAGGGGCCGCCAGCGGCAGGATCGGCGGACCCAAACTGACAGGTGTTGATGATGCCGGCAGCTGCGGCGCACCCTCCGGCAATCATGAAGTTGTACACCTTGATCCGGTCGGTACGCACACCGATCTCCTTCGCCCCGACGATGTTGCTTCCGGTAGCAATGGTGTGGAGGCCGAAGGTCGTTCTGTTCAACACCAGGGTCATCGCCGCAACGACCAGGGCAGTCCACAGCAAAGGTGTAAATGCCGTCAGGCTATGCCAGGACCAGAGAGAATCTGCGCGTGGGTCGTACAGGCTCTCCCCGAAGATTTCGTTAAAAGGCTCTTGCACCGGCGTCACGATGGGCTGGCTATTGTAAATCGAGACGACAATGCCTTGCAGAAAGAAAAGTGTGCCGACTGTGGTGATCAGAGAAGGCACCCGGAAGCGGACGGTGATGATCCCGTTGACCGCGCCAACCAGCACGCCGAGCGCAACCCCGGCAACCGCACCGACGGCCAAGGGCACGCCCCAGGCAACGGACATAAGGGCCATGACGTAAGGAGCAAGCGAGAAGGTGCTGCTCACCGAAAGATCGATCTCGCCGGTGATCATCAGCATGACTTCGGCGACCGCGATCAAGCCGAGGCGGCCGGTGTCGCGGAGGACGACGCCCAGAAATTGCGGGGACAGGAACTGCCCATCGCTGCCAAACTGGAAGTAGACTACAAGAAGGACCGCGATGACAGCGATGCTGGCCTCTCGATAACGGGAGAGGATTACCAGCAACCTCTCCAACATGGTGTTCGGCATCTTGACGCGGACCTTGCGCGTCGTTGTTTGTGCTTTCTTAGTTTCCAACTCTAGACTCATTCGCAATGGGCCGCTTGCCCGTCGAGGCTGAATTGCTGAGGCGGTGTAGAGGTAAGGCGAGGCTGGAACAACCCGACTCGACAATCCTAAGTTGGCTCGTCGCTGGTCGAGCCCCCGAAGCGACTCTTGCCCAGGTAAAGCCCAACATTGTCTTTGGTCACGTAGGCGTGGCTGGTATCGCTGTCCGCCGGGCCGGCCAGGCCGCCTGAAAGCTTGTACAGGTACATCTGCTGGACAGGCAAGAAGCCTTGCAGATAGGCTTGCTGATCGACCGTGAAGGTCATGTCCCCAGTGTTGATATAACCCAGGCTTTGCGGGAAGAGGTCAAAGCCAGCGACGATCACACCCGCTTTCGCGAGGCCATACTTGGCGGACACGAAGCCGCAGGCATAGGTGTCCGAGCCTCCCGTAGCGAACAGGCCGGCCACTTTCTTGTGGCTGAGGTAATAGCTTTCGATCCGCGATATCTCCGTGGCCGGATCTGGGCCGGCGTTGACGACATCGTAGGTGACATGGTTGCCCTGGTCCTTGATGGCCTGAATGTAGCCGTCAAGGCGAGGCTGGGTGTTAAGCGAACCCGGAACACCGATCTCGAGCATGACGTGGCTGTCCTTTGGCACCAGCTTCAGCCACCTTGTGGCGGCGCTATAACCGGACTGATACAGAGGCTGCCCTACGTAGGCTAGACGCTTGTTGGGGCTGCCGGCAGGCACGTCGGCATTGAAGGCGATTACCGGAATGCCGGCGGCGATCGCCGTGGCCGTCGGCGCATCGAACGCTTTGGGGTCTACCAGGCACACCGCGATGCCGTCTGCCTTTTCCGCAATTGCCGTCTGCATGGCGTTGACCATCTCTGAGACAACATTTTTCTCCGAGCCTGTCCACTGATACTGACATCCAAAGAAGGCGCAGGCATCCTGGATGCCATAAACCGTCGGCGTAAAAAACTGATCCAGCGTAACATGGCAGACAAAGAAGAACTTGTAGTTTTTCTTGGGCAGGCCACCGGCCGTTTGCGGCGGATTAGCTGCCAAGCTCGAGCCGAGCCCTCCAGCCAATGCCGCGCCACCCAAGCCGAATTTTGCGGCCATTGCAAAAGCCTTGCGCCGGCTGACTGCTATACTGACCCTTTCTGCCATTTCCACCTGATCTCGCGTCTCGTTGTCCACGTCGAAACTACCTTTCTTTGTGTTTGGATTATGAACGCCAGCTACCCCGCGCTAAATCGCGCAGCTAGCGGTCAGGATCGCCCTATGAACCTGAAGGGCCGCGGACTATGGTCCATCATCATCAGGAAGACGGAGGGAACGGTTCTGGGTAGTTGTAGTTTTACTACAGACAGTTCTTCTCTGTCAAAAACAATCGCACACCTGCATTGAGCTCGTCGCTTCTCACAGCATCTGATCTATGCACTCTAGCCGCCCAGCTTTTGTTCGCAGCGCGCACGATCACGTAATGAGATTCCAGAATAAACACCCGGCGTCGGCCGAGATGAAGGATCAAGCTCAAGGCGAATGGAGGTAGAGATGAACGCAATTAGTCAGTGAAAGAATTTCTCATCGTGCCTTCTCTTTCTTAGCAGAAAGCCGCGCCGACTTCCGACTGGCAGCAGGTTTCGGCTGGACCAGGACCTGGAACAGAGCAGCAAGCTGCCGAGAGAGCGCGGCGGCATCGGCTCTGGCGAGCGCCGTGCTGCCGATGACTTTGCGCATAAGATAAAAGCCCGCGATAAGGGATTGGAACAGTGCGGCGCGCTCATTCGCCTCCGCGCCAGGCAGCAAGGCGGCCAAGGGCTTCTCGAACGTCCGTTCAATCTTCTCCCGCCAGATCGCCGCGGCCCGCTGATTCGAGATCGACCGCAACATCACCAAGAAGCCGTCACGGGGTTGCTCCTCGAGTGCCATTCGAGCCACCAGAGCGACGGCGGCATCCCGGCTGAGCGTCGTGAGATCCCGGCCAGGGGTCGTAGCTTCATCTGTGAGTATAGTTCTCTTTGCCAAGGCGACCTCAACGACTTCGGCAAAGAGCTGCTCCTTGGAGCCGAAATAGCGATTGACCAGCATGGCGGTCACCCCGGCCCCTTTTGCGATCTCTCGGACGCCCACGCCGTCATAGCCTGATCGGGTGAAAGCAATCAGGGCCGATTCCAAGATCGCCTGCCGGGTTGCGCTGGCATTGCGCCGATGCTTGGGCGGAGTGGTGCCCGTCTTGCTTACCGAATCGCCGCGATTCATATCTACGCATGTAGATTTGACACTTTTCCCAGTCAAGTCTACAGACGTAGACCACTGAGCGACAATGTCGGCCAATTAGTGTGAAAATCCGAGATTGTTATGGATTTAAGATCTAAGGAGGTTCCAATGCCACAGGTCTGGTTGATTACCGGCAGCTCCCGCGGCTTAGGCCGAGCGCTCGCCGAAGCAGTGCTCGACAAGGGGCACAAACTCGTCGCCACGGCGCGCAATCCCGCGCAGCTTGCCGATCTGGCGGAACGCTACGGTGATCAGGTCCGCACTGTCGCACTCGACGTGACCGATGAGCAGGCTGCAAACAGTGCCATCAACGCGGCTTTCGAAGCCTTCGGGCGGCTCGACGTGCTCGTCAACAACGCGGGCTATGGCGATGTCGGCCCGATCGAGGACACAAGCCTCGCTGACTTCCGAGCCCAGATCGAGACCAATCTCTTCGGCGTCATTAACGTCACTAAGGCTACGATCCCCCTCATGCGGGAGCAAAGGTCGGGCCACATCCTCCAGTTATCATCCATAGGTGGACGAGTCGGAGCGCTCGGCCGCGCGCCCTATTCCGCCGCCAAATGGGCCGTTGAAGGCTTCTCGGAAGTGCTAGCTAAAGAGGTCGGCCCGCTCGGCATCAAGGTGACGATCATCGAGCCGGGCGGTTTCCGTACTGACTTTGCGGGCTCTTCAACGACGATCCGAGAGGGCCGTCCCGAATATGATTCCACCGTCGGCACGGTGGCCCGTTTTCAGCGCGACTACAATGGGGTCCAGCCTGGCGATCCGGTCAGGGCAGCGGCCGTTATCATTCACGTCGCGAGCCTTGATGAACCGCCGCTGCGGCTGCTGCTCGGCAGCGACGCCGTCCACAGTGTCGAGCTGGCCGACCTCGCTCGGATCGAAGCGGACAAGAAATGGCGAGACTTGAGCGTCTCTACCGACTTCGCGGCAGGCGGTGGGTCCAAAGTCTATCCCTGGGAGCGGCAATGAGTCGCAACGCGATTCCCAGCGATCGCTGACTTCGCGACCTTTTCAATCGATTCCGGCAGGTATTGGTCAAACGAGTAGGAATCCGCGCCAACAACGTTACCAATATAAGAAGGATTCATCATGGTCCTTCAACTAAAAGGTAAGCTCGCACTCGTTACCGGTAGCAGTTCCGGCAACGAACCGTACTCGTTGCGTAGTATGGGAAGCGCCGACTTCTGCCGGATGCCATTTGCGGAACAGCTTGTCAGAAATCCCCTTTTTTGAGAGTGTTGCGATTCCGCGTTTCTGAAACCTTTTCCCCCGAGCGCTTATCTCATAAATGAATGCATACCGACTTCAGCGCCTTTTTCATCCGGTGTCCCACCGCACCTTGATCGTGGCCATCGATCACGCGCTTTTTAATAATGCGGCGTTCCTCGAGGGCATTGAGCAGATGCAGAAAATCGTGGGTAAGGTTGCGCAGGCCAACGCGGACGGAGTGTTATTGTCTGTCGGCGAGGCGCATCACCTGCAGCGCCTTCCGGGCCGGGGAAAACCGGGGCTGATGTTGCGCGTAGATCCAGCCAATTTCTACAGCGACACCGTGCCGACTGGACACCTCCAGTGTCGCGTTTTTGATAATGCCGTGGAGCTGGCTCTACGCCTTGATGCTGCCTGCATCCTTCTTAACCTGCTGCAGATTGATGACCACCCGGAGATGCTGAATCAGTGCGTGCAGAACGTGTTGCGCGTCAAAAGTGATTGTGAACGCTACGGTATGCCGCTGGGACTCGAGCCGCTTTCCTTCAAGAAAACCAAGGATGGGTATGCGGGTGATGAAAATCCGGATCGCGTGGTTACGCTGGCTCGCATGGCCGCGGAATTAGGAGCCGACCTCATTAAAACGGACTCGACCTCGCCGGTGGAGGAGTTTCATCGCGTTGTTGAAGCAGCGTACGGAGTTCCGGTTACGGTCCGGGGAGGAAGCCGGGCCTCCGATAGCGAGGTGCTGGAACATACCGAAAGGCTCGTCAAGCAGGAGGTAGCCGGGATCATCTATGGCCGGAATGTCATTCAACACAAAACGCCGGAGAAAATGGCACGTGCGTTACGGGCAGTGATTCATGAGAACGCATCGGCTTCGGACGCTCTGGCGTTGATCAAATCCTAAAGGTCCACCTGTTTATGAAGCAAAGTGAAGTCAACCTCTTTTGCAACGAAGCAGCCATCTGTTTCACGAAACACCAGTGGGCGCTCCCGCCGAAACCGCAGTGGGCGGCAACGGACTTTGGGCTTGGTGATTACAAAAAAGCCGGACTGGTCGAAGTGCTCCTTGCCAACGAACCGGAGTATTGTGAGAAAATCATGTATGCGCGCAAGGGCATGGTTACGCCCGTCCACACGCATGGCCAGAAAAAAGAGGACATCATCTGCCGGGGGGGCAGCTTACGGCTTTGGCTTTGGTCTTCCAACCCGCGTGAAACCGAGACGAATGATCCTGTCGCTGTCCGAGTAAATGGAGCGGAACGCACCGTAAAATCCGGTGAACCCTTCCTTCTTCAGCCCGGTGAACGCATCACCTTGACACCTGGAATCTGGCATGAATTTGCCCCGGCAACCGACTATTGCCTAATCGGAGAAGTGAGCACGTGGTGCGACGAAGCTCACGACAATTTCTTTGCCGATCCTGCGATTGACATTTTTCAGACCGTCGAACCAGATGAGACCGCGAAACTGCCCGGTTAAATTGTGACAGATCGAAAGCAGAGTAACCGTTCGCTGGTCCCACCGCTTGAAATGAAAAACATACAGGCGTTCATCTTCGATATGGACGGGCTTCTTCTCGATACCGAGAGAGTTTACCAACGGTCCTGGAGCGAGGCTGCTCGACGGCTTGGATTTGATTTGAGCGATGAAATTTATCTCATGCTCATTGGCATCACGGTGGCGGACTCCGAAAAGCGACTGGTAGAAGTTTTTGGTTCTCGATTTCCGATCGGCGAGTTTCGAAAAGATGCAAAGTCACGTTACGAGACGATCGTGGAGACGGAAGGCATTCCACTTAAACCAGGAGTTCGTGAAATGCTGGAATGGGCGCGCCACAAGAATATCCCATGCGCGGTCGCCACTTCGACATTGAGTGCGGAGGCGCAAGACCGTCTGGCCAAACACGGCATCCTCAAGGAATTCCGGCAACTCATCGGAGGAGAGATGGTAAGCAGGGGGAAACCCCATCCCGACATATTTCTCAGTGCGGCCAAAGCGCTAGGAATCGATCCACCCTATTGTCTGGTTTTTGAGGATGCACATAGTGGTGTTCGTGCGGCCAAGGCTGCGAATATGCATGTGTTGCTCATTCCCGACATGCTGCCCTCCACTCCGGAGATGGAACAGTTGGCGACGCATGTCTGTGAGAGCTTGGTGGACGCCCGAAATTGGCTGGCAGAGGAGCACTTTCAATAATTGGACGCTCCTTGATGAAGCCCTCCGAAATTGCGAGACTCGCGCGGCAGATGGGAGCAGCGCCTGATCCGTGGACCCGCCGTCAGTTTCTTCGTGCGACCCTGGCGGGAGGCGCAGGTCTCTTCCTCAGTGGTCAAACGGGATTCGGACAACGCCGCCGGCCGGGATCGAAGCCGAGAGTCCTTATCATAGGAGCCGGATTCTCCGGACTGGCCTGCGCTTTTGAACTGCAGGGCGCGGGGGCAGATGTGATCGTGCTTGAGGCGCGCGGCCGACTGGGCGGGAGAGTGCTTTCCATGGACTCATTCATTAAGAAAAGGGTTGTGGAGGCGGGCGGCGAATTGATCGGCTCCAATCATCCAACCTGGGCGGCTTACGCAGGTCGGTTCGGTCTGCACTTCGACGACGTGGTGGAGCCAGAGTTAGGCCGATCCCCGATCATGCTGAATGGCTGCATCTATCAAGGCGAAGCGCTGGTAGAACTTTGGAATTCGATCCGAAACGCGATGTCCTTATTGAATAAAGACGCGCGCACAGTAAATCTTAACACTCCCTGGAAGACTCCCGACGCAGGCAGATTGGATCATCTTTCGCTCGAAAAGGTGTCGCATACTTGGTCTTTGGATGGGAGCACGCGTCAAGGTCTGCTCGCCCTGATCGGAAATGATAACGCCGCATCTCCCAAACAGGAAAGCTATCTGGGAGTCATTGCTTCCGTTGCCGGCGGAGGTGTCGAGCAATATTGGACAGAGACCGAGGTGTTTCGGTGCCGGGGAGGAAATCAGCGGTTGGCGTTTAAGTTGGCCGCGGCCATTGGCTTAGACCGCATTCATCTGACCGCGCCGGTCGAGCAAATTCACCTCGGCGACCAACGCGTTACCCTCTCTACTGCGGGAGGAACGACGTTCGAGGGCGATATCGTCGTGCTTACTGTGCCGCCGAGCGCTTGGAAGAACTTTAGTGTAAATCCGAAGATTCCTTCAACCTACCAGGTGCAAGCTGGGCCCGCCGTCAAATACCTATCCAGCGTGAAAAGACCATTCTGGCTCGCCGACGGACTTTCAGCCAATTCGATGTCAAATGGTCCGATCGGTGCAACCTGGGAAGGGACGGAGGCACAGCGGACTGATCCAACGGATCCGGCCTGTCTCACCGTATTTTCCGGCGGTTTAGCCGCCCAGCGTTGTCTTGCGATCTCGCCAAAGGTACGCACCGAGATTCTTGGACGGAAATTGGAAAAAATTTACCCCGGCTATTTAGCAAACGTCGACCGATCGATGTTCATGAACTGGCCGGCGGATAAATATACCCTCTGCGGGTACACTACTCCCTCAGTGGGAGAAGTGACGACGAAGTACCCGCTATTGCGCCAAGGTTTTGCAGATCGGATGTATTTTGCCGGCGAATACACGAGCCTTCTTTTCCCCGGCTATATGGAAGGCGGTCTTCATTCCGGAGCCACGCTGGCCAAGCGGCTTGCCGAAAAAGTAAACCTCTTCTGACAGGCGCGAAATATTGAGTAGAAACCCAAGACTGCTGACCGGTCTCTGCTACGCCGCAATGATGAGTCTGGCCATCGGACTCAACTTGCTGCCGGTATTTTTGAACAGCCTTCGCCACTCATTCGGTACGACGCTCCTTACGCTGGAGGAGCTTGGCCGCCTGGGCGCGTTGTCGTTCGCCGGTTTGTGCCTGGGAATTGTGGCGACAGGGCCGTTCGTGGATCGTTGGGGTCCCAAGCTGTTCGTTCAGATTGGGAACGCACTCATTGCCATTAGCTTGACGGGAATGATATTCGTCCCCAGCTATGCCGCGCTGGGATTTGCAGTGTTCGTGCTTGGTCTGGGTGCCGGAATCCTCGATATGGTGCTTAGCCCCGTGGTGGCCTCGCTGAATCCCGACAAGCGTTCGTCCTCTATGAACTGGCTACACTCCTTTTATTGCGTGGGTGCGGTGGTCACCATATTGGCCGGCACTCTGGTTTTGCAGATGGGCTGGGGTTGGCGCACTGCCTGTCTCGTACTGCTTCCTCTTCCTTTGATTTTGTTCGCCGCATTTGCCCGAATGACATTTCCATCGATCGTATCCGACGAGGAGGGGCGCACTCTTTTAGGAACGATTTTGAAGGAAAAATGGTTCCTCGGAGCGATGGCTGCCATCTTCCTCGGTGGCGCAACCGAACTCGGCATGGCGCAATGGCTGCCGGCCTATGCGGAATCCGCGCTCGGTTTTCCGCAATGGATTTCCGGTGTCGGGCTGCTTTTGTTTTCCGTCGCAATGGCGGCGGGAAGAATGATTGTGGGGGCCTTCGGCACGAAGCTGGACCCTTTTCATACAATGGCCTGGGGATGCAGCTCGTCGGTAGTCTTATTCCTGGCGGGATCGTTTCTGCCGATCTACTCGCTTGCCCTAGCAGCGTGTGTACTTGCCGGATTTACCGGAAGTTGTCTGTGGCCCACAATGCTGGCAGTCACCGCCGATCGCTATCCCAATGGTGGAGCGAGCATGTTCGGGGCGCTGGCAGCGCTCGGTAATGCGGGCGGCATCTTCATGCCCTGGACGGTGGGATGGATCGCCGGCTTACACGACTTGCACCTCGGTCTTGCGGTTTCCGCTGTCGCTCCGCTGCTTATGCTGCCGCTTGTGCTTGGGTTAGGTCGTTTGGCCCATCCATCCCGGATATTCTGACTCAACAATGGAAGGCAGACGCTCCCTTTCTCCATTAGTCGCGGTCGGTTTTGCCCTCTTTACCGACGCGTTCCTTTACGAAGTAGTCATACCGCTCGCCCCGCTGTCACCAGCGGGAATCACTTCCACTTCTGATATCGCATCACTCTATTGCGCTTATGCCCTCGGAGTGGTGCTTCTTACGCCGCTTTGTGGCATCGTGTCCGACCGAATTGGTCGCAAGAACCCGCTCATCGTCGGAGCGATCGCTCAGTTGATCGCGACGTTTATTTTCGCCAGCGCAGGGAGCTATTGGATACTCATGCTCGCACGAATTATCCAGGGCGGAGCTTCCTCCGCGGCGTGGACTGCAGGGCTCGCCGTCATCGCGGAGCGGTATCCCAACCAGCGAGTGCAAAAAATGGGCCTGGCCATGCTCGGCACTACGATGGGGGCGCTCATGGCTCCGCTCGCCGGCGGTGCGCTTTACGATATGGGCGGATATCTCGCCCCGTTTTGGGTCAGTGGACTAATCGCGTTTGTGGATCTCATCCTGCGTCTGACTTTGATTCCGCACGATCAAAATCACATTGCTGTTCCCAACGCAATGCCTGTCCTTTTCCGCAATCGAGCCGTGCTCGCTGCCGCACTTGTCGCCGCACTCATTGCCTGCGGTTGGGGATTGATCGAGCCCGATGTGCCAGCGTTTTTAATTGATAAGGCGGGGGCATCATCGACAGTAGTCGGCCTGCTGTTTACTCTCTCCGGTGTGGCATACGGGCTTGCCGCCACGCCCGTGGAACGTTTGACCGAGTGGTTTGGGCGGCGATTTGCGATTTCTCTCGGTTTGACCATCATGGCCGTCGGAATGCCGTTCCTTGTGATTTACCCAAGCGTGATCTTGGTGGGCACGGCATTGTGTCTTGTCACCATAGCCTACGCCTGTGCGATGAATCCTCTCCTTACCGAACTTGCTGACGCCGTGGACCGTTGCGCCGCCGGCGCCTACGCGTCGGTTTATGCCATCTTCAATATCGCTTATGCGATTGGAACGCTGATAGGCGGCGTGGTCGCAGGCCCCGTCGCCAGCCACTTTTCGGTGTTGACCGCCTCTCTGTCGATTGGTGTCATCCTCCTTCTTTCCCTGCCGCTTCTCAGGTGGGGTTTGATATCTGTTTCCGCCGCACCGGCCAGGCAAACCAGAGCCGATAAGGCTTGATCTACGAAGCCCACCTTCTTGAAAGGGAGCGGTAAAGAGGTCGAGTCTAAACATTCACCACATATGAAAAATCTGTTTTGAAGATTAAGACCCAACCTAAAAGTTAGTGACTAGTCTGCTCGGTGCGCGACGGCTTCTGCATATTTACTGATGCCATTGGGCAACACGAAAACCTAGTGAAGAGGGGTGACTCGCCCTAATGATGGTCAGGTATGTGGCGTGAATCGTATGATTCCTGCTCAATTTGCCTAAGGGCGTTCTCCCGCAAAGTTTTTCGGTCAATCTTCCCGGTGGGTCCGTACGGTAGATTCTCGGAGAAAATAATCTGGTCCGGAACTTTATATTCAGCCAGGTGCATTCTGGCAAAATCGACCAATTGTTCTTGCCTAACTGGAGCGCTGCTCTCCTTGAGAACCACATGCGCCTGCACTAACTCGGCACCACATCTGTCAGGTACTCCAATGACCCCTATCTCCCGGACGCTGGGGTGTTGGTATAACACGCCTTCGACTTCGATGGGTGATACCAACCCGGCTCGATGGTTGATGATCTCCGATTTGCGACTCACGAACCAGTAAAAATCCTCTTCGTCTTTATAAGCGAGGTCACCGGTATGAAACCACCCCTCCACGATATTCCTTGCAGTTAATTCCGGGTCGCGCCAGTAGCCTGCGGTCATACTACCTCCGCGGACAACCATCTCACCAATCTCACCTGCTTGGGAGATCGGACGGCCAGAATCGTCAATCAGAGAAACTTCCATTCCGACGATGGGCTTCCCAATTGAGCCGGCCTTCTTTTTACCATACGGAGGGTTCATGCTGTAGATTTGCAGCTCCGTCATACCGCAGCCTTCCGTGATTTCGACACCAAAGATTCGGTTGAATCGCTGCTGGATCACAACAGCAATCGCTTCGCCGGCGGAGAAACAGAAGTCTAGCGATCGAAGGTTATACTGACCGGCTTCCGGGTGGTTTACTAGATCATTGTATAGTTTCGGGAAGCAATAGGTTTTGGTCGCCTTATAGGTTTGTATGGCTCTTAGAGCCAGCTGCGGTTCAAAATAACGTAGCAGGATACAGGTCCCCCCGCAGCTATGGAAAGGCAGAACCTGAGAGCCAAAACCGATCAAATAGCATACCGAAAACATGATCAGCGTCCTGTCATCAGCAGAAATGCCGATTTGCTGGATTTGATTGGATGTTGCCCGCGCCAAGCTGCCGTGGGTATGGATCACCGCCTTCGGCAACCCTGTTGTGCCTGATGTGTAGTAAATCGCAGCCGGACTGCTCTCTTCGAAGACCGGCAGATGATCTACGCTCAATGTCGCTTCGAGTAGCTCACTGAAAGGCGCAACTCCACCGAAATTCGAGTGGCCAAAGACCACATAATATTGCTCGACTTCAGGCAGCGACGCCCTGATTTTTTCCACCTGGGTGAACAGTTCTGGTTCACTGATTAGAACCCGAGCCCCGCTGTGGTTGATGACATATTTAAGCAGATCGGCGCCAAAACGAATGTTCAGAGGCACCGCGATCGCACCTATCTTGAAACAGGCGTAATAGCACACCACTATTTCAAGGGAGTTTGGCAACAAAAATGCAACTCGATCTCTTGGGTTAATTCCTCGCTCCAACAGGGAAGCTGCCAAGTTTTGCGTACGCCTAAGCAGGTCGGCGTACGTGTAAGTTTTATCCTCAAAAATCAAAGCAGCTTTGAGCGGAAGCTTTTCCGCTATGTTATCCAAGAGGAGATTCAGCATCGGTTCGCTTGGGATCGCCCGACCTGTTCAATGAGACAGATCGCTGCGGGACTGGAACCTTCACGATCAAAACAGCGAGCACAACCTGTTTATACCGCGGCGGGAAAAGGCAGTTGTCGCCGACGACGGGTTCCAAGTCGCAGCAGGCGGTTCCCATCCGTTCATGCGAAGCACATCACCGCACGGAGCAGAACCAAGAAAGTGGGCAAGAAATGTCCCGTAGTTTGCTCACGGCGGAGGAGGCGCGCATGTTGCTCAATAGTATTCCGGTGACGCGAACGGTAAAGCTCGCGCAGCTCGACGGACGATCGCAGGCTGCCATTAAAAATCTGCTCTGCGGTCAATGCAGCGAGTTAGCGGAAGTGGCGTGACGCGGCAGTTGGGACAACGATTGTCGGCTGCAGAGACAAATGTCGGCCAGCAGCATAAATCCTGTCGTTTATTTCGTTTAGCTAGAGCATGCCAGAATTGTCCCGTCCGTCGCTCCTAACAGACTGTTTCCAAGTTTTCAGCAATCACAGCGACGCCGGCATCCTAGGCGTGAACCAATAACCAATCGCAAACGTCATAAAAAAGGAACGGGCGCGTGTCGATAATGAAAACAGCAATCGTTACGGGTGCATCACAGTGGATTGGAGCAAGCCTCGTGACGCGTTTTCGGAGAAGGGTCATAACGTGGTCGGAAATTCGCGTACCACTCGCGTCGCGTATTCTTTACATTGTAAAGTCCGTCGCCCCTTCCCTACTCCATACAACCTCTATGCGGTTAAGAGTGTCAAACTTCCCCTGGTCCGCTGGATAGATCTGTGCGCCTGGATCTCAGCGCAGACCAGCATTGCCGCAAGAATGAGAAACTATTCAGGAAGACCTTGGCGCAGACGGTCGACCAGGAGCGAGGAAGGTTTGCGACGCTGCGAGAACTAACGCCCATAAAGTTAGGTGACAGCAACAAATAAAAAGAACAATGGAAGCTTACGATATCATCACAGTTGGAAGCGGGCACCATGCTCTGGTCGCGGCGGCTCTGCTGGCCAGGGCGGGAAACCGTGTTCTGGTGCGCCGACCTGCTTTATCTCAGACTCCTGGCAGATGCCGACGTTCCCCGTCCGCTGATCCAACAAGCGAAACGCTATCGGTATGGACTCGGTTGCGTACAGATTCAACTTGCGTTATCCAACCCGCCGGATTGGCCGGATGATCGATTGCTTGCTGGTCAGCCGCACCTCCTGCGCAGTATGGAAGCCTGCGCTCTGGCAATCGCGCACGCGAAGAACGGCGACTTGCCGTCAGAGCCCACCCTGTCAGTAGACGTACCAACCCAACTCGATCCGTCGCGCGCGCCCCGCGGTGCGGCAATCATGCGCGTGCAGGTGTTGCAGCTCCCCCGCCGTCCCCGCGGAGACGCAGCTAGTGAAATCGATGTCGGCGATGGAACGTGGAACGAGGACCTGAAGAACCGCTTTGCCGACCGCATCGTCAACCTGCTGGGACGTTACCTGCCCAACGTGCCCGGTGCCATCCTCGGCCGACACGTAATTTCACCCGAGGATCTCGCCCGTTACAACCCCAACAGCGGACCTGGTGAACCCGTACGCCGGATCAATGGAACTGGCACAGAGCTACCTTTTTAGACCGTTGCCGGGTCAACCGAGCCACCAAACCACTGTGCCAAACGTCTTTCTTGTCGGAGCCGGCACCTGGCCCGGTGGGGGGTGAACGGCGGTTCCGGCTACATCGTCGCGCACCAACTTCTCACGCTGGCGGCTTAATCTGATTAAGCAGTGGCAGCATCGAGCGCGGCGCTTCAGGAACTCTTCGGCTCGTCATACGGCCAATCACGTTACCGCGCGGCAGATCTCATCCTGACAATGCTCGATCAGCGAGCCGCCGTTGCGGATGACGTCTTTCCAAGCGTCGTCGGCAACTGGGATAACAAATACGACAACTGGCACAATAAATGGCCCGTTTCCAAAATCTTGGCGTCTATTCCAGAATGGAACCTAGGCAGGTGATTGTCTGGAGGACTAACTGGGAGGAAGCAACAAAATGGAGCCTATGCATAGCGTCTCGTACTACTTAGAATTTCAAAAGCAATTGTCCACTTCGAAGGGATCGTCGCGGAAACCACTAGTTGATGTACCGGCCTCGGAAAAGATGAATTTTGACTGGCCCGATTCGCTCCCGATCGAGAGAATGAAAGCAGGGTTGACCGAGATAGCCCTGGCGTTTGTTTTCTTTGCGGGACTAGTGACATTTGGCTTGGCAAGCTTTTTTTTTCTCCAACGTTTCTAATTTAGCGTTTAGAAGAATAAAGAACCGTCGGCGTTGGCGACTGTGTCCAAAGTGTGGTGTCCCCGGACAGATCTGTCCGCCTGGATCTCTACGAAGACGACCATCGCCGCAAGAATCAGCAAGACCTCGGCGCAGACAGTCGACCAGGAGCGAGGAAGTTTTGCGACGCTTCCGAGAAACTAACGCCCATGAAGTTAGGTGACAGCAGCAAACAAAAAGAACAATGGAAGCATACGATATAAATGGTCTGATCGAGTTTCTTCGGTTTCCATCCGTATCGGCCGATACGCAGTTTAAGCCCCACGTTGAAGCGTGTGCGGATTGGCTCCTACGGCGCTTCAAAAAGTCGGGCCTCGATGCCGAGAAACTTCCCACCGGCGGCAATCCGGTCGTTTTGGCTCGAAATAATCACAAGCCAGGCAGGAAAACAGTTCTCATTTACGGG
>Ga0209526_10001239_pt1 | contig 17006 bp, 16 predicted proteins | sample JacPinW_OM2H0_M1_FD_188566 | JGI IMG/M metagenome (GOLD analysis project Ga0209526, IMG submission 188566) | Forest soil microbial communities from Algoma, Ontario, Canada - Jack Pine, Ontario site 1_JW_OM2H0_M1 (SPAdes) (version 2) | ecosystem: Environmental > Terrestrial > Soil > Boreal... | reverse complement strand
TGCCGCCTCGCCCGGAATCGTCTTGTACTCGATGTTGAGCTGCTTCAGCACTTTTTCGAGCGAGTTGGTCGCCATATTCCACTGGTCTTCACTTCCGACAAAGCTCTTGCGATCGTTCGGGTCCCAGGTGGAAAGCTCGGTTTGGAATTTGTCAAAGCCGAAGTCTTTCAGCACGTCGCGGGCGAACTCCACGCAATCCGCGATTTCCCTCTCAATCTGGTCGGGAGTGCAGAAAATGTGAGCGTCGTCCTGGGTAAAGCCGCGGACGCGCAGCAGGCCGTGCATGACGCCCGAGCGTTCATAGCGGTAGACCGTGCCGAGTTCGCCAAGGCGCACGGGCAGGTCGCGATAGGAGCGCAGCGAATCTTTGTAAATGAGAATGTGGCCCGGGCAGTTCATGGGCTTTACGCGGTATTCGGCGTCGTCAAGTTCCATAAAATCGAAAAAGTTCTGGGCGTAATAGCCCTCATGGCCCGAGGTGAAGAAAAGCTGGCGGCGCATCACGTGCGGCGTGTAGACCAGGGAATAGCCGCGCTTAACGTACTGTTCGCGCATCCAGTCTTCCATCTCTTTGCGGATGATGCCGCCTTTCGGATGCCAGAAGACGAGGCCCGGCCCGGCGAGCTCCTGGATCGAGAACAGGTCGAGCTGTTTGCCGAGTACGCGATGGTCGCGTTTCTTTGCTTCTTCGATGCCGGTAAGGTAGGCGTCAAGATCCTTCTTCGAAAAGAACGACGTGCCGTAAATGCGCTGCAGTTGCTGATTCTTTTCATCTCCCAACCAGTAGGCGCCGGCGATGTTCAGCAGTTTGAACGCTTTGATCTTCCCGGTCGAAGGCAGGTGGGGGCCGCGGCAGAAATCCTGGAACTTTCCGGTCTTGTAAATCGAAATCTTCTCATCGGGCTTGGTGAATTGCTCGATGAAGTGGCATTTCATGAAGTCGCCTTCCCCCTTATACTTCTCCAGCCCTTCCTTGCGGGGCAGAAATTCGCGCGCGTAAGGCAGGTTCTGCTGGACGAGCTCCTGCATCTTCTTCTCGATCTTCTCGAGGTCTTCGGGGGTGAACGGAGTCGGGCGATAAAAGTCGTAAAAGAATCCGTTTTCGGTCGGGGGACCGTGGCCGAGCTTGGTCTCCGGGAAGAGTTCAAGCACGGCTGCGGCGAGCAGGTGCGCGGACGAATGCCGATAGACTTCGAGCGCTTCCGGGTCGCGGTCGGTAAGGATGCGTAGGTCGGTGTCGCTCTCCAGGGGACGGGTGAGGTCGATCAGGTTACCGTTCGTTTTGGCGACAAGAGCCGCGTCGGCCAGACGCGGACTGATGGACCTAGCGACCTCGAGCGCGGTCGTTCCCCTGGGAAATTCTTTGCTGCTGCCGTCGGGAAGATTCAGATGAATGCTCTCAGACATGAATTTCTTAAGTTTACCATCTGCTCATATCGGGGCAGGCCCTCTCCTGAGAGCGAGGCACTTCATTGCACCTCCGACAAGAATCAAAGAGTAGGACCGGGGAACGGAAGATATTGTCAGGGGTGTGGGGACACCGAGCGCACCTCGGCGTCTGCCGGTTGTCACGCGAACTCTCGCCTCGCCAAGATGGCCGGATTTTCTCGAGCACTCGAAGCTACGTGGTTCTTGGCGCGGAATGCAGAGTTTCGATTGCCGCCTTCACCCTTGCCGAAACTGCCTCCGTATCCTGCACCGTCAACCCCGCAGTCGAAATCGGTTCGCCAACTCGCATCTCCAGCGGCTGGCACTTGATGTGGTAGGTGTTCATCGGCAGCAGGTTGAATGTGTCGACGAGCGCGATCGGCACGATATCGGCCTGCGCCTTGATTGCCAGAAAGAATGTGCCCGGCAAGAAAGGTTGAATCCGTCCATCTTGCGTACGGCCGCCCTCGGGAAAGATTACCAGCGGCATGCCGCCGCGCAGACTCCTCAGCGCTGACTTGACGGCGCCGATTGAAGCCGCCGGGTTCTGCTGATTGATGCAGACTTGCCCCGAGCGCTTAAGATGCCAGCCCACAAAGGGATAGGCGAGCAATTCACTTTTGAAAATGATGCGGAATTGAAATGGCAAAAAGACATAGAGGATCGGAATGTCGAGTGCCGATGCATGGGTGACCGCATACACGCGAGGCTGGGAGTTGTCGAAACCATGGTTACTCATGCCCGTGACTTTCACCGGCGACAGAATCGTCTTCATCACGAGCCGCGACCAGAGGCGGGCGAATTTGTGCTGGATGCGCCCGTTGCGGTCGAAGAGCGAGCAGATCAGTGAAACCGTGCCCAGAATGATGGTGTAGGCCCAGATGAGCGGCGCAAGAATAAAATACGAGCGCAGGCGGCTCGGCCAGCCATGGCGGTTGACGGGGTGAGCTCCTGACTGCCCCTCCGGCCACGTCGGGACAGCCGAGCGCAGCTCGGCTTGCTCCTTTTCCAGCTCCGCAGTTGTAGCAATCTTGTTCAAAGTTGACGATCTGCAGTCGATTCGCGGGCGGGGCGCTCGCGCCGCATATTCTTAGATGCGGACGCCGAGGATTCGCATCGTCTCTCCCACAATGTAAATCGAACCTGTAACGACGACCAGGCCGCCTGCTCCGGCAACCTTCCGTGCCCGCTCCAGGGCCGACGCTACATCCTCGGCGCCTTCGATAGCCATGGACGCCGCCACCCGCGCCGCTGCCTGCCGAATCTCATCTGGGCTCGCCGAGCGTGGATTGCTGGCGTGGGTGACGATAACGTGCTCGGCAATGGGAAATAGAATCTCAGCCATCTCCTGCATGGCCTTGTCCCGCATCACCCCAAACACCATCGTGATCGCCCGGCCGTTTCCTGAATCGCGGTTCTCTAGATCCGGGTAGGCAGCGGAAAGAGTCGACCGCAACGCCCAGGCTCCGGCCGGATTATGCGCGACATCGAGCACATACTCAGGATCGTCCCCCGCAGCCGGCACCACCTGGAAGCGCCCCGGCCAATACGTCTCGCGGATGCCCTTGGCGATCGTCTCCGGCGTGATTTGCGCGGCGCCCTGATGATGCAGCTCCTCCGCCGCCGCGATCGCCAGCGCCAGGTTGCGCAACTGATGACGGCCCACCATCGGGGAATCCACTACAATTTCTTTTCCCAAGACCGCGAGCGAATACCGCTGTCGCCGACCGCGCGCAGCGGTTTCCCGGGTACTGGGCACCAGGTACTGGCTACTTCCCGGCGACACCGGCGGCACATACGGCACGACATTCACCGCGCGCGCGCCTGCGTCCAGGATTGCGTTGCCGATCACATCGTTGGCTTCAGGCAATTGCGGCAGCGTAACCACAATCCCGCCGGGCCGGATGATCCCCGCTTTTTCGCGCGCAATCTCGCCGACAGTTTCGCCCAGATACTTCTGATGATCGAGCGAGATGTCGGTGATGATGCTGAGGCGCGGCTCGACCACGTTGGTCGCATCCAGACGCCCGCCCATGCCGACCTCAAGCACAACCATATCGGGCCGGCTCCGCGCGAAATATTCAAAGCCCATCGCGGTTAGCATCTCAAAGAAGCTCGGATGCCACGGCAGATCGCCTTCCCCGACCAACCGCTCGGCAGTCCGGTCAACCCCATCGTGGAGCATCACGAAATCGTCGTCGCTGATCGCTAGGCCGTTGAGGCGAATCCGCTCATTGATACGAACCAGATGCGGCGAAGTGTAGAGCCCCGTCTTCAGTCCCGAAGCCTGGAGGATGGATGCCAGAGTCGCAGCGGTCGAACCCTTGCCGTTGGTGCCGGCGACCAGCACAGCCGGAAAGCTATGTTCCGGATGCCCCAGCGCCGAAAGCAGTACGCGCATGTGCGCTAGATCGAATTTGCGCGACGGCGTCTGCGCCAGCTCGTGGCCCAACGCGTACATCTGCGCGACTGCGGTTTCATAGGACATCGGTCGCTGGTCGTTCGTCGCTGGTCGTTCGAGCACTCGGGAAGGCCTCGTTTTCGCTCTTCGCCTCAGCGGGCACATTCAGGGTAGCAAGTCCGGCCTACGGTTTCGACTCTCTCTCATCAGAAGGCGGCTGCCACAGGTCAAAGTGCTTCCCGCGAAGCCTGAGCAGGAATACCAACGCTAGATCGCCAGAGGAGGGGTTTGCGAACGACCAACGACGCTTCAAGCAGCCTGCACCATGAATTCCAACGCCCGCGCGATATATGGTTTCAGTTCCTTGCGCGGGACCACGGCATCGAGCATTCCGTGTTCCAGGAGAAACTCGGAGCGCTGGAACCCTGGCGGCAGCTTCTGCCGGATCGTCTGCTCAATCACTCGCGGTCCTGCGAAGCCAATCAGCGCGCCCGGTTCGGCGATGTTGAGATCGCCCAACATGGCAAACGATGCGGTCACGCCACCCGTGGTGGGATCGGTCAAAACCGAAATGTACGGAACCCGCGCCGCGTCTAAACGCGCCAGTGCGGCGGAAATCTTCGCCAACTGCATCAGGCTGATCACGCCTTCCATCATGCGTGCGCCGCCCGACGCCGAAACGATGATAATCGGCGTCCGCGTTTCAATCGCCTTCTCAATCGCTCGCGTAATGGTCTCGCCCACCGCCGCTCCCATGCTCCCGCCGATGAACGAATATTCCATCGAACTCACGATCACGGAGCGGCCATTCAGCTTGCCATGGGCATTGATGATGGCGTCTTTCAAGCCCGTGTCAGCCTTCGCCCGCTTCAGGCGCGAGGAGTACGATTTCAGGTCCACAAACTTCAGCGGGTCGGTGGAGGAGAGATTGCTGTCGAAGACGTCGTATTTGTTGTCGTCGAGAAGCTGCGCCAGGCGCGCCCGGGCGTCGATGCGGAAGTGTTTGTCGCACTTCGGGCAGACGTTGAGATTGTCTTCGAGGTCCTTCTTCCAGATAATCTGACGGCATTCGTCACACTTCACCCACAGCCCCTCGGTGCGAACTTTCTTCTCGCCCGAGGTGTCCAACTCGCCGGATTGTCGCTTGAACCAAGTCATAAGAAGCAGTTCCCGGTTCTCAGCAAAACCGGCCCCTACTGAGAACTGATGTCGAACTAGTATTCAATTCCTCTCTGCGCCATCACGCCTTTCTCGTAAGCATGCTTTACCTGGCGCATTTCGGTCACGGTATCGGCAAGCTCAACAATTGTCGGATGCGCATTTCTCCCGGTCAAGATGACGTGCACCATCTCCGGCTTGCGTTCCAGAGACTCCGCGACTTTGGCCGGGTCCAGCATCCCGTAGCTGATCGCGTAATTGATTTCATCGAGCACCACCAGGTCCCATTCGCCCGACTGGATCGCCTTTTCAGCCTCGGCCCACGCCTCCTCCACCATACGCACATCTTCGGGATCGGGCTTCTCGGCGCCGACTTTCACGAAGCCGCGTCCCATCTGCTTCATGATGAACTTGTCACCGAAAGCCTTGACCGCGTCGAGTTCCCCGTAATGCCACGAGCCCTTCAGAAATTGCAGCATCAGGACTCGCATCCCCTGCCCGACGGCCCGCAGCGCCGTCCCCATGGCCGCGGTGGTCTTCCCCTTGCCCGGCCCAGTATTCACGATGATGAGACCACGGCGGAGATCCGACATAGAGCCGAATTTCTAATTGTACGCGGACGGGAATGACCGTGCCAGATGTACAAACCAGATGCCAAACAAGAAGGCGGACGGTTTTGGCTTCCGTCCGCCTTCGTACAACAGGGGAGTAGATCCTCTAGGGCATTTCGACGACTCGTTGCAGCTTAGGACGACCTTCGCCGTTCGCTGCGCCCGGATCCTCGGCGCCCAGCAAGCGCGCTGCGACCCGCAGAGCGTCCATCTCTTTGCGGACTCGCAACAGCTCCTGCTCTTTCATTCGTAGTACGTCGTACGGGTTTTTCATTGGGGGAGGGCCTCGCCTGCAAATTCAGACTGGTTTCGCCTGTTAAGGAATACAGTAAGCCAGTTTCGCGCGCCTGGGAAGCTGCCACAAGTTCATCGGGGCTGGGAATCAAGTCTCGCGAGAATGGGGCTGACTGGCCGCTGCCCCGTTACCAGAAAGTTAATGTCCCAAATGATAGGGATGATTCTTAAGAATAGTAAAAGCACGATAGAGCTGCTCCGCCAAAATCACGCGCGCCAGCTCGTGAGGCAGCGTCATCTTTCCCAAGGAGAGGATCACCCCGGCGTGGCGCCGTGCTTCTTCACTGAAGCCGTCACTGCCGCCAATCGCGAACAGCAGCGGTGTCGCGTTCCCCTGTTCGCGCTCCAGAAACTCAGCCAGCTCTTCGGACGAAAACTGCTTTCCCCGCGAATCGAGGAGAACCAGCTTGTACCTCTCTTTATTATTCTGAGATCGCTTCTGCTGCCGCCCGCCGCTTGCCAGCGCTAAAACTGCGGCTTCGTCTTGCAATACGACGCCCGCAACCTCAGCGTAGCGCGAGATGCGTTTCAAATACTCCCCGGTCAGAGTCTCGATCGCCGGCTCTTTCGTCTTCCCAATCCATGCCACCTTGATCTTCACAGGGCTTCCGCCACTCAGGCTTTTCCCGACGCCAGAACAACGTCGGCGCCAAACCGAATCTCATCCCCTACGCGATAGCGCTCCATCGCCCTCTTCGCCTCAGCCCGGATCACCGGCCACTCGTCCGCCCGAAGTCGTTCCAGCATCGGCCGGAAGGGGGCTGAGACGGCGCAGAAGTATTCAAACGCTTCTTCTGCGGCTCCTGGCCAGGTCCAGGGCAAATTGTGAGTCGCCTCCTCTACCTCGTGAAATCCCGAGCCGGTGAGAATCGCCGAGAGTGAGCCAGAGGCCGAGAATCGAAAAGGATCGGATCCCCCCGGTTCAAGCATGGCTCCGCCCACATGCCGGCGCACAATCTTCAGGGTGGTTTGCCAATAGGGTTGCTCGATAGGGCCCCACGCGGCAAAGCAGGCACGAGCTCCGGGCTTCAACACGCGGCGCAGTTCCGCCAGGGCCCGTTCGGCATCGCTGAAAAACATCACCCCAAAACGGCAGGTGGCGAGATTGAAACTCTGGTCAGCAAACGGCAGATGGTGCGCGTCGGCCGGTTGGGTCATGAAGTTTAAGAGATTCTTGTCCCGGGCGCGCTTGGCCGCGATGTCGAGCAGTTCCGAACTTTGATCCACCGCTGTGACCGAACCTTGGGGAACGCGCTCGGCCAGGCTGATCCCGGGCTCGCCGGTGCCGCTGGCTAGATCGAGAACCCGCATGCCAGGCGTCGGACACGAGTATTCGACCAAAGCTTCTGTGACCGCGCTGCCCAGCACCGCCGATTTTGCCTTCCACTTTTCCGCGGCCATCAGGCGGAAAGAGGAACCCCACGGGGCTGGATTCGAAGCGGACACTTCAGGCCTTCTTTTTGCGTGCCAGCTTGGGCGTTCGGGGGACGGCTTTGGCGGTCGCGGCTCTGGCAGGCCCGGATTTGGCCGTGACGGCCCGTCGCGGCTTCGGTTTCGCCATCAATTCCGCTGGCTCCAGCCGCTTGGCCGACTTCCACAGGCGTTCCAGGTCATAGAACTGGCGCGCTTTCTCGGAGAAGACATGGACGACAAAGTCCACGTAGTCTAGCAGCACCCACTCCGCCTGTTTGTAGCCCTCGGCGTGCGTCACGCGCATGCCGAGTGCCTCCAGGCGCTCGTCCACCGCATCGGCAATCGCCTGGATCTGCCGGGAATTACTTCCGCTGCACATCACAAAGTAGTCAGTGAACGCTCCCGAATCTTTTTCCAGTTCGAGAACCGTGACATGGTCAGCTTGTTTGTCTTGACAGGCGAGGATGGCTTCACTCACTTGAAGTTTGAGGTCGTCCTTTTTCTTCATACCGGCCCATTGATTGTAACCCGCTTCGCGGTAGTGACGCGCCTTGCAGAGCGCCTCCGCCGTCGTGACCTGCCACCACCCGGATGGGGACGGAGGCATTCGTCCGTCCACCCGAGCGAAGCGAACCAAGGCCATGCGGTTTTTACTTCTCCAATCGCTCCCCGCGGTACAGTCCGTGCTTGCGTATGTAATCCGCCACCCGCGGGTCCAGCCATCGTCCGAGCGGCTTGCCCTGGGCCGCCGCCGTTCGAATCGACGTCGCGGAGGCGCTCTGGTTAATGCCTTCGAGCAAGTGCAATGCGACCCCGGGAAGAACAAGATCGCCTTTTGCTGGCTGTTTATGAAAGGGACGAGTCACTGCCGCAGCAGGCCGCAGATCTTCCGGCAAAGACTCCGCCACGTCCCGCAGTGAATACCCGGGCCGGCTGGCTACGATGAAATCGCATTCCGCCAGCAGCGCGCGCGCCTCGCGCCATTTTGCGACGTCGCGGAAGGCGTCAATCCCAATCAGAAAAAAAAGCCGGTCCGATTTCTTGAGAGTTTGTTTCAGGCGCCGAACCGTATCGATCGAATAGTTCACCCCGCCTTGGGTAGGGACGGACGCATTCGTCCCTCCCGCCGAGCGAAGCTCCGCGCTGGTAAACTCCGGCGCCTCCAGCAATGACGGTATAAATCCGCGTTCATCCTGCGTTCCGAGTGCCACCATGGCGTAACGGTGGATGAAGGCGGTGAGCGGTTGTTTCTGTTTGTGCGGAGGAACATTCGCCGGCACAAACAGCACCTGCCGCAGAGAGTACCGACTGGAGGCCGCCCGGGCCAGTGTCAGGTGTCCCCGATGGATGGGGTCGAAGCTGCCGCCAAAGAGGCCGATATTCATTTCCGATAATCCCCGCGATGTTCCTGCGATGCCCCGCTAGTTTCGTCGTTGCCGGTCACTGTGGCAAGTCCGGTTCACAGACCGATTACGAACTATGTTCCCTTATCGCCGATTTGTACCAGCGAGTTTTGCGGAAAGCATCCTATGAGATTAGGCTGTGAGCAAGGCTTTTCCTTTTTTTCTACGTTGCCCTCCGGGTTGTGCCCGGCGAGTGCGCCGGGCACGTACGTGGTAGGTGTACCTCTGGCCACTGTGCCGCCAGGAAACTGCGGTGGACTGTCGTAACTCGCTCTGCGCGCGATCCGCGCATAGTATGAACCCATGCGTATGAAACTCCCCCTCATCCGCAGCTTAGCCGTACCTCCGGCGCGCGCTCCCATCCTGCGCTACGGAGTCGCTCTCCTCAGCACCGTCCTGGCGCTGATTCCAACCTTGTTTTTCTCCGATATCGCCGAGAGCCGCCTGGTTGTGTTCGCCGTCGCCGTGATGGTCAGTGCCTGGTACGGAGGATGGAAGCCCGGACTCGCCGCCACTTCTTTTGCGCTCACGGTCAGCGCCTACTATTCGTTCGCCGGAGACTTGACTCCAAGCGAATATCGCAGAGCCATCGCGCACCTCGCCTTGTTCTTCTCCGTGGCCCTGCTGATCTGCTGGTTCAACGCGGCTCTCCGGGCGACCCAGGAAAGCCTGCGCCGCTCGGAGAGCAACTTTCGCTCGCTGGTGATGAACGCGCCTTATGGTATCTGCCGCTGCGACGCGCTCGGAATCATCCAGGACGCAAACCCAGCGATGGTGGCCATGTTCGGTTATGACAGCGCTGCCGATCTCACCGGCAGACATCTGGGAAGCCTGTACTCCGATGCCCAGCAATGGTTTCAAACCGCCGATTATTTTCACGCCCGGAAGGAATTCAACAACCTGACTACGGAGTGCGTCCGCAAGGATGGCGCGCCCATTGTGGCTCGCATTTCCGGACGCTCGATTCCAAACGGCAAAGAAGGAGGCAGCTTCGAACTCTTCATGGAAGACGTTACCGAAACCCGCGTGCTCGAGCTGCAACTCCGTCAGGCGCAAAAAATGGAGGCGATTGGACGCCTCGCCGGGGGCATCGCCCACGATTTCAACAACCTGCTGATGGTGATCTCCGGCTATTCCGAGTTTCTTCTCGAACGGGTCGGACCCGATCCCCGGCTGCGGGGTCCGGCGCAGGAAATCTCCAATGCCACGCAGCGCGCAACTTCGCTGACCCGGCAATTGCTGGCCTTCAGCCGCAAACAGATGCTCGCCCCGAAGATCCTCGACCTGAATGAGGTAGTTGCCGAGAACCTGAAAATGCTGACCCGCATGATCGGCGAGGATATCGATCTGGTCATGGTTCCAGGCCCCGCAATCGGCGCGGTCCGTGCCGATCCCGGCCAGATCGACCAGGTCATCATGAACCTTGCCGTTAACGCGCGCGATGCCATGCCGCAAGGCGGCAAGCTCACCATCGAGACTGCCAACGTCGCCCTCGACGAGCACTTCGCTCGTACTCACTCGCCGCTCACCGCAGGCAACTACATCATGCTGGCCATCAGCGACACCGGCGTTGGCATGGACAACGAAACCCAGTCGCGCATCTTCGAGCCTTTCTTCACCACCAAAGGTGCTAAGGGCACTGGCCTCGGCCTTTCCATGGTGTATGGCATCGTGAAACAGAGCGGCGGCTTTATCTTTGTCGACAGCCAGCCGCAGCGCGGCACCGCCTTCCGTGCCTATTTCCCTCGAGTCGATGGCCGGGAAGATGCCGCCGCTGCACAGGATTCCCTCGGTCTCCCCCGCGCCGATCATGGGCAGGCGACTATCCTCCTCGTAGAAGATGAAACCAATCTCCGCCGTCTCGCCCGCCAGTATCTGGAAACGCAGGGTTACAAGATCCTCGAAGCCGAAGACGGCGCCGCCGCTCTGCAAATCGTAGCCGGCCATGAGGGCGTGATCGACCTCCTGCTCACGGATGTCATTATGCCCGGCATGAATGGCCGCGAATTGGCCGTGCGAGTAATCAATCTGCTCCCGGACGTCCGCGTGCTCTATATGTCGGGTTACACCGAGAATGCCGTTGGTCTGGATGGCACCCTCGATCCCGGCATTAACTTACTCCAAAAACCGTTCAGCCTTCCCGTTCTGAAAGACCGTGTCCGCGAGGTGCTGGATTCCGAGCCCATCCCCCTGGAGGTCACTGTGCAATCCCGCGGCGCAAGCGTTCTTGAAAAGAGGGTTCCACCGTTCCGAGCTCGCCGTTTCAATCTCCAACTTCCGCTGCGCTATCGTCCGCTCGGTGAAAAGAGCTGGCGCCCCGGCACCACGGAGAACATCAGCCGCTCCGGATTGTTGTTCCAGGCGCAGGAATTTCTCCATCCGAGCGCACAACTGGAGATCAGCCTCGTGCTGCCGCCGGAGATTGCCGGGCTCGCCGCCACGGAAGTCATCTGTCGCGGAGAAGTGGTCCGCTCCGTCGAAGCCCAAGGACAGGGCGTGACCCCCGCCTTGGCGGCAAAGATTCTCCAATACCATTTCCAGCACGGCGCCCACGTCGGCCAAGCGTAAGGGCCGGTGGAGAGACGGCCGCCCTCGGCCGTCCACCCGAGCCGCGGGCCATTGCCCCGGTCATCAATCCGCGGTTACTTTCGATAGCTGGGCTGAGCTTGAACAATGCCCTCCCGGGCTGTTACATTGCGGCCAGTACCATTGCGTCGCTCAGTGAGGTTAGCAATGTCCCTGGTCGTGAAACTGGAAGACGATCTCGGCGAACGTAGTGAGTGGGTCATGCTGCACGGGGTGGTTCCCGCCACCAGCCATGATGATTTCCTGCTGCTAAGTGGCATTGATCCATTCGGTAAAACGGTTTTCAATCACCTGCAGATGGAACCCTTCCTCAAGGAATGGGATCGTGCGAAAGATCGCGTGCGCGATGATACGCAATTGGAGGCCTGGCAAAAGGTGAAGCAAATGGCTGAAACCTGCCGCCACGACCGGGACCTGTATCTGCGCTTCGTCGGCAACTAAGTGCGTTGCAGCGGATCCCATGGATCCCGACGGTCGGTTTTCAGTTTGGCGGGGTCGTGTCGTTCGGCGATCGGTTCGCCTGCCCGTGACTATCCGGGTTTTACGGATTGCCGGATGCGCCGCTGAGCTCGGTTGAGGCGGCGTTTTCGTGTGGTGATCCGCAATTGCGGCATCCTCGGGTTCGAGCACAATCACCTCACGATGTTCATCATCGACAAGCCGTAAACGTACCGTTCATTGGTCGGCGCACGCCTCTATTTCTCCGGCAGATTCGCCTCCAGAAACCTCACCGCGTTCTCCCCCATGATCATCCGGATCTCCGGTTCGGAATAGCCCGCTTCGAGCATTCGATCGGTGATTTCGACCACTCCAGTCGTGTCAAACGGAGCCGTGATGGCGCCGTCGAAGTCCGAACCGAGCGCCACATGTTCCACGCCCACCCGAGCGGAAACATACCGCATCGCCTTCACAATCGCACCGGCATCGCTGCCGCAGCTCGCCGTGTCCCAATATCCAATGCCGATCAATCCGCCCTTCGCCGCCACCGCTCGAATCTGATCATCGCTAAGGTTCCGGTTGTTGTTGCAGGTCCCCTTCACGCCCGTGTGGGAAACGACCAGCGGACGGTTGGCAATCGCCAGAACATCTTCCATCGTCTTGGCCGACGCGTGCGCCAAGTCCACGATCATGTGCCGGGCTTCCATTTGCCGTACCCACTCGCGGCCTTTTTCGGTGAGACCGGTTTTATGAACTCCCGCCGCCGATCCTCCAATATCGTTATCGAAAAAATGGCTGGGCGACATCATCCGGTACCCGGCGCGATACAGAACATCGAGATTCTCCAACTTGCCGTCGAGCGCGTGCGCCCCTTCGATCGAAAGCAATCCGGCTGTGAGCTTGCCATTGAGCCGCCGGCGCTCCAGGTAACTGGAGAGATCGGCGGAACTCTCGATGACCACGAAGCCGCCTCGTGAACCACGCGCGAATTGATGCAGACGCCGCGCCTGATACAGGGCCCGCTCGGTCAGGCTGTTCCAGGTTGCCGGCGGCCAGCGATCCGCAATCGCCAGCCAGAAAATGTCGTCGTTCTTGTCTTCATTGCTCTCAATGTTTAGCGCGTGTGGGCTCTTGGTAGGCAGCGAGAACACTTGCAATGCAACATTGCCGTCCGCCAGTCGCGGAATGTCCACGTGTCCGTAGGTGCTGCGCTCCAGCAGATCCCGGCCCCACAAAAGCGAATCGGCGTGAAGATCGGCGATCGTGAGTTCTTTGTGCAGCTTCAGCGCTCGCTCCGATGCCGTGTAGGGTGGCTTCTTCAGCAACTTGTTCTCCCGCTCGTCCACCAGCGGCGGCATCGCAATGAAGAGTGCGGCCACGATACCGAGGACCAGCAGAGTGATTTGAACCGAGCGTCTGCGCACAAAACCTCCCAAGGTTCGAAGTAAAGCGTTCGAAGCAACACGGCGCTTAGAGTGGACTTATCCGGCGTGGATAACTTGACGTGGAATCACTTCGACAGCAATCCCAGCGCCTCGCGAAACAGCGCTTCAAAACTCTGAGGACTCTTGCCGCCCCGCGCTCCGAAGAGCGCCTTATCCGCCGCCGCCCGCTGATAACCCAGATTTACCAGCGCGGAAATGACATCCTCCTCCACCGGGCTCGCCAGCCGGGCGCTCATTTCGGACGCTCCCGCGGGCGCCGGCAGCTTGTCGCGCAGCTCCAGCACCATGCGCTCCGCGGTCTTCTTGCCGATTCCTGGAATGCGCGTGAGTCGCACCAGGTCGCCTCCGCGAATCGCTCCCACCATCTCGTCCGCCGGCATGCCGCTCAGGATCGTGATCGCGAGCTTTGGACCAATCCCGCTCACCGTCAGCAGCTTCTCAAAAAGCTGTTTCTCGGCGAGACGCAAAAATCCGTACAGGCTCAGCGCGTCTTCACGAACATGCGTGTGGACGTGGAGCGCGACTTCAGCGCCCGCCGCCGGCATTTCCGTGAACGTCGGCACGCTGATCGCAACGTCATAGCCGACCCCGTGAGTTTCCACGATCGCCTGGTTCGGACGTTTCGCCAGCAAAGTTCCTCGAAGATGCGCAATCATCGGGGCTATTGTACGGCAGTCCAGGGCGGGACAGTCCACGCCGGGACAGGCGCCCCGGTGCCTGGTTCCATGACATGGTTTCACTTCCCGATCGGGGGAGAGGAACTGCGACAATGTCGAAGTAATTCTTCGTGCCGGGGTGATCTGAGCACGCCTCCCCAGGTGCGCGAATGGGCTGAATTCGCTACCATAGGTATATTCTCGGTTCGATGTGCATCCAAATAAAAACTATGAAGATTCAACGACGATTGCCGCTCCTCACGCTGTTGTGTCTGGTGGTGTTCTGTCTGCCGGTTTTCGCGCAGGATGTGCCGGAAGCTCTCCGTCCGCCGAAGGGTGCACCACTTGCGCTCGTTGTTTTCGAAGACCTGCAGTGTCCGCAATGCGGACGAACAGCGCCGTTGCTGGTTCAGGCCTCGCGGACCTATAAGATTCCGCTGGTGCAGCACGACTTTCCGTTGCCAATGCACAACTGGTCGTTCGACGCGGCCGTGCTGGCGCGCTATTTCGACACTCATTCCAAGGAGATCGGGAACGCGTTCCGGGACTCCGTGTTCGAGCACCAGATGGAGATCAACCCGCAGAATTTGCGGGGATTTGCCGACAAATTTGCCTCCGATCACAAGATCGGTTTGCCGTTCGTGGTGGATCCGGCGGGCAAACTGGCGGGACTGGTAAGGGCGGACAAAGAGTTGGGCGTGACTCTGCACATCGAGCACACGCCGACGATCTGGATCGTCAGCAGCAAGCGCAATGGCAAGCCCTACGTCGAAGTGACGGATACGAAAGAACTCTATGTGATGATTGACGCGATGAAGAAGGAGTAGGAAAGGTCACAGGTCTGCAACTTGTCACATTTTCGATGGGACTGTCCTCGCGTCAGGATTGAAAATCAGAGCATAGCATCGCTTCCCGGGGCGTGGCATGAAGCGGGACTCTGAGGCTCTGAAGCTCCGCCCCTAGGATTTTGCGTTGCGGGTCCTATAGGGGTGCCATCGGACCTCTAACCTCTCACCTTCTGAATTCTTATTCCGACCATCTGCGAAACAGTAAGGCGCCATTGGTGCCTCCGAAGCCGAAACTATTCGACATGGCATATTCAAATTGCGTTTTGCGGGCGTGGTTGGGAACGAAATCCATGCCGTCGGTCTCCGGGTCCTGACTCTCGAGGTTAATCGTAGGCGGCAGAATCTGATCGCGCAGGGCCAGCACCGTGACTCCAGCCTCTAATCCGCCCGCTCCGCCCAACAGATGGCCGGTCATGGACTTGGTGGAACTCACCGGAACCTTATTTCCAAACAGATTTCGAATGGCGTGCGCTTCTAGCGTGTCGCCGATGGGTGTCGAGGTGCCATGGGCGTTGAGGTAGCCGACGACGCTGGCATCGAGTTTCGCGTCGCGCAGCGCGTTGCGCATGACGCGGAAACCGCCTTCGTGCTCGGGGGCGGGTTGCGTCATGTGATAGGCGTCCGCGGACATACCGTAGCCAACCACTTCCGCCAGGATGGGAGCGCCGCGGCGGCGGGCATGCTCGAGTTCTTCGAGAACCAGGATGCCGGCGCCTTCGCCCATCACGAAGCCATCGCGGTCCTTGTCCCAAGGACGGCTGGCGCGAGCGGGATCGTCATTGCGCGTAGAAAGCGCGCGCATGGCGGCGAATCCTCCGACGCCCATGGGAGTGATGGCGGCTTCGGAGCCTCCCGCAATCATTACGTCGGCGTCGTGGTGCTGGATGATGCGGAAGGAATCGCCGATGGAGTGGGCGCTGGTGGTGCAGGCCGTGGCCGTCGCTTCATTTGGGCCCTTGGCGCCGAAGCGCATGGAAACGTGTCCGGCGGCGAGGTTGACGATGGCGGCGGGAATGAAGAAAGGCGAGATTTTGCGGGGCCCGCCCTCCATGAGCGCGGTATGTTCCCGCTCGATCACGTCAAATCCGCCGATGCCCGAGCCGATATGCACGCCGACATTCTCGGCGTTTTCGGGCGTGACCTTGAGCTGCGACATCTTCATCGCTTCATCGGCGGCGGCGACGGCGAAGTGGATGAAGCGGCCCATCTTCTTCACTTCTTTTTTCTCGATGAATTGGAAGGGATCGAAGTTGCGGACCTCGCCGGCAATCTGGCAGGCGAAGGCGGAGGCGTCGAATTGGGTTATGCGGTCGATACCGCTCTTGCCCGCGAGCAGGGCTTGCCACACTGAGTCGGTGGTATTACCCACGGAGCAGATCAGGCCGATGCCGGTAATGACGACCCGTCTTTCCAGATTACTCGCCAAATTACTTGCCTGCCTTCGCGTGCTTGCCGATGTATTCGACGGCATCCGACACGGTGCGAATCTTCTCCGCATCCTCGTCGGGGATTTCGATATCGAAGGCCTCTTCGAAGGCCATCACGAGCTCGACGGTGTCGAGCGAATCGGCGCCCAGGTCATCCACGAACGAAGCGCTGGGCGTGACCTCGCCCTCGTCCACACCCAACTGCTCGACAATAATCTGTTTCACTTTTTCATCAACGGCTGCCATGTTTCTCCTCGTTTCTAAATCTGGGAATCGCGGGTCCGGGTTCCGGGCCGGCGTTTGGTGATTTACGAATGCCGGTTGCTCAATGGATCGAATGAAGTCGAAACCAGTAGTCTAAAAGGGATCGGAAAAGTATGCAAAGGAAGACAACTGGCCTGGTTGAACCTGATATGCGGGAAGATCACTACCGAATCCTAACTGGCGGCGGGGAGAGTGGTCAAACCTCCGCACGGCCCGCGCCCTTGCTCATTTCGCCGGACTCATGTCACGATCTGGACGTGAAAATCCCAACCCTGCTCGCTGTCTGGCTGGCCCTCGCGTCGTCCGCGCTGGCCGCCGATTGCCCGAAAGATCAGCCGAAGACCGAGGCCGCGCTCATCGCACTCGAACAGAACTGGGCCGCGGCCCTGAGCCACAAGGACGCCGACACCGTCGGCTGCATGGTAGCCGACGAATTTGAGGACGCCGACGTTGACGGCTCGCTGCATTCGCGCCGCCAGACGCTGGAGCACATTCCGCACCGGAAACCGGGAATTCATCACCTTTCGGAAATGCGCGCGCGTGTTGATGGGAACTCCGGGTTTACGCGCGGACTGGCCACTCTGGTGGACGCTTCCGGCAAGGTCGTGGCCCGCGTCCGCTTCACCGACGTATT
>Ga0209526_10001237_pt1 | contig 17015 bp, 13 predicted proteins | sample JacPinW_OM2H0_M1_FD_188566 | JGI IMG/M metagenome (GOLD analysis project Ga0209526, IMG submission 188566) | Forest soil microbial communities from Algoma, Ontario, Canada - Jack Pine, Ontario site 1_JW_OM2H0_M1 (SPAdes) (version 2) | ecosystem: Environmental > Terrestrial > Soil > Boreal... | reverse complement strand
CGGCTGAACTTGAAGATCGGCGACCACATCGAACTGCCGACGCCATCGGGGAACTGGCCGCTGGAAGTGATCGGCATCTATGCCGATTACGGCAACCCCAAGGGCCAAGTCACCGTCAATGTCGCCGCACTGATCCGCTACTTTCCCGCAACGCCGCAAACGCGCCTCGGCTTGCGGGTTTTTCCCAGCGCAATCCCGGCGCTGATAGCCGAGCTACAGGATAAATTTGGCCTTAGCGACCGCAACGTCGCGGATCAGCTGACCGTGAAGGCGGAATCGAAGCGGATATTCAATCGCACTTTTGCCGTGACGGCGGCGCTGAACACTTTCACGCTTGGGGTCGCCGGCATCGCCCTGCTGACCAGCCTGCTGACGCTGGGCAATTCCCGTCTGCCGCAATTGGCGCCGCTATGGGCGATCGGCATCACGCGCCGGCATCTTGCAGCGATCGAGCTGACGAGGACGCTATCTGTCGCGCTGATCACCGCGTTGTTCGCGCTGCCGCTTGGTCTTTTGATCGCGTGGTGCCTGATCGCGATCGTCAACGTGAAGGCGTTCGGCTGGCGGCTGCCGTTCGATGTCTTCCCGCTGCAACTGCTGGAGCTGCTCGGCGTCGCCATGCTGGCGGCGCTGTTCGCAGCCTTGCTTCCGGTCGCGCGCCTGGCGCGCATGCAACCCGGCACGCTGGTCAAGGTGTTTGCTGATGAGCGCTGAGCTGAAAATATCGCGCCGCGCCTTTGCCGGCGGGCTTGCGTTGCTCGGGCTTCGACGGCCAACGCTCGCGCAAGGATTTGCCGGCCTCGGAGAAACCGCCGATGGATTTTCGCCGGTCGTTCCCGGCAAGAGATTCTCGTTTCCTACAGATCACGGCCCGCATCCGGATTTTCGCATCGAATGGTGGTACGTGACCGCGAACCTGTTGGACGCCGGCGGCACCAGCTATGGCGCGCAGTGGACGCTGTTCCGCCAGGCGATGCGCCCGGGCAGCGAGCAGGAAGGATGGGCCAGCCGGCAGCTCTGGATGGGCCACGCCGCCGTCACCAGCGCACGCACCCATCGTTTTGCCGAGACGTTCGCGCGCGGCGGCGTCGGCCAGGCCGGTGTCGAAGCAAAGTCGTTCGCCGCCTGGATCGATGCGTGGGAGATGCGCGGGTCGGACCAGACCGACGCCATGACGATCTCGCCACTCGACCTCCGGGCGCCGGGCGCCGATTTCAGTTACGCGCTGCATCTGAGCGCGGACCGGCCGCTGATCATGCAGGGCGACGGCGGCTACAGCAAAAAATCCGAGCACGAACAGGCGTCGTATTATTACAGCCAGCCGTTCTTTGAGGTGGCGGGCAACATCACGATCGACGACAAACCGATCAATGTCACCGGCCAGGCCTGGATGGACCGCGAGTGGAGCAGCCAGCCGCTGGCGTCGGATCAAACCGGCTGGGACTGGTTCGCGCTGCATTTCAAGACCGGCGAAAAGCTGATGCTGTACCGAATGCGCCAGACCGCTGGCCATCATTACGCGTCCGGCAACTGGATCTTGCCGGACGGCCAGGCAAGGCAAATCGCAACCGCCGACATCGACTTGATGCCGAAAGCACCGATCGAGATCGAAGGCCGAAAACTGCCGGTCGCCTGGCATGTCGCGATCCCTTCGCTTGCGCTGTCGATCGACTGCGCTGCCCTCAATGCGAAGAGCTGGATGGGCACCGGCTTCTCCTATTGGGAAGGACCGATCAGTTTTTCGGGCAGCCACGCTGGCGTGGGATATCTGGAGATGACGGGTTATTGATCTGCCCGGATCATCGGTGCATACCAATTCGCGCGCTCAGTCCGGTCTTGAAATGCTAGCCTTTGGCCTCGAGCAAAATGATTTTTTGAGGGTCACATGCAACGGCGTGAGTTCATCGCTCTTCTTGGCGGCATGGCCATTGCCGCGCCCCGAAATGCCGTCGCCCAGATGCCTGCGAAAGTCTATCGCCTGGCGCTGATCAGTCCGTGGGGACTGGTGCCGGAATCCAATCCGAACGCAAAGTTTCTTCTCGGCGCGCTTGCCGAGCTCGGCTATACGCCCGGGAACAATTTGATCTTCGAGAGCGCTGCCGGCGGGCCTGGGCAGGTCTCGATCGAGAAACTGCTCGAGCAGGCAAAGGCGAACAAGGTCGATGTCATCGTGGCATGGGGCTATCCGGTCGTGCTTGCCGCAAAGGCTGCCGGTATTCCGACGGTTGTCGGATTCGGCGTCGGCGACCCCGTTGCGACGGGTCTCGTGGAGAGTCTGGCGCGACCAGCGGGCAACATCACCGGCATATCGGACGTGGCGACGACACTCAGCACCAAGCGTCTGGGGTTGCTCAAGGACTCGGTGACCAAGCTTCGCCGCGTTGCGATGCTGTGGAACAGGGACGACCTCGGCATGTCGCTGCGCTATGAGGCTTCCGCAAAAGCAGCGCAGGCGATTGGCGTCGAAGTCCAGGCGGTCGGCGTGCGCGAGCCCGATGATTTCAACGAGGCATTTTCGGTGATGAATCGTGAGCCGCCGGACGCCATTCTGATGGTCTCCGACTCGCTGACCATGCTCAACCGCAAGCGCGTGTTCGACTATGCCGCCACCCAGCGCTTGCCGGCGATCTACGAATACGATGAGCTCGTTCGCGAGGGCGGCTTGATGTCCTATGGGCCGGACCTGAAAGAATCGTTCGAACGCGCGGCCTCGATGGTCGATCGCATTTTCAAGGGCACCAAGCCCGCTGACCTGCCCTTCGAGCAGCCGACGCGCTACCTGTTCGTCATCAACCTCAAGACGGCCAAATCGATCGGCCTCGAACTTCCGCCGACATTGCTGGCGCTCGCCGACGAAGTGATCGAATAACGGAATTTTCGCCGGGAGCTTTCGCGATGTATCATTTCACCGCCCTCGTTACCTTGCTTGCGATCCTGTTTTACTTCTTCACTTGTGCGCGCGTGGCGAGGGCGCGCGCAACCTACGGCGTCAAGTTGCCGGCCATTTCGGGCCACCCCGATTTCGAGCGGGTGTTCCGCGTGCAGATGAACACGCTGGAATGGATGCCGATCTTCCTGCCCTCGCTGTGGCTGTTTGCGATCTATGTCAGCGATCAGGCCGCGGCCGCGCTCGGCCTGGTCTGGATCGCCGGCCGCATCTTCTACATGATCGGCTACATCAAGGCGACCGAACGGCGCAGCCCAGGCTTTTTCATCCAGGCCCTGGCCTGCGCGGTGCTGCTGTTCGGCGCGCTCGGCACCGTCGCCTGGCGGCTTGCGCATGCGTGAAGGCGTCGCCCCGAGATTCGCCGGGACGACAAAACATCACTTCGTCAGCGGGCAGCCGCTCTCCTTGGCCGACGGGAACGCCTTGTTGCCCGGCACGGTGGCGAGCAGCTTGTAGTAATCGAACGGCTTTTTGGATTCGGCCGGTTTCTTGACCTCGAACAGATAGAGGTCGTGCACCATGCGGCCGTTCTCCTGCACTTTGCCCTGCGCAAAGGAATCATAGACCGGCAATTCCTTCAGCTGCTTGGCGACCGCGTCGGAATCCTTGGTGCCTGCCGCCTTCACCGCTTTGAGATAGCTCAGCGTCGCCGAATAGGTGCCGGCATGGATCATGCTCGGCATCCGGCCGGTACGCTGCATGAAGCGCTCGCCGAAGGCGCGCGCCTTGTCGTTGAGGTCCCAATAAAAGCCTTCAGTGAGTACCAGGCCTTGGGCGGCCTGCAAGCCGAGGCCGTGCACTTCCGACAGCGTCATCAACAGGCCCGCGAGCTTCTGGCCGCCGGATACGACGCCGAATTCCGCCGCCTGCTTGATCGAATTGGTGGTGTCGAGCCCGGCATTGGCCAGGCCGATGATCTTGGCTTTCGAGCTCTGGGCCTGCAGCAGGAACGAGGAGAAGTCCGACGAGTTCAAGGGAATTCGGACGGAGCCCACCACCTTGCCGCCCTTGGCGTTGACGATGTCGGTGGTGTCCTTTTCGAGCGCATAACCGAACGCGTAATCCGCGGTCAGGAAGAACCAGGTGTCGCCGCCGGCCTCGACCAGCGCGCCGCCGGTACCGACCGCGAGCGCATGGGTGTCGTAGGCCCAGTGGAAACCATACGGCGTGCAGGCATCACCGGTCAGGCGCGAGGTCGCTGCCCCGACCACGATATCGATCTTCTTCTTTTCCTTGGAGAGCTCCTGAACCGCGAGCGCCACCGACGACGTCGTCAGCTCGGTGATCATGTCGACGCCTTCGACGTCATACCAGCGCCGCGCGATGGAGGCGGCCAAATCAGGCTTGTTCTGATGATCGGCGGTGACGATCTCGATCTTCTGGCCGAGCACCTCGCCGCCGAAATCCTCGACCGCCATCCTGGCGGCCTCGAGCGAATATTTGCCGCCGTAATCGGCGTAAACGCCGGATTGGTCGTTCAAGATGCCGATCTTGACGCCTTGTGCCGACGCCGGCGCTGCGAGGAACAGACCGCCCGCGGCGAGTAGCGCCCACCATCCCGATTTCATCGTGTTCTCCCAGCCGTTTCTCAATGAGGAGCAAAGCTATATTTTATAACCCGGTCGCTGCCCATCTATTTCAAATAGGCCAATAGTATTGAGGGGTTGCACGACGAGCCGGCGTGGGGCGCTATGCCGCAGGCTTTGCCTCTTTCGGCTTTCCTCGGTCCGCCAGATTGCGGACCACCATGTAGAAGATCGGCGTGAAGATCAGCCCGAACAGGGTCACCCCCAACATGCCGAAGAACACGGCGACACCGACCGCCTGCCGCATCTCCGAGCCGGAGCCGGTGGAAACCACGAGCGGCAGCACGCCGAGGATGAAGGCGAACGACGTCATCAGGATCGGCCGCAGCCGCAACCGGCAAGCCTCGATCACCGCGTCGAGCCGCTTCTTGCCCTCAAGCTCGATGTCGCGGGCGAACTCCACGATCAGGATCGCATTCTTGGCGGCAAGCCCGACCAGCACCACGAAGCCGATTTGGGTGAGGATATTGACGTCCTGATGCATGATGCGCACGCCGATGGTCGCCGCGAGCAGGCACATCGGCACGATCAGGAGGACGGCAAAAGGCAGGGTCCAGCTGCCATATTGCGCGGCCAGCACCAGGTAGACGAACAGCACGCAGATCGGGAACACCGCCAGGCCCGCGTTGCCGCTGGTCGTCTGCTGATAGGACAGGTCGGTCCATTCGAAGGCAAAGCCGCTCGGCAGCGTGTCCTCGGCAAGCTTCTTCATGACGGCGATTGCGGTCGCCGAGCTCGTGCCTGGCAGACCCTCGCCCTGCAACTCGGCGGCGGGATACAGATTATAGCGCGCTACACGATCGGGCCCGGAGACGTCCTTGAAGTCCACGACGCTGCCGAGCATCACCGTGTCGCCATTGGCGTTGCGTGTGCGCAGCCGCGAAAGATCGGCGCGCTCTTTCCGGAACGACAGGTCGGCCTGTGCAGTGACGTGATAGGTGCGGCCGAACAGGTTGAAGTCGTTGACATAGGTCGAGCCGAAATAGGTCTCGATCGTGTCGGTGACGTTCTGGATGGGAACACCGAGCTTCTGCGCTTTGACACGATCGATGTCGACGAACACCTGCGGCGTGTTGGCCGAGAACGGCGAGAACACAGTAGGGGCGAGGAGCAGCGGCGATTTGCGCGCCGCGGCGACAAGTTCGTCGGTTGCGGCCGCGAGCAGTTCGGGACCGCGGCCCTGACGGTCCTGGATGCGCATGGTGAAACCGCCGCCAGTGCCGATGCCCGGGATCGGCGGCGGCGGGATCACGATGATGAACGCGCCCTCGATGGCCGAAAGCCGCTTGCGCAGATCCGCCGTAATCACCGGTGCGCTCAGGCCTTTCTTGAGGCGCACTTCCGGTTCTTCGAACACCGGAAACAGCGCCGCCGAGTTGCTGGCCTGGGTGCGGGTCGCGCCTGACAGCCCTGCAAAAACAGCGATATGCGAGATTCCGGGCGTATCGAGCGCGATGCTCTCAATCCTGCGAACGATCTCGGTGGTCCGAGCCAGCGAGGCCGCACCCGGCAATTGCGCGGATATGATCACGTAGCCGCGATCCTGCGCCGGAATGTAACCTTGCGGCGTGGTCGCAAGCAGCCAGCCGGCGCTGCCGATCAGGATCGCATAGACCAGCAGCATCACCACGCGGTGCCGGATCACGAAGCCGGCGAGACTTGCATAGAATTGCGACAGCCAGTCGAAGCCGCGGTTGAAGAGACCGGTGAACCAGTTCCAGCCGCGGGCAATCAGATTCCACGCCGCGGGCGGCCGCTTGTCTGCATGCATCTCCAGGATCTGCGAGGCGAGTGCCGGCGACAGCGTCAGCGAGCAGAAGCAGGAGATCGCGGTCGCGACAGCGATGGTGACGGCGAATTGCTGGAAGAATTGGCCGGTGATTCCCCCTAGAAACGCAGTCGGCACGAACACCGCGCACAGCACTAGCGCGATCGACACCAGCGCGCCGCCGACCTCCTCCATGGTCTTCAAGGCCGCGTCGCGCCGATTCATTCCGTGCTCGAGATGCCGCTCGACATTCTCGACCACAACGATGGCATCGTCGACCACGATGCCGACCGCGAGCACGAGCCCGAACAGCGTCAGATTGTTGATGGCGTAGCCAAGCGCCGCCATTGCCGCAAACGTACCGACCAGCGAGACCGGGATCGCAATGATCGGGATGATCGCCGGACGCCAACCCTGCAGGAACACGAGCACCACGATGACGACAAGGGCCATCGCTTCATAGATGGTCTTGATCAGCTCGCTGATGGATTGGCGGATGAACTCGGTCGGGTTGTAGCCGATGTCGTAGTCGAGTCCTTTCGGAAAACTGGCCTTCAGCTTCACCATCGTGTCGGAGATGCCCTTTGCGGTGGCAAGCGCATTCGATCCGGGACGCTGGGTCACCAGCATCGCGACTGCGGTCTTCCGTAGCTCGAAGCTGTTGGTGGAATAATCAAGCGCGCCGAGCTCGATCCGAGCGATGTCGCGTAGCCGCACGATACGGCCGTCCGCGCTCGCCTTGACGACAATGTCCTCGAACTGGGATAGGTCCTTCAGCCGCCCGGTGAAGGTGAGGTTCGGCTGGAAGGCGCGGTCGGCGATCGGCGGACTGGCGAGCTGGCCACCAGTGATCTGCAGGTTCTGGGCACGGATCGCGGCGATCACGTCGCCCGAGGTCATGCCGAGATGCGATATCTTGTCCGGATCAAGCCACAGCCTCATCGAGTAATCGCGCGCGCCGAAGATCTGGATGTCGCCGATGCCGTCGAGCCGCAGCAACTGGTCGCGGACCTGCAGCAGCGCATAGTTGGAGATGTAGAGTTGGTCGAGGCTGTCGTCCGGCGACAGCATGAACACGACCATAAGGATGTCGGGCGAGTTTTTCTTGGTGACGACGCCGTTGCGCTGCACTTCATCCGGCAATTGCGGCTGCGCGATCGCGACCCGGTTCTGCACCAGCACCTGCGCCTTGTCGAGGTCGGTGCCGAGCTTGAAGGTGATGGTGATGGTGAGCTGGCCGTTGGAGGTGGCCTGGCTGTACATGTACAGCATGTCCTCGACGCCGTTGATCTGCTGCTCGATCGGAGCAGCGACCGTGTCGGAGATGGTCTGCGCCGAGGCGCCCGGATATTGCGCGGTGACGACCACCGTCGGCGGCACCACTTCGGGATATTCGGCGACCGGCAGCGTCCGGTAGGCGAGCGCGCCCACGATCAGGAGCACGATCGACAGCACCATCGCCAGGATGGGCTGGTTGACGGAGAGACGCCCGAGATTCATGACTTGCCACCGGCCGCTGCGGCATGCGGCGCGACCTTCGCTCCGACACGCGCGCGTTGGATGCCGTCGACGATGACACGGTCTTCGGCCTTCAGGCCCTCGCGGATCACGCGCAAACCGTCGTCAAGCGGGCCGAGCACGACGGCTTTTGCTTCCACGGTGTTGTCGTCCTTGACCACGAAGACGATCTTGCGCGACTGGTCGGTCGCGATCGCCGTGTCCGGGATCAGCAGCGCCTCATAGGGCAAGCTCCCGATCAGCCTGACGCGGCCGAACTGTCCGGGCAGGATGGAGAGGTCCTTGTTCGGGATCACCGCCCGGCTGCGCAACGTGCCCGTGGAGACATCCATGCGGTTGTCGACGAAATCCATCTTGCCCTCATGCGAGGGGTTTGTTTCGCCGGTCAGCGCCACCTGCACTGGATTGGGCGTGTCGCGCGAGCTCGGCCGCTTGCCCTCGAACCAGAGCTTGTTGTTCTTCAGATAGGTCTGCTCGTCGACGTCGAAATAGATGTAGATCGGGTCGAGCGAGACGATCGAGGTCAACGACGTGCCACCGCCATTGTCGCTGCCCTGCACGAGATTGCCGATGCTGACGAGATGGCGGCTGACCCGGCCGGTGATCGGCGCGATCACATGGCTGAACTCGATATTGAGCTGGGCGGCCTTCAGCGCGCCTTCGGCCTGCATCTCGGCTGCGTGCGCGGCCTGCAGGGCCTGGCGGCGCTGATCGACGACCTGTTCGGAGACTGCGCTGGTCTGGACCAGATTCAGCCCGCGGTCGAGGTCGCGTTTGGCAAGCTCTGCCTTGGCGCGCGCGTCCGAAAGCTGGCCGTTCGCCTGCTCGGCGACGGCTTCGAACGGACGCGGATCGATGATGTAAAGGAGGTCGCCGGTATGGACCATGTCGCCGTCTTTGAACTCGACATTGGTGACGAAGCCGCCGACCCGGGCGCGGACCTGGACCTCCTCGACCGCGTCGAAGCGCCCGGTGAACTCGTCCCAGTCGGTGATGGTGCGCTTGGTCGGCTGCGCGACCGTGACCGGCGGTGCAGCCGCGGCGGCGGGCTGCGGCGGCTTGTCGCTACAGCCGGACAGAGTGATGGCGAAGACAACGATCAGCGGGCGGATGCCGCGGAGCGAATGGAACATTACGCTTTGATGTAAACGTTCCGATTCTTCAGTTGCGCTCAATGTCCCCTCCTCTGCACTTTGCCGCGGTCGGTGAAGACTGCAGCCTGTCCGCGGCAGGATCAAGACGAGACCGGACGCCAGTCTGTTCAAGAACCGGCCGGGATCAAGCAAAATCATTGTGCGCTGGCAATGGCAGGATGTTCCAAAATCTTATCGAACTGGCCGACAGATTTGGCATAGATTGGGAAAGGCGGAGTTGACCGGGGCTGGCGTGCCATGCTGCGTGGCGACGCGCGCGGCGTCTAGCTGGCCAATCGGCTAGGGATAAGGGGTCGAACATGCACGCACCCTCATCGCATAGATCATCCGGCAATGTTGACGCGCAAGGCAAACACGGCGCCGACCACATCGCGCCTGATTGCGCGGGCCAGAATTTCTACGCCATCGATCGGGGCCTGCGCGACCTGCTGCCGCTATATCTGGAGCCGGCTGATTTTCGGCAGCTGGAGCCGCAGTTCGATCGGCTCGGCGCGCTCTCGGGCGGCAGGCTCGATGAGCTCGCACGGATCGCCGACAAGCATCCGCCGGTGCTCCATCCCCGCGACCGTTTTGGCCGTGACGAGGATTGGGTCGACTACCATTCGTCCTACCGGGAAATGGAGAATGTCGCCTTCGGCGATTTCCAGTTTCACGCCATGAGCCACCGCGCGGGCACGCTTGGCATGGATCGTCCGTTACCCGCGGTCGCCAAATACGCGCTGCAATATCTGTTCGTGCAGGCCGAGTTCGGGCTGATGTGCCCGATCAGCGTGACCGACACCTCGATCCATCTGATCAAGAAATTCGCCAGCACGGAACTTAAGGATTATCTGCTGCCGAAAATGCTGTCCGGCGATGTCGCTGCGATGTGGAAGGGCACGCAGTTCATGACCGAACGGTCTGGCGGCTCCGACGTCGGCGCGATCGAGACCACCGCGCGCCTTGCGGACGGCGAGTGGCGACTTTATGGCGACAAATGGTTCTGCTCGCATGCCGACGCCGACGTCGCGCTGCTGCTGGCGCGGCCGCAAGGCGCAGCGCTCGGCACCAAGGGGCTAGCATTGTTCGCGCTGCCGCGACGGCTGAAGGACGGCAGCCGCAACGGCTATCGCATCGTCCGGCTGAAGGACAAGCTCGGCACTCGCTCGATGGCATCGGGTGAGATTTTGCTGGAAGGCGCGGTTGCCTATCTGGTCAGCGATGCCGGCCAGGGTCTCAAGCAGATGATGGAACAGGTCAACCTGTCGCGGCTGTCGCACGGTGTGCGCGCTGCCGCGATGATGCGGCGCTGCGTCAACGAAGCCATGGTGTGCGCGCGGACGCGAACGGCCTTCGGCAAGACCATCATCGAATACCCCCTGCTCCGCCGCCAGCTTCTGAAGATCACGGTGCCGTCGGAGCAATCGCTGTCGATGTTCCTGTTCGCGGCGCGCGCGATGGATCGCGCCAATGCCGGCGACAAGGACGCCGAGGCCTGGCTCCGCATCCTCACGCCACTCCTGAAATTCCGAGCCTGCCGCGACAATATTCCGGTCGCAACCGGCGCCATGGAGGTGCGCGGCGGCAACGGTTATATCGAGGAATGGGTGCAGGCGCGGCTGGTGCGCGATGCCCATATCGGCGTTCTCTGGGAAGGCACCAGCAACATCAACGCGCTCGACATCGTCGCACGTGCGGTCGGCAAGAGCCGCGCGCACCGAGCCTTGGCGGCTGAGCTCGAGAGATTGCTGGATGAAGCTGCGCCTATGCCGCCTGCGTTCCGCGATCGGTTGCGCCAAACGCTCGACCGCGCGCTTGCATTCGCCGAACAGGTAGCAGCCGAACCCGCGCTTGAAGAGAATGCGCGGCTCGCGGCCAGTAGCCTCTATCACATCACAAGCGCGATCCTCATGACATGGGAAGCGGCGCAAGGAGGGACGGACGGACGCCGCGCGCTCTATGCGCGGCTTGTGCTGGAGCACCGGCTGAGCCGGCAGGATCCGCTCGCGCCGGGCGATGGAAGTTGGGAGCGCGCGGCCGCAGAGCTCGTGTTGTCCGAGCGCGAGGTTGCGATCGCCGACGTCGCCGGACTGCTTGAGTACTAAGGCGGCCGCTACAGCGCAAAGGCATGCTCAGCGCTTCGCGGTCGCCAGATCGAACAGGTGCAACAGCTTGCGCAAGGTCCGCGTGCTTCCCTGAACGCGGACCTGCGCGTTTGCAATCGCCGCGTCGAGCGATAATTGTCGGGCCAAAATTTGCAGGAACACGTCGAATCGCGTCTCGATCGTCGCGCCCTCGGCAAGTTCGCCCTTGGTGATGCTTGTTCCTTCCGGTCCGCCCTCGATGACGAAGGCTGCGGCGCCGTTCGGGTGCGGTACGCGCAAGCCGATCCGGCATATCGGCGTCGGCTCGCGCCGCGCAATCGCGTCAAGCGCGAGCAGCACCCAATCCGGTTCAAAAACATCGTCGGCGCGCATCGGGAACAGAAAGCGGCCGCCCCAGCGGATCAGCTCGCGGATCGCGGGCTGCAGCGCGCGACCGGTTTCGGTCAGTTCGTAGACCTGGGCGTTGAACGGCGCCGGCAGGGTCGCGCGCTGAATGACTCCGCTTTCCATCAGCGCGTTGAGGCGTCCGGTCAGAAGCGCGGGGCTGACGCCGTCCAGCCGCGCGGCGAGATCGCCAAACCGCGTCGGCCCGAGCAAAAGCTCGCGCACAATGAGCAGCGTCCAGCGTTCTCCAATGATCTCCGCGGCCCTCGCGAGCGCGCAGAATTGCGTGTATCGCGTTCCACTCATTCATGTGACATGGCGGAGGCGCGCGCTCTGGTCAATCGCCTTTACCGCCCGCCGAAGCATCGCGCTTCACTTCATCTCCATCATCTCCGCGACCTCGATGGTGCCGTGATCAAGGTGCGGACACCCCCGAGCCAGCTTGAGGGCGGCATCCATGCTGTCAGCCCTGATGACCGAAAACCCGCTCAGGAGATCGTCCTGCCGCTCCGATAGGCCGGCCGAAGTTATCAGCTTGCCCCGTACCAGCGGGGTGCCCGGATTGACCACGGCCTCGCCCAGGCCGCCAACCCACACCTTCCATTTTGCCCTCGCCGCGGCCCCCTGCTCCGGGGTCTCGAATTTGCCGGCGCCATGATAGGCGATGATGAAGTTCGGCATGACAACTCCCTTGCTTTTTGATTCCGAATATTGCGGCGTAGTCAGTTGCGATGGGCAAGCGCGATCAACGGCCCGACCACGGCGAATTGCAGCAATGTGAATGCCGTCTCCAGCTCGACATAGGTCGGCACCGAACCCATGATGTTCTTGGCCGCTACCGCAAGCGTCGTGAACGACCATGACAGGATGGCAAGACCAGCCCATAGATGAGCCCGGGCCTTAAGATCGCACCGCCGCGGCCGGTAAAGAGCCGCGGATAGGCCCATGAGAAGATAACGCCCTGGCTAAGCATGGACGCGAAACCGAAAGGAATGATCGGATCGGGCCGATAGATGCCGAGCGCGTCATAGGCCGGCGCGAAGATCACGAGGTGCCATGCATAGGCAATCGGAAATGTCGGAACCAGATAGGCGGCAACGCCAAGCCAGAAACCACGCGAGGATGCGAGCTCGCCGTGCGATGGAAGGGTCGTCATGAGCGGCTTTCCCCGGCAACGCGCGTCGCTGCGACGAAAGCGACGTCGATACTACAAATAACATATTGCATACTACAAATTATGTAGTCAACCGCTATCGCGCAGCACCAACTCAAAGCCGAGATCGACGCGGCGCGGCCCATCGCGCGTCAGGATCAGTTTTGCGGCGGTCCGGCCGATGGCATCGCCATGAACGCGGATGGTCGAAAGGCTCGGAGCGATCAACCGGCCCATTTCCAGATCGCCAAGCCCGATCACGGCGACCGGCTGTTCCGCGGCCGGACCGTTTCGCAATAGTCCGGCCGTGCGCAGGCCCGACATGAAGCCGATGGCATGCGCGTCATTGGCCGCGAACACCGCATCGACGCCGGGAAGATCCGCGAGCGCCACCACGCTGCCGGATGCGTTGCGGTCAAGCACCAGCCGGCGCGGCGCTTTCAAGCCCGCGGCAAGCGCGGTGTCGTTAAATCCGTTCCAGCGCCGCGTCGCCCGGGGATCGTCGCCGCCGATGAAGGCGAGAGCCTTGCGGCCTTGTGCCGCGAAATGCCGCGCCACCGCGACGCCGGCCTCATAATTGTCAAATCCCGCAACGGCATCGATCGGTTCGGGCGGAAGCTCCCAGGTCTCGGCGACCGGGATGCCCGCCCGCCGCAACAGCCGCGCGCCGTCTTGGGTCGCGGGCGAACCCACCATGATGATCGCCTCGGGCCGCCGCGACAGCAACGCCGCCAGCATGTGATCCTCGCGTGCGGCGTCGTAACGCGACTGCGCCAGGATCACGGCGTAGCCGAGCGGCTCCAGATGGTCGGACAGGCCCTGGACGGTATCGGCAAAGATCGAATTGGCGATCGTCGGCACCAGCACGCCGACCGAATTGGTACGGCTGCTGGCCAGAGCGCCTGCGACAAGGTTGGGGACGTAGCCGAGCTGGCGCATCGCCGCCTCGACCTTGGCCCGGGTCTGCGGCGCGACCATTTCGGGTAGCCGCACCACGCGGCTGACCGTGATGGCGGAGACGCCGGCGAGATCCGCGACAGCGGACAGCGTGGGCGCAGCTTGCAGCTCTGAGCTAGGTTCTGTCATCGCAACATACTGTCAGCATGGCCAAATCTGGATACATCAAAGCACTTGCAGAGCCTAAATGACAGCGCTAACATACCGAATGACAGCGCTATCAAATGTGGATGGCGCGATATACGGAGCTTTGGAATGATTTCGGACAAGGATGTCGAGACTTACCGCCGCGACGGGGTGATCGTGGTGCCGGAGGTGCTGGATGGCGCAACGCTTGGGCAAGTGCGCCAGGTCATCGCCGAGCTAGTCGCCGGTGCGGCCGAGGTCACCGAGCACACCGAAATCTACGATCTCGAGCCCGGCCATTCACGCGAAAATCCGCGGGTGCGGCGGATCAAGACCCCGCACAAGGTCCACCCGATCTTCGACGAGATCGTGCGCAGCGCGCCGGTCATCGACATCCTGAAAAAGCTGATCGGTCCCGGATTGCGGCTGCACGGCTCAAAACTCAACATGAAGTCGGCGCAATATGGCTCGCCTGTCGAGTGGCACCAGGATTGGGCGTTCTATCCGCATACCAACGACGACGTGCTGGCGATCGGCGTGCTGCTCGATGACTGCGACCTCGCCAACGGGCCGATGCTGGTGACGCCGGGCACGCACAAAGCCGAGGTCTGGAATCACCATGGCGAGGACGGCTGCTTTGCAGGTTTGATCGATCCCGACCTCGTCAGGGCCGAGATCGAACGTGCCGTGCCCTGCATGGGCAAAGCCGGCAGCATGTCGTTCCACCATGTGCGCGCGCTGCACGGCTCGGCCCAGAACACCTCGGACCGTCCGCGCAATTTGCTGCTCTACGAAGTCGCCGCAAGCGATGCGTGGCCGTTGATGGGGGTGAAGGATTTCGACGAGTTCAACAGCCGCCTCTTGACCGGTGATGTCGTGGTGACGCCGCGGCTAACCAATGTGCCGGTGCGGATGCCGCTGCCGCCTGCCAAGCGCCAGGGATCGATTTACGAAACCCAATCGGCGGCGAAGAAGTCGTATTTCACGCGCGCAGCGTGAACAAAGGCGCCCGCGGCCACGCGGGCGCCGCGATGCGCGACAACAACGCAAAACGGGGGAAACGATGACGGAGATGACAGCCGGTAGCACCGGACAATCGCGCCTGCGCGTGATCTTGGCGGCCTGTATCGGGTCCGCGCTCGAATGGTACGACTTCTTTCTGTACGGCACCGCCGCGGCGCTGGTGTTCGGCGACCTGTTCTTTCCAAAGAGCGATCCCATCGTCGGCACGCTGCTGGCGTTCCTGACCTTTGGCGTCGGCTTCGTGGTGCGGCCGATAGGCGGCATCCTGTTCGGCATTTTGGGCGACAGGTTCGGGCGCAAGCCGGTGCTGGTGGCAACGCTGTTGATGATCGGCATCGGCACCACCGCGATCGGTCTATTACCGACCTACGCCCAGATCGGCTATTGGGCGCCGGTGCTATTGGTCCTGATGCGCGTGATACAGGGGCTCGGCGCGGGCGCCGAATATGGCGGTGCGGTGATCTATCTGGTCGAGACCGCACCGGCGCATCATCGCGGTTTCTGGGGCGGATTTGCGCCGCTTGGCGTGTCGATCGGCAATCTGCTCGCCGCCGGCGCCTTCGCGCTGGTCACCATGCTGCCGCGCGAAGATTTGTTGAATTGGGGCTGGCGCCTGCCGTTCCTGGCGAGTTTTCTGCTGATCCTGGTCGGCATCTTCGTCCGTTTGCGGGTTGCGGAAACGCCGGTGTTTACCGAAGCCGTGGTGGCGCGCGGCAAGGTCGAGCACAATCCGGCGATGGAAGCGCTGCGCCGGCATCCGCGAAACTTCATGGTCGTGCTGGGCGCTCGCATGGCGGAAAACGGGCTCGGCTATTTCTTCCCGGTGTTTGGCTTGAGTTACGTGATCAACACAGTCGGCGTGCCGAAAGCGGATGCGCTCAGCGCCTTGATGCTCGCCTTCGTCATCGAACTGTTCGCGATCCTCGGCTTCGCCGCACTCTCCGACCGGATCGGCCGGCGGCCGGTCTACATGTTCGGCGCGTTGTGCGGCATTGCGCTCGCCTTTCCGTTCTTCTGGATGGTCGGAACCAAACAGTGGATCTGGATCGCGATCGCCTTCATCCTGGCGCGGGCGGTAGTGACGGCGGCGATGTTCGGGCCGCAGGCCGCCTATTTCGCCGAGCTGTTCCCGCCGCAGCGGCGCTTTGCAGGATTTGCCTTCGCGCGTGAACTGGGTTCGCTGCTCGCCGGCGGTCCAGCGCCGTTCGTCGCGACCTGGCTGGTGGCGATATCCGGAAGCTGGTGGCCGGTGGCCTGCTACGCCATCTTCCTGTCGGTCTGCACCGTGATTGCGATCTGGGCCGGGCCCGAGACCTATGAGGAGAGCATCACCGTCGACAATACGTCCGACGGCGCGATCCACACCGCAGCCGTGCCATTGCACGCGTAGCACCGTGGCGCAGCAACGACGCAACGCGCGGCAACAACACGCTGAAGCCGTCGGAAAGATGAAAGAGGCCGCCCGCCGAGGCGACCTCTTGAATTACGAAACAGGGTCAGTGGTGATGCCGCCACCCATAGTGATGGCCTCGGCCCCATCCGTAGTGATGACCGTGCCCGCCCCTATGACCGTGGCCGCCTTTGACCTGAATGACCGCTCCGTCGTTGACGCCCAAAGCATCCGGTGTCGCGACGGGCATTGCCGACGCAGACAGGGTTGGAGCTAACGCAAAAGCGCAAGCTGCAAATCCAATCAACAAAAGCCTTCTCATCTAAGCATCTTCTCCGTTGAGTTCGCATTGTCCCGAAGCGGACAATGTCCCCGGGGCTCCCAAAGTTCCATTTTTGAAATTCCGCGACTGCGGGAGCACCTGGTTGGCCCGGTGGTCCGATGCTCATGATTTGCAGCACCGCACGAACCCACAAGCGAGCTTCGGCGGCAGCCATAATTTGGGTTCCCTTCCCCAATGACTCCGCTAGATTGTTTGCAGGGCCGCAGCAAAGCCAACATCCTCCAGGGAGGACAAGCGCGTGCACAGAGGGCGTGTCGTTTTCGGCGCCATGGATGAGGTCGTGTTCGGCCGCCCGGCCGCAGCCGCGATCGTCGAGCAGACCGACCGGCTGCACGCTTCCAACGCGTTCCTGATGGTCTCTGGCACGCTCAACCGGCAGACCGACGAGATCGACAAGATTCGCAAAGCGCTGGGGCCGCGCTATGCGGGCACCTTCGATGCGATGCCGCCGCATACGCCCCGCGACGCCGTGATCGCCGCTGCCAATCAGGCCCGCGCGGCGGGGGCCGATCTGATCGTCACCGTGGGCGGCGGCTCGATCACCGACGGCGCCAAGGCGGTGCAGCTTTGCCTCTCCAACGA
>Ga0209526_10001236_pt1 | contig 17022 bp, 12 predicted proteins | sample JacPinW_OM2H0_M1_FD_188566 | JGI IMG/M metagenome (GOLD analysis project Ga0209526, IMG submission 188566) | Forest soil microbial communities from Algoma, Ontario, Canada - Jack Pine, Ontario site 1_JW_OM2H0_M1 (SPAdes) (version 2) | ecosystem: Environmental > Terrestrial > Soil > Boreal... | reverse complement strand
GGCCGGGTTCGATTCGCCGGCGCCAGGATCGCCGCCGACGTCGTTGACGACCACTCGCGCTCCACGGCGAGCCAGCTCCACGGCATGGCTGCGGCCCAGCCCGCGGCCGGCTCCCGTGACGATTGCAACATCCCCGTCGAATTCGAGGGGGGCAGTAGTGATCGACACCTCAGACCATCGTGAACCCGCCGCTGACGCTCAGGACCTGGCCCGTGATCCAGGAGGACAGCGGCGAGGCAAAGAAGAGCACTGCATTGGCTATGTCCTCCGGCTCGCCGATCCGTCCCATCGGGTAGGCTCGGGCCAGCTTCTCGGGACCGCCCGCTGCCTGGATGAACGCCGATCCGCCGGGTGTCGAGGTGGTGCCCGGAGAGACGCCGTTTACCGTCACGCCCTGACCACCGACCTCCTTGGCAAGGCTTTTGGTCAGGCCGATCAGCCCTGCCTTGGCAGCGGCGTACACGCTCATAAAACGTTCACCGGTGCGAGCCGAATCGGAGATGGTGTTGATGACCCGGCCTCGTCGCTCGAGGATGTCGGGCAGGGCTGCGCGCGTCACGTTGATCGTGCCAATCAGAGTGATGCCGACCACCCGTTCCACCTCGGCGGGGGTGGTTTCCTTGAACTCCTTGACGACCCAGGTCGCCGCGTTGTTCACGAGGATCGAGACGGGGCCGACCTCAGAGCGAACCAGCGCCATCCCGGCCTCGATCGAGGCCGGATCGCCGATGTCCATCCGGACCGGGAATGCCTTCCCGGCGCTGCCGTTGATGGCGCTGGCCACGCAGTTGGCTGACTCCTGGGAGAGATCCGCGACAGCGACCGCGGCCCCCGCCCGTGCCAGCTTGGTGGCGATCGCCTCTCCGATGCCGCTGCCTCCACCGGTGACCAGGGCCACCTCGCCGAACAGATCAATCGCGATGCTCATCAGTCCACCTCAGTGAGAGCGGTGGTACCTGGCGAAGTCCGGCTCCCGCTTCTCAGCGAACGCGGCCGCGCCCTCTTTGGCCTCGTCGGTCTGCAGAAAGACGTCCAGACCGTCTTCGGATAGGAGCGAGAGGCCGCCCTGGTGGTCGGTGTCGGCATTGAAGGAGTGCTTCAGGAAGCGCAGCGCCGTCGGGCTGTAGCGCGCCATGGTTCTGCCCCACTCCTTCGCCATCCCCAGGAGCTGGTCAGCGGGCACGACTCTGTTGACGAGGCCCCAGCGCTCGGCATCGGCCGCCGAATACTGATCGAGCAGGAACCAGATCTCGCGCGCTCGCTTCTCACCGACGACCCGAGCGAGGTAGGCCGAACCAAAGCCCCCGTCGAAGGAGCCGACCCGCGGCCCCGCCTGTCCGAACCTCGCGTGCTCGGCGGCTATCGAAAGGTCGCACAGCACATGAAACACGTGGCCGCCTCCGATTGCGAGGCCGTTCACGGCCGCGATCACCGGCTTCGGCACGTCCCGGATCAGGCGGTGGAAGTAGGTGACCTCGAACAGACCGTTCGAAGTCGGCCCGTAGTCGCCGGTCTCACTCCTCTGCTTGACGTCGCCGCCGACGCAGAATGCGCGGTCGCCCTGGCCGGTGAGGATGATGGAGCGAACATCGACGTCCGCCCACGCTCGCTTGAACGCGTGAATCAGCTCCTCGATGGTCCTGGCGCGAAAGGCGTTGAGCCTGTTGGGGCGGTTGATGGTGACGATGGCCACCGGACCATCGACCTCGTAGAGCAGGTCTTCGTAGTCCATCTGGGAGCTTCCTCCATTCCGCTCGATCACAGACGCGATCAACTGGCACGCTCCAGCAAGGTCCCGGTTCCCAGCCCGCCGCCGCAGCACATGGTGACCAGCGCGTAGCGGCCGCCGGTTCGCTTCAGCTCATGGACCGCCTTGGTGATGAGGACGGCTCCGGTCGCGCCCAGGGGATGGCCAAGTGCGATGGCGCCACCATTGGGATTCACGCGGGCCAGATCGGCGTCGACCACGTCCGCCCACGAGAGCACGATCGAAGCGAAGGCTTCGTTGATCTCGACCAGGTCGACGTCGCTCATGGCCAGCTGGTTTCGCTGCAGCAGCTGCGGCGTGACCTCGTGCGGGCCGGTGAGCATGGTGACGGGATCGACGCCGATCAGCATGGAGTCGACGACGCACGCCTTTGGCACGAGGCGGTGTTCGGACACCCAGCGCTCGCTTGCAACCAGCACGGCCGCTGCGCCGTCCGAAATCTGCGAGGCGGTGCCTGCGGTATGGATGCCCTCCGGAATGACGGGCTGCAGCCGCGAGAGTGCCTCGAGGCTCGTCTCGCGCAGGCCCTCGTCCCTGGCCACGGTCGCGGTCTCAGCTTCTACGGGCACTATCTGCTCACCGAAGCGGCCCTCGGCCCACGCCGTCCTCGCACGCTGCTGTGAGAGCAGACCGAACTCGTCCGCGCGCTCCCGGGTGACCTGCCACTTGCTGGCGATTGCTTCTGCTGCCTGGTACTGGTTCAGAAAGCGGTAGCGCTCCAGGTACTCAGGAGGTACCGGCCGGCCAAAGCCGAGCTCCTTCTTGAAGTTGGAACCGATCGGGATCCGGCTCATGGACTCGACCCCGCAAGCAACCACGACATCGGCCAGGCCACCGCGGACCAGCCCGGCGGCCAGTGTGAACGCCTGCTGGGAGGACCCGCACTGAGCGTCGACGGTGGAGGCGCCGACCTGCTCGGGGAGACCGGCCGACAACCATGCCGTGCGGCCGATGTTGAAGGACTGCTCCCCCACCTGGCTGACGCAGCCGGTGATCACCTGTTGAACCTGACCACCGTCCACACCGGTGCGCCGTAGGAGCTCGCTGAGTACCCCAGCCAAAAGCCGAGCCGGATGGACGCTGCTCAGCGCGCCGTCGCGGCGGCCGAGGGGCGTCCGCACCGCATCGACCACCAGAACTTGCTCCACTGCTCAATAGTAGAGTACTAGAGTATTTTCTGCAACCATATGGGTCCGCGCCGGCCGAACGAGTCGGCGCCTTGTCTTCGATCGGCCGAGAATCGCCTCATGGTCGTGGTGGTCGACCTCAGCCATCAACTCGGGGCTGGCGTTGAAAGAACCGTCGGTAGCTCGCCTCGGGGCTGAGCCGGTGGAACGCCTCCACGATGCGACGCATGTCCTCAGGCTCGATTGGACTCAGCTTGACAGTGGCCCATCGTGAACCACGATCGCTCTCAGCCGGGTCCTTGCCGGTGCTTTTGTGTTGCGACCATCTAACTGGGTCGCATTTCGTGGTGTCAACGTCTGTCAGAGGACTAATTGTTGGAGTCAACACCTCTGACCGGAGACTCTGCTTAGGTCCCCGAGCAGCCCGCAAATCGAGCGTTTTGAATACAACGTACTCAGCTTGGTGGGCCGGGCAGGAGTCGAACCTGCACAGCTTTCGCGGCGGTTTTACAGACCGTTGGGCTCGCCACGTGCCCTTTGCCGACCCACGCTGAAGCTCAGCCGCTGCCGTGGCTGGCGAGCACCTATCCTAACCAATACCCACGTGGACAGCGAACGGCCGTCGACCCGGCTCCGCCCTCTGACCGGTGGATACGCACGGTACGTGCTGGCCGTGATGGTGGCCATCAACTTCCTGAACTACTGCGACCGCTGGGTCGGCGCCGCCGCGGCTCCCCTGATACAGGTCGAGTTTCGTCTCTCCGACTTCGAGGTGGGCCTCCTTGGCACGGCGTTTCTCCTTGTATATGCCATCTCCGCCCTGCCTTTCGGGTACTGGGCTGACCGCGGGATCCGCAAGACGGTGATCGGCGTGGGGGTCGCCATCTGGAGCCTGGCCACCGTGTTCTCCGGCTTCGTCCAGAGCTACTTCCAGCTGCTCCTCACCCGGACGGTGCTCGGCATCGGGGAGGCAAGCTACTACCCCGCCGGGACTTCCCTGATCAGTGACTACTTCCCGGCCGAGACACGAGGGCGGGCCATGTCGATCTGGAGCGCTGGCACCGCCCTGGGTATCGCGGTGGGATTCGCCGGCGGCGGCTACGTCGCCGAGAATTTCGGCTGGCGCCGGGCATTCTTCTTCGCAGCGCTGCCGGGGCTGGTCTGCGCGGCCCTCGCCTTCGGACTGCGGGAGCCGCTGCGAGGTGCCGCCGAAAAGGTGGGCCCCAAGCTCGAGCGGACGTACGAGGCCAGCCTCTCGGCCTTCCTGAACCTGCTTCGCATCCCGACTCTGAGGGCGACCATCCTGTCGCAGACCTTCCTCTATTTCGTCCTCGCCTCACAGGCCTTCTGGCTGCCGACCCAGCTGCATCGGCGATTCGCCATGTCGGTGAGCCAGGCGAGCCTGATCTCCGGCGCGGTCATCGTGCTGGGCGGTCTAGTGGGGACGCTCGTGGGCGGCGTGCTGGCCGACCGGCTCAGCCGGCGCACGCAGCGCGGCTACCTGCTGGTCGGTATGACCGGCTTCATCCTGGCCGCTGTCACCATCACCGTCGCCCTGCTCGCACCCCTGGACTGGAACGGCGTGCCTGTGTTCGTCCCGCTCTTCTTCGTGTCGGTTGTCTGTGTCTACCTGCACGCCGGCCCTTTCACGGCCGTGGCTCAGAACGTGGTCAGCCCGGCCCTGCGGGCGGGCGCCGTGACGATGCTGCTCTTCATCTCCCACCTCTTCGGCGATTCGCACGCGCCCGCCGACGTCGGCTGGCTCTCCGACCAGACGCACAGCCTGCAGCTGGCCCTCCTCCTGACGTCAGCTCCCCTCCTTCTCCTCGCCGCCGCGGTGGCGGCCACCGCCCTGCCCCGAGCCGACCGCGACGCGGCCATCATGGAGCAGTCTTGGGCGGAGAAGCAGTCAGACCTCAGACCGGCGGAGGCCTCCCTACCCTAGCCAGGGCGCTGCTCAGCGCCTGCCATCCAGAGCCGGCGGCAACCGTCACGCTGGGCGCCGGAGTGCTCTCCCTGGGAGCGGGCAGGGGCTGGGGGAGCCTGGTCATGATGGCCGCGATCGGATCTGGCCAGCTGGCGGTGGGCTGGAGCAACGACTACCTGGACCGGGAGCGGGACCGCGCCTCGGGCCGTCTCGACAAGCCGATCCCGGCCGGCCGGATCCCGGCCCGTGTGGTCGGAGCGGCGGCGGTGGCGGCTTTTGTCGCCTGCATCCCCCTCTCGCTCGCGTCCGGCCTAGCCTCCGCCCTGACGCATCTCGTGGCCCTGGCTTGCGCTTTCGCCTACAACGCATGGCTCAAGACGAGGCCGGTCAGCGTCCTGCCCTACGCGGCTGCCTTCGGCCTCCTTCCCGCCATCGTGACGCTGGGCCTGCCGGCGCCTCGCTGGCCCGCTGCCTGGGCGATCGCAGCCGGCGCCCTGATCGGCGCCGGCGGTCACTTTGCCCAGGTGTTGCCCGACATCCGCTCCGACCGAGCCCTGGGCCTCCGCGGCCTGCCTCAGCTGCTCGGAGAGAGGGCCTCGGCGGCGCTGACGGCGCTCCTGCTGGCTGCAGCCACGGTGGCTGTCACCTTTGGGCCCGGGCGCCCAGGCCCGCTTGCGCTGGTGGGGCTGGCGGCCGCCCTACTCCTCACGCTGGGCATCTTGCTGGCCGCCTTCAGCGGCCGGATGAAGACGGCCTTCCGGCTGACCCTTGCCGTCGCAACGGTGGCCGTGCTGGCGTTCCTCGCCGGCGGCCGCAGCCTCTAGCGGACGGACGCCGTCGGCACCGTCTCCAGAGCGGGCTTAGTGCCTTCCGGGCGGGTAGACGAAGCCGATCAAGGGGACGCCACCCGGCTTGATGGTGCGGCCGGACACGATGTTCCAGCCTTTGAAGTTCATCTCCGAAACCGTCCAGGACCCGTCCCCGTTGACAGATTCGACGTACGCAACATGCCCCCAACCGCTTTCCCACGTCACCATGATCGAGCCCGCCCTGGGACTCTGCCCGGTGGGCCAGCCGTAGCTCTGCGCGTTGCCGAACCACTCCCAGGCGTTGCCCAGCCAGGGGATGTAGGGCACGCGGTTGAAGACGTACCAGGTGCAGTAGCCGTAGGCGAAGCGGTTGCCCACCGCCGCTGTCACGGCGGTGCCGCCGCTGCCCACCGTATAGCCGGGAGAGCTCCCGGTCCTGCTTCCGGAGGCTCCGGCGGAGAGCGAGGGCCGAAGCGGTGCGGCTGGCTTCTCGAACTCGGGGCCCCGGCCACCCGGCACGACGATCTGGGTACCCGGGATCAGCGGCACGTTGGCTGCGGTACGGATGTAGTTGAAGTCGAGGACCGCCTGCGCGTCCACGTGGTACGTGCTGGCGAGCGAGTTGGGCGTCTCGCCATCCTTGACCGCGACGGCCACCCCGTCAACCGGCGGGAGGACGATCTTGTCCCCCTTGTTGACGTCCCTGTCCGCGTTCTTCAGCGTGGAGAAGTTGGACCAGCGGATGGCGTCGACCGAGATCTTGTTCCTGCTTGCGATGTCCTTCAGGGTGTCTCCCTGCTTGACCTCGTACATGACTGGCGTGTGCGACTGCTGGACGTCTGTCGGTATCGCGACCGGTTTGACGATGGTGCTGAGCCGGCCCAGCTGGACCGTCCCGACCTCCCCGCCTTCACCGATCACAAGGCCCTGGGCGTTGACCGCGCCAAGACGAAGGTTCAGGTCGACGTGCCGGTTTACGGATGCGTACCCGCTGACAGCCAGGACCAGCAGGAGCACAGCCGCATGCGTGATATAGCGACCTAGAGCCAAGAAAACTACCCCCCTTTGTAAACCGCTCAGATGGGGCGGCAAGACAAAGTCGGACGAGAGGCTAGCAGCCGCTGGAGCCGGGTGTCAAACGTGCTCGGAAACCGATCCCTCCCCCTCGCGGCGAGGGTGCGGGAGGGATGGTCAAGCACTGCCAATCCACACCGAACCCCTGCGCCATGCGGAGACCGTTCCTGGAACGTTCGTACGATTGAGTCATGCGATGGGCGGGTTTCCTCCTTGTCGCGCTCCTGTTCGCGGGCGGCTGCAGCGGAGGCAGCTCTTCTTCAGCCCGGCCCGCAGCGACCTCGAGCGCCCAGGCCACGCGTCCTAGCGCCGCCCCGCAGCCCGCCCAGGCGACGCCCGCCCCCCAGCTGCCGGCCTACTACGTGGAGTCGCTGCGGGCGCGCCCCTATCCGGGGGGGAAGCTGCAGGTCGCCGAGGAGGTCACCTGCCACGGCTACAGCCGCTGCCTGCCGGGCGTCCACACCTATCGAATGAGCTGGCCCAGCAACGGTCAGACCATGACCGGGCTCATCTCCATGCCGGAGGGGGCAGGTCCCTTTCCGGTAGTGGTGGTCAACCACGGCTTCATTCCGCCCGAGCGGTACGGCGAGGGCCAGGATTCGCTCCTCTTCGCCGAGCCGATGGCGCAGCACGGCTTCATCGCCGTGGCCCCGCACTGGCCCGGCTACCTGGGCTCCGGGCCGGCCCCGGCCGACCTTCCCGCCATCGTCGGCCAGACGGTGACGGCGCTGGACCTGGTCAGCTCGCTGAGCTCACTGCCTCAGGCGGACACCCGCAAGATCGCCTTCGTCGGGCATAGCAACGGTGGCGGCGTCAGCGAGATCGCAATGGTCGTCGACCCCCGCATCAAGGCCGTCGTCCTCCACGCGCCGGTGAGCACCGACATGGCCCAGAACGCGCACAAATGGTGGCTCAGCCGGCCCGAATCTCTGGCCGCGCTGGGGACGCCGGAGTCCAACCCGGAGGGCTATCGACACCTCTCGCCGCGCAACTACCTGCAGGCGAACCAGGCCCCAGTGCTGATCGTCCAGGGCACCGCCGACCACACGATCCCGCGGGACTGGACCGAGGCCACCTACAGCGCCCTGCAGGCGAGCGGCGTCCAGTCCCGGGTGGCCTGGATCGACGGCGCCGACCACGACCTGGTCGGGCCGAACCTGGCCGACGCGGTCAGCCTCCAGGAGGACTGGATCCGGAAGGCTCTCGGCGTTTGACCGGTTTCAAAATGGAGATGAGAGAGAAGCGGAGCTCGGTGGTGGTGGCCGGGGCGCGCACGCCGATCGGTAGGTTCGGTGGCGCGCTGCGTGACCTGAAGGCGGTGGAGCTGGGTGGCCTGGCCCTCAGCGCCGCGCTGGAGAGGTCAGGGGTGACCGGGAGCGACATCGAGTACGTGATCATGGGCCAGGTCCTCCAGGCGGGCGCGGGGCAGATCACGGCCCGGCAGGCGGCGATCCGGGGCGGTGTGCCCCAGGAGGTGCCCGCGATCACGATCAACAAGGTCTGCCTGAGCGGTCTCAACGCCATCGCCATGGCGGACCAGATGATCCGGGCAGGCGATCTGACGACGGCCGTCGCGGGCGGCATGGAGTCGATGACCCAGGCGCCTTACCTGGTCCCCAAGGCTCGATTCGGCGCCCGGATGGGCAACGCCGAGATGGTGGACTCCATGATCCACGACGGCCTCTGGTCGACCTTCAGCAACCAGCACATGGGCGAGTCCTCGGACGAGGTGAACCGCGAGCTGGAGATAAGCCGCGATGAGCAGGACGAGTGGGCGGCTCGCTCGCACCAGCGGGCGGCGGCCGCCTTGCAGGCGGGCCGCCTGGCGGAGGAGACCGTGCCGGTGGGCGTCCCTCAGCTCAGAGGCGAGCGGGTCCTGGTGGACGCCGACGAGGGCATCCGGCCTGACACCACCGCGGCTTCCCTGGCCAAGCTGCCGCCGGCTTTCCACCCCGACGGGAGCATCACGGCCGGCAATGCCTCCCAGATCTCCGACGGTGCGGCTGCCCTCGTCCTCATGGCGGCGGAGCGAGCCCAGGAGCTCGGTCTCCAGCCGCTCGCCGAGGTCGTCTCTCTCGGCATGAGCGCGGACCGCTATGCCTGGCTGCACACCGTGCCCGCTCTCGCCCTTCATCGAGCCCTCGAGAAGGCGGGACTGCGGCCGGAAGACCTGGAGCTGGTCGAGATCAACGAGGCCTTCGCCGCCGTGGCGCTCAACTCCGCCCGGATGCTGGGGCTGAGCGAAGACCGCGTCAACGTCAACGGCGGCGCGGTCGCGCTGGGCCACCCGATCGGCGCCAGCGGCGCCCGGCTGGCGCTGACGCTGGCCTACGAGTTGCGCCGCCGAGGCGCGAGGTACGGAGCTGCGGCACTCTGCGGCGGCGGCGGCCAGGGCGAAGCGCTTATCCTGCGCAACCCTGCCGCCTGAGGCGAGTACCCCCTACCTCACCCTCCAAGGACCCCCTCCCCGGGCACGGCCGGGTACTCCCCCGACTTCGCGACCGACTTCGCGAGGGAGAGCGCGATTCCGCCGTCTCCGCGGGGGTCGGAGGCGCCGCGCAGGGTGCCGTCTTCGGCTCGATGGATCAGCTGGACCTTGGCGAAGTAGGGGTCATATCCGATGGGGCGCCGGTTCACCGGGTAGCCGAGCGAGAGCAGCCCGTCCAGCACATCGGCGGGAATCCGGAGTTCCGCCTGTACAGCTTCGCCCTGGAAGTCCACTCGGGGAGCGCTCACCGCTTCCACCGGGCTCATGCCGTGGTCGAGCAGATTGAGCAGTGCCTGGAGCACGCCGGTGACGATCCTGGTTCCTCCCGGGGCACCTGCCACCACTTCGAGGCTCTCCCCTCGGAAGAGCAGGCTGGGCACCATCATCGTGACGCGCGTCTTGCCGGCAGCCAGCGAGTTGACCCGGCCCGGCCGCGGGTCGAAGCAGTTCAGGTAGTTGTTGTAGATGAAGCCGAGTCCGGGGGTGACCACTCCGCTCGAGGCGCCCAGGGTGTGAGTGAGGGAGACCGCGTTGCCGCCTCCGTCAACCACGCAGACGTGAGTCGTCGTTGGGCTCTCGTGCGCCTCTCTGGCGGCCGCGGCGTACTCCTTGGCGATCAGCCGGTCGACCGGGACCTCGGCGAAAAGGGGGTCTGCCAGCCACCGCTCGCGCTCGGCCATCGCCCAGGCCATGGCCTGGATCCGGCGTCGCGCCCCAGCTGCTGAGGGCCAGCCCTCGGCTCCCGCAGGGAGACGTTCCAGGTAGTTCAGCATCTGGATCAGAGTCAATCCGCCCGCTGGGGGCCCGGCGGCCATCACCCGGCGGCCGCGGTAGCTCCCCAGCACGGGCTCAGAGATGTGCGGCCTGTAGCCGGCCAGATCCTCCTCGGTGATGAAGCCACCGTTCGCCCGGAAGTCGGCGGCGATCGCGTGCCCCAGTTCGCCCCGGTAGAAATCATCGGGGCCGGCCTCCGCCAGTCTCTCGTAGGTGCGTGCGAGGTCGGTGTTGGGGATCCTTCCACCGAGCTCGTAGAGCGCGCCGTCCCTGGTGTACACGCGCCGGGACTCGGTGGTCCACTGGATCCGGCGGTCGTTGGGCACCACGTCGGGGCCCTGGTCGCGGAGCCAGTAGTCGCGCACCGTGGCGGTGACCCGCATGCCCTGGCGCGCCGCCTCCAGTCCTGGCCTCAGCGCCTCAGCCCAGGACAGCGACCCATGGCGGCGCAGAGCCTCGGCCAGCCCCGCCACCGTTCCCGGCACTCCAACGCTCTGGTAACCGCAGTCGTTGACCCAGCCCTCCAGGACATATCCGTAGCGGTCGGCCGCCTCTCTTACGAACAGGTGCTCCCACTGGTCGGCCCTGACCTCCGAACCGGCCCTGGCGTAGAAGTCGATGACCTCGACGCGGCCCTCGGCGGCCAGGTAGACGAGCATCACCCCCGAGCCCCCGATCCCGCACATCATGGGATCGACGACACCCTGTACGAAGGCGGTGGCGACGGCAGCGTCGACCGCATTTCCGCCGGCCCGGAGGACGTCCAGGCCGGCCTCGGCCGCGACGGCTTGCGGGCAGACGATCATCGCCGAGGCCGTGTCACTCCTCCCTCGTGGTCCCCGGCTACGGCCCGCCGCGGGCATAGATGGTCTGACCGCTCACGTACCCGGCATCGTCGCTGCAGAGGAAGGCGATGACGTTGGCGATGTCGACCGGCTGACCCAGCTTGCGCAGCGGCGTGTTCTCCAGCGCCCGCTGCTTGAACTCCTCCCAGTCGACTCCCATGCGACGGGCCGTCGCCTCCGTCATGCGGGTCTCCACGAAGCCGGGGGCCACCGCGTTCACGTTGATGTTGAAGGGGCCCAGCTCGATGGCCAGGGTCCGGGCCATGCCCTGCAGGCCGGCCTTGGCCGTGGAGTAGTTGGTCTGCCCGCGGTTGCCGAGGGCGGAGGTGGAGGAGAGGAGGACCATCTTGCCGTAGCGCTGGGGAACCATGACTCGCTGAGCAGCCTGGCAGGCGAGAAAGCTTCCGGTCAGATGAGTGGCGATCACCGCAGCCCAGTCGTCGTCTGACATCTTGTGGACCAGGTTGTCGCGCGTGATACCCGCGCAGCAGACCAGGACGTCGAGCCGGCCGAAGGCCTCCACCGCTCGTCGAACCGCACCCTCCACCTGCTCCCGGTGGGTCACGTCGCAGGCCAGCGCCAGCCCCTTCTCGCCCAGCGGCTCGGCGACCTGGCGGGCCGGCCCCTCGTCCATGTCGCAGACCACCACCGAGGCGCCCTCACGCCCGAACACCTCCGCGGTGGCCGCCCCGATCCCGCGCCCGCCGCCGGTGATCAGGGCCACCTTGCCTTCGAACCTCATCGACACCTCCCATGTGCTGTCCGCCGAAGATCCGGCCTCCGGAGCGAAGCGCTTTCAACCGCGGTCTGACGCAGTCTAAAACGCCATATCAGCGCGGAGCCTGGCGGCCCGGCTTCTTCAGTCTCCGAGAGCGGGCAGCCGGGCCTGGCCCCGGTCAACGTCGACTAACTGACAGGCCAGGCGCCTGGAAGGCCCTTCCGGCACAGTCAGATGCTGGGGCGCGCAGTCTGTTCGCTTGGGCGACACCATCACACTCAGCTCCTGGGCGCCGAGCCCAGCTTGCGGACACATGCAGACGCTTGCTGAGACTCGCGGGAAGGCACGGAACCGCGCTCAGGTTGGCGGCTGAGCTGACTGCCCTCATACTAAAAAAGTCACTCGCCGAATTACAGAGACGCATCGAGCGAGTATTCACTGCTAGGGGGACAAGCATGAGCACCATAGTCAACGCAGGCTGGGTCGACGACAATCGCGGTTGGGTAGACGGCAGCCAAGGCTGGGTGGACGGCAAGCGCGGCTGGGTCGACTAGACGCTCACACATGGGACTGCGCAGGGAGCCACCGAATCATTCATGGTGGCTCCCTGTGATGGCGAAAGCGGCTGCACGCATTTCGTTTCATCGACTCCGCTCGTCAGCGACCGCGCCGAGCTGCTCAGCCCGGTGTAGCGCGCGCTCGGCTTCCTTTGATGAACGAGAGATGAACGAGCAAGAGTGAGAGCGGGGCCTGCCAAAGCCGTGCGCGCAAAGACCTACGCCGCCGGAACGGTGAAGCTGATACGCGTTCCCTTTGGGCCAGAATGGCCGATCCAGATGCGACCGCCAAAAGACCGTTCCACTATTAACCGACAGAGGTACAGCCCTAACCCAAGGCCGCCGTGAGCGCGATGACCGCCGGCGAAGCCACCCCGCTCGAAAACGCGTTCCAGTCGGTCCGCCGGGAGCCCTGCACCGTCGTCCCGCACGTCGACTCGCAGCCATGACCGCTGACACTTGGCCGTGACCGTGACCGCCGAAGCCTCCGTGTGCTCCAGCGCATTACCGATCAAGTTGACCAGCACCTGCTGCAGGTGCGCGGGCTCGCACCTGGCGCTGGGGAGGTCATCTGGCAGCCGTCGTTTGACGCGCGACGAGCGTTGACCGTAACGGTTCCTGAGAAGCCGGGTCACCTCGTCCAGGGCCTCAGGCAAGGCGACCGGACTCTCCTGCGGTTGATAGTCGTGGGTCTCCAGCTTCCCGATGATCAGCTGCGCTTCGGCGAGTCGCAGAAGGCGTTCAGACTGCTGATAGGCCTCGTCGAGCAGATCCTCGGTCTGCTCCGGCGCCAGCCTGCCGCGCCACTCGATGAGGTTGGCCAGCATCCCCCGCATCGCGGCCGCCGGGCTGCGCACCTCGTGACCGATCGCTCGCAGCATCAGATCTCTGGCGTCCTGGAGGACGCGCTCGCGCGTGATGTCCTCATGCAGGGAGAGCGTGCCCGCGGCGTGGTCTATCGACCCCGGGATCTGGACCCGCCTCACCTCCAGGGTCGTGCCGGTCGCCGATACCTGCAGCCTCTGCGGCCCGGAGTCCTCCGGCTCGGAACCAGCGATGGGAACGGCGCCGGCCAGCCGAGCTAACCGCTCAGCCGGTCGTCCCAACAGCCTGTCGCCGGGAACGCTGTAGAGGCGTTCGATGGCCTGGTTCGTGAATAGGACGCGGCCGCCGGGGTCCTCCAGCACGACGCCCACCGGCGAGTACTGAAGTATGGCCGTCATCCGAGCGACCTGGTCCGCGGTGGCAAGCGCCAGGCTGACGTGCGCGGCGACATCCTGGAGAACGCTGACATGCCACGCGCTGAAGGCCTTCGGGCGGTAGGACTGAATGGACAGCAGAGCCCGGATCTCGTCGCCGTGGGGCACCGGCACCCAGATGATGGACGCGCTCGCGCGCCGGCGCCGGCGAGTGCCGTGAGTGACCTGGAGGAGTGCGCCCTCGCTCGGGACCAGGCCGCCGGCAGCCTGAGCGTTGCCATCGCCCTCCTCCAGCCCCCGGCTCCACCGGGATCTGTGAATCACCACCGGCCGCCCTGTCTCGAAGGCTTCGCGCGAGGGTCCGGCGGCGATCAGCGGAATGACGACCGGGGGCTGCTCCTCTCCGGAGTCGTCGACGTATCCCTCCGCAACCGGTCCTCTCTCGGTCTGCTCCACGATGGCGAGAGAGAAGAGGTCGAACTCGAGGTGGCGCCCGAGCTCCTCGCGTACCGCCCGCATGATCGACCACCGGTCCAGGGTGCTGGCAAGCCGCCTGCCGACCGCTTCCACGACCTCCAGGCGCCGGCGCTGATCCTCCACGGCGGCATAAGACCAGGCGTTGTGGAGTGCCAGGGAGACCTGGTCGGCGACCTGCGTGAGGAAGGTGAGGGTGGACTCCTCATAGGCCTCGGGATGGCCGCTGTGCACCGCCAGCACCGCCTCCACCAGGGCACCCCTGCCAAGCGGAAGCCAGACGCCGGTTCGGCTGCCGGAACCTCTGGCTCCCTCCTGGGCCAGGATGGGGCGCCCGCTGCTCATGGCCTGCCTGGCGGGGGCCAGCACGGCCGAGCTCAGGCTCAGGCTGGTGGTTGTGACGGGACGGTGCGGTCCGGTTCGCAGGACCCGGGCGTACTTCGCCCTGGGCTCCGGGACGATCAGCTCCACCAGGTCCATGTCGATGAGCGGACTGAGACTGGCCGCCACGGCCACGGCGACCCCGGGTTCGTCCTGGGTGGAGGCAAGCGCCCGGCCGATCTCGTTCAGCGCGCTCAGGCTGAGTGTCTGGTTCCGGGTGAGCTCGTGAAGGTATGCGCTGCTCACCACTGCACCGAGGTGTGCGTGGATCTCCTGCAGGAAGGCCAGCTCCTCCGCCGGTACGTCGCGAAAGTCCTTCATCTGATAGGCGACGGCTCCGGTCATCTCCCCCCGATGACGGATGGGTACCCAGATGAAGCTGCGGGGCTGGTCCGGCGCGCCCGGGCCACGGCCGTAGTTGACCTTGGCGCCGCTGAAGCGGCCGACCGAGACGGCGCCCTCCGCGAGGTTGCGGGCAAAGTAGGACTCCGCCACGGGCATTCGCTTTATGTCCTGCAGGACGCCCTGGTCGACGATGAGCCGGTGGTGCCATCCTTCCCGCTCGAGCACCTGAAGGTTCAGAGCGTCGTAGCCGAACAGGGGCCGGAGCTGAGAGTAGAGCACCTGCACCACGTCGGCCTCGGTCGCACAGGTGGCCAGCGCACGTATCAGCGCGTCACGGTCGGGCCGCCGCGTCAGCTCGTGCAGCGAGGCCCGGTTGACCAGGGCACCCAGGTGGGCGTGCACCTCCTCCAGAAAGGCCAGCTCCTCGGCGGACGGGTGCCTGTGAGCGGTCATCTCGTAGACGACCGCTCCGATCAGGCGGCGGCGGTGGCGAATCGGGACCCAGGCGTAGGTTCGGACTCGCTTGGGAGCCCCGGGACCGCGTCCGTGCTCGAGCTTGGCGTTCACCGGATGGCCAACCGCCGTGGTCCCCTCATGGAAATGGCCGGCGAAGTACGACTCGGCGATCGGGAATCGCCGGGTGTCCTGAAGCACGCCGTGGTCGACCACCACGCGCCGGCACCACCCATCGCGCTCCAGGACCTGCAGGTCGATGACGTCATAGCCGTACACGTGTGTGAGGCGGGCGTAGAGCACCTGCACGATGTCGGCCTCGGTTGCGCAGGTCGCAAGCGCTCTGGCCAGTTTCGCGCTCCCACCCCGTTCGCTCTGTTCGGACGCCGGCGCCCTTCGCTGTACAGCCATCAGATCGTGCCGCCCGCCGGGGCAGCGCTGTTATTTTCGGCGATTTGATCCCCTCCCCCTTGCGGCGAGGGTTATTCGGCAGCTATGGGGAGCGCTCTGCACCTGCCCGGCCGGCCTCGGAAGGCACCCTCCCCGTAGGTGGTGAGGTAAGCAGCGGGGGCCGAGGGTTCTTAGGCCCTCGGCCCGCCAAGGCTGCGGGGTGAGGTTCGGTTTGGTTCGGTCGCTTTGCCGGCACCTGGCTGGCGTCTTCGCAAGGTCAGACCCCGCCCGAGCGGCCGGATTACGGCGAGACCGCAGATTTCTGGGCGTGATCTCGAGCCGGGTCGTGGGTCTTGTTCGTGGGATGCATGAAATCGACCTTTGCCTTCATCCTTGAGGGCCGATGCGGACGGGGGGCCTCGAAAGTGCGCCGGATCTAGAGCTGGGACGGTCTTTCCGTGACGGCGACGAAACAGCGCTTGCCGCGCTCTACGACCGCCACCTGCCGGGCATCTACGACTTCCTGGCACGGCTCGTTCGGGATCCCCCGGCGGCCGAGGACCTCACCCAGATGACGTTCGTCCGAGCCTGGGAAGCGCGGCTCAAACTCCGCGACCCGGCCCGGGTCCGGGCCTGGCTGTACACGATCGCCAACAACCTGGCGCTCAACCACCTGACCCGGCGCCCGCCCACGGACCCGATCGACGAGCAGTTCGACCTTGCCACTCCCGCCCCCGGGCCGGAGGCCGAGGCGATGGCGAACGAGTCGGCGGAGCTTGTCTGGGCGGCGGCGGCGAGCCTGGAGCCGAGGCAGTACGCGGTGCTGGACTTGAGCCTGCGCCGGGACCTTGCCACGCCCGAGATCGCGCAGGTGCTGGGGGTCTCCTCGAGTCATGCGGCGGTCCTCGTGAACCGTGCCCGGGAGGCGCTGGGCAACGCCGTGCGCTACCTGCTGGTGGCGCAGCGCCGAGACCACTGTTCGCGCCTGGCCGCCCTGGTTCCGGCCGGGCTCCAGAGCCTGACGGCTGAGCAGCGAGGCTCGGTCGACCGTCACATGCGTCGCTGCCCGGAGTGTCAGGGCCTGGCCAACCGGCTCACCAGGCCGGCGGAGCTCTTCGGTGGCCTGGTGGCGCTGCCCGTGCCCTCGTCCCTGAAGCACGACCGGCGTGACTTTGTGATGGTTGCTGCGCGCCAGAATCTGGGCGCCTCGAACTCCCCTCTCGCCTGGCTGGAGCGGCTGCCCCGCGCAGCCGGGATCCTCGGCGTCCTGGCGGTGCTGGCGCTGGGCGCTCTCGTCACTCAGACGCTTGTCAACCCCTTCGGCGCCTCGCTCCAGGCTTCTGGGCAGACCGCGGGGTACAAAAACACCGGCCCATTTCCAAGCGGGTCGCGGCCCTTTCCGTCGTCCTCCCCCTCTGCGTCCCCCGAGGCCTCCCCCACCAGCCAGCCTTCGCCTGGCCCATCCGCGGAATCTTCAGCTCCCCCCTTCCTCTCCAGTTCACTACTGGCACACGGGAGCAGGCCGGGCGGTCGGCAGGTTCGCTCAACGCCTACGCCGGCACCAACCTCGACACCGACCCCGACGCCGACGCCGGCTTTCGCGGTGACTCAGGTGTCCCTGATCGCCACCGACCCACTGTCGGCTCGCTGCCCATTCCTGTCCCCCACTGGCCCATACCAGTGCCACTTCACG
>Ga0209526_10001235_pt1 | contig 17037 bp, 13 predicted proteins | sample JacPinW_OM2H0_M1_FD_188566 | JGI IMG/M metagenome (GOLD analysis project Ga0209526, IMG submission 188566) | Forest soil microbial communities from Algoma, Ontario, Canada - Jack Pine, Ontario site 1_JW_OM2H0_M1 (SPAdes) (version 2) | ecosystem: Environmental > Terrestrial > Soil > Boreal... | reverse complement strand
CGACGCAGAGTGCGCTTGACGCGGCCGAGTCGGCCCTGGCCTTCGCCGACCGCGACGGCGCGGCCATGCACCGGACCGGAGCCACCGGCGAGCGGCTGCTATCGGTGACGTTCACAGCGCCCGGCGGCCCGACGGCGCTGGTGGCAAACTGGCGTAGCGGGCCACCCTCAGCCGATGCGACCGCGCTGCTTGAGGATGCCGCCCATTCGCTCCGGCTGGCGCTGGAGCGCGAGGAGGCCTGGTTTGCCCACCAGGAGGCCATGACTTTGCGCCGGTCCCAGGAGCTGCAGCGCGGCTTCCTGTCCCGGCTGAGCCATGAACTCCGGACGCCACTCACCGCGATCAGGGGATACGCCTCCAGCCTGCTGCAGCCGGATGTGACCTGGGACGGGGAGTCGCAGCACCGGTTCATCGCCCGGATCGCGGCCGAGTCGGCGCGGCTGGGACGCCTGGTCGACGATCTGCTGGACTTCTCCGCGATCGAGTCAGGGATCCTCCGCCTCCAGCGCGACTGGTGCGACATCCCGCTGGTGCTCGACGCGGCCGTCGCGTGCCTGCCGCCAGCGAAGGCGCCGGCCGTGGAGACGGAATGCGATGCCGGCCTGCCGGTCGTCTGGGCCGACCACGATCGCCTCGAGCAGGTCTTCGTGAACTTGCTGACCAACGCGCTCGGCCACAATCCGCCGGGCACCAGCGTGCGGATCAGCGCGAGTATGGACGGCCCGGCCGAAGTGCTGGTGAGCGTCGTCGACGATGGTGCCGGGATGCCCCCCGACGTCGCGCTCGCGCCCTTCGAGCCGATGCGGCGCCGGCGCACGCCGAATGCCGGCGCTGGGCTCGGGCTATCCATAGCCAGGGGAATCGTGGCCGCTCACGGCGGGCGTATCGAGCTTGAGACGCCGGGGCAGGGCACCTGCTTCCGGATTCACCTGCCGGTGGAGATCCCCGCGGCCGGGGCCAACGTTCCCGCGCCGCCCGCTGCGCGCAGCGGACATGACCGGGCCCCCGCAGCCCGAGCCGCGGGCGGCGTGACGACCACGGGAGCCATCCCCGGTGCTTGAGCAGGCCGTGAACACGCGAGCGCTGGTGGTCGAGGATGACCCGAACATCGTGGACCTGATCCGGTCCAATCTGGCCGTGCGCGGCTTTGACACGGTCGTCTCCACCGATGGCCTGCGCGCTCTCAATCTCCTGGAGACCGAGGCTCCCGACATCGTGCTGCTCGACCTGATGCTGCCCGAGGTCGACGGTTTCGAGCTGTGCCGCCTGATCCGCGAGCGTTCATCGGTGGCCATCATCGTGGTCTCCGCGCGCGGCGGCGAGCGGGACAAGGTGACCGCGCTGAACATGGGCGCGGACGACTACATGACCAAGCCCTTCAGCATCGAGGAGATGCTGGCCCGGATCACCGCCACGCTCCGCCGCACCCGCCCCGCCGACAACGCGCCGGATACCGCCCCGCCCGTCATCAGCATCGGCGAACTGGAGATTGATCTCTCCAGCCAGCAGGTGACCAGGGGTGGCCTGGCCGTGCACCTGACCCCGACGGAGTTCGCGCTGCTGCGGGAGCTCGCCACCAACAGGGGAAAACTGCTGACCCACGCCCACCTGCTGCGGCGGGTGTGGGGCCGCGGGTACGAAACCGAGACCGAGTATGTGCGGGTCTACATCCGGCGGCTCCGGGCCAAGCTGGAGTCGGACGGCGGAGCGCCGCTGATCCTGACCCAGCCCAGGGCCGGTTACCGGATCGCAGCGGAATAGTTATCGGATCGCAGCGGAATGCGGCTCCGCCGCACGCCCGGACCATCAAGCGGCTGACCTGGCCAGCAATGTTTATGAATTTTTCATAGGGTTACGTGGATGTTAACGCTACCTTTTACTTCGGGCCGCCTACTGTCTTCACAGATAGCACCCGCCCGCAGTGATCATCATGTGGGCTTGTCATCGGGATACGCCCTGAAGCGTCCCACCCATGAGTGAGGTGGTTTGTTTGTATTCAGTCACCAAGAGAGCTGGCTTGACGGCCCTCGCTGGCAGCGCGGCTCTTGTCCTTGCTGCCTGCGGCAGCAGCGGCTCGTCTTCCAGCGGCGGCGGCACTTCCAGTAGTTCCGCTGCCGTCCCGTCGGTCTCCGCTACGTCGTTCACGAACGATTTCTCGCAGATGGCTGCCCTGAAGTCGCTGGCGTCACGCGGCAAGGGGAGCGTCGGCGTGATTCTGCCCGACACCGTCACATCGGCGCGCTATGTCGAATTCGACGCGCCATATCTGACCAAAGCCCTCCAAACGGCGGGCCTGACCAGTTCGCAGTTCACCGTGCAGAATGCGCAGGGCAGTGACGCGACCCAGTTGAGCGACGCCCAGGCGGACATCACCAAGGGCGCGAGCGTCCTCATCGTGGACCCGCTCGACGCCGGTGTCGGCACGTCGATCGAGAAGTACGCCAAGTCGCACGGCGTGGCCGTTATCGACTACGACCGGCTGACCCTGGGCGGCAGCCGCAAGTACTACGTGAGCTTCGACAACGTGCAGGTTGGCAAGCTGATCGGCCAAGGCCTGGTCAGCTGCGTGACCGCATGGAAGGTGGCCAAGCCGAACGTGCTCGTCATGTACGGCTCGCCGACGGACAACAACGCCACCCTGTTCGCCCAGGGCTACAACGCCGTCATGGCGCCCTTGTTCAGTGCCGGCACGTGGGTCAAGGTCGGCACCGCAGCCGGAACCTGGGACCCGCCGACCGCGGAGACCGAGTTCCAGGGGCAGTTCACCGCGCACAAGAGCATCAACGCCGTGCTGACCCCCAACGACGAGAACGCCGCCCCGATCATCCACTACCTGCAGACCCTGGGCGTCAAGGCGAACAAGTTCCCGGTGACCGGGCAGGACGCCACCCTGATCGGGCTGCAGAACATCCTGTCCGGGTACCAGTGCGGGACCGTCTACAAGGCGATCTACCTGGAGGCCCAGGCCGCCGCGGCGCTCGCGATGTACATCCGGGCCGGCGTGACGCCTCCTGCGGGCCTGGTCAACGGCAGCACGGCCGACTCGACCCAGCACGTGCAGGTTGGGTCGGTGCTCTTGACGCCGAAATGGGTAACACCATCCAATATGAATGCAACAGTTATCGCCGACAAGTTCGTGCCGGCAGCGCAGCTCTGCACTACCAAGTACAAGGCGGCGTGCACGGCGGCAGGGATCTCGGGGTGATCATGACCGCTCGATTCATCGCTGGGCCTCCTCAGTGGTGACAGCAAGCGCCGGAGATGGCGCCTGGCCCGCAGCCGCGGGCCGGGCGCCATCTGGCGCTGCCTCAGTAGACCAGGGTGACGCGCCGCTGCTGCGCCTGCGCGGGATCGGGAAGAGCTTCGGGCCGGTGCATGCGCTGGTCGGGATCGACCTCAATATCCCTGAGGGGCAGGTGACGGCGCTGGTAGGTGACAACGGCGCGGGCAAGTCGACCCTCATCAAGACGATCTCGGGGATCTGGGAGCCGACCACCGGCGAGCTGATCTGGAACGGCAAGCCGGTGCATCTGCACGGCCCCCGGGACGCGACGGCCCTGGGCATCGCGACCGTCTACCAGGACCTGGCGTTGTGCGACAACCTGGATATCGTGCAGAACATGCTGCTCGGCCACGAGGTACGGCGGTGGTACGGGCTGCTCGACGAGGTCACCATGGAGATCACCGCCAAGCAGACGCTGGCCGATCTGAGGGTGACGACAGTGCGCTCGATCCGGCAGCCGGTCGGCTCGCTGTCCGGCGGGCAGCGCCAGTCGGTCGCCGTGGCCAAGGCCGTGATGCAGGACGCCAGGCTCGTCATCATGGACGAGCCCACCGCGGCGCTGGGCGTCACCCAGACCGAGCTTGTCCTGGACCTCATCGGACGGCTGAAGAACCGCGGGCACGCGGTCATCGTGGTGTCGCACAACCTCAACGAGGTCTTCCAGGTCGCCGACCGGCTTGCGGTGCTCTACCTGGGCGGGCTCGCGGCGGCGGGCCCCGCGTCGGATTTCGATACCCAGTCCGTCGTGGAACTCATGACCACGGGCGCATCCGCTCGCGTGGGCGCGAACGGCAACGCACGCGAGCCCGCACCGCCAGGCGGTCGTGGCAGCGGCACGGAAGGCTGAAGCATGTCACCGACAGAGGACGGCGCGCGAGGTCCGGCAGACGCCGATGCGCCCGTGATTCTCGCCGAAGGTCCCGCGGCTGACCAGGCCGCCGAAGATACCGCGCTCGCTGGAGCCCCCGAACTGATCGCCAATTCGGTCGGTGACTACGCCCGCATCTGGTTCAAGCGGGTCAGGAGCGGCGAGAGCGGCGCACTGCCGGTCATTCTGGGCCTGGTCGCGATCGTCGTGTTCTTCCAGGTGCGGAACTCGCTGTTCCTGTCCGCGGGCAACCTCGTCAACCTGATAATCCTGTCCGCTGCGTTCATCCTGCTGGGCATGGCCGAGGTGTTCGTGCTGCTGCTCGGCGAGATCGACCTGTCCGTCGGCTACAACGCGGGCATCGGCGCGGTCATGACCCTCTGGGCGGCCTACACGCTGTCCTGGTGGGTGGCCGTCATCATCGGGCTCGCCTCGACCGCGTTCATCGGCTTCGTGCAGGGCAGCCTGATCACGCGGCTGGGACTGCCGTCGTTCGTGGTCACCCTGGCCGGGCTGCTGGGCCTGGAAGGACTCCTGATCATCCTGGTGGCCCGCACCGGCCACGGCGCGGGCGGCTCGATCAACAACCCGAGCAACGTCATCTACGACTTCACCGCCGGCAATCTCAGCCCGGCGGGCGGCTGGATCGTTATGGTGGTCCTGGTCGTCCTGGCCGGCTCGTTCATGATCCTTCGCGACCGCCGTAGGCTGTCCAGCGGCCTGGTGGCCCCCCCACTCGGCGTCACCCTGCTCAAGGTCGTGGTGATGGCCGTCGCCGGGGTCGTCGTCGTCCTGGTCTGCAATACCGACCGCGGCGTTGGCTTCACCGCACTGCGCGGCGTCCCCTGGGTCGTCCCCATCGTGCTCGGTGTCGTGGTGCTGTGGACCATACTGACCACCCGGACCCGTTTCGGCCGCTATATCTACGCGATCGGCGGTAACGCCGAGGCGGCCCGGAGGGCGGGCGTCAACCTGATCATGATCCGGACGATGTGCTTCACGCTCTGCGGCCTCACCGCGGGAATCGGCGGCATCATCCTCGCGTCGCAGCTCAACTCGATGGGCACCAATCTCAACGGCGGCCAGTACGTGCTGTTCGCGGTGGCCGCAGCGGTGATCGGCGGAACCAACCTCTTCGGCGGCCGGGGCCGGATGCTGCACGCGGTGCTGGGCGGGCTGGTCGTCGCCGCGATCGATAACGGTCTCGGCCTGATCGGGATGAGCGCGGCGGCCACCGACATCGTCACCGCGATTGTCCTGCTGGCCGCCGTGGCCATCGATACTCTGGCCCGCCGGCGCAGCCCGACCACCTGATCAGGGGGACACGTACGTTGGGAGGCGGTCACCGCGACGCGGCGGCCGCCTCCTGATCAGGCGGTAGTGACCACCTTCCGGGCTGGTGTGGTGTCGCTGGTGTGGTGTCGCTGGTGTGGTGTCGCTGGTTCCCGGACGGCTTGATTCTGCCGAGTAAATCGCCGGTGACCAATTTCTTCGGGAACCGCAGAGCAATGTAATGCTCCCGTGGCCCTTATAGTCGTGGGTGCGGTGTGCAGAACAATTGTTCTGTACGCGTCTGGCTTCACCAGCCCGCAAATCTTACTGGATGGGCATACCGCATCGCCCCAAGAGGGCCGCACTATGCCATTCCTAACCACTACGGCCACGGGCAGAACACCAGATATCTCATGACACCGCGCACTGCTGAGCGCAGCGCCGGTGGTCTGGCCACACCCTGACCACCGGCGCGCGGCGCGGCCACCAGATCAGGCGGGAACGACGACGTACTGCCGCAGGCAGAGGTCGTGGAAGGTCACCGGCCCGCGCGGGCCCGGCACATGATCGACGTTGATCCCCGTCTCCGGGACCCCGCGGAGCTTGAACCCGTCGAGCAGCCGGGTGCTCACATTCCAGAATGCCCCCGTTCCCCGGTAAGCGGCGAGGAACTGGCGCGCGGCACCGGGGTCCGCGGTGACGATGGCGGCGGCCAGCCCCGACGTCTGCGCGTTCGCCACCTCGGCCGCCTCGGCCGGGCCCCCGGCCGGGGCGACGGTGACGGTGGCCTCGTGCCCGGCGTCCAGCGCCCACTCATGGCCCAGCGGGTGGTCATGCGGCGGGAGCGAGGCGGCGACACCGAGCGCGCGCATCGCCTCCAGCACGCCCGGCAGCATCTCCGGCCACACATCGGAGCACAGCAGCAGCAGGTTCAGCCGGTTGCATACGCCCAGCCGGTCCAGGCTCGCGGTGACGATCCGAGCCACCATGGCGGGTTCGGCCGCGCGGTCCACGTACAGCACGCCGCCACCGTCCGCGTGAGCAAGCGTTCGCACCCCGTGCCGGGCGGCCTCCGCAGCCAGGGTGCGGGTCGTCTGCCCGCTCCCGCGCAGGATGACCAGCGGGATCAGGCGGGAATGGCGGACCAGTTCGAGCGCCCCCTGCCGGTCGGCGGTGCGGATCAGCTGGAAGGCTCCGGGATCGAGGCCGGCCCCGGCGACGGCCGGCGAGATGACATGGTCGAAGAGCGCCGTGGCAGATCGCAGCGCCGCTCCCCCGGTGCGCAGCACACCGGCGTTGCGTGACTTCAGCAGCTGCGAGGCCACGTCGATGGTGACATTCGGCCGAGCCTCGAAGTTCGCGCCGACCACTCCGACCGGCACCCGGCGCTCGGCCAGCCGCAATCCCCCGGCCAGCTCGCCCAAGGGGGTGTACTCCGGCGGGAACGCGGCGTCGGCGAGCAGCCCGATCTGGCGCGCCATGTCGGCGATCCGGGTCTCGTCGAGCCGTAGCCGGTCGATCACCCCCCGGCCGAGCCCTTCGGCCTCGCCGCCCGCCACATCGGCGGCGTTGGCGGCGAGGATCTCCGCGGCCCGCCCGGTGAGCAGCCCCGCCATCGCGCGCAGCACACCGTTGATGGCTTCATCAGGCGCCCTGGCCAGGCTCAGGGCCCCGTCTCTGGCTGACTCTCCGCTGGCGATTACTGCCTTTTCCGCACCGGACACGAGGACGAGCCTAGTGGAGGTCCGGGCCCGCCTGATCTGCCTCGGGCGACCAGAACCAGTGGAAGCCGACCACCGCTCTCTCGACGGACCTCAGGTAGCGGTGTACCGAGTGCTGGCTGTCCAGGACGGCTTCCTCCTGCTCCATGATGCCGCCCTCCATCCCGTCCCAGGTGGCCCACCACAGGCGCACCGGCAGCCGGGCCGGGTCGAACTCGACGCGCATGTCGAAATTCTCCAGGCGGCGCATCACCGCACGGCGGTACTGACGCTCTTCAGGGGTGTCCGGGTGCCCGTGATAGTGATAAGTCGTCCAGTATTCGAGGGTGAGCGTCTCACCGGGGGTCAGCGATCTGGCCAGCGAGATGTCCGTGGCATACAGGCCGTCCCTGATCTCGTAGAGCGGGCCGGTGAGATCCTTGCACCCCTGCCCAACCTCCAGGGTGATGGCGTTCGTGTCATAGATATAGGGGATCCGGTCGAGTCCGTCCACGATCGCCTCGATGACCTGGAGGGTGCGGGTGCGGGCCGGCAGGCCATCCGGCCCGACCAGGTGATGGTCGTGCAGGGAGAGCGTCTGGTGCCGGCGCGGGCCGAGGGCCGCCGCGACCTCGGCAGCGAGCCCGGCGGCCATCGCGCGCGGCCCGGACAGCACGCTGATCCGGCCCGACCCGCCCCACAGCCGCCACAGGCGCTCCTCCTCCTGCCTGGAGAACCCGAACGCCTCGATGAAGAGCGCCAGGGTGGCGCGGCTCAGCAGTCGCCCGGACAGTGCCCGGCCGACGGTGTCCTTCAACTGGCGCGGCAAGACGTCGCCGTCGCCCGACCCGCGTGGCGCGAGCCAGAGGTGCTGCGCCAGCACCTCCGCGACGGCGAGGTGGTTGATCGCACCCGGCCTGGTCCGTTCTGCGTGCTGCTCCCACTGCGACCGGTAACGGCCCTGGCGCAGCAATAATTCACGCATGTAGCTGGCTGCGGCTTGCCGGCCACCCGCGGGCTGGGGATCGCTCACGGCACGCCCCTATCCGTCGTGTGCGAACTTACTGCGACATACCGGAGTTAGCCTACGAGTCGCATCTTGCGAAGGGGAGGAGATCGGCCACTAGCGAGACTGCGACCGGGGGGGCCGGGGTGCGGGCCCGCCGCCATGTGCGGCGGGCCCGCATCACGGGAGGTCCCGGGCGCCGCGCAGGGACCCGGGCGTGGCCTGTCCTGGCCGCCTCGCGGCACCATGATCAGGAAACGACCGGAAAACCGAACCAGCAACATAACGAAACGGCCGCAGTTGCTGCCTACTGATCTGTCCAGACCACTAGAACAGGACCGACATCAGCGTCGCGGTCTCGGTGAATCCGACCCGCCGGTACACCGCCCTGGCCGGGGCGTTGAAGTCGTTGACGTACAGCGACACGACTGGCGCGATGGAGCGGAGCGCCTCGTGCACCACCGCCGCCATGCCGGCGACGGCCAGACCGCGGCCACGCAGTTCCGGCCGGACCCAGACACCCTGCACCTGGCACACCTGAGGGGTGACCGCGCCGATCTCGGCCTTGAACATCACCTGGCCGTCCTCGATCCTGGCGAAGGCGCGGCCCGCCCCGATCAGCTTACCTACCCGGGCCCGGTACGCAGAGCCGCCGTCCGGGCCGAGCGGGGACACCCCGACCTCCTCGGTGAACATGGCTACCGACGCGGGCAGCAGCACGTTCAGCTCTTCCGGGCGGACCCGGCGGACCAGGGGGTCCGGCGTGGCGTGTGGTGCGGCCGAGATGGCCATCACCGGCTGCGCGGCCCTGACCTCGCGGGGATGGCCCCAGTAAGGCCGGAGCAGGTCCCACAGGTCACTGATGGCCGGGGCCGGCCCGACGATGGATGAGCAACGCCTGCCCTGCAGCCGGGCGCGGCCCGCGAAGGCCGTGACCGCCTCGGGCGTGGCGGCCACGGGGACAAGGTTCGCGCCGGCGTAGCACAGCGAGGTCAGCCGGCCACCAGGGACGAATCCCCACATCTGCCCGCCGAGCCGGACAGGATCGAGGCCCGCCTCATGGACCCGGGAGCTGACGAAGACGTTCACCACCGGGTCCCGGTCGCACAGGGCAAGCACCTCCGCGCGATCGCGGTCGTTCAGCAGGCGCAGCGATGATGACCGAAGCGCCTTGGTGCGCAGCACCCTCTCAGGGTATCGGCACTCCACCGTGGACGAGTCAGCCGCGTGGTCAGGTCTCCGTGGTCAGGTCTCCGTGGTCAGGCACCCGGGGTCAGCCCCCCGGGGTCAGCCCCCGGGCGGCGGATCCGGCAGCGCCGGGCAGGTGGCATTGACCAGGCCGGCGCCGTTTGGCAGGGCGCCAGTGGCCAGATAGCGGTTCAGGTAACCGTCCACGCAGGTGTTAGGCGGCTGCTGCAGGGATTGCCCGTGGATGCCTCCGCCTTCCACGACGACCATCCGCGCCGTCGGCAGCCGGAGGTGCGCGTCCTGCGCGCCCAGATACGGGGTGGCCGCGTCCAGGGTGCCCTGGATCATCAGGATGCCTGGCAGTCCCGCGCCCTTGATCAGCAGCGGCGCTGCGGGCCCCGTGACCGGCCAGAACGCGCACGCGGCATTGAACCACGCGTTGTCCCAGGCTTCGAAGGGCGCGCTCCGGTAGACCCGCCTGGTGTCGGAGTCCCACTTCGCCCAGCTGCGAGGCCAGTTGACGTCGCTGCACTGCACGGCGTTGTACACAGCGAACCCGTTCTCGTTCTGGGTGCCTGCCTGGTTGTACTGGCTGACCAGTTGGCTGGTGGAGCCGCCGTGCAGGTAGGCGGACAGGGCCGCGGCCTGCCCCGGCCAGAGCGCGTTGGTGTACCCGCCTTGCAGGAACGTGTCGTCGAACTCGTCCGGGCCGATCATCGGGCCGTTCGGGCCGGCCACCGGATGCGCCTTCAGGTCCGAGCGGGCCTGGTACCACGCCTGGTCGACCTGCGCGCGGGTGCTGCCGAGCCGGTAGACGCTGTTGTGGGCCGCCACCCAGGAGAAGAACGCCAGCATCCGGCCCTGGAACGCGTAGTCCTGGGCGATGTTGTCGGCGTACCAGACCCCGCCCGGATCCACCGTGCTGTCCAGGACCATCCGCTGGAGCCGGTGCGGGAAGAGGGTGGCGTAGACCTGGCCGAGATAGGTCCCGTAGGAGTAGCCGAAATAGGTGATTTTCGGCACGCCCAGGGCCGCGCGGATGGAGTCCATGTCCCTCGCGGCGTCCGCGGAGGTCATGTGGGGCAGCAGCCAGCCGTATGCCTTCCCGCAGTCGGCGGCGTAGGCCTTCGCGCGGCCGATGAGCACCTGCTCCGCCGCCGCATTCGCCGGGATGTAATCCGGGCGCACGCCGGCGAAGAAGGACGGGTCGCAATGCAGCGCGGGAACGCTCGAGCCGACGCCGCGGGGGTCGAAGCCGATGATGTTGTAGTCGGCGGCCACCGCCGGGTCAAGGCCCTGGGCGATGGAGGCGGCGAGCCCGAGCCCGCTGCCGCCCGGCCCGCCCGGGTTGACCAGCATGTCCCCCTGCTGCTGGCCGGCGGGCGCGGTGGCCGCGACCTTGGACAGCGCCAGCGTGATCTTCCTGCCGTCCGGGTGGGTGTAGTCGAGTGGCACCGGCAGGCTGGCGCACTGCATGTGGAGGGCTTGCACGGAGCAGGAATGCCAGCGCAGCGCCGGAGCCTGCCCGGCGGCGGCGGAAACCGAGGACGACCCCTGCGGGCCGGAACTGCCCGGGCCACCGCCGCCGGAGGCGGTGCAGCCGGCCACGGCGAGGGCAGCGGCGCAGGAGATGCCCAGGGCGGTCAGCGAGGCGGTGCGCCCTGAGCGCAGCCCTTTCATCCGGCGAGGCGATGGCATGACAGCAATCTTGCCCGATCGAACGGACCGCCCGTCACGCCGAGTTCTGCTCCTGCTGTCGCCGCTCCAGGAGGGCCTTGCGGTACTCCTCGATGACGATGTCGTTCAGTTCCTGCACCGAGGTGTCCTTGCTGAGCCGGTCGAAGGTGATCTCGCCGTGCTGCAGCAGGTTGATCCGGTCGCATATTTCCAAGGCCTGGCCGTAGTTGTGCATGATCATGATGATGGAGACCTGACCCTGGCTCTTCAGGTCCTTGACCAGTTCCAGGATCATCGCCCCTTCCTTGGCGCCCATCGCCGCCAGCGGCTCGTCCAGCAGCAGCACCTTGGCGTCCGAGGTCACCGCCCGGGCCACCGCGATGGCCTGGCGCTGGCCACCGGACAGCTTGGCCACCTCGGAGTCGACCGAGGGGATGCTCACCCCGACCCGGTCGAGTTGCTCCTGGGCGGTGCGCCGCATGCTCCGGTTGGACAGCAGCGACCAGCGGGTCCGCTCCCGGTTCAGGAACATGTTGTGGTAGACGGTGAGCTCGTTGATCAGCGCCAGGTCCTGGTACACGGTGTCGATGCCGAGCGAGCGGGCGTCGTCCACCGACTTCAGCGTGATCTCCTGGCCCTCCAGGATGATCCGTCCCGAGGTCGGGGGCTGAAAGCCGCACATGATCTTGATCAGCGTGGATTTGCCCGCGCCGTTGTCACCCAGGAGCCCCAGCACCTCACCCTGGCCCAGGTGGAGGTTCACGTCGTGCAGCGCGGTGACCGCGCCGAACCGCTTGTTGATGTGCTCGACCCGGAGCACATCACCGCTGGGGTCAGCCGAGGCGGTGGCTCCGGCGCCGGGTACTGGCTCCGCGGTCATCAGTTCCTCCCTGCGGCCCGCAGCCGGGCCAGCCGGACGTTGACAATCATGGCGATCAGGATCGCGGCGCCCAGCACGATGTCCAGCGGGTTGGCGCTGACCCCGGCGACGTTGAGCCCGTCGAGCAGCGTGGCCAGCACGATCGCCCCCAGGAACGCCCCCAGGATGGTCCCCTGGCCGCCGAGCATCGCGGTGCCGCCGATGACCGCGGCGGTCACCGCGTAGAACATCGGCTGGAAGCCGCCGGCACTCGGGTCGATCGTGTGGACGTAGAAGGCCACCTGCAGGCCGACCAGCGCGCCCAGGGTTGAGGTGAGCATGAAATTGCCGTACTTGATCCGGCCGGTCTTGATGCCGGCCTCCCGGGCCCCGAGCTGGTTCCCGCCGGTCGCGATCGTGTGCAGGCCCCATTTGGTCCGGTTCAGCACGACCCAGAAGATCGCGGTGAGCGCGATCGCCCAGATGAACTGGGACCACGGTGCCGCGCCGATCCACTGCCCGTAGCTCACCGCGGATTTCGGGATGATCGCCGGGTAAGCGTGTGAGGTGGTGTCCGTGAGGCCGAGCAGGATGAAGCCGGTGCCCAGCGTGGTGATGAACGAGGGCAGCCCCATGGTGACGGTCAGGAAGCCGTTGAGAGTACCGACCACCAGGCCGAACAGCAGCGAGATGATGATCGCCAGCAAGGCCGGCACGTGGTAGAAGTCGATCAGGTAGTGCATGAGGAACGGCGCGAACGTGTAGACGAAGCCGGCCGACAGGTCGATCTCGCCGCAGATCAGCAGGAACACCTCGCCGATGCCGATGATGATGATCGGCGCCGCGGTCTCCGACAGCAGGTTGGCCAGGTTCGTCTGGCTGACGAACGTCGAGTTGTACTTGATGCCGAAGTAGAGCAGCAGCACCACCGCCACCACGAAGACCGTTGCCTCGCGCTGCCGGGCCAGCAGCCTCATCAGGCCGCGCAGCGGACTCGGCGCACGCCCCGCGGGCTGCCCCCCGAGCGGCGATACGGCCTGGGGGCTGCGCTCGGTGATCTCGCTCATATCGACTCCCGTTCCCTCAACTCACCACATCAACCGGCGGCAGGACAGGCTGGCCTATAGTAGCCAGTCTGCCCCGCCGCCGGTCTTACCTGCCAGTACCCGCCGAATCAGGTGCTGGTACCGAATCAGGTGCTGGTGGTGGCGGTCGGGTTGCTGATCGCGCCAGACGGCCGCGGGATGTACTTCTGCGCGCTGGTCGATCCCTGGAACCGGCTGCTCGTCGTGTACGGTGCCGCGTTCGACTTGGTGATGAACGTCAGGCCGGTGTCGGTGTCGGACGGGCTGATCGTGCCGCCCGAGAGGTTGAACAGGTACAGCTGCAGCGTTGGCAGGAAGCCCTGCAGGTAGGGGTCCTGGTAGATGGTGAAGTTGGTCTTCCCGGCCTGGATGTTGGACAGCGTGGTCGGCGTGGTGTCGAACCCGCCGTTCGGGATGGTCAGGCCGCTCGTGCCCAGAGCCTGGCCGAGGAGCTCGGTCGAGCCCGCGTCCACCGCGAACGCGCCCTTGAGGGTCTTGTGCCCGGCCAGGAATGCCTTCTCCGCCGCGAGCTCGGGGCCGGTCAGCGCGCCGGTGGCCACCTCGTGCACGGTGTAACTCTTGCCGAGCACGGACACCGCGCCGTCGTAGCGGGGCTGGATGTTGCCGGAGCCGGGCGTGGCGATGAAGATGGCGATGTCCCCGCCACCCGGGACCAGCTGCTTGATCTTCTGGCCCAGCTGCTGGCCGGAGATGTACAGCGCCTGGCCGACATACGCCAGCCGGTTGGTGCCGATGTCCGCGATGCCGTTCTTGACCAGACCATCAGCGTTGTAGCTGAGCACCGGGATGCCCGCGTTCATCGCGTTCATCGTGGGGGTGGTGAACGAGGTGGCGTCAATCCCCGCGTAGGCGATCCCGGCCGCCTTGGCGGAGACCGCGGTGTTGAAGTAGCTGACCATCTCCGCGGCCAGCGAGTTCTGCGAGCCGCCCCACTTCGGGTTGGGCAGGCCGAGCAGCGCGGCCGCGTCCGCGAAGCCGTACTGGGTGGGCACGAAGAAGGGGTTCGTGGTGACATGGTTCACGTACCAGAACGTCCAGGCCGGGGTCTTCGGGAAGTTCCCGGCCACGTTCTTGGCCGCGGCGCTGGTGGTGCCGCTGGACGAGCAGGCGGCCAGCAGGGCCGCGGCGGCCGCCGAGGCGCTCACGAGCCCGGTGCCCTCGAGCAGCCTACGGCGGGTGACCCCGTCCTTCATGTTCAGTGTCTCGATCGCCTCGTCGACCTTGGGGTCGATTTTCCTCATCTGTCTACCTCCAGAAGAATTCGCTCAGTGCTCGGTGCGACACCACAGCGCGGCGCGCCGAAAGGCGGATAGCGGATAGATGGCTCGGGTCCTGGGACACGGCACGTGGAACCGGCGGCGCCGTAGGCATCGTAGTTACGGGCCCGGAACAATTGTGAGCGCTAACCTCTCCGGCCCTGCAAGGTCCCCCGCCGGAAGATGAGGTTACGCAGCGAACTGCCCACAGTCGCTGCATCGCTCGTCCTCGATTCGATGTCGGTCTTCCGGGGCCGTGCATGAGCGGAACGCCCGCTGCCCGGTCACCCAGGGTGCCCGGCCCGGCGCACCGTTCCCCCGGATGCGCCGTCAGATCGAACCCATGATCGAGGCAGCACACCCTTGTGGAGCCTTAAGCTAAATCACACAGAGTCGATCGTCAACGAACAAGATATAAAGATCCGATTCCGACGTGATCACGGGGAGGCCGACATGAGCCGTGCGCTCGGCCACAGTAGAAGGAAGGCCCAGGGATGCTTGCCAGACACCGGCAGTCTCTGATATTGGAGGACGTCCGGCGCGCGGGCAGCGCGCGGGTGAGCGACCTCACCCAACGGCTCGGCGTGTCGGATATGACCATCCGCAGGGACCTGGAGGTGCTAGCCCGGGCCGGGCTGATCGAGAAGGTCCACGGGGGGGCGGTGCTGCCGGGGGCGCCAAGCAGCCACGAGCCCGGCTTCGAGGCGAAGTCCGTCCTGGAGAGACCCGAGAAGGACGCGATCGCCCGGGCGGCGGCGGCCCTGGTGGTGCCGGGCACGGCCATCGCGCTATCCGCGGGCACCACCACGTTCGCCCTGGCTCAGTATCTGGTCGACGTGCCGGGACTGACGATTGTGACCAATTCGATGCGAGTCGCGAACCTGTTCGAATCCGCGCGGCCCCCGGTGCAGGTGGGCGCGAACGCCTCGGTGGTGCTCACCGGCGGCGTGCGCACCCCGTCGGACGCCCTGGTCGGCCCGATCGCCGACCTGGCCATCCGCTCGCTCCACGTCGATCTGCTCTTCCTCGGCTGCCACGGGATCGACCCGGAAGCCGGGCTCACCACGCCCAACCTCGCCGAGGCCGAGACCAACCGCGCGTTCGTGCACGCGGCCCGCCGGGTCACGGTGGTGGCGGACCACACCAAATGGGCCATCGTCGGCCTGAGTTCCTTCGCCGACCTTGACGAGGTGGACACGCTGATCACGGACAGCGAACTGCACGCCGAGGCGCGCGCCCTGCTCGCCGAGAGGGTCGGCCAGCTCATCATCGCCGACGGGGAGCCCGCTGAGCAGCCGTCCGGCGTCGGCCGCCGAGATCCCAGGATCGGGGTCGACCGGCTGGCCGACGGCGACTAAGCCGCTGACCGCGCTCAGCTGCTGACCGCGGCTCCACCTGAGCGACGCGGCGGACGCGCCCAAGAGGAGTCCTTTGCTGCACGTCGCCGTTCGCTCAAAGACCCCCCACAGACCACTGGCGCGGCGGGCGAACCAGAACACGTGGTAATCAACGCCCGAGGAAATGATCTCGGCAGCCACGACCGCCATCACGCGCCATCCCGTTAATCTGTCCGCTGCCACAAGCCCTGTGCCGACAGATATGTTTCCCGGCATTGGCCGGCCGGATATCTTCGGCTGGGTTTTGGGCGGACGCACGCCGCGCTCTGAGATGTTCTTCGTCGGCCAGATCCTGGTGTCGCAGCCGAACCGCAGGACGTCGGGCTGGCGGTCGCGGCTGAATTCCAGCAGGTCCCGGCCGGGGTGCTGGGCGATGGCAAGCTTCGGCCCCGGGGATGCAGGGCACGTCGGAGCCGCCGGCCAGGCCGCCTCCGGGCAGCACTCGGCCGCATCCTGGTCGTCGCTGATTAAGTGCGCCAGGCAGGCTCTCCGGCCGACTTTCGCGTCGAGTCGACGCCGCCCGTCTACTGCATCTCGTTGATATTCGACCGCTCCGGAATTTCGGGAGGCAGAAGCTTGTGGATCAGCGTGTGGATTTCCTCTTCGTGGTCCGGGCCGCCCAGTGTCTTCACCAGATCTGCCTGCAAATTGTTAACGCATCACGCAACGTGGCGAGCCGTTCCCATAGCTTGGCCATGAGCCCGCCTCGGCGCTGGTGCGGCGCCCGACGGGCTGGGTCCCGGTCGACGGCTTAGGAGACGGTGACTTCCGGGGAGGCAGACCCGCCGGTGTTCCCCATCGACTCGGCCAGCTTCATGGCTTCCTCGATCAGGGTCTCCACGATCTGTGACTCGGGCACGGTCTTGATGACCTCGCCCTTGACGAAGATCTGCCCCTTGCCGTTGCCCGAGGCCACCCCGAGATCCGCTTCCCGCGCCTCACCTGGGCCGTTGACCACGCAGCCCATCACTGCGACGCGCAGCGGGACGTCCAGGCCCTCCAGCCCGGCGGTCACCTGGTCCGCGAGGGTGTACACGTCCACCTGAGCCCGGCCGCAGGACGGGCAGGACACGATCTCCAGGCCGCGCTCGCGCAGGCCGAGCGACTCCAGGATCGAGGTGCCGACCTTCACCTCCTCGACCGGTGGCGCCGAGAGCGACACCCGGATCGTGTCCCCGATGCCCTCCGCCAGCAGCGCGCCGAACGCGACCGCGGACTTCACCGTCCCCTGGAAGGCAGGCCCGGCCTCGGTCACGCCCAGGTGCAGCGGGTAGTCGCAACGCTCGGCGAGCAGCCGGTAAGCGCTGATCATCACGACCGGGTCATGATGCTTCACGGAGATCTTGATATCGGTGAAGCCGTGCTCCTCGAACAGCGAGCACTCCCAGAGGGCCGACTCCACCAGGGCCTCGGCGGTGGCCCGGC
>Ga0209526_10001234_pt1 | contig 17040 bp, 18 predicted proteins | sample JacPinW_OM2H0_M1_FD_188566 | JGI IMG/M metagenome (GOLD analysis project Ga0209526, IMG submission 188566) | Forest soil microbial communities from Algoma, Ontario, Canada - Jack Pine, Ontario site 1_JW_OM2H0_M1 (SPAdes) (version 2) | ecosystem: Environmental > Terrestrial > Soil > Boreal... | reverse complement strand
GGCCGGGCGCGCGGCACTCGCGCCTGGGCCTCTACCTGTTCGCACCGTAAATCCTGGTTCGAACGCAGCCCGGCTTGCCAGGCACCTACCCCCCGCCGGACGGTCCGACGAGCCCTAGGACGCCCGCCTGTTCTCGGTATGGTTCTCGGCCTGCTGGAGGCGAGCCTTGAGTAGCTCATCCGCTGCCCGCTGCGCCCGCCGGACGGCGTCCGCGACGACCCGGTTGGACTGACCCTCCAGCCGGGCGACGAGCAGCATGTTGAGCGCCTCCTGGCGCGCTTGAATCAGCTCCGAGATCCCTCCGTCCTCACGCTCCTTGGTGCTCTCCATGGCGACAACTCACCGAAGCAGCCAGCGCCACTATTTATACCTCTTATCAGCTGAGCCGTCCTGGCCGGCTGCCAGCCTCGGCCGCCTGCCTGGTCGCCTACCATTCGTCGTCGCCCGCGTCCTCGCCCGCGCCGCCGCCGGCTTCCGGACCGAAGTCGTCCATACCGCCGCCAAAATCGTCGTCCCCGTCGTCCCGCCCCCGGGTCGCAAAGGTCGACACCAGCCGGTGCAGGCGAGGCTGCCCGCAATTCGGGCAGGGCGGATCGTCGGCATCGAATCGAGCCAGGAGGGCCGATGACCGCTCCCCGCAGTTCTCGCATTGGTACTCGTATATCGGCATCTTCTCTGTCCTCATAGGATTATCGCCGTGCTCTCCCTGGAGGTGATACGGAGCGCAGCTGAGCGGACGCGACCCCATCTGGAGACCACCCCCCTGCTCCCTCTCGGGAGCGGCCGCTGGTTGAAGCTGGAGCTTCTGCAGCCGACCGGGAGCTTCAAGGTTCGCGGCTTCTTCGCCGCCGCCCTCGCGCTGCCGCCCGAGCGCCTGAGCCGCGGTCTGCTGACCGTGAGCGCCGGTAACGCCGCCATGGCCTGCGCCTACGTGGCGCACCGGCTGGGCGTTCCCTGCCGGGTGCTGATGTTCGATACCGCACCGCCCCTCAAGGTGGAGGGCGTTCAGCGCTGGGGCGGCCGGCCTCTGCAGCTGCCGCGCCAGCAGGTCCTCGACTGGCTTGCGCGACGTGGCTGGGAGGCCGAGCCGGAGCTGTTCATCCACCCCTTCGCGGACCCGGTCCTGGAGGCCGGGCACGGAGGCGCCGGGCTGGAGATCGCCTCACAGCTGCCTGAGGTCGAGCGCGTGGTGGTGGCCGTGGGGGGCGGCGGGCTGGTGCACGGCATCGGCAGCGCCCTCAAAGGACTGAAGCCGGAGGTCCAGGTGGTCGGCGTGCAGTCGGACGGCTACGAGCTCTGGCGGCCGACGTTCGAGTCCGGCGCTCCCCCCGCGGGCCTTGTGCCGCATACGATCGCCGACGGCACATCGGCACCCTACGATGCGACCATGCATGAGCGGCTCCGGGAGAGCGTGGATCTCTGGCTCACCGTCCCCGAGCCGCGGCTGCGGGCCGCCATCCCGGAGCTGGCGTCGCTGGCCAAGGTGGTCGCGGAGGGTGCCGGCGCGCTCTCCTTCGCTGCGCTCGAGCAGCTTGCACCGGGACCCCCCACCGTCGCCGTGATCAGCGGGGGCAACCTCGACCGAGAACTGCTCGCTGCCCTGCTCGCCGACTGAGAGCCGAATCAGGACTGAAGGGTCCGGCTCTACGCGCGGCTGTCCGCCCAGGCTGATTCCAGGGCCTGAGAGCAGACTTCGAGTGCGCGCTGGACGCCCCCCGCGTCCACGCCCAGGTGGGTGACGAACCGGATGCGCCCATCGGGGCCGGCGGCGCCCAGGACCTCTTGTTCGCGGCAGCGTGCCAGGAAGTCCTGCGCGTCCATGCCCTCGAGTTCGAAGTAGACGATGTTGGTTTGCACCCGGTCCAGATCGAGGCGGACGCCCTCGATCTCGGCCAGCCCCTCTGCCAGGGTCCGGGCGTTCCGGTGATCATCGGCCAGGCGTTCGATCGAGTGGTCGAGTGCCCAGAGGCCCGCGGCCGCCAGCATCCCCGCTTCGCGCCAGCCGCCGCCCAGCGCCTTGCGCCAGCGCCGGGCTCGGCGGATCACCTCCGCCGGTCCACAGAGCACGCTGCCGACCGGCGCCCCGAGGCCCTTGGAAACGCAGAAGGTCACCGTATCGGCGGTCGCCGCGATCTCCGCTGCCGGCACGTCGAGGGCGATGGCAGCGTTGAACAGTCGTGCACCGTCCATGTGCGTGGAGAGCCCCGACCGCCTGGCCGTTTCGGCTACGGCGCGGAGCGCGTCCAGCGGCCAGACGACGCCGCCCGCGCGGTTGTGCGTGTTCTCGACGCAGACGGCCGTGGTGGGCGGTTGGTGGACGTCGTCTCGCGGGCGGAGGGCGCCCCGCACCTGGTCGGCCGTCATGATCCCCGCTTCGGTTGCCACCTGCCTGATCTGGACTCCGGCCAGCGCGGCCGCCCCCGCGCCCTCGTTCAAGAAGACGTGCGACTCGGCGTCGGCGATGATCTCGTCCCCGGAGCGGGAGAGCGAGAGGATGCCGAGCAGGTTCCCCATCGTGCCGCTCGCCACGAAGAGGGCGTCCTCCTTGCCGAGCAGCTCGGCCGCTCGTCGCTGCAGGCGGTTGACCGTGGGGTCCTCACCGAAGACGTCGTCGCCGAGCTCGGCCCCGGCCATCGCCGTCCGCATGCCCTCGGTGGGCATGGTCAGCGTGTCAGAGCGCAGGTCAACCAGGGCCACGACCTTATTCAACCTGTTTCCCACCCCGTAGGGCGAGGGAGGCTTTTCCTCTAGCTTCCGGGCTCCCCGGAGGGCGGCGTGGAGCCGCCGGACCTGCGGGTGCGAGGAGTGCGGGGGCGACCCTCGCCGGAGGTGCGCTCGCGGCTCGTCCTCCGGCCGCCGGCAGTGGTGCTGCGGCCGCCGGAAGCATTGGCCGCCGTGCTCTCGCCGCTGCGGGTCGTCCGGGCTGACCGGGACCTGGTCGGCGCTGCCTTGGCGGCGCTCTTGGACCTGCTCGCGGCGGGCTTGGGGCTGCTCGAGGTCCTCCGGGGCGGCCGCGCCGTCGTGGTTGCGGATGCGGAGCTGCCGCGGGCGGCGCCGATGAGCCGGTTCACCTGCCTGGTCAGGTCGTCGATCCTCCGCGTCAGCCGGTCCACGTCGGTCTGGCTGGCGGTCCGGTTGAGCCGGGTCTGGACCTGCTTGAGGCTCGCCTCGACGGCTTTCTGGCCGCGCTCCAGGCTCCGCTCGACCTGCTTCACCAGCTCGGGAGGCAGCCGTTTCTGCAGGTCTTTGACGGCGCCTTCAGCGGCGTGCCGAGCCTGGCCGACCAGGTTGGCGTCTTTACCCGATTTGCGGGTCGACGCGCGAGTGCGTGTGTTCGCCATGTCATCGCTCCTGTCTGTCATGAGTTCGCGCGCGTCAGATTAACGCAACGCGTTATACTACGCGTCTATGGCCGCCGAGAGACATTTGATCAAGAAGTACGCAAACCGAAAGCTGTACGACACCCAAACCAGCCGGTACATCACCCTTGAAGGAATCTCGCGGCTCGTGCGCGACGGCCACGACATCGAGGTCGTCGACCGGGACTCGGGACGCGACCTTACGCCACTGGTCCTCTCGCAGATCGTGATGGGAGAGGAGAAGCGGGGAGACGACAACGGCGGCGAGGTGCTCCAGGACCGCGGGCAGGCACTGCTCGAGTACGTTCGCCGCACGCTGAGCGCGCCGGCCGCGCTGGTCAGCAGTGAGATGGGTCGCCGGCGTTCTGAATTCGAGGATCTCGTGGACTCGGCTGTCGCCCGGGCGCTGGAGAAGCTGTCGATTCCGAGCCGCCGGGACATCGACGCACTGAGCGCCCGCATCGACGAGCTGGAGCGTCGCATCGAGCGGGCTCAGGGCGTCCGACCTGTCCTGAAGCCGGCTGCAACGTCTCGAAGAAGGGCGGCGGCAACCGCCCGATAGCCGGATCTGCGGTTCCCTTCGCAGCCGGCAGCGCCCCCATTGACGCGAGGTTTGAGCCGCGCCGACCGGGCCCCGACGTCCGCCGCGTCATCCAACCGGGCCGGGATCCATGGCGGCAGGCGCCATTGACAATTGGCTCTCGATTAACGAGGTAGTATTCCGGCGACGGGCCCGCGCGGGCCCGATTGAAGAGGGTGACCATGGCGGTCGAGCTCCAGTCGAAGTCGGCATTCGAAACCGCACAGAAGCGTTTCGACAGCGCCGCCGACGTGGTCGGGCTTGCAGACGACACCCGCCGCGTCCTTCGTGAGCCGAAGCGGGAGCTCACAGTGCATTTCCCGGTCCGTCACGACGACGGCTCAGTGCACGTCTACACCGGCTACCGGGTTCAGCACAACATCAGCCGCGGGCCGGCCAAGGGCGGCCTGCGTTATTCAGCCGGCCTGACTCTGGACACGGTCAAGGCCCTGGCCATGCTGATGACCTGGAAGTGCGCAGTGGTGGGGATTCCCTACGGCGGCGCCAAAGGCGGTGTTGCGGTCGATCCGAACGCGCTCAGCACCGCCGAGCTGGAGCACCTGACGCGGCGGTACGCGACCGAGATCGCGGTCCTGATCGGACCCGAGAAGGACATCCCCGCGCCGGACCTGGGCACGACCCCGCAGGTCATGGCCTGGATCATGGACACCATCTCGATGCACTCAGGCCACTCCGTCACGGCGTCGGTGACCGGAAAGCCGGTCGACGTAGGCGGCTCGGAGGGGCGCCTCGAGGCCTCGGGCCGGGGCATCACCTACCTCACCCTGGAGGCGCTCAAGTACCTGCACGTGGAGGAGGAGACGCCGACCGTCGCGGTGCAGGGTTTTGGTCACGTGGGGGCCTCCACCGTGCGGCTGCTGCACGAAGCCGGCCTCCGGATCGTCGCCGTGGGCGATTCGCGAGGGGCCGTCTACAACCCCAAGGGCCTCGACCTTCAGGCGCTCCACGAGCACCGGCGCTTCCGCGGCACCGTGGCGGGATTCAAGAAGGCCGAGGACGTCTCACGGGCCGAGCTCCTGGAGCTGCCCGTCACGGTGCTGGTACCGGCCGCGGTGGAGCAGCAGATCCACGAGCACAACGCGAGCAGGATCCAGGCCCGGCTGATCACCGAAGCGGCCAACGCGGCGGTCACGCCTGAGGCCGACGCTGTCCTCAACGAGAAGGGGATCTTCGTGCTGCCGGACATCCTGGCCAACTCGGGGGGCGTGGTCGTCTCCTACTTCGAGTGGGTGCAGGATCTGCAGGCCTTCTTCTGGGAGGAGGAGGAGATCAACACCAAGCTGCACCACGTGATCACCCGCGCCTTCTACGAGGTCCTCCACACCAGCGTCAACAAGCGGGTGGACCTGCGCACAGCCGCCTACGCCCTGGCCGTCCAGCGCGTAGCCAACGCCAGCGTGGTCCGCGGCATCTACCCGTAAGCGAATCGAGTGTCCTGGAACAGGACACTAGGGCTGGGAAGACTAAGCGGTGTGCTGAGCGTCGACGGGGGTGCCGAGTAGGGCGGGGCTCTCCAGCTGGGCCGGCTCACCCTCGCCAGGCTCCTCCATGGTGTCGCAGGTTCGCGCCTGGCTGATCCAGTACTGGACGGTGGAAAAGCTGGGCGCCCCCATCAGACCCACCGCCTCCACGATCCTTCTGTGCAGCTCGACAGGTTCGCTCCGCTTGAGCTGCTTGAGGCTGGTGGTGCCCATGCGCCTCACGATGGGCAGGTAGGGCTCCAGGCCGGAGATCTCCAGCATCGCGCACTGGCGGCCAAACTCCAGCAGGCGGTCTTCGCTGATCCCGGTCCTGGCCGAGAGCCGGTCCCGGTCGATCTCCAGCGTCGTGGCGTGGAGCAGCTGGTTGGTGTGCCGGATTCCCCTTCCCCGCAAGCGGCGGCAGTCCTCCGCTGAGATCCCACGCAGGTACTCGAGAGTCTTCATCGCCATTGGTGAGCTATCAGGATAAATGGGCCGCAGGGCGGCTTATCAACTACTGCCCCTTGCGCCGGTGGCGGCAGGCCCTATACGCTCCACGAGGCTGCACCGTCGGGTCGATATAATCAGAGCGCCCGCCCAACCAAAGGAGCACGCACACCTATCGCGACCACCGTCCGACCAGCTGAAACCGACCACGAGATCGGCATCGGCAGGCGAGCGCGCCGCGCTTACGGCTTCGACGAGATCGCGTTGGTCCCCGGCGGGGTGACGATCAACCCCGACGAGGTCGACATCTCCTTCAGCCTTGGCCAGCTCACGCTCCCGCTGCCGTTCTGGGGCGCCGCCATGGACGGCGTCGTGGACGTCGACTTCGCCATCGCCATGGGCCGCCTGGGTGGCCTCGCGGTCTTGAACCTGGACGGCATCCAGACCCGCTACGAGGATCCTGCGCCCGTCATCCGCCGGATCGCCGAGGCGGAGCGCGGGGAGGTCAACCAGGTACTCAAGGACGCCTACCGGGAGCCTGTCCAGGGACGCCTGATCGAGCAGCGGATACGTCAGATCAAGGCGGCGGGCGTTCCCTGCGCGGTGTCCACGGTGCCGGCCCACGCCGAGCAGCGTGCCGAGCTGATCGAGGAGGCGGGGGCCGACGTGCTCGTCGTGCAGGGGACGGTGCTTACCGCCCGCCACCATTCCAGCGCCTACCACCAGCTCTCCTTCTCTGAGCTCTGCCGGAGCCTGACCATCCCGGTGGTTGTCGGGAACTGCGTCAGCTACGAGACGGCGCTCGAGCTGATGGAAACCGGCGTCGCCGGGATCCTGGTCGGTGTCGGCCCGGGCGCGGCCTGCACGACGCGGGGCGTGCTCGGCGTGGGCGTTCCCCAGGTCACCGCCACCGTCGACGTGGCGGCCGCTCGCGAGGAGCACTATGCCCGCAGTGGGCGGCGGGTGGCCGTGATCACCGACGGCGGCATGAGGATCGGCGCCGACGTCTGCAAGGCGTTCGCTTCGGGGGCCGACGCCGTGATGATCGGCTCGCCGCTGGCCGCCTCGGCCGAGTCGGCCTCCGGTGGCTTCAACTGGGGCATGGCCACGCCGGATCCCAACCTGCCGCGGGGAACCCGCATCGAGGTAGGCGTCAAGGCAGCTCTGGCCGAGATCCTCCGCGGGCCGGCGAGGGTGGACGATGGCACCCAGAACTTCGCGGGTGCGCTGCGCAGCGCCCTCGGTGTTTGCGGCGCGCCCGACCTTGGCGAGTTTCAGAGCGTCGAAATGGTGGTCGCGCCGGCGATCGCCAGCGAGGGCAAGGTCCTTCAGCGGAGCCAGTCGGTGGGGATGGGCAAATGAAGCCTCGGGGAAGAGCCGGCAGGAGGAAGGGCTGAGCGGGACTGCCTTCGCCGAAGGTGAGGCGGCCCCGGTTGCTGAGGTCGTGCCGCGTCGTGAGGTGGTGCTCGTCCTGGACTTCGGCTCCCAGACCTCGCAGCTGATCGCCAGGCGGATCCGCGAGGCACGCGTCTACTGCGAGCTGGTCCCCGGGACCACTCCCTGGCCTGAGCTGGAAGCGCGACACCCGGCTGCCCTGGTGCTGAGCGGCGGCCCGGCCAGCGTCTACGACGCGGGCGCGCCTCAGGTGGATCCGCGGGCGCTGCGGGCCGGCATCCCCGTGCTGGGGATCTGCTATGGCATGCAGCTCATCGCGCATCACCTTGGAGGCGAGGTCGCCCCCGCCAGCAGCCGCGAGTACGGGCCGGCCATCCTGAACGTCGCCGACACCGGAGGCCTCTTCGACGACCTGCCCGGGGAGCTGGCCGTCTGGATGAGCCACGGCGACCACGTGCTCCGCCTGCCGCCCGGCTTCCACGCCCTGGGCAGCAGCGGCAACTCGCCGGTGGCGGCGTTCAGCGACGGCGCGGGGATACTGGGCATCCAGTTCCATCCCGAGGTCCAGCACACGCCGCAGGGCCGCGAGGTGCTGCGCAACTTCCTCTATCGGGTCTGCGGCTGCGAGGGGGGTTGGACGCCCGGCTCTTTCATCCGGGAGGCGGTCGACCAGATCCGCTCCAGCGTGGGCCAGGGCAAGGTCATCTGCGCCCTCAGCGGAGGCGTCGACTCGGCAGTCGCCGCCACCCTGGTCGACCGGGCGATCGGCGACCAGCTCACCTGCGTCTTCGTGAACAACGGCCTGCTCCGCCGCGAGGAGCCCGAGCGGGTGCTCGACGTGCTCCATGGCAACCTGGACCTGAACCTCCGCTACGTCGACGCCAGTGCGCGCTTCCTCCGGGGCCTGCAGGGCGTCGTCGATCCGGAGGAGAAGCGGCGCGTGGTCGGCCGTGAGTTCATCAGCGTCTTCGAGGAAGAGGCTCGCACTCTGGGCGAGATCGACTTCCTGGCCCAGGGCACACTCTATCCCGACGTGATCGAGTCGACGGCCCACGACACCGCGGCCACCGCGGCCCGCATCAAGACGCACCACAACGTCGGTGGCCTGCCGCCCGGCCTCCGCTTTCAGCTCATCGAGCCTCTGCGGTACCTGTTCAAGGACGAGGTGCGCGCCGTCGGCATCGAGCTGGGAATGCCGCAGGACATGGTCTACCGGCAGCCCTTCCCCGGCCCCGGCCTCTCCGTGCGCTGCCTGGGCGAGGTGACCGCCGAGCGCCTGGAGATCCTCCGCGGCGCCGACTGGGTGGTCGTCGACGAGATCAAGAAGAACGGGCTCTACCGGCAGGTCTGGCAGTCGTTCGCGGTCCTCACGCCGCTGCAGACGGTGGGCGTGATGGGCGACTTCCGGACCTACGCCAACGTGGTGGCGGTCCGCGTGGTGACCTCGGAGGACGCCATGACCGCCGACTGGGCACGACTGCCCCACGAGGTGCTCGGCCGGATCTCGAACCGGATTGTGAACGAGGTCCCGGGGGTCAACCGGGTGGTCTACGACATCACCAGCAAGCCGCCCGGAACCATCGAGTGGGAGTAGCTCCCGCCCTGACCGGCGCGGAGCCTCCGAATCGCCGGTAGCCTGACAGTTCGATGACCTCTGCGAGCCGGCGCTTCTTCAGGCGGCTGCCGCGTCCGGTGAAGCGGCTCTGGTACGCCATCCTGGTCGTCACCGGCGTGGAGCTGGCGCTGCTCGCCGGCACGCTGTTCCTGGCCCCCGGCTGGAGCTGGCTCCCGCTCGAGATCTTCTCCGTGTCCGCCTGGCCCATCGGCATCGGGCTGCTCCTGGTGCTCGCGGTGGGCAGCTTCACAAGCCGCCGGCCCGAGGCGGCGGCCGGCCCAGCGCCTGCGCAGCCCAGTGAGCCGGACCAACCTGCGGAGCGCGCCCGGCCGGCCCAGCGCGAGGAGGGCGGCTACGAGGTGATGGCCGCCCGGCAGGCGGCCCGGCTGCTGGCCGGGGCGGTGCGGCGCCCCCAGGGGCAGGCCGCCCTGCGCCGGACGGGCCGGCTGGTTCGTGCAATGCGGGCGGCGGCTCGACCCCCCGACGGCGAGGCCGAAGGCGAGCGCCGGCCGCCGCGGTCATCGCCGTAGCGGCTTCCCACCCTCCAGGACTGGTGCGCCACTATCGCCGGGGATTGGTAGCCGCCCCGCCGGATAACCTCTGGACGTGAGGATCCTGATCGTGGGCTCTGGCGCGCGAGAGCACGCGCTGGCCTGGAAGTGCGCGCAATCTCCGCTCGCGGAGCGGGTCTACGTGGCCCCCGGGAACGGCGGTACCCCGGAAGTGGCGCGCAACGTTGCGGTCTCCGCGGACGATTCCCAGAAGCTGGTCAAGCTGGCCCGCAAAGAGAAGATCGGCCTGGTCGTCATCGGCCCGGAGTCCTCGGTCGCGGTCGGCGTCGGCGACGAGTTCCGGCACGCCGGCTTCCCGGTCTTCGGTCCCAACCGTGAGCCTGGCCGAATCGAGACCAGCAAGGCATTCGCCAAGGACCTGATGCGGGCTGCCGGCATCCCGACTGCGGACTACGAGATCTTCACGGAGGCGGCGCCGGCCAGGCAGTGGGCGAGGGCGCATGAGGGACACGTGGCGGTCAAGGCCGACGGGCTCGCGCTCGGGAAAGGGGTGCTGGTCTGTTCGAGCGTGGAGGAGGCCGACGCCGCCATCGACGCCATGCTGGTCCAGAGGACGTTCGGCCGCGCCGGAACCACGCTGGTGCTCGAGGAGCGCCTGGTCGGTCCCGAGCTGACCGTCTTCGGCGTCACCGACGGCGAGCGCGTGGTGCCGCTGCCACCCGTCCGCGACTTCAAGCGGGCGCGTGAGGGCGACCAGGGACCCAACACGGGGGGAATGGGCGCCTACTCGCCGCCGGCCGGCATAACCCCTGCCATGGTCGAGGAGATCGCCGACATGGTCCTCCGGCCCGCGGTCGAGGAGCTGGCCCGGCGCGGCCTCGAGTACCGCGGAGTGCTCTACGCGGGCCTGATGCTGACGGCGCACGGGCCCCGGGCGATCGAGTTCAACGCCCGCTTCGGGGACCCCGAAGCCCAGGTCCTGCTTCCCCGGATGGCATCCGACCTGGTTCCGCTGCTGCTGGCCTCAGCTATGGGCGACCTTCCGGAGCGGCCGCACCTGGAATGGGACCCCCGTCCCGCGGTCGGCGTGGTGGTCGCCTCAGGCGGCTATCCGGGGACCTACGAGACGGGCTTCCCGATCGAGGGCCTGGGAGGTGTGCCCCCAGGGGTTCTGATGTTCCACGCCGGGACGCGGCCCGGCCCCTCCGGTCTTCAGACTTCGGGTGGGCGCGTGGTGACCTCGGTGGGGATGGGTGCTGACATCGAGCAGGCTCGGATGGCCGCGCTGTCGGGAGCGGTCCGCGTACGATTTGCCGGGGCCTACTACCGGACAGATATCGGCCAGGAGGCGGTTCGTGTCGGCTGAGGTTGGTGTGATCCTGGGAAGCAAGTCGGACCTGCCGTTGATGGAGGCCTGCCTCAAGCAGCTGGCGGAGTTCGGCATCGAGTCGGAGCTCCAGGTCTGCTCTGCTCATCGGGACCCGGCCGGGGTGATGGAGTGGGCCTCGACCGCCCGCGAGCGGGGCCTGAAAGTGGTCATCGCCGCGGCCGGCGGAGCTGCGCACCTGCCCGGGGTGGTGGCTGCCTGGACCGACCTGCCCGTGGTCGGCGTGCCGGTGCCGACCCAGTACCTCGGCGGCCTGGACTCCCTCTATTCGATAGTGCAGATGCCGGCCGGCATCCCGGTCGCCACGATGGCGATCGGCGAGGCGGGCGCCAGGAATGCGGCCTGGTTCGCCGCGCGCGTGTTGGGTGCGACGGACCCTGAGCTCGCGGGCCGGCACCTGGAGAAAAGAAAGGCGCTCGCAAATCGCTAGATCACGGCCAAGGCCCCGGCTCCGCCTGACCGACACCACCTTCCGCGACGGTAACCAATCGCTCCTTGGCGGCCACATGCGGGGTCCGGAGATCCTGCCCCTGGCGGCAAAGATGGACGGCATCGGATTCGCCGCCCTGGAGGCCTTCGGCGGCGCCACCTTCGAAACCTGGCTCAGCCAGGGCGACAACCCATGGCACTTCCTGCGCGCACTCGGCGAGGCGACCCCGGAGACTCCCGTCCAGGCGCTGATCCGGGGACAGAACCTGGTCGGCCACCACAACTACGCGGACGACGCAGTGGAGCTCTTCGTGGAGCACGCCGCCCGCTGCGGAGTGGACGTGTTCAGGGTCTTCGATCCCCTCAACGACCTGCGCAACATGGAGGTCGCGATCCGAACCGCGAAGCGGGCGAAGCGGCGAGTCCAGGGCGCGCTCTGCTACGCGGTCAGTCCGGCGCACAGCCTGGAGCTCTGGTTGTCGCTGGCCAAGGGGCTGGTCGAGCTGGGAGCGGACGAGATCGTCATCAAGGACACTTCGGGCCTGCTCAGCCCGCAGGCCACGTGGGAGCTGGTGTCGAGCCTTCGGGACGTCGTGGACGTCCCGATCGCGGTTCACTCCCACTGCTCCAGCGGGATGGCGCCGATGGCTTACATGGCCGCCATCGAGGCGGGCGCGGCCATGGTCGACACCGCCCTCTCCCCGCTCGCCTGGGGGACCAGCCAGCCCGCCACCGAGAGCGTCGTCGCCGCCCTGGCCGGGGGCGACTACGACACCGGTCTCGACCTGGAGAAGCTGGTCGATATCAAGGTCGAGCTGGAGGAGGTCAAGAAGAGGCACCTGGCCGACCTCTCGCCGGTGGCCGACCGGATCGACTCCGACATCCTGCGCTACCAGATGCCGGGCTTCATGCTCGAGGACATCCAGGTCCAGCTCGCCCAGCACCAGGCCGCGGACCGGTTACGAGAGGCGCTGGAGGAGGTGCAGCGGGTACGGCGCGAGCTGGGCCACCCGCCGCTGGTGGCGCCCATCCGCCAGCTGATCGGCACCCAGGCGGTCTACAACGTGATCGGCGGCGACCGCTACGCGACGGTCACCCAGGAGCTGAAGGACTACCTGCAGGGCCTCTACGGCCGCCCGCCGCAGCCCGCCGACCCGGAGGTGAGGCGGCTTGTGCTGGGCAGTGAGGAGCCGATCACCATACGGCCGGCCGACCTGCTGGAGCCGCAGGTGGAGGCGGTCCGCGCGCAGCTGCGCAAGCTCCGGCTGCCAGCGGGCGACGACGAGGTGCTGACCTACCTGCTCTTCCCGGAGCTGGCCGTCGACGTCATCCGGCCGCGCCGCGAGGAGAAGCCGAAGCGCAAGAAGGAGGCCGAACCGGCCGAGGAGAGGGAGGCCGCCGCCGAGGCTCCGGCCGCCGAGGCGGAGGCCCAGGCCCAGGCGCCCGCGGATGGCGCCCCCGCGGCCCCAGCCGCTGCCGGCCCTGCCACCGCCGAGTTCGAGGTGGAGGTCGAGGGTGAGGTCTTCAAGGTCCGGGTGACCGGCGCCGGGTTGGTGGCTGCGCCAGGCGGGGGCGAGACGCAGCCGCAACGGGCGGCAGCGCCACCTGCCCGCGCTCCCCGGGACGGCGCCATCCTGGCGCCCATGCAAGGGCTGATCGTGAAGGTCCCGGTGCACGAGGGCGACGAGGTCAAGCTGGGCGACGTCGTCGCAGTCCTGGAGGCGATGAAGATGCAGAACGACATCGTCGCCACCAAGCCGGGCAAGGTGACCGAGATCTACGTCAAGGAGGGAGAGGTCGTGAAGCCCAACCAGCCGCTGGTCGCGGTCGGGTAGCCGCGATGCGTGTCGCGCTGCTCGGCACCGGCAAGATGGGCGCGGCGATCGCTCGCCGCATCCACGCCGCGGGTCACGAGCTGACCCTCTGGAACCGGACGGCCGAGCGGGCCCGCGCCGTCGGCGTGGGCCGGGTGGCCACCGACCTGAGAGACGCAGTGTCGGACGCCGAAGTGGTGATCAGCATCCTCTTCGGCCCTGACTCCGTGCGGGAGACCTACAGCCAGCTCGAGGCGCGGCGCGGGCAGGTCTACGCCGACTCGACCACCGCCGGCCCGGACGTTCATGAGGAGTTGGCGCCCAGGCTGGAGGCGGCCGGCGCAAGCCTGCTCGCCACCCCCATCCTGGGCAGCATCCCGGCGATCGCAGAAGGGACCGCGTTGATCCTGGTGGGGGGCGACGCGGCGGCCTTCGAGATGGCGCGGCCTGTTCTGGAGGCCTACGGCAAACCTGAACACGTGGGCGGCCGGCGCGAGGCGGCCGGTCTCAAGCTGCTCAACAACGCAATGCTGGGCATCTCCACCGCCGCGGCTGCGGAGCTGCTGGCCACTGCCTCTCGCGAGGGACTGGACCTGGAGGCCGCCTTCCGCCTCCTCGCCCGCAGCGTGCCCTACCTGACCGCGCGGCGGCGGGGTTTCATCGACCGCGACCACGGCCGGCCGATCTTCGAGGTCGGCGGGATGGTCAAGGACCTGGACCTGGCGCTCGAGCTCGGCCACGGCGCCGGCGCCGCGATGCCCACGGTGGCCCAGGTCCGTGAGCTCTTCGGCCTGGCGGCTCCGGAGCACGGAGGAGACGAGATCACCTCGGTGATCGAGGTCTTCGGCCGCACCCAGGTACCGGCTCGGTCAGATCCCTCAGGGAGCCAGGAGGCTGGCGAGCGAGGCTAGCTCGGGCTCGCTCAGGCCGCTGCGGTGAAGGTAGGGCCGGCTGCCGCCGTAATTGGTGTCAAGGTGCTCGAAGAGGGCTTCCATCGCCTCCGGCCGGGTGGGGTACCGCCTCATACTCGCGCGGGCCTGCTCGGCGTCCTCACCCGCCTCCCTCACCCAGATCTCATAGAGCGGCGTGAGGGCTTCGTCGCTGACCGCGTAGTCGGCCACGATCGAGTCTCGGTCCGCGCCGGCGTTGGCGAGGAGGAGTGCGACCACGACGCCGGTCCGGTCCTTGCCGGCCCTGCAGTGCACGAGCTGCGGCGCCGGCGAGGCGGCCATCGTCCGGAGGATCTCGGCAATCTGCGCGGCGCGCCGGTCCACCATGTACCGATATGCGTCCGCGACGTCCGGGATGGCGTCCACGTCCTCCATGGCCCGGTCGTCGAGAAGCGGGAGACTGCGGTAGCCGGGCAGGGAACGCAGCGGGTGGACTTCCTCGCCAACCTCGCGAGGCGAACGGAGATCGACAATGGTCTGGATTCCATAGTCGAGCAGCGCTGCGCGGCCGGCCTCGCTGATGAGCGTGAGCCCCTCACTCCGGACCACGGCCCCGAACCTCGTGGCCCCCCGGGGAGTTGGATGTCCGCCGAGGTCACGTACGTTGTAGAGACCGTCCCAGCTGAGGGTGCGGTCCACGAGCTGCTCGAGGTTTTGGTCCCCTGCCATCCAGCCAAGCCTATGGCAAGTGGTCACTCCCCAACCTGCAAGGGCGTAGCAACGAACCGGGGGCGCCCGGCTATACGCTGTAGCGCGGTCAAGACCATGAAGCAGAAGCTGTTCAAGAAGGTCCTGGTGGCCAACCGCGGCGAGATCGCAGTCCGCGTCATGCGCGCCTGCCGGGAGCTCGGGATAGAGACCGTCGCCATCTACTCGGATGCCGACAGCAAGGCGATCCACGCTCGCTACGCCGACGAGGCGCACCGCATAGGACCGGCGGCGCCGGCCGAGTCGTACCTGCAGCTGGAGAAGATCGTCAAGCTCGCCGGAGACGTCGGAGCGCAGGCCATACATCCGGGCTACGGCTTCCTCTCCGAGCGTCCCGAGTTCCCCGAAGCCTGCGCCGCCGTCGGCATCGCCTTCATCGGCCCGCCCGCGGCGGCGATGCGAGCGATGGGCTCCAAGCTGGAGGCGCGCGCCCTGGCCGAATCGCACGGCGTCCCCGTCACTCCCGGCACGGGAGCGCTGGACGACCCCGAGGCGGCCGCCCAGGCCGCACGGGAGATCGGCTTCCCCGTCATCGTCAAGCCCTCAGGCGGCGGGGGCGGGATCGGCATGAAGGTGGTCGAGCGCGAGTCAGAGCTGGGCCCTGCGATCGAGAGTTGCCGCAACGCGGCCCGCTCCGCTTTCGGCGACCCCACGGTCTATGTCGAAAAGTTCGTTCGAGAGCCGAGGCACGTCGAGATCCAGGTGATCGCCGACCAGCACGGCAACGTGGTGCACCTCGGCGAGCGAGAGTGCTCGATCCAGCGCCGGCACCAGAAGATCATGGAGGAGACCCCCTCCCCGGCCGTGACGCCGGAGATTCGGGCTCGAATGGGTGAGGCGGCCGTCCGAGCGGTGGCGGCGGCCGGCTACGTCAATGCCGGCACTGTCGAGTTCATCTTCAGCAAGGGCGACTTCTACTTTCTGGAGGTGAACGCGCGGCTCCAGGTCGAGCATCCAATCACCGAGGAGGTGACCGGGGTGGACCTGGTTAAGGAGCAGATCCGGGTCGCCAGCGGCCTCCCGCTCTCCTTCAGCCAGGACGAAGTGAGGTGGCAGGGGCACGCCATCGAGATGCGCATCAACGCCGAGGACCCAGCCCGAAAGTTCATCCCCAATCCGCGCCGGATCACCCGCTGGGTGGCGCCGAGCGGCCCGGGGGTGCGGGTCGACTCAGGCTTCGGACCCGGCTCCGAGGTACCCCCCAACTACGACTCGCTGGTCGCCAAGCTGATCGTGCACGGCGCGGATCGCGCGGAGGCGATCGCCCGCGCCCAGCGCGCGCTCCGCGAGTTCGTGCTGGCTGGTCCGGCGACCACGATCCCCTACCACCGCGCCATCCTGGAGAGCGCGGACTTCAAAGCGGGCCGCCTGACCACCAGCTTCATCGAGGACCATCCCGAGCTGATGGAGAGGATGACGGAGTTCCTGGGCCAGACCTCGCCCATGGACTACGGCGCCGACCCCCGACACGTGGCGGCCGCCGCCGCGGCGGTCGCGGCGGTGGTGGGGTCCGGCGGCGCGGCCTCTTGATGCGGCTGGCCGGGAAGTGACCCTGGAGCAGGACCCGCAGCCGCCGTTCCAGGTCGCGGGCAGCAAGGAGCTGGCACGGCGGGCGTCGATCGCTCTGCGCTGCGACACCGTGCGCTGGCCAGACGGGGAGGAGGCGGAATACCGCGTCGTCGAGAGCCCGGACTCCGTCTTCGTCGTTCCGGTGGATTCCCGAGGCGGCACGGTGCTGGTGCGTCAGTGGCGGCACGCCTGGAACGAGACAGCCTGGGAGGTGCCGGCGGGGACGCTGGAGCCCGGTGAAGACCCTCTGGCCGGCGCGCAGCGGGAGTTGACGGAAGAGGCCGGGCTGGTCGCGGAGGAGTGGAGACCGCTGGGCGTCACCAGGGGCTCGGCGCTGATAACCGGCCGCCAGCACCATTTCCTGGCGGGCAGGCTGAGCCGCGTCCAGCGGGCGCCCGAACGTTATGAGCGGGACATGATCCTGCGCGAGCTACCGCTGGACGAGGCCCTGGAAGCGGCGCTGGCGGGCACCATCGAGCACGCCGGCACCATAGCCGCCCTGGTCCGCGCCGCCCGCGCCCTCGGCAAGCTCTAAACAACCCTCTCCCGAACTCTTCCCGCAAGGGCCGAGGGAAGTGCTTACCCTTATGCCGGGCGATATGGGGTTGCTCAGGAGGGACGAGATTCATCTCATGGCGATGGTTCTGGCCGGTGGCCAGGGGACCCGCCTGCAGCCCCTCACGGCCGACCGGGCCAAGCCGGCAGTGCCCTTCGGCGGTACGTACCGGCTGATCGACTTCGCCCTCTCCAACCTGGTGAACGGCGGCATCCGCAAGATCGTCGTCCTGACCCAG
>Ga0209526_10001233_pt1 | contig 17043 bp, 16 predicted proteins | sample JacPinW_OM2H0_M1_FD_188566 | JGI IMG/M metagenome (GOLD analysis project Ga0209526, IMG submission 188566) | Forest soil microbial communities from Algoma, Ontario, Canada - Jack Pine, Ontario site 1_JW_OM2H0_M1 (SPAdes) (version 2) | ecosystem: Environmental > Terrestrial > Soil > Boreal... | reverse complement strand
CCCCGCCGTCGCGCCGAGAATCACTTCGCCGATTTCACCCGCGACGTGCGACAGCGCGAAGACGCCGTCCTGGACGGCCAGGAGCAGGTCGCCCGGGCGGAGCGCGTTTCTGTGCTCCTCGTTGTGCAAGACCTCGCCGTGCACCGTCACGATGGGGCCGTACGACTCCTCGAGCCCATTGCGGCGGAGCTCGCCGACGTCTCCGTCATCACCGATGAAGACCCGCGCATGGAGGACCGTCTGCGCATTCTCGAGCAGATCGCCGCCGGGGCCACCGACGCCGGCGGCCGCCGCGGTGAAAACGTCGTCGTGGTACCCGACCGCACCGAAGCAATCGACTTCGCCATCGCCCACGCGGTCGTGGGCGACACCGTGCTGTTAGCGGGAAAGGGACACGAGAGCACGCTGATCGTCGGCACAAAATCGCTCCCCTGGGACGAGCGAGCCGTAGCAGAGTCGGCGATCCGCAGCCACCTCAGCGGCTGACCAGAGAGAACGTGGTCTAGGGCGGGCCTCGGTCACCGGATCGGGCGGCGCTGGGGAACGCCGGTTCTCCTCGGGTAACGCTGGTCCGTGACAGCGATTTTCTGCACCACGAGCAGGTGCCGGCCGGCAGACCCTGGTAGCCCACCGCCCAGTGTCGCGGAGGCCGCGGCGCATGCTGTCGCGGCTGCGGCGGCGTCGGTGACGAGCGCGAACAGATGGCCGCCGACGCGGACCAGCGGAAGCGCCAGCTCGCACAGGGCCGGCGGCTCGGCGGCCGCTCGGGAGACCGCGAGGTCGAAGGCTTCGCGGAGCCGCGGATCGTGGCCGGCGCTCTCGGCGCGGGTGTTCGACACGGTCACGCCGCTGAGCCCGAGCAGGCCGGTCACGTGGTCGAGAAATGCCGCCTTGCGGGCGTCCGCCTCGAGCAGGGTCACCTCGAGGTCGCGGCGCAGGATCGCAATGACGGCGCCCGGGATGCCGGCCCCTGACCCGACGTCGACGATCGCGGCACCAGAGGGAGGATCGGCGGCCTCGAGCAACTCGATGCTCTCGTCGATGTGGCGTCGCCACCCGTCGGCGGCGGGGACGGAGGTCAGGTTGATTCGCGCGTTCCAGCGCGCGATTTCCTCCAGAAACAGGGTGATCGCAGGCCTCTGTGCACGGATCAGTTGTTCCATCCCGCGCTCTGGCATGCGATCATTGTCGCGAGGACTACGGGCAGCATTCGATGGAGATGTTGATGGAGGAGGAGCGGGAGCACTGCAAAGCGTGCGGCTCCGACCTGCTCTCCGTGCTCTATTTCGGTGCTGACGGTGAGCCCGTGGGCGGATATCACGTCTGCCCCAGCTGCGGTCCGCGCAGCGTGGTCGAGGTGAGCGCCGTAGCCGCAGAGATCCGCCGCAAACTGCTCGAACGCAAGGCTTCGTAACAGCGACCAGCGGGCGCTGACGCGTTCCGGCGACGCGACTTATTCGATGCGGCGATCCCTCCGTGACGGCTTCGTCACATCTCTTGACGGCGCAATGACGCTGTCAGGGCGACGGCCGCACGGATGGGAGACTGGCCGCAATGACTCGCCCATCTGTTTGGCTTGCCCGTCATCGCCTGGACGTGGCGCTCCCCCTGATCGGCGTTCTCATGCTCATCGCCCTGCCCGTGGCGGCGGCAGGCGACCCGCAATCCGTCGTCGACTCCGCGAATCAGAGCCTGCAGAACGCGCAAGCGCAAGCCAGCGGCGCTGACCACGCTCTGACGGCGGCACGAGCCGACCTGGCAAATGCGACTGCACGGCTGGCGGCGCTCGACAAAGAGATCGTGAAGCTCAACGCCACGATCGCTGCCGACACGGCGACTGTGGCCCAGCTCGACACTGAGCTGTCCACGGATCGCGGACACCTGGCCTCGTATCTTCGCCACTCATACGAGAACGGTGGATCCGAGGCGGACCTCGTCTACATCATCTCGGCGAGCGACATCTCCACGGCGATACAACGCAAGGTCAAGCTCGACCACGTGACATCCGCCGTGCGGGACCTGGTAACCCGCATCGTGACTGAGGCGACGCGAGCGGCGGCCACCCTCGCCCAGGACAACGCCGCGCGCGCGCAGGTGGCGGTTGCGCAGGCGCAGGCAGCGACGACGCGGGCTCTCATCGCGGTCCAGGAGGAGCAGGTGCAGATGGCTGACGTCTCAGCGCACAGAGCGGTGGCGCAGGCAAAGACACAACTGACCGCCGCACAGGCTGCGCTGGCTGCCGCACGCGCATCGGGCACCATCTATTCACCGGTGGCTGGGCCGCTGTTCACCGTCGACACCGACCTCACTGTGCCGTCGGGTGAGACGGCGGCGCGCATCAACACGTTTCTCCAGGGGACCGCAATGGCCGGCCTGGGCGACAGCTTCATGCGTGCCGAGCAGCAGTTCCACGTGAGCGCCCGCTACTTCGTGGCACACGCGATCCTCGAGTCGAACTGGGGAAGCAGCGCAATCGCCCACGACAAGCACAACCTGTTCGGATTCAACGCCAACGACCGCAACCCGTACGGTGACGCCTCGACATTCCCCAGCTTCGACGCCTGCATCCAGTACGTCGCGCAGTTCGTGCAGTCGCACTACCTCAGCCCGACCGGGTCCTACTATCACGGGCCGACGCTGCGCGGGATGAACGTGAACTACGCGTCAGATCCAAGCTGGGCGGCGAAGATCGCCAGCATCGCGCGCACGATCCCCTAATACCCGGCCTACACTGGCCCGGTTTGCAGCACGCGATCGGAGACCACGCGCTCCTCGCCGACGGCCGAACCGCGGCGCTTGTCGATCCTGACGGCAACATCGCATGGCTGTGCTGGCCCCGTGTCGACTCGTCGCCGGTGCTGTTCTCATTGCTCGACGACACGCAGGGCGGGTGCTTTTCGCTGCGTCCGGCCGCCGCGTCGGGGCTTGTCGCCTCGCGCAGGTACCACGATGCAGGCCTCGTGCTCCGCACCGAGTGGCGAGTGGACGAGGAAACCGTCCTGGTGGACGATGCGCTTGCCTGGGACGGGCCCATGGCACTCACCCGGCGCGTGCGTGCGCCGGGTGCGGGCTGCGCGATGGAAGTGCGGTTCCGGCCTGCATTCGACGCGGGCCGCCAGCCCGCTACATGGCGCATCGATGAAACGCGAATCACCGCATCGGGCGGCGGTGTCAGTCTCGCCGTCGATGCGCCGGGTGAATGGCGTGTCGAGGACGGAACAGCTGTTGCTCGTTTCGACGTGGCCGGCGATGGCGACTGCATGGTGGTGCTTGGCGACACCGACACGACGGCCGAGCCCGCCGGCATCGACGCGACGATCGCCGCGTGGGAGCGCATGCTCGCGCCGTCTCGAGCTGCGCATTGCGGATCGCTGGCGATCGATGTCATGGGCGCTGATGCGTGCGCCCGGCTCACGAACACCTCCGTCGCCGTTCTCCTGGGTCTGCTCCAGCGCGGCGGCGGAGTGGTCGCGGCGCCGACAACGTCGCTCCCTCAGTGGCCTGGGTCATCGCGGACCTGGGACTATCGATACTGCTGGCTGCGCGACGCCTCACTCGCGGGCATCGCGCTGGCCCGCACCGGACAGGTGCACGCGGCGCACGCGCTGGCCGCCTTCCTCGGTGATGTCATCAACGAATTCGGACCAATACCCGTATTCCGTGTCGACGGCCAGAAACCGCCTGGCGAAACCGAGCTGCACCACCTGCGCGGATACCGTGACGCGAGGCCCGTGCGCATCGGCAACGCTGCAGCGACACAGGTGCAGATCGACGCACCCGCTGAGTTCATCGAGTTCGCATGGACACTGACCCGGCACGGCACCATCCCGGCAGGCGTTCGCGCCGCAACCGTTCGCTGCGCCGACTGGCTGGTGGCCAATTGGGGCGAACCCGACCACGGCATCTGGGAGATCCGCGGCAGGCCGCGCCATTACACGCACTCGCGCATGGTGGCTGCGGTCGCGCTCAATGGAGCCGCGCGGCTCGCGGCGCCCGGGATTCTGGCCGGCGACGGCGACCGATGGCGCCGCACCGCCAACGCGCTGCGGGCAGAGATCCTGGCCGGCGCCGGCAGCGCGCTCGAGCTGCGCTCCGATGGCGGCGGGGCCGACGCTGCGCTCGCGTTGATGTCGCATGTCGGATTTCTTCCCCCGGACGATCCCCTGCAGCGTCGCACCCTGGACCTGATCGAGCGGCGACTCGATCGAAATGGGCTGCTCGATCGCTACGAAGGCCGCCCGGACGATCTGGCAGATCCGTGCGGTCCCTTTGTCTTTCCCACATTTTGGATGGCCACAGCGCTGCAGTCAGCCGGCGGCGATGGCAGCGAGCACTTTCGCGCGGCGGTTCGTGCGCGCGGAAGCCTGGGGCTTTTTGGCGAAGTCGTGGATCCACGCGACGGCACCCCGCTGGGGAACTACCCCCAGGTGCAGAGCCACGCGGCATTCCTGAACGCCGCCACCGAGTCCGCCTAACCGACGATCCCGCTGGTGCGAGTCACTGAGATGCCGCGCTCCTCCAGACCCTTGATCACTCGATTGATGCCGATGCTGTCCGTGCTCATGTGGCCGGTGACGACAAGGGCGCGCCCTTCCGACAGTGGGTCGTCACGGAGCCGGCGAAGGTCGTCCTCGGCGATGTGCATCGCAAAGATCGTGTCGACGCCGGCGCGGAAATACTCGCGAAAGACGGGATGCCCGCCGTTGGTGCCTCCCGCCATCGCCACGGTGTAGCGGCCCAGCGGAGCGGACACATCGCCCAGCCACGCCTCCGGGCGGGTGTGTCCCGCCTCCATCTCCGGAAATTCCTCAATCCATGCGATGGCGTCGCGCACCGTCGAGCTTGGGGCTGCGCGCTGCTCCAGGAGGTCCACGATCGCCTGCCGGCCGATCAGGTCGCACGCGAGATGGATGCTCGCCAGCGGAACGCCGATGAGCCGCGCGGTGTCGACGGTCCGGTTCACATTGCCCATGTGCATGCCGCGATGGGGAGCAGCAAGACGAGACTCGACGGCGGATTCCGCGTCGGCGCGCGGCACTCCCTCCGCCATCATCTGATCGACCTGCCGCCAGACAACGCGGGCGAAATCCGTGCGGGCGCGGTCGCCGACCGGATGATGCGCAATCACCGCGTCGTAGCCGGCGTCGCGCGCGTACAGCAGCTCGCCGATGTCGATGTCGATGCCAAACAGCAGCCGCTTCACGTCGTTATCGGCCTCGATGTACACCTGCGAGTCGGCCGGCACCTGGTCGCATCCTGCGAGGTGCGCGCTCCACTCGAGAATCTCCTGCAACCGCATGGTCAGGTCGGACTATGCGCCGCAGACGGCCGGATCGGCCGTGGTCCCAGGGCGGTGCACCCCGACGCGCACGCCGTCGGGGGCCACAACCACGCACTCGATGTTGGCGCGCACCGCGCTCAACGCCGCCGTGCTGTTGAACACCGGATCCAGCATGATCGTCGGCGAGCCGACGAGCCGATCCTGCAGCCAGCCGGGAAGGTGGAGAGCTCCCACGTCCACGTCCATCACGCCCGCCGCCAGCTGGGGAGCCGTCCCGTTCTGCTGCAGGGTGACGCCGATGTGAGCGACAACGGTCACGGTCATCGGACCGATCGCTGTATTCGCCGACACGGCGATGAGGTTGTTGCGCACGCGCGCCACCACGTTGTGGTACCGGTCCGGGTGCGGGTTGTGCTGTGCGGCAAGGACCGTGAGGTCGTGTTCGGTGAGCGTGACCACGCCGTGTGGCTGCGCCACCAGCTCGGCGATCAGTTGCGCCCCAAGCGTCAACGCGATCGCCTGTTGCGACTCACCATCGTCTCTTCCGCCTGGAGCGGCTCCGAGATCCGGCGCCGCCAGGGCGCGGTCGATCACGAAGGCTGTAAGCCCGAGCAACACCAGCAGCAGGATGACGCCCATGCAGCAGCCGCGGAACAACCCTCGTTCCGCGCTCCGGCGTCGTGTCACCGTGGTGGGCCGGGCCGGAGCGTGAGCCTGGAACGGGCGAGCCGGCGCACCGACTCCGCACTCCACGCGAGCGGGAATTGCCGGTTGCGACTCCAGCGCTTGCGCAGGTCGCGATAGTGACGCGATCCGGGCTGCCCCGACTGGCCGGGATAGTGCACGCCGGTGCACGCATCCCATTCGCCGACGTCCAGAACCTGTCGCCACGACGGAGCGAAGAGGCGCGTCGCAAAGGGATCGCCCGGCATGAAGGACGTGGCCATCACGGTATCCATGCTGCCGCCGACACGAAGCCGGCCCGCGTTGAAGATCAACCCGAGCGGGCGGCGACGACCGACCACGTGCACCAACGGCAGCGCGTGCACGCGGCCCCAGCGCCAGCGCCGCGTGCGCCTTCCGTAGCGCCGGCGCAGGTCTGCCCACGCATCCTCGAGCGCACGCGAAACCACCTCCGGCCACGTGGTCACGCCGGCGAGTATCGCCGCATCCTCATGCTCCCACCGGTCGAGCAGCGATGGGGTGAGGCGTCCGGTCAGGTTTCCCGGGTATTCGAAAACCGGATGTGTCAGGTCCACTCCGGCGACGATGCGCCAGGCATCCCCACAGAGTGGTCGCAGCGCGTGTTCGGCGAACCGCGCCACGAAGGCCTCGTAGAGCGTCGGCTCGACGCGGTCCCGCACCATCGCCGCGTCCCATACCGCGAGGCGTGCGCGCACACGTTCGGCTGCGGGCGACGTGCAAGTCATGTTCTGCAGGAGTCGCACAACCTGCCGCGCGGGAGGTGACACGACATCCATCTGGATGCGCGCCATGTCGGTAAGCTGCAGCGTGTCGCCGTCAAGGAGCTCTTTCAGGCGGAGCGCGCGGTATCCGTTCATGTAGTCGGATCCGATGTAGTGCGGGAAGCTCTCACCGACGATGCGATTGTTTGCGGTGACGATCACGCCGTCGAGTGGATCCAGGATCGACGGCATCTCCTGAACCGACAGGAAGCGCGCCCATAGCGCGTCGCCGCTCCACCCCGGTACCGGCAACCCGCTGGGCGGACGCCGGCGCACCGGTACACGTCCGCACAGCACATAGCCGATGTGACCGTCGACGTCGGCGTACACCGCATTTTGCGACGGGGCGTCGAGGGTCGCGAACGCTTCGCGGAAGCTGTCCCAATCCGACGCTCGCTGCAGTCGCAAAAGGCTCTCCATCGCCCCGCCCGGAGTCAGCGCTGTCCACTGCAACGCGAGGCCGCGCCACACGTTTCGACCCGGGTCCTCGATGCGCTCCACGATCGGGCCATGGCGGGTGATGACCACCTCCTCGACCTCGTCGGAGGCGCCTTTCACGCGGATGATTTCTCGGACCAGGCGTGTGCGCTCGAAGCCTCGCTCGGTGCGGTAGCGCTCGGCCGACGGCCCGTTGAACTCCTCGATCACCAGGTCCTGGCAGTCTGCGAACGAGTTGGTGAATCCCCACGCGACGCGGCGGTTGTGGCCGATGACCACCAGGGGAATACCGGGCATCGTGACGCCGGTCGATTCGAAGTCGTCGCCGGCGCGCACGTGTGCCGCGTACCAGATGGACGGCAGTGACGGGGCCAGATGGGGATCGTTGCAGAGGATCGGCCGCCCGGTCGCGCTGCGATCTGCGGACACGACCCACGAGTTGCTCGCGCCGCCCGCGGATGGGATCCAGCGTGCGGCTTCGGCGAACATGGCCGCCAGCTTCTCCCTGGTCACCCCGGGCCCCGCGGCGTTGGCGGTGTCGCTGAGAATCGTCGGGTTGGCGTCGGGATAGACGATGTCCAGCTTGGCCGCGTTCTCGGGTCCGATGGCACGCAGGAGCTCCAGGCGCTGGAGCTCTGTGTCCCAGTTGAGGCTCAATCCGAGCGCGAGCAACTTGCCGGCAAGGATGCTGTGCACCGGCCGCCACGGTTCCGGCTCCGTCTTCAGCAGGCGGAACTCCAACGGCAGCGGCCGGCCGGAGGCGATGATCGAGTTGATGCCTGCGGCGTACGCTTCGAGCATTCGACAGATCTCCGCTCCCGCTTGCCGCTCCTCGGCGGCGGCGACCCGGGGCAGCCCCAGGCGCCGGACGAAGCGGTCGATTCCCAGACCATCAGCACCCACGATCTCGCTGACCCGTCCTTGCGCCACCCGGCGCGTCATCTCGAGCTGCCAGAGGCGATCCTGGGCGTGGGCGACCCCAAGTGCGTAGACGGCGTCCTCCATCGATTCCGCGTCGATGTGGGGCACCCCGATCGCGTCCCTCGCGATCGTGACCGGCGCGCCGATGCCCGGGGCCGCGAGCGTCCCCTTGGTGCGTGGCAGCGAGGGGCTCAGCAACCGGCGGCGCGCGAACAACAGCGCGGCCGCGCAGCACACCACGAGGGCGGCCGCGGCGATACCGGCGAGGATGATGCTGGACAGAACTGGGTGCTCCAATGGCCGGAGGGCGGCTAATGGTACGTACTAGACTCCGCAGATCCATGGCCGCTCGCACACCTCTGTACGACCGGCACGTGGCGCTGGGCGCCCACATGGTCGAGTTCGGCGGCTACGACATGCCGCTGCAATACTCGAGCATCCGCGAGGAACATGTGGCGGTTCGTACGCGCGCGGGGCTGTTCGACCTGTCGCACATGGGCGAGGTGCGCATCTCCGGAGATGGAGCCGAGAGAGCGGTGCAGCACCTCATCACCAACGACCTCGGCCGTGTTGCCGCGGGGGGTGCGGTCTATTCGGTGATGTGCAATGAACATGGCGGGATCGTCGACGACGTGGTCGTGTATCGAGACGCCGAGTCGTGCATGGTCGTGGTGAATGCGGCCTGCCGGCAGAAGGATGTCGCGTGGATGCTCAGCCAGGTCGCCGACCGCGCCGACGTCGAGGACCAGAGCGACGAGTGCGCGCTGCTCGCCGTCCAGGGCCCTCGGGCACTGGAGATCCTGAGCACGCTCACCGATGTCGACCTGGCTGCGGTGCGGCCCTTTCATGCGACCTTCGGCGACGTGGCCGGCATCGGGGCGCGCCTCTCCAGAACCGGGTACACGGGCGAGGACGGCTTCGAGCTCTACGTCCTCGCCGACGTGGCGCCGGCCCTCTGGGACGCCCTGCTCGAGGCGGGTGGCGGGCACGGGATGGTGCCCTGCGGGCTGGGGGCGCGCGACACGCTCCGGCTCGAAGCAGGCCTTCGCCTCTACGGCCAGGACATGGACGAGGGGACCGACCCATATAGCTGCGGCCTGGGATGGACGGTGAAGCTGGACAAGGGGGAATTCGTCGGGGGCGACGCGCTCCGAGCCATCGACCCGAAGAACCCGCCGCGCCGCTTCATCGGCCTCAGCCTCCCCGGCCGTACCATCGCCCGCCACAGCCAGCCCGTGCTCGTCGACGACCGGGTCGTCGGCGAAGTCACGAGCGGCACCTTCAGCTTCACACTCGGGCACGGCGTGGCCACGGCATCGGTGGCGCCGAACGTGACTCCGAGTACGCCGCTCTTCGTGGACATCCGCGGCACCATCGTCGCGGCCGAACAGGTGCCGCTCCCGTTCTACCGGCGCCCCAAAGGAGAATGACCGTGGCTGATCTTGCCGCCTATCGCTTCACGTCCAGCCACGAATGGGTGCGCCGCGACGGTGGCGCAGCCACTGTCGGCATCACCGACCACGCCCAGAACCAGCTCGGCGACGTCATCTTCCTGGAGCTCCCTTCGGTCGGCGCAACGCTGAAGGCCGGCGACAAGTTCGGGGTCATCGAATCGGTCAAGGCGGCGAGCGATCTCTACGCCCCGGTCGGCGGCACGGTGGCCGAGGTCAACACCAGCCTTACCGAGAACCCCGACCTGGTCAACAGCGACCCCTACGGAGCCGGCTGGATGGTCCGCCTCGAACCAACCTCGGAAGGCGACGCGAACCTCATGGACGAGAGCGCGTACCAAAAGTTGACGGCGGGCTAGTCGCACTAGACTCGCAATCGGTGCGGTCAGCTAGCTCAGTTGGTTAGAGCGCGCGGTTCACATCCGCGAGGTCGAGGGTTCGAGCCCCCCGCTGACCACCATTCTTCGGGAAGATCGTCATGTGGCCCGTGCACTGACGCTCGCAACCGGCATCGCTTCGCTTGCGCTGGCGGCATGCGGTGGACCGAGCTCACCAAACGGCGGCGCGGGCACGGCGTCCGCGACTAGCTCGGCCACCGCCACCCCAGTGCCGTTACCGAGCGTCGCCCTCACGGCAACTGTGCGCAGCGGCGACGGAACCGTCGACGTGCTGCACCTGGTGCGCCTCGATGGAACGACCGTGGCATCGGTGGCCATCCCTGACAACCCATGGAATGTGGATCTTCCGGTTGTGGGGCACCACGTTTATTTCGTCGACGGCACCGACGTGAGAGCCGTCGCGGCGGACGGCAGCATCCACACCGTGACGACGCTGCTCCTTCCTGATCTCTCGACCACGTACGGCTCTGCGGTGGGTCTGACGATATCGCCCAACGAAGGGCAGGTCGCGTACGGCTACGCGGTAGCGATCAACTCGTCCGGGACGACGTACTCGTCGCGTGTGTTCGTAGCCCATGTGGGGGGGTCACCAGATCCTCTTCTCGAGGTGCTGGCAGATCCCACCGGCTTCCTGCTGCCATTCGCCTGGACCAACGGCGGCCTGTGGGTATCACACACTCCGATCGGCCTCGGCGGCGCCGGGCCGTTCCTGAATTTCCGAGGGCTCAACCCCTCATTGGTCGATGTGAACTCCGGCGCTATCGGCCCGATCACACTCGGGTGTCCCTCTGCGAACCTCCCCTCAGACAGGCCGAACGGTGCTTCTGTCTGCGCAACCTCGGGCAATCAGAGCCTTGCTGTGTCGCTGCCGGACGGTTCATCGCGAACGCTGCCCAACCCGGCGCCGTCACTTCAACTTGGAGACCTCACGCTCACGGCCGACGGCACTGCTCTCGCTGTCGGGACCGCGATGGTCTACTCCAGTGGAGACGTCGGCTGGTCCTACCAGCGCACATGGGTTGCGGTCACGAACAGCGGCACATGGTCCAGCGTCGCACCCGTGGGGACGCTGCCGGTCACCTGGCTCGACGATTCCACGCTTCTCGTGGGGCACACGAAGGGCGGAGGTCCATCAAGCCAGTACGACACGATCTCGCTGGTCAAAGTCGCAACGGGCGCCCAGACGTTGATCGACCACGACCCGGTGGCCGTCGGCGTACTTCCCGCAACCGGCTGACGCTCTGCAGCCTGTTAGACTGCGAATGCCCCGCGTGGGCAAGTCATTCATAGCTTTCCTGCACCTGACGGAGTCCGCCTCGATACACCTCGGCGGCTCTTGAATGCCAGGTGTCGCAAGGCCAGAGGAAAGGAGGTGGGAGCGCATGGTGCGCGACTACGAGCTCATGTACATCGTCCGGCCGGAGCTGGATGATGAGGCGCTGCGCGCGACTGTGAAGTCGGTCCGCGGCATCGTCGAGGCACAGGGTGGCGAGATCGTGAAGACGACACTCTGGGGCAAACGGCGTCTGGCTTACGAGGTGCAGCGCTTGCGCGACGGGCACTACGTGCTGGTCGCGCTGCATCTCGACGGAGCCAAGGTCGGCGAGGTTGAGCGTGCCCTGCGCATCCACGACACCGTCTTCCGCCACCTGCTGGTGATCCATGAAGGGCCGATGCCCGAGGCGGATGGGGACATCGAGGAAGCGCAGCTGCTTGTGCCGCCGGACCTGGCCGAGGCGGCGGCTGACGGTGAGGCGGATGTCGTGACCGGGTCCGCCGGAAGAGAGGAAGATGAGAGCGAGGACGCGCTCGATGAAGTTCCGAGTGCAAGTGACGATGAAGGAGACGAGTGATGGCGGGATCTCTCAACCGGGTGATGCTCATCGGCAGGCTAACGCGCGACCCTGAGCTGCGCTACACGCCAAGCGGAACGCCTGTCTGCAATCTCGCCATCGCCACCAACCGCTGGGGAAGCGACGCGAGCGGCGAGCGCAAGGAATTCACCGACTTCCACGATGTCGTCGTTTGGAACCAGGGCAACCGCAAGCTGGCCGAGCTCTGCAGCCAGTACCTTCAGAAAGGCCGCCTGGTCTACGTGGAAGGCCGGCTGCAAACGCGCTCGTGGGACGACGCGCAGAGCGGTCAGAAGCGCTATCGCACCGAAGTTAACGCCAACGATGTCCAATTCCTGGACAGCCGCCAGGATGGGGCTCCTGCGGCAACCGCCGGAGCGCCCACCGCGGTTCCCGAACCTGCCGCGGTCGGCGGAGACGTCGACCCGGATGACATTCCCTTCTAGAGGATTCTTGCTGAATGCCTGATTTCGACCGCCGCAGACGCAAGGTCTGCAGCTTCTGCCTCGAGCACACGGAGATCATCGACTACAAGGAGGTGGCGCGCCTGCGCCGCTACCTCAGCGATCGCGGCAAGATCCTGCCGCGCCGCATGACCGGGACCTGTGCTCGGCATCAGCGCCGCCTGACGGTGGCGTTGAAGCGTGCTCGCCATATCGCATTGCTGCCCTTCGCTGCGGAGGTGCGCTAACACCTCGGTCCTGCGGGAGGCGCTGAGGTCATCACCTCCCGCTCCGGCCGTGACCTCTAAGGCGGTTCTATACTCGGGCGAGGCCTATGCGCCTCCGGGCAAAGCTTCTCTACGTTCTTGTCATTGCCCCGATCGCCGCTCTTAGCGCGGTGACCGCAGCGCCGTCGACTCACGCCTCGGCGGCAGGCAGCGGCGAGCCGACTCAGATCGCCGTGGTCATCGACCCCGGTCACGGCGGGAGGCCGAACAACTCCGATCCCACGCAGCCGTTCGATCCCGGTGCGATCGGCGTCAACGGCCTCCTCGAGAAGGACGTCACGCTGGACGTGGCCAAGCGGACGGCGCTTCTGCTGCAGGGAGACCTGGTCAGCGCGTCGCTCACACGCACCGACGATCGCTATCTGACGATCGATCAGCGCGAGCAGGTTGCCATCGACGCGCATGCAGCGGTCTTCGTCAGCGTCCACTGCAACTCGTTCAAGCCGGATCCCACGGTGGGCGGCTCTCTGATCCTGTACCCGAACGCCGGGGCACTTCCGTTCGCTCAGACCGTGAGCAACGCTCTGGGCACCGACCTTGCCGTCTCCGGCATCTCCGACACCGGCGTGCAGCTGCGTGACAACTGGTGGATCCACGCGCCGATGCCGACCGCGACCGTTGAGATGGCATACCTCAGCAATCCGCGCGAGGCCGCTCTCATGTCGACCGAGGACTTCCGGCAGCAGGTTGCGGCGGCGATTCGCGACGGAATCGAGCGGTTTGACCCGCAGATCGCCAGCCGGAAAGCGGCGATTCTCGCCTGGCGGCTTGCGCACCCCCCTGTGGCCAGCGCATCCACGGCTCCGGCCGCGGCGGCAGCGGGCGCTCGCGGAGGTCCGCTGCCAGGCTCCTCCCCGTGGGGCACCGTCTATGCGTGGTTCGTGGCGCTGGCGAGCCTGGCCGCCCTTGTGCACTGGCGGGCGACGGCACTGCGAATCGCTGCTGTCATCGCCAGCCTTGTACTCGACGCTCTGCACGGCACGTCCCTTCATCACACGCTGGCACGACGGCGACGACGGCGCACGCGCACACGAGCAGGAAGCCGCACGCAGCGCTGGGCGCCTCACTCCGTCTACGACGAACTGTCCCTCTGACGGGCGAGTGACGCGGCGGCCTGACCTCGGGCCGTTGCTAAACTCGAGCGGACCCGTCCGCGCTCTCACAGGAAAACGCCATGCTCGAACAACAGCTGCGGGTACCCGGACCAACTCCACTGCCGGCGCGCGTCGTGCGCGCCGCGTCGCGTCCGATGATCAACCACCGCGGAACCGAGTTCGCTGAGCTGCTCAAAGACGTGACCGGCGGCCTGCGCTGGGCGCTGCGCACCGAGAACGACGTGCTCCTCTATCCGGCCAGCGGAACCGGGGGCCTCGAGGCCGCTGTTGTGAACATCTGCAGCCCGGGCGAGAGCGTCCTCTTCTGCACGATGGGCTCCTTTGGTGATCGGTGGGCTGCGATGGCGCAGGCGTACGGCGTCGACGTGGTCCGGCTCGCAGTGCCACCCGGAGAAGGGATCGACCCCGAGGACGTGGACCGCATCCTCGCTGAGCACCCGGCCATCCAGAGCGTGTTCATCACGCACAACGAGACGTCCACCGGCGTTGTCAACGACATGCGCGCGCTGGCTGCTGTGGTCAAGAGCCGCGGCAAGCTCCTCTGCGTGGACAGTGTCAGTGGGGCAGGCTGCGTACCGCTGGAAACGGATGCGTTGGGCATCGACATCGCGGTGACGGGCTCGCAGAAGGGTTGGATGGCCCCTCCCGGCGTCGCCATGATTGCCGTCAGCGCCACCGCATTCGCGCGCGCAGAGGCAGCCACATGCCCGCGCTTCTACTTCGACTTCGCACGCGAGAAGAAATACCAGGACAAGAACCAGACGTTCACCACCCCGGCCGTCTCAGTGCTGTACGCGATCCAGGAAGGCCTGGCGATCATGCGCGAGGAGGGTCTGGAGGCGGTGTGGGAACGGCACGCGCGTGTGGGCCGCATGATCCGCGCCGGCGTCGAGGCGATCGGTCTGAAATTGCTGGCGGCAGAAGGGCATCGCAGTGACACGGTGACCGCGGTGCACAGCCCTGCCGAGTCCTCCGAGGCGTTGAAGGACCTGCTGGCGCGGCTGCGCACCCACTACGGGCTGGTGCTCGCCGGGGGCCAGGATTCACTCACGGGCAAGATCTTCCGCATCGGCCATCTGGGGATGATCGATGACGGTGACGTGTACTCGATTCTCTGCACGCTCGAGCAGGGTCTGCTCGACGCCGGCCTTCGCAGTCGCATGGGGCTCGCCGCCGCCGCAGCACAGGCTGCTGCGCGCGAGTCGAAACCCGCAGCCGAGCCAGCATCGGTATCGTGAGCGTCGCGACGGAGGCCACACCGGCAACCGCGACCAGCACCCGCATTCTCGTCGCGGACCCCATCGCTGAGGACGGCGTGCAGCGGCTGCGCGAGGTCGGTGAGGTCGACGTCGCAACGGGCTTGGACCCTGAGGCTTTGCGCGCGCGGATTGCGGACTACGACGCGCTGGTTGTACGCAGCGAGACCAAGGTCACCGCCGCGCTGCTCGACGCCGCGACTCGCCTTCGTGTCGTCGGTCGAGCCGGTGTGGGCGTCGACAACATCGACCTCGACGCCGCGACCGAGCGCGGGGTGCTCGTGCTCAATGCGCCCACGGGCAACACAATCGCTGCCGCCGAGCACGCGGTGGCGATGCTCTTCGCCCTGGTGCGCAACATCCCGGCGGCCGACCGTTCTCTGCACTCGGGCTTGTGGGAGCGTTCGCGCTTCATGGGTATGGAGTTGCGTGACAAGACGCTCGGGGTACTGGGACTGGGGAAGATCGGGTTCGAGGTGGCGCGCATTGCACGCGAGGGCTTGCAGATGCGCGTGCTTGCGCACGACCCGGTGGTGACCGCGGAGCGCGCCCACAAGGCCGGTGTTGAGCTCTGTGATTTCGACACGCTGCTCGCCGAGAGCGATGTTCTGACCGTGCACGTGCCTCTCACCGACGCCACGCGAGGCGTCGTCGGCGCACGCGAGCTGGCTCGCATGAAACAGGGTGCGCGCGTTGTCAATGTCGCCAGGGGCGGCATCATCGACGAGCGCGCGCTGGCGCAGGCGATCACGGACGGCCACATCGCCGGTGCCGCCATCGACGTCTTCGACCAGGAGCCGCCTGCGAAGGACAACCCGCTGCTGCAGCTCCCGCAGGTGGTCGTCACTCCGCATCTTGGAGCCAGCACGCAGGAAGCACAGGTGAACGTCGCGTTCGATGTCGCCGACCAGATCGTCGAGTACCTCAACGGCGGTACGCCCCGCTATGCGGTCAATGCGCCCACCGTACTGCCCGAAGAGCTGGAACAGCTGCGGCCGTATGTCGAGCTGGCCCAGAAGATCGGCTCGCTCGCCGCGCAACTGGGCGGAGAGAAACTGCGCCGTGTGGTGTGCAGTTACGCAGGCCCTCTTGCCGACCTCGATACGACCATCCTCACGAGCCACGTGCTGCGCGGTCTCTTTGCTCCGTTCACGGAGACGCGGGTGAACCAGGTGAACGCCAAGCTCGTGGCGCGATCCATGGGCGTCGATGTCGACGAACGGCACACGACACGGAGCCTCGACCCCGAGAGCCCGTTGCTGGTCGAGGTTGTCGGACAGGAGCGGCTGGAGATTGCCGGCACGCAGTTCGACTCGGTGCCCCGCATCACGCGGATCAACGACTTCCGCGTGGATATGCACCCATCGGGCATCTTTCTTGTGGTCACGCATCAGGACCGGCCGGGTGTGATCGCCGCCATCTCGACACTTCTGGCCAGAAACGACATCAACATCGCCCGCATCGACCTGGGTCGCGACCGTCCCCGCGGCCATGCGGTGATGCTCATGCAGGTGGACGACCCGGTACCGCCTGATCTGCTCGAAGAGCTTCGTTCCACCGCCAGGCTCGACCAGCTGCGCCAGGTGCGCTTGTAACTTCGGGGCGGGGCGAATGGCAGAAGTTCGCCCATTTCGGGGCATCCGCTACAACCCTGAGCATGTGCGCCTCGGCGGTGTCCTGGCGCCCCCCTACGATGTGATCAGCCCCTCCCAGCAGGAGGAGCTGTACGGGCGTGACCTCCGCAACGTTGCGCGCATCGATTTCGGCATGTCGTACGCGGGCGACGAGCCAGGGGTGAACGACCGCTACGTCCGGGCTGGGGAGTTTCTCAGCTCGTGGCTGGATCTGGGCGTCCTGGTGCGCGACTCCCGGCCGTCTCTGTACATCGCCGACCACGAGTTCGTCCATCCCGATGGTGCTATCCGGCATCGGCGCGGTCTCCTTGCCGTGATCCCGGCCAAGCCCTGGGAACAATCGGAATTGCGTCCCCACGAACGAACCATGAGCGGGCCCAAAAAGGACCGGCTGGCTCTGCTGCGGGCCACGCGTGCGCACACCAGTCCCGTGTTTGCGCTCTGGTCAGGTGCGAGTGACATGGCCGTCCTGCTGGATGCCGCCGATTCGACGCCGCCGA
>Ga0209526_10001232_pt1 | contig 17050 bp, 12 predicted proteins | sample JacPinW_OM2H0_M1_FD_188566 | JGI IMG/M metagenome (GOLD analysis project Ga0209526, IMG submission 188566) | Forest soil microbial communities from Algoma, Ontario, Canada - Jack Pine, Ontario site 1_JW_OM2H0_M1 (SPAdes) (version 2) | ecosystem: Environmental > Terrestrial > Soil > Boreal... | reverse complement strand
AGCGCGAGCAGCCGTAGAATACGCGTGGACGCCCACGGCCGCCTTTTCCCGCACTGCCGCGGCGCACGAACTCGCCTTCATTGCACTTGGGGCATTTGATTCCCATCGTGATGGGCCGCGTGTACTTGCACTTCGGATATCCCGTACAGCCGATGAATTCGCCGAAGCGACCGTGCTTCTTTACCAGCCCGTTGCCGCAAAGGGTGCATTTTTCATCGAGCAGTTCATCGGGCAGATGCGCGATGCGCGTGCCGGCAACCAGGCGGCGCGTGGTTTTGCAGTCCGGGTACCCGGTACACGCCAGAAACGCGCCAAAGCGGCCACGCTTCATGGCCATCTCTTTGCCGCAGTTCTCGCAATACTCGGTTTTGGCTTCGCCATTGGCAGCTTCTTCGCCGTGCTCGGGGGAAAGGTCCTGGATGAAATCGCACTCTGGATAACGCGAGCAGCCTAGAAAAAAGCCGTGGCGGCTGATGCGTTCGAGGAGCTCGCCCTGGCCGCACTTCTCGCACTTCTTGCCGGTGGGAATGCCGGCCTTATAGGAAACCATTTCGTCGTCAGCTTTAGCCAGATCGACGACAAATTTCTCCCAAAACTCCTTCACCGCTTTCCGCCACGGCAGCTTGCCTTCCTCTATTTCGTCGAGCTCTTCTTCCAGGCGCGCGGTGAAGGTGACGTCAAAAACGTCGTCGAAGCTTTTCACCAGCAAGATGCTGACACGCTCGCCCAGCATGGTCGGCGTGAAGCGACCCTGATCTTTCTGCACGTATTCGCGCTCGACGATGGTGGAAATGATCGAAGCGTAGGTGGACGGGCGGCCGATACCTTTCTCTTCCAGGTCCTTTACCAGCGTGGCCTCGGTATAGCGTGGCGGCGGCTCGGTGAAATGCTGGTCGGGTCGAATCTGGTCGAGGCGGAGTATCTGGCCTTGTTCCACGCGCGGCAGATTCTTGCCTTCGCCTTCGTCGTCTTTCTCGTCGTCCTCGCGGTCCGCGATGGCCACCGGAATCTGGTACACCCGCAGATAGCCATCAAACTTCTGCACCGAACCTGTGGCGCGGAAGGTGTAGTCGCCAGCCGAAATGTCAACCGTAGTCTGGTCGAAAATGGCCGGAAGCATCTGCGAAGCCACGAAGCGCTGCCAAATCAGCTGATACAGCTTGAAGAGATCGTCGTCCAGGTATTTGCGCACGTCTTCCGGCGTGCGAGAAACGTCTGTCGGCCGCACCGCCTCGTGGGCTTCCTGCGCATCCTTTTTGGACTTGTAGTAGTTCGGCTTTTCGGGAAGATAGTTCGAGCCAAAGCGCTCCGGGATCAGCTCGCGGACTTGCGCCAAGGCATCGTTCGAGACGTGCACGGAATCGGTGCGCATGTAGGTAATCAGCGCGACCGAACCTTCCTCACCGAGGTCCACGCCTTCATACAAGCGCTGTGCAATCCCCATGGTTCGCTTCGCCGTGTAGCGCAGCCGGTTATACGCGGCTTGCTGCAGCTTGGACGTCGTGAAAGGCGGTGGCGGATTGCGCTTCTTTTCTCTCTGCGTGACCGAAACCACTTGCCAGTTGGCTTTACTGACCGCGGCTACGATCCGGTCCGCCGTTTCCTGGTTCGAAACTTCGATGTCCTCGCCCTGGTACTTGCTCAGCTTGGCTTCGAAGGTCGGCGGCTGGCCGGCATCGAGCATGGCGTGAATCGACCAATACTCCTTCGGAACGAAAGCCCGAATCTCCAGTTCACGTTCGACGATCAGGCGGAGCGCCACGGTTTGCACGCGCCCGGCCGAAAGGCCGCGGCGAACCTTGTTCCAGAGCAAAGGCGAAATCTTGTAGCCCACGATGCGGTCGAGAACACGCCGGGCCTGTTGCGCGTCCACCAGGTTCGAATCCAACTGCCGCGGTTTTTCAAAGGCGGCTCGTATGGCCTTGGGCGTGATTTCGTTGAAGGTCACCCGGAAAATTTTCTTCGGATCGATCGGCGGAATGCTGATTTCGTCTTTGTTTTTTTTCGCCGCCTTGCCCTTCGCGAGCGGACCCGTTTCGACCGCGGTTTTTCCGTTCTTGCCGTTCTGCCCGTTCGATGGCTCGTCTTCCGCAAATTTTGCGGGCTTGGACAAGACCATGGCAAGGTGCGCCGAAATGGCTTCCCCTTCGCGGTCGGGGTCGCCGGCCAGGTAGACCACCTCGGCGGTATTTGCGGACTTCCTCAAATCATTGATCACCTTACCCTTACCGGAAATAATCTGCAGGGTAGGCTCGAATATCTTGGCGTCGTCCAGGGTGATCGGCTTTCGGGGTTTTTCCGCGACGGCCTTGCCCTTCTTGCCCCGGCCCTTCTTTTTCTTCTTGGGTTCTTCGTCGGGCAGGCGAATGCCGATGGTCTTCTTCGGCAGATCCATCACGTGTCCGATGGACGCCTTGACGGTGTAGTCTCGCCCCAAATACTTATTGATAGTTTTCGCCTTGGCCGGCGATTCCACGATTACCAGGGAACGTGCCATCTTGCTTTTGTAACTCCGGTTTCTTCTGCAGGAAGGCCCAGCAGCAGGGCGTGTGTCCTTCTCGCTACCTTATGCAGATGCGGCGAACCCGCCGGCGGATTCATTGGCGCGACGGGGTTCCGCGTAAACTTCTTTTTTTCAGCTGTTTCCGGAACCTGCAACAGGGACTTGCTGAACTGTATACCCGGCAACGGCCGGACGATGCCTTTCAAAAGGGTAGCCAGAACCTTCGAAGAGTTCAAGCTGGATCGTTCGAGGGTGTCACGGATGTGTGCCTGGCTTGGTCCGTGCTCCTCTGCCAAAGCGGTAGAGGGGGCGGCGCAGCCGTTTCTGCTTCAGGCGGTGAATCCCAACCGGGCCTGCAACTCGCGCGCCCCGCGGTGAGTAATGCGAAGGGCCCTCGTAGGGCGGCGCCGCGCAAGCCATCCGAGCGCCTGCATGCGGGAAAACAGGGCCGCCCCGAGGCCACCGGCGATATGAGGCTTCCTCTCGGTCCAATCGAGGCATCGCCGCGCGAATGCGCGGCGGCAGCCTCGCAAGACATCGACATCGATCCCTAGGCCTTTGAACCAAGTCGCGCCCTGGCGCCCGACTTCATAGTCCCGCTCGCCGCGAGGCTGAATCACGCCGGAATCCTCGAGCGCTCGAGCCAGGTCTACGGCGACGCGGCCCGCGAGATGGTCATAACACGAGCGCGCCCGATACATATCCCCGGTCTCGCGTGGGCCTGGCCCGGTGGGCTGCCGGGGACGAGTGGCAATCACGCCCAGCGCCTCGATGGCATGCGCCACCTGGGGGTCGGCTATGCGGTAGTAGCGGTGGCGCCCGGAGGTCTGGACCGACAGCAGCCCTCCATCGACCAGCTTGGACAGATGTGCGCTCGCCGACTGGGCCGAAATCTCCGCGACGAATGCCAACGCTCCGGCCGTTTGCGCGCGGCCGTCGAGCAACGTGATGAGAATCGCAGCCCGCCCGCGCTCCCCGATGAGCTCGGCGACCGAAGCAATCGGGTAGGTGGTGTTCATGCCTGCCATTCTATCCTGGTCGCCACCACGACGTTTCATCCTTGGATGAAACGTGTAGGCCCGTGGAAGTCTTAGCCTGGCAGGGTAGGAACAAATTCGGCGTGATTGGAGAGTTGAATTCCTAGCGCCGTCCAACAACTCGAGGACCCTTCATGATAACCATGTGCATCCGCTACACCATCGACGCCAACAGGCTCCACGATTTCGAACGATATGCCCGGAACTGGCCGGAAATCATCGAGCGTTGTGGAGGCGCACTGCTGGGTTATTTCTTGCCCACGAAACTGGCAGGTCCTACCAACATCGGGCTCGCCTTGATCGACTTTCCGGATCTCGCCGCCTATGAAAAGTATCGCGAAGCGCTCATGAGAGACCCTGCTGCGCTGGCGAATTTCTCGCAAGCGGAGGCCTCCGGCTGCCTTTTGATCGAAGACCGGTCCTTCCTTCGCCGCATCCCGCAGTGACACCGAGAGACGGACGAAGATACGTTGACTGGAGGCAGGAACTCCTCGGAAGCTCCGAGGCGATCTTAGGTTACTGGGATTTCTTGTCTTCCGTCGCCCTCGGTTGGCTCGCCGAAGGGTGCGGCGCGCCAAAGCCGATTTCCAGCGGCGTATCTTTTGGCAAGACCACGTCATGGCCGCGGGAGAGAAAGTTTGTGTAGATCGAGGCGGAAGCGCCGTAGGCCGCGAAGGCCAGCGAGACGGGCGTGGATTTCGACGCCAAGCTCAACACGGCCCCCGTCAAACGAAAGCCGGAGCCGCCCGCGGCGGTGCGCACGCCCGGATCGCCTCCTGCGTCCACCGACCCGCGCTCCGCATCGGGATGCGCGGCGGCCGCTGCCAGCAATACCGCCAGCCCGGTCGATAGATACCGCGTCTTACTGTCCGTGGCGCGGGCGCCGCCTTCTTCATCGAGCTTCATGTTTGCGTTGCGGTCCACTTCGACGCCTTCGAGGTTGCCGATCATCGATTGGGACCGCACGTGGGGACGCGCCGGAGAGTTCTCCCCGGCAGCGGGAGCCTGCGGCTGTGCCAACGCCAGCTGTACTTCGTCGGGTGTTTCGATGCGCTCGAAAATCACCCGGAGTTCGCCATTGTGATGCAGCAGGTGCGCGGGTTTGGCCTGCAACACTTCTCCGACAAGACGGGTGTTTGCCGGAAGAATGAGCTGGTGCGCCGGCGAGTAGAGCGGTTCGGTCAGCACCGCGGTCACCGTAGTGCCGCGCGAAGCGGTTGCCGAGCTGACTTCCGCGACCAGCCGCGCCTTGAGGGTGCTGTCGGGTACCGGCTCGCTCCCCACCGCGGCGAGTTCTGTGCCGGTGCGCGCAATGTCGCCGAAATCGATAGGCGTGTCGAGATCTGCGACGAAACGCGTACCCGGCTCCAGGTACTGCCGGCGATAGGGTGATTGCGCCAGCAAATACTTCTCGAGCCGGCGCATCTTTCCCGGAGCCGTTAGCTTTTGCCAGGATTCATGCACCTGGTCCTTCGCTTCTTGGATTTTCCCTTTGGCTTCCTGCTTGGCGTTGTCCGCGGCACGGCCTGCCGCACCCCTCTGTTTCTGTTTGTCCGGGTTGCTCACCAGGTGCACGACTTCCGCGGTACCCGGCGAAACCGTCGTGCGAATCGGGAGCTGCCTGCCGTCCGGCAGCGTTATCGTGTCGAAGGTCACCTCATATTTGTGGAACGGAGAAAAATTGCCGTTGCTATAGGCCATCGCTCGTTTCATCGCCGGAACCGGCGCGATCTTGATCACCCGGCCCGTCGCGACACTGCCCGCTGGGATGACCGGCTGATCGAACGCATAGACGGTCTCGACGACCTTGCCATGCACCAGCTCACCGGGTTGATTGATGCGGACGCGCTGGTCGAGCGCTATGCGAAGCGGCGTTCCACTCGGTATGCCTAAAGCGATTCTCGCGGGCGGCGGTGCAACAAAAAGAACTTCCTCTGCTTCGCCGATCGAGGAGGGAACGCAGACCGAGACCAGTGCGTCCTCGCGGGGGGCTTGGTCGCAGACCGCGGAGCGCAAACCCGATTGCGCAAGCGACACCTGCGCGCACAGCAACACCGGCAGGCAGGAGTAGAGAATCATTCGAGCAAGGTACATTGGATGGGCCCCTAGGCGCGTCATTGTGGGGGGAACTTTGGTCCGCGCCGCGTGCAAGATGAAAACATAGCGCGTTGGAGGCCCCGTGTCTACCACGGACCTCCGTGCCAGCCGGATTTTGCAAGGAACCAAATGGCGCGGCGGAAGGACCTAGGCCCTGGCTAAGGCCTCATCCGAGATGGCCCCGCAAAGCCTCGTCGCAACTGTGAAGCCGAGCGCCCACCTTTTCGGTTAGGAGGAAATCTGCGTGAGGGTCATGTTGGTGACCGGATAGCCCTTGCCGCGCCAGGCGTCGAGCCCGCCCTGTAGCGGCCGGATGTGGCGAATACCCTGTTTTCTGAGGAGCAGCGCCACACGGGCGCTGGTGGCTTCGTTTGGTCAAGTACAGTAGAGAATCACTTCGCGGTCGCGGGGCAACCGGTCGGTTTTCTCTTCCAGCTCCTTGGCGTCCATGCGGAAGGCGCCGGGAATGGTTTCGGGATCGGCTTCAAAGTCCAGGGAATGGCGAAGATCGACAATGACGAGTTCTTCGCCGGCGTCTATTTTCTCCTTCAGCTCGTCGACCGAGATGCGGCCGATGCGCAATTCGCGCAGGAAGCGCTGGCGCGCGATGAATTTGTAGGCGATGTAAGACGCCAGCATGGCGATCAGGATGACCAGGAGCCATCCTCCCAGTCGGACCGCGTGTTCGGCGATGCGCTCGATCTCGCCGCTGAAGGCGAACCCCAGTCCGAGGAACGTGCCGGCCCAGAGAAGCGAGCCGCCGGCATCGAAAAGCAGAAAGCGCCTTGGGCGCATGTGAAAAATACCCGCCAGCGGAGGGGCCACGGTGCTGAGTCCTGGAAGAAATTTGGCCAACAGCAAGGAACGCGCACCCTGTTTCGAGAAAACGCCTTCGGTGCGGCGAACGCAAGAGTCGGGTTCCAGCGCGATCTTGCAGAGAAAGTGCAGGATCTTGATGCCTCTGAGGCGGCCGAGAGCGTACCAGACCGAGTCCGCAGAAACGGCGGCAAAGATACAAAGGAAGAGGGCAATGAAAAAATTCAGGTGGCCGGTGCCGGCCAGCGCGCCCGCGGCCAACAACAAGGGCAGCGACGGAACCGGCAGACCGATCTGCTCTCCAAATACCCAGACCAGCAGAACGGTGTACCCGTGATGGAGGAGAAACTCGAGGGTGCTGTGCATAGCTCGGAGCCGGGGTTCCTTGCTGGCGTTTACTTCGAGACGAAACTAGGAGTATGCCCCCAGCCGCCGATCATGACAAATTCACTGAGGGGTTTCCGTGTTCGCGGAGCCAACTCGCGATCGCGGAGGCGCTCGGGCAGCGATTGCGGATCTCCGGGATACCCGATCGCCATCGCGGCGACCGGTTCCCAATCCGGCGGGATGGCAAAGACCTTGCGGGCTTTGTCGACGTCAAAACCGGCCATCTGATGGACGAATAACCCGCGGGAGTTGGCTTCCACGGTGAGCTGCGCGCTGGCGCTGCCGACATCGTGCAGGGCGTGGCGATTGGGCGCGCCGTCTTTTTGCATCTTGAGATGCGCGACCGAGAGAGCCAGGAGGGGCGCATGCTGGGCCCATCCGACATTGAAGTCCACCAAAACGCTAAGCAGGGCGGCGAAGTTCGCGGCATCATCTTTGGTGGCCAGGACATAGGCCCACGGCTGCTCATTATTGCTCGAAGGCGCCCAGCGCGCAGCTTCGAAAAGGCTGCGTAGCATGTCGGGCGCGATAGGCTGGTCGGCGAAGGCCCGCGGACTCCAGCGGTTGCGGACAAGCTCATGGAGCGGCACATCGGTTGGGGCGGGTTTCAACATGGTCTGCAGACCTCAGTCTTGAGCAGTGCGCCATTAGATGACGGAAACTCAGCGGGCGGTGCATTTTGCCCGCCCGCCGCGACGCCATTCAGCTCAGTCTCCGGACTTGGCCGCCGGCTGGAACATCTCGACATCCAAGGTGACCGCGACTTCGTCGCCGAGCATCATGCCACCATTGTCCAGGGTTTTGTTCCACTTCACCCCGAAGTCCTGGCGGTTGATTTTTGTAGTGGCCGTGACGGCGGCCCGTTGGTTACCCCACGGATCTTTGATGGGCGCGGTTGGACCTTCGACCTCGAGCACGACCTCTTTGGTGACTCCGTGCATGGTCAGGTCGCCGGTCACTTTTAGCTTGCCAGGCGCCAGTTGCTCGACCTTCGTGGACTTGAAAGCTATCGTCGGATATTTGGCGACGTCGAAAAACTTGTCGCTGCGAAGATCTTCATCGCGCTTGGGCTCGCGGGTATCGACCGAGGACGCGTCAATGGTGACGTCGACGCCGGACTTCGCGACGTCCTTGTCATCCAAGCTGACGGTACCTTTCACTTTGCTGAAGCCGCCGCGAACCGTGGAAATGGCCAGGTGCTTGATCGAGAACTGCGCGGCCGAGTGCGCCGGATCGATCTGCCAAGCGGAACCTGCCGCGGGCGCCGGCACGGAAAGAACGGCTGCAAGACCCGCGGTGACTGCAATTCGAGCGAGAGAATGGCCCATGTTAGTCTCCTTTTTTAACTTTTTACTGCCGTCTGAAATGGCACGGATGCTGCAAACTATTTATGGCGCTCCGCCGTTCCGGACTTGCTCTAGCAACTCGGCAAGAATTTTCAGGCGCGCGGCCGGTAGATGATGGAACTGCCGCTTGTGGAGCTCGCGAACGGGCTGATCCAGGCGCTTCAGAATTCCCAGACCTTCGGAAGTGATGCGGGTCCTCACCACGCGGCGGTCGTCGGTCTGACGCTGACGCGTGATCATACCGCGTTTCTCCATGCGGTCGAGCAGGCGGGTGATGTCCGGATCGTGAGAGATCATGCGATCGCCGATATCCCGGCACGCGAGTCCGGTGGGCTCGGCGCCGCGCAGGATGCGCAGGACGTTGTATTGCGCGCCGGTGAGGCCGTTGGCTTTGAGGAATCGCTCGGCGTCCTGGCCCAAGGCGTCCGCTGTTTTCTGGAGGGCGATGAAGACTTGATCCTCGAGAGGGAGAGAAACGGGTCTGCTGCGGGCCGGGAGGCGCATCGCGGTACAATAGTTGTTATAACGATGATTGTCAAGAGGTAAAAGGGGCCCAAGGCTCAAGGCTTCTGCAACGGGCGAAGGTGAATCTCGCTGAGGAAGCTTTGCGGGCCTTGCGTGACGACCATGGCGACGGCGTGCGCCACGTCCTCGGCGCTGAGCACTTTGGAAGCGTCTTTCGACCCGCGACCGGAGAATTCGGTGGCTACGCTGCCCGGACAGATGACGCTGACGCGGATTCGGTGAACCCGGAGATCCTCGGCCATGCAGGCGGAAAGACCCTGCAGGCCCCACTTGGAGGCGCAATAGATGCCGCCGCCGGCGAACGCGTTTCGGCCCGCGAGTGAGCTGATATTGATGATGTCTCCGGAACCGCGGCGGATCATCGAGGGCGCCACGGCGCTGGACACAAGGAACACGCCCTTCAAATTGGTGTCGAGCACGCGATCCCAATCGCTTTCGGACTTCTCATGGGCCGGCCCGAACAACCCGATACCGGCATTGTTAACCAGAATGGAGATGGGGCCCAGGGCCGCCTCCGCGCCGGCGACCAGGCTGGTCACGTCGGAAGAACGCGAGACGTCGGCGATTTGCGAGAAAACGGGGGCGGCGGACTTTTGCAATTCTGCAGCGGTGTCTTGCAGCGCCTTGGTATCGCGGCCGCAAATGGCCACCGAGGCACCGAGCCCGGCCAGACGCAACGCGACGGCTCGGCCAATCCCGCGGCTGCCGCCGGTGACCAGCGCGACGCCGCCCGCAAGGGCGGAATGGTCGAGTTTCGGTCTATTTGTCTTGGTTATTTGCGTCATCCCATTTCTTCCTCTTACAAGCCACTCATTTTATGCGACACTCATCTTAACAAGAAGGCGGTAGAGCCGACTTCCAGCCGGACGCTGAGGCCTCGGCTGCGGGCGGTTGAGGTACGCAACAAGCTGACGGATTCATGGACAAATACCCGTAAATACACAGTTCCCTGTAGGGTACCGCCTTGCGGATGTCCACCCGCTTTCCCTATAATCCCAAAGTTTTACGAATCAGGGTAATTCCCGGTAGAAGGATTCCGGGCGCACCGGAAACACACGACACAGGCTTGGAGTTTGAGCGAGGAGAATCGGAATGAATGGAACTCGTAGAGTGGCGGGCCTCGCGATCGCTGCGGCGCTTTGCCTCGTGGTTGGAAGCGCTCTGCCCCGAATGTCACTGGCGCAAGCACCGGCCGGAGGACAGGACGCCAGCGGCGCTAAACCGCAGTACACCATGGCGGAATACAACGCCTACACTGCGGCGCAGAGCACCAAGGATCCGACGCAGCAAATCAAGCAGCTCGATGATTTTGTTTCAAAATATCCGAATTCTGCACTGCTGATTTATGTGTATCCGCTCTACTACAACGCCTACAGCCAGTTGAAGAGTTATCCGAAAGTGATCGAATACGCCGATAAACTCCTCGCCCTCGGGGACAAGGTCGAGGCGCCTATTCGTTATCAGGCGTATTACGCCCGCGCGTTTGCCTACAGCAATCTGAATCCCCCGCCGACGGATCCGGAGCAGGCCAAGAAGGCGCGTCAAGCAGCGCTCGAAGGGCTGAAAACGCTGAACGAGTTGAAGAAGCCCGACAACATGAGTCAGGAAGATTTCGACAAGCAGAAGAAGCAGCCGTCGATTTTGTTCAACTATACGGCGGCGAACGCTTCCATGGTCTTGAAGGATTATCCCGCCGCCATTGAATCGTACAAGGCGGTTCTGGCATTGACGCCGGATGACGCCATCACGCACTACCGCATCGGTCAAGCCTACATGGCCATGAATCCGCCGCAGCAGATGGAGGCGTTCTGGTCTTTCGCAAAGGCGGTGACCGCCAAGGGCGCAAACCAGCAGCAATCGAATCAAGTGAAAACGTATCTGCGCAAGCTGCTCGTGAATTATCAGCAGGCCGCCTGCGACAACCTGACGGATGCGGAACTCAATGAACTTTTGCAGCTGGCCGGGAGTTCGGCGGATCGTCCGGCGAGCTACAGTTTGCCCAGCGCAGCGGACCTGGACGCGGCGCGGAAGGATATGACCATCGCGTCGGTGATTGCGGACCTGAAAGCGGGTGGTGACAAGGCCAAGGTGACTTGGCTGGCCGCCTGCGGGCTGGAATTTCCCGACGTGCCTGGCAAGCTGATCGAAGTGACCCCCGGGACGGACGCGGTGCAGCTCAAGGTAGCGTTCGTAACCAGCGATGCGGAGTTCGATGAGAAGAAGACGCCGGACATGGATGTCAAGGTGGTCGGGCAACCGGAAGCGGCGAAGCTAGAGAAAGATAACCCCGTGCGCTTCACGGGAACGCTCACATCGTACGATCCTGATCCCTTCATGTTGCATTGGGACAAGGCCAAGGTGAACGCCGAGGACATCCCGAAAGAAAAGGAAAAGGGTCAAAAGAAAACCACCAAGCGTCCTACGAAGAAACCGGGACAGTAATTCGCGATCCGGTAGGGAATGAGAAGCGGCTCTTTGGCTAACGCCGGAGAGCCGTTTTTCTTGTCCGGCGCGGTCAGTGCGAGCGGTGGCGCCGGTGGTCGAGCTTATACTCCACGATCTTGCGGCTGAGCGTGTTTCGGTGGATGCCTAGGATATGCGCCGCACGGGATTGATTGCCGTCCGCGCGATCCAGCACGCGCTTAATGAAGCGCTTCTCAAACTCCTCGACGGCTTCGTCGAACAGGATGCCTCGCTCCACCATTTGAGAGACAAGTCCTTCCAATTGGTCCTTCACGTCGGCACGCTCCAGGAGAAAATGCCTCGATTCGGGGCCGCTCTGCTAGTCCAGTTCGCGTCCGGCCAGGATGCCATAGGCCTCCCGGTACTTGGCGCGCGTTGCGGCGACAACATCGGAAGGCAGTTCGGGGCCCGGCGGGGTTTTCGGCCATTGGATGCGTTCCAGGTAGTCGCGTACAAACTGCTTGTCGAAAGATGGCTGAGCGCCGCCGGGCTGGTACCGGGCGGCGGGCCAGAAGCGCGAGGAATCCGGCGTGAGCGCCTCGTCAATCCAGAGGAGCTCGTTGTCAAGAAGCCCGAATTCGAATTTGGTGTCGGCCACGAGAATGCCGCGCGGTTCGGCGTAGGCCGCGGCGCGGCGGTAAATTTCCATGCTGACGGCGCGGACGCGCTCGGCGAGTTCTTTCCCGATCAGCGATGCAGCTTGTTCGAAGGAGATGTTTTCGTCGTGCCCGGTGGCCGCTTTCGTGGCCGGCGTGAAGACCGGCTCCGGCAATCGATCGGATTCTTGCAGACCCCCAGGCAGAGCGATGCCGCAGATCGTTCCCGTCGAGCGATAGTCTTTCCAGCCCGAACCGGAAATGTAACCGCGAACGACACACTCGATCGGCAGCGGCCGGGCCTTGCGCACCACCATGGAGCGGCCCGCGAGATCCTCGCGATAAGCGTCAAAGGCAGCGGGGAACTCCGTGGCACTGAGCAGGTGATTCGGAACGATGTTCTCGAGCTGCTGGAACCAGAAAACAGAAAGCTGCGTCAGCACGCGCCCCTTGTCCGGAATCGGCGTGGGCAGCACGACATCGAAAGCGGAAAGACGATCCGTGGCGACGATCAGCAGCTTGTCGCCGAGATCATAAATGTCGCGAACCTTCCCTCGCCCGGCAGGCGAAATGCCGGCGAATTGAGTTTCGCGTACGACGCGCATGGCAGCACCGAAAGACAAGGCGAACTTTCCCCTGAGAAAGCGCAGTGCATTCTAGCGCAGCGCGAGGCGAAGTCAATCTCAGCGGCGGTGGAAAAAATCGATTTCCACGCCGCCGAGAAAAAGAAACGGCCAGCCAGAATCGAAAAACAAAGGGAGCTGAGGTAGAGAGTCTCCGCGCCCGTTCGGGTGGAGTCAACGGATGCTTTGCAGGAACGAAAGGTGCGCCGAGGCTCGCCCGGGTCATTTTGCAACACTCGATCGTTGAAGATCAGGCCGCCGAGGCCGTTGCGGCGCGCCTGGGTGTCGGCGCGTCTTCGCCTTCCCAGCGGACGCTCACGAGCTTCGAGACGCCAGGCTCTTGCATGGTGACCCCGTAAAGCACGCTGCCGGTCTCCATCGTCTTGCGATTGTGGGTGACGATGATGAACTGCGTCTGGCCGCTCATCTGGCCGACCAGGCGTGTGAAGCGGCCCACGTTGGCTTCATCGAGCGGCGCGTCGACTTCGTCCAGGATACAGAACGGACTCGGCTGATACTTGAAGATGGCGATCAGCAGCGCCAGCGCGGTCATGGCTTTTTCGCCGCCGGAGAGCAGCAAAATGTTCTGCAGCCGCTTGCCTGGAGGCGAGGCGACCACGTCGATTCCGGGATCGCCGGAGCTATCGGGTTCGGTCAGGCGCATCTCCGCGGTGCCGCCGCCGAAGATGGTGTGGAAGGCTTCCGAGAAATTGTGGTTGACCGCGGCAAAGGCCTGTTCGAATTTTTCGCGCGAGACGAGATCGAGTTCGGTAATGGCCTGCTGCGTGTCCGCAATGGATTGCAGTAGGTCGTCGCGCTCGCGTGTGAGGAACGTGAAGCGCTGCTCGCACTCGTTGAACTCCTCGAGGGCCATCATGTTGACCGGCCCCATGGAGTCAATGCGCGCTTTCATTTCGCGATAGTTTGTTTCCGCGAGCGCCAGCTCCTCTCCGCTGATGAATGCCGTCTCCGTGGCGATCAGGTCTTCGGGTTGCGTGTTGACTTCGGCCACGCACGTCTCGCGGAGATGCTGGCGATCGGAGTCGTTTCGCGCGCGGTCGACTTCGGCGTGGCTCCGTTGATCGCGGAGTTCCTGGAGCGCCTGTCGGCCCATGCGAAGATGATCTTCCATTTGCGTGACGCGCGTGCGGCCGGCGTCCCACTCTTGCTCGAGATCGCGCTGCCGCGTTTCCAGGCGCACCTTCTCGACGCGCAGGCCTTCGAGCTGCTGGGCGAGTTCTTCGTTCTGTTTAGAAAGCGCGGAGGTCTCTTCGCCGATGGAGGCCTCCTGCTGGTGCAAGGCAGCCGCGCGGCGGTCGATTTCCGCGCGCTCTTGCTGGAGGCGGACGGCCAGAGCTTCCGCGGCGGAAACGCGCTCGTTCAACGCGGCGAGCTCCGCGCGCGCGGCACCGAGCTCATTCTGTTCCGATTGGATCGAGCTGCGCAGCTGAACCAGTTCTTCGGAGAGACGCGCACTTTCCGCTTCCGCTTCGGCGCGGTTGATGTTGGCCGCCGCGAGCTGATGCTTCGCACGTTCCGCCCTGGCCCTCCCTTGTTCCACATCCTTGCGGGTGGGCGCCAGTTCGCTCTGGCAAACCGTCAACTCCAGACCGAGGCGCGCGAGCTCGGACTGGGCTTGCTCGTAACGATGCTTGGCGGAATAGAGGTCGCGCTCGGCGGCGTGCTGTTGTGCGGTCACTTCTTCCAGGGCCTGCTCGGCGGAGCGAAGATCGCCGGTGAGCGTTTCAAGCGCAGCCCGGGTTTTTTCGGTTTCCTGCTCGAGCTGCATGACTTCGGCATCGAGCGCGCGCAACTCGCGCTTCATGCCCAGCGGGCCGGCTTCGTCCGCACGGCCGCCGGTGACCATCCGGCCTTGGTAGCAAGTGCCATCGGGCGTGACGAAAGCAAATTGAGGATTGTCGCGCGCGAGTTTTTCCGCGGCGGCCGCGCCGTCGGTCAGATACGCGGAGCGCAGCCGCGGCAGAAATTGCTTGGCGGCGGCGCCGAGCGGATCGCGGAACTCGACAAGTCTGTCCAGCCGGGAAAGGACCCCGTCTTCGGCATGGAAATTAATGATTGGCTCGTATTCGCTGAGACGCAGGTTGCGGAGCGAGTCGACAAAAAAGGTGGCGCGGCCCCCCACTTCTTCCCGGAGCAGGGAAACACCCGCGCGGGCGTGGTCGAAGGTCTCGACCACCACGTATTCGAGCTCGTCGCGGAGATATTGCTCGACGGCGGCTTCGTGCTGCTCTTCGACTTCGGCATAGTCGGCCAGGACTCCCACTGCGTGAAAGTCGTGGCCGCCACCACGCTCGTTGGCGGCGAACAGTTTCTGCACGGCATCCGCGGTATAAGAGCGGTCATTCAAGACTTGCGTGAGCGTTGCATGGCGCGCCCGCACACCGGCAAGCGAATCGCGCAGGGCGTCGGCTTGCTTCGTGGCGCCCTCACGCTCCTCGCGAAGAGCGGCAATGCGCGCCTGGAGCGCCGCCGTTTTCTGATTCAACGCGCTGAGGTGACCAGTGGCCGTTTCCCACTCGAGAGCGGTGCGTTCGGCGCCATCGCGAATCTGGATCGAAGATTCAAGGAGTTGCGCTTCATTGATCTCCAGTCTTCGCAGCGCCGCGGATTGATGCACCAGCGCTTCTTCCGCTTGCTTTTGCTCGCCGTGAAGGCGAAGAAGGCTTTCGCCGGCCTCGGTGGCGCTTTGGCGAAGCGCGTCGATGCGCGCCTCGGATTCCTGAATTTGCGCGGCGCGGGATGCGGCTCCCGCCGCCAGTTCTTCTACACGAGCGCTGAGAACGCTCGATTCCTCGCGCAGCGAAACCACGGACTGCTGTTGCGCGTCGTTGCGCGATTCCCATTCGGTCGACTGCGCTGTCGCTTGCGCAATTTCAGTGGCGACCTGGCCGCCTCGGCCGACCAGTTCTTCCGCCCGCTGGCGATTGAAGGCGATGCGGTTCTCGCTGCGGTCGACTTCGAGCGCGGTGAGATTCAGATGATTCTGGTTCTGGCGTATTTCCGCGTCCAGTTCGTAGATGCGCTGGTTGAGAAGATCCTGCTCGCTCTCTTGTTGCTGAATGGCCCGAGCGTGTTGCGCCTCCGCGGTGGAAAGCTCTTCGAGGCGTTTCGCGACGCGTTCTGCTTCGCCGTCGAGCTCGCGGGCTTTCCCCGCAAGCATCTGACGAACAATCCCGCGCATCTGGTCGCGAATTTCGGAATAGCGGCGCGCTTTGGCGGCCTGGCGCTTCAGCGAACCCAGCTGCTTCTCGACTTCGACGACGATGTCGTTAACCCGGGACAGGTTGGCCTTTGAGGATTCCAGCTTGGCTTCGGCCAAGCGCTTCTTGGTCTTGAATTTCGTGACGCCTGCGGCTTCTTCGATAATCGCCCGGCGCTCGTGCGGTTTGCTCGAGAGAATCAGGCCGATGCGCCCTTGCTCAATGATGGCGTAGGAATCCGGCCCCAGCCCCACGCCCATGAACATTTCCTGAATATCGCGCAGGCGAGCCGCGCGTCCGTTGATCAGATATTCGCTCTGGCCGGAGCGGTACAGTCGCCTGCTGACCACGACTTCGCCGGGCCTCATCGCCAGCACCGGCTTGTCGGCGCCTTTCTTGCGCCGCTTGCCCTTCAAGAATTCTGGCTCGGACAAAACGTCCGCCGCCACGGGTGCGCTGCTCAACGGGTCCTGATCCTGTACGGCCGCGGCAGGCTCCGCCCCGCCTTGGCTCGCCTGCTCGCTCGGAGCCGGGGTTTCCTCCATCTCCGGAGTCGTGACGGCGTCGGTATTTAATTGCGTCTCGGAGGTCAGCTCGCTGGCGGCGCTTTCCAGCACGAAGCGCGCGGCTTCGGCGAGCTCCGGATCTTCCAGCGTAATGGTTACTTCCGCCAGGCCCATCGGCGGGCGCTTGGTGGTGCCGTTGAAAATGCAATCCGCCATGCGCTCCGCGCGGAGAGATTTGTGGCTCTGCTCGCCTAGGACCCACGAGATCGCATCGACCACATTGGACTTGCCGCACCCGTTGGGCCCGACGATGCACGTCGTGCCTGTGCCGCTGAAGGTGACTACGGTGCGCTCGCAAAATGACTTAAAGCCAACGATTTCCACTTTTCGAAGCTTCAGCAAATTGTCCTCTTTTTGTCCTCTGTCGCGCCGTCGACCGCTTGGTCAGCGACCGTGAAGCCGGCACCCACGGCCTGTGCCGAAAGGCGCGAAAAGAGACGCCATTGTATTCCTTGAGAGGAAGGAGTTGATTGCGACAAATCGACCGTTCTTCGGTCGCCCGTCAAAACGATTGGCAGGTTCTCGATCAGAGGCCCAGCCGCCTGGCGCGTGGATGGCGGTACGGGAAGCGACAGTAACATGAAGTCTGAACGCTGTAAATAGCTACGCTAGTCGTTGTGGCCAGTCTCTAAATAGACACAAGCATGGGGCTAGGTTCTGTGTTTAGCTGCGGCAAGAACAGCTACAAGCGGCTGCGGCTGTCGAGCGGTTCACGGAGCCCGGCCTCAGAGCTGGTTCCGGACAAAACCTGGCGGCAGTTTTGTTGCGGACGACCCGGGGTTGTCCTAGTCACTTTGTTGCCGCCGCCGGCGGCGTATTCTTCAGGTATTTGTCATACCACGCCAGGATGCGGTTCAGACGGTCAAGGAG
>Ga0209526_10001231_pt1 | contig 17058 bp, 18 predicted proteins | sample JacPinW_OM2H0_M1_FD_188566 | JGI IMG/M metagenome (GOLD analysis project Ga0209526, IMG submission 188566) | Forest soil microbial communities from Algoma, Ontario, Canada - Jack Pine, Ontario site 1_JW_OM2H0_M1 (SPAdes) (version 2) | ecosystem: Environmental > Terrestrial > Soil > Boreal... | reverse complement strand
CCCGCACACGCCGGTGCGCCGCATCTTGGCATTGAGCACGATGTCCTTGGCCATATTGAGCTCGGCGCTGCGCTCCACAAAGACGTGGCAGATGCCTTCGAGATGGGCGAAGACCGGCACGCGCGCTTCTTCTTGTACGCGCGCCACCACGTTCTTGCCTCCCCGCGGCACGATCACGTCGATTGCGCCGTCGAGGCCCGCCAGCATCATTCCGACCGCATCGCGCTCGCGCGTTGGCACGAGCGCGATGGCGGCCTCAGGCAATCCCGCCTTGCGCAGACCGGCGAGCAGTGCGGCATGGATCGCGCGGTTGGAGCGGTGGCTCTCGGAGCCGCCGCGCAGGATGGCGGCATTGCCCGCCTTGAGGCTAAGTGCGGCGGCATCGGCGGTGACGTTGGGGCGGCTTTCATAAATGATGCCGATAACGCCGAGGGGCACGCGCACGCGCTCGATGGTCATGCCGTTGGGCCGCGTCCAGCGCTCCGTGATTCTGCCGACCGGGTCGGAGAGGGCGCGCACCACGTCGAGCCCTGCGGCCATCGCGGAAATGCGCTTCTCATCGAGCGCAAGGCGATCGAGAAACGCCGCGGTCGCACCCGAGCCCTTGGCTTCTGCGACATCGGCGGCATTGGCGGCGAGAATGTCGGCTCTGCGCGCGCGGATCTCATCCGCCATGGCGGCGAGCGCATCGTCCTTCTGCTGCGTCGGGGCAAGGGCGAGCACGCGCGCGGCTTGCCTTGCCCGCGAGCCGAGCTCGCGCATAACCGCGGCGATCTCGGTCGCCCCCTCGACGGCTTGCAGCTGTGCGCTCATCGCAAGTCCCTGATCAGGCGTGTGTCCTACCATGTTCCCGCGGGCCCGGCGAGACCGGCAGTGGTTGTAGCGTCGGTTTCGCTTTTGGCGGTCGCATGCTAAAGCAATAACGCTTTTCCAGCCGACTTCGTTGGAAATAGGGTAGCGGCCATGAAACGACTCAGCACTTCTCTGATTCTAGCTGGCTTTATTGGAGCTCTCATTCTCGTGTCCAGCGCGGTGGCGCAGACAAACGAGGATCGGCTCGCCCTCAAGGGCTATGACCCTGTGGCCTATTTCACTGAGAAACAACCGATGGTAGGTGATGCGCAATATCGATACGAGTGGGACGGCGCCATCTACCAGTTCGTGTCGGCAAAGCATTTAGAACTTTTCAAGGCGGATCCTGAGCGTTATTTGCCGCAATACAGCAATTGGTGCGCTGCGTCGGTTGCAAAGGGCGTAAAGGTGTATGGTAATCCGGAATGGTGGCTCGTGGTCGACGATCGCCTTTATCTGTTCGGAAGGCCGATTGGTCCTGAGCTGATGCGCAAGGATCCGGCCGCGATGAGGAGCGAGGCTGACAAGAACTGGCCAAAAGTTTCAAAGCTACCTGCCACGGCCCTACCGGACTACATGCGCCGCGCAGCTGACACACGATAGCGCTCACAAGCCGGCCGCCTTTAGCCCTTCTATCAGATACGCACGATGCGAGGGGTTCTTGAAGCGCGACCCGAGCGTTTCCAGATCGAGACCCGGCACGCCGCGATGGAGCGCTTCGACATAGCCGGCCGCCTGCTCCTTGCGTCCTAGCTGCGCGGCGGCCGCCGCAGCAGGAGCATTGAACATGGCAAAATCTGGAAAGCGCGCGAGCCCGCGCTCGGCCATGCGCGAAGCGTCCTCATCCCGGCGCGCAAGGTAATAAGCGACCGCCAGATCGAACACGTAGTTCGGTTCGAGCATGGGATCGAGTTTCAGCGCAAGCTGGAGCGAATCAATGGCGCCGGCGATATCGCCCGAGAAGGATTGTACCGAGCCGGATACTGCCAAAGCATTCGCGTCGCTCGGGTTGATTTCGATCGCACGCTTGAGGGCATTCTGCGCCTGATCGTACTCGGCACGCGCCAGAAGAATGCGCCCAAGCGCGCGATATCCGTCGGGCTCCTCAGGCCCCAGCGCCATCGCTTTGCGTGCCTGATCGGCACCGCGCGAGAGTTCGCGATCCGGGAACTCCGTCCAGCCCAGTACTGCCTGCGAATAGAGCGCCTCGGCCAGCAGGGCCCTCGCAGCGGCATAATTCGGATCCAATTCAATAGCTTCGGCGATCAGCTCGCGAAAACGCCGATTTGCAGTGCGCGTTGATGCGTGTCCAATGGCACGGGCACGCAGCACGAGGTCGAACGCGTTCGGATTGGGCTTTTGCTGGTCAAGAGAACGCCGGCCTTCGATCAGGGTAATGCTGGCGGCCAGGGTGCCGGCGATACGACGCGCAATCTTGTCCTGAAACTCGAAAATATCCGCAAGCTCGCCCTCGAATCGATCGCTCCAGACTACAGTGCCATTGTGCGCCTCGGTCAGTTGCGCTGCTATGCGCACGCGCTGGCCCGAGCGCCTCACGCTTCCACCCACGAGATAGTTTGCGCCAAGCTCGGAACCGATTTGTTCCTGTGTCGGAGGTTGCTTCTTGTACCGCAGGATCGCGTTACGACCGATGACGTGCAAGGTATTAAATCGGCCGAGCGCATTGATGACCTCCTCCGTCACTCCGTCGGCGAAGTAGTCCTGCGTCTCGTCCCCGGTTTAATTGGCGAAGGGTAGCACGGCGATGAGCGGCATTGCGCTCACCGCGACCGGCTTTGGCGGCGCAGAAGTGTGCAAGGCATCGGCGCGGTCGCGGAACAGAGAGAACCATACGATAGCCGCCAGGACCGCCACGACCGTTATCGCCGCGACCGCGATGGCCGGTACCGACCATCGCCATCTCCGCGCGGGGTTTGACGATAGCGCGTCGGTCGCGGCCATCGATGCCGCGGAGGGCTCAATACGATATACTCTGACGGGATTTGCAATGTTTTTCAGGCGCTGCTTACCGGCATCTGCGATTGGAACATCGAGCTTGCCCCGTACCTGCCGGTAGGCGTCCTCGGACAGGCAAATGCCGCCTGGCTTAGCAATTCCTTCCAGCCGGGCGGCGACATTGACGCCGTCGCCATAGATGCGAGTCTCATCATAGATGACGTCGCCGACGTTCACACCGATACGAAATTGCATGCGCCGCGACTGCTCGACCTTCGCATTGCGTTCTGCCATAACCTTCTGCAAGGCGAGTGCACATTCGACCGCGCTCACGACGCTGGCGAACTCGGCCAGAATCCCGTCGCCCGCCGTGTCAATGATGCGGCCGCCGAACTGGCCGATCATTGGCAGCACCACCACCTGATGGTCCTTGAGGTCACGCACGGTGCGTGTCTCGTCCGCACCCACAAGCGCGCTGTAACCGGCGATGTCCGCCGCCAGAATCGCTGCGAGCCTGCGCGATTGGCGCTTCGCCTCACCGATTTCCTGGGAAGGAGCCATTCGCAGGATCCGCCAGTTTTGCGCGGGTTAGCAATCTCTCGTGCCCCCAGTGGGGCTCTTACGCCCAACGGACTAATGATGCCACCCACCGGTCACCCCGCCCGGGGGCTTGATGACCTTCGTGGGGGCGACCCATTGGGTTGCCCTCGAGCCGCCGGGCGCATGCTGAAAGAGGGCGAGGCAAATGCCTCGCCCCTACCGACGCGGAGAGAGCCTTCGTAGGGCGACGCATTAGGTCGCCCTCGATCCGCCGGCGCATGCTGAAAGAGGGCGCGGCAATGCCTCGCCCCTACGGACGCGGAGAGGGCCTTCGCCGCTCGATGCAGCAATTTCGCTTCAATCGTTTGACCGCGGCACCCTGGTTGCCATCGTTATTCTGATTGTAGAGCGGCAAGTCGCCGATCTGCCCTTGCTTGAAGGAGAACTCCGGCGGAGCCAGTTTTGCGATGCCGGTGGCGAGCTTTCGATTGAACGACTCGCGGTCGCAAGCTGCCGACGACGATCGCGATCTCAAACTGACCCATCTCCGTGTTCCTCCAGCATTACGGTCTGCAACACGGCGGCCATTGCAGACCGCTCAGTTACGGAACTCCTTGATCTGCGGCTTGGCGCCCCATTCGCAGAATCCTTTCGCGTCAAACGGAAGCTGTCGCTCACGATAAAGCAGTTCGTCAGCGATCTCGCGCACCCCTGAGGAGTACTCGAAGACCATCCCGTCTGGGCCTTCGAAATAGAGGAACCTTGCCGAGGACGTCGGATGCCGTCCCGGACCGAACACCATCGGCACCTGGCGTTCGGACAGGAAATAGAACGAGCGCATCACGTCGTCGCCGGTCGCGACCTGGTGGTTGATGTGCTGGATGCCGGCGCGGTCGGTCGGGAACAGGGCGATGCTGTGATGAACTTCGTCGATGCGCAGAAGGGCCGCATCGCCGATCCGGTCGCTCACCCGGGCATTGCACACCTTCGTCCAGAAGGTCTCATCGCGCGCCGCGTCGGTGGTGCACAATCCGATGTGGCTGAATCCGGTGATTCCGGCGTCGCGCTCGCCGTGATAGCGCCGATTGCCGATGGCGGGGCGCCAGACTAGCTCGATCTTGTTGCCCGTCGGGTCTTGGAAGGCGATGAACCTGCGGACGTGACGCAATTCGGCTTCCTCCGCCGAACCAAAGCGGACATCATGACCGAGCCGATCAAGTTCGGACGCCGCCGCCTCCAGTTCCGCGAGGTCAGAAACCTCGAACGCGGCAGCCTGATCGGCGGGAGACCCGGCGAAATAGCACAGTGTGTGCTCGCGTTGATCGGACTTCAGATAGACCGAGTTCCTCGCTAGGTGCGAGATTTCCAGGCCCAGATAGTTCGTCGCAAACCTGGTGGCGCCGTCCAGATCGGCCGTGCCAAGCCGTACGTAAGAGACATTTTGGAGATTGATCACGTCATGAGACTCCTGTTCGCACCGCGGCCGATTAAGCGTTCCACACCGCGAGTCGCATCGATGAACTCACCGATCTTGCATTCGCTTCCCCAGTTGCAAAGTCCATCCGGACCGGCCGGGAACTGGCGCGGCCGATGACGTTCGCCGACCGAGGCTCCTTCCGCGACAAAGCTGAAAAGGACACCGCAGGGACCTGCGAACGTGAGAAAGAGTTGCCCGGATGCAGGGCGTCGTCCAGGCCCGTGCACAACGGAAACTTGTAGGTCTCTCAGAGCGTACCAGTTGCGCATCAACAGATTGACGTCATCGACTGCGTATTCGATGGCGAGAACGCCGGGCCGGCGGGCCGGGAACAAGACAATCCGGTGATGGGCGTCGTCAATCCGCAGATACGCTGCGTCACCGGCCCAGTCGCTGACGTGTGCGCCGAAAACGCCCGTCCAGATCGACAGGTCTTTTTCGATGTCTACAGAGCGCATGATCACGTCGGCCAAGCCTCGCACACCTGCATCCCGGCTGGGAAAGTAGCGCCACCCCGAGTTCAGCGGCCGCACGACCAGCTCGATGCGGTTACCACTGAAGTCTATGCACCAAGCCATGTCCTTGACCTTGCGCGAGGTGCAGTCTTCGGCCGAGCCCCTGCCGGCGGAGAGACCGAGCCCCCGCAATCCCTCAAGGGCTATTTCAAGATCACGCGGGTAACGCACCTCCAGACCGACCGATTGCACGGCGCGATCACCTGTGACGAAGGCAAGTGTGTAATCCCGAAAATCCGAGCGGAAGGTCGCGAGCTCCTGGTCCCGGTCGATCGGCTCAAGGCCCAGAACGCGCTGAGCGAAATCCGCCGCGCTGCCGAGGTTGTCCGCGATAAGACGCACGTAGCGCAGTTGTTCGAGGTCAACCATTCATCGTCCCCGCCGGCTCGCAAGCGGCATTCTAATTGGTTATCTTCCCCTCCGTTCACATTGGCCGGTTGACCGCCACCGTGTCACCGATCTCGAAGCTCATCAAGTCGACTCCTGATTCAAGCGGCCCGTGATACACCTTTCTTGTCTCGTCGATGATATCCTGCACCGTCGGCGCCGGGAACGGCACGCCGAATGCGGGCGCGCCCATCAGCACAATGTGGGTGAAAGCTGCGAGCTTCGGCTTGTCCTGGGCAAAAACCTCGCCGCATTGCGCAGGGGACGTGTGCAGATTGAATATCGCCATGAGCTTGGGGACTTTCTGCAAGACTGCGGGATTCACGGCAAGAACTTCGTGGAGGAGCAGATCGACTCCGGCACCGTACTTGATGACGTTCTGATTGAGACGGGTATCACCGGAGATCAGCACGGACCGGCCGTTGAACTCGATGCGATATCCGACGGCTGGTTTGGCCGGGCCGTGATCGACCGTGAATGCGGTGACCTTCACTCCGTTTCGATCGAACACGACGCCATCCTTGTCGAACTCATGACCGACAAGGTCGATGTGCGGTTGATCGGGGCGCGCCGAGACGTCAGGCGCGTAGGCCCTGACAAGGTTCTCAACAAGCTCCTTCGTGCCGGCGGGACCGATCACTTCCATCGGCTTGGTGCGGCTGCCCCATGACAAGGTGAGCCGGCTTGTCAGCCAGAGGTCTGGCAATCCGACGATGTGGTCGGAATGGAAGTGGGTGAGAAAGATGGAGGTGATTTCTCGTCCTTTGACGCCGGTCTGCGACAGCCGCTCGACCACGCCGCGTCCGGCGTCAAACAGAAGGACGTCCTGGCCAGCGCGAACCAGCGTCATCGCGTTCATTCGATCGTGCGGCCCCACCGCGGCGAGACGACCGGGCTCCGGAATCGGCGATCCAGTTCCGAGAAGCGTGACAACGATGTCGGGCGCTTTCTGGTTCTGCGCGCCCGCAGATGCGCACCAGACGCCGGCGCCAGCGCACACTCCCGCGAAGCCGGCTGCGAATTTCTTCCACATCATGGATGACACGTTTCGCCTACATGTCGGAAAACCAGTGCCTCATTGGTGGCCTCCTACTTTGCGTGCTGTGGGTCGGCCACCAACTTGCGGATGGCGCCAAGCGTGGCATCGACCGCTTTGAGATAATCGCGCTCCATGATCTCGCGGAACTCGCGCTCCTCGCGGCTGTCGGATGGGGCGTCAACAAGCTGCAGGGCGAAGCTGAAGCGGAGGCGTAGGGCATCGTCGTCGCCGAGGATCTCGTTGACAATGAATCCGTCGACGTTGCCGGACTCGCGCACGAACACGACTTTTTTTCCCGGGTAGAGGGTGACCCGCTCGCGCGCATCCTCGCCGCGGAAAATGATGTCGCGAATAAGCCCGTTCGGCATGCGCTTGACGATGTTGCACTTCGCCATGCCGGGGACGAACGGCAGCGCATTCTCGGCTTTCATCACCAAGCCCTTCCAGATGTCGCTTCGGCTCAACGTTGGATGCCCCGATGGAACACCCTCGCTCGCCGCAACCTCTTTTGAAACGTAGATCATGGGGTCACCTCTGCTTTCGATGGGCGGTTACCTGAAAAGAATGGTCGGGGGCAGACCTGGCAATCTGCGACTCAGAATATGCCCTGTGGCTGCAGCCCGAGTTGCTGCGTACCATAGAGGGCCGACAGGGTGTCCCAATCGATGCTGGAGTGCAGCGCCGCGGTATTGGCGTCGCGCCAGAAGCGCTGCACGGCGTTCTTCTCGTCTGCCGCAGCTGCGCCGGACTTGAAGAAGATCTCGTTGACGACCTCGGCCGAGGTCCGCGCGGCAAAACCGTGATTGCGGCGGATGCGCACGCGCTGTTCGATGTCGGGCGTGCCGCCGGCGCGCACGATGTCCTGCCCCTCCTGCAGACTGGTCACCATCAGGGTCTGCGCCGCATCGATGCGGGCCGCAGCCTGGCCGATCAGGCTCTGAATAAGGGTCGATTCCGCGACCTTCTCGAAAACACCGGGTCGGGCCATTCGCCGGGCGTTGCGAGCGGTCTCGGTAAAGGCGTCGAGGGCACCCTGCGCCATTCCGACGATCGGCGACACCAGCGCGGTCGGACCGAAGGTCGGATAGCCGAAGCGAGCCTGATGATTCCCCGGCACATCCAGGCCGGGCACCTTCCCGGAAAAGATCGCGCCGAGTGGTAACGCGCGGTGCTTGGGGACAAAGACGGGATCGAAAATCGCGACGGTCTTCGATCCGGTACCTTCGAGCCCGCTCACGTTCCAGCTGTCATGGTCGATCACCACATCGCTGACCGGGACCAGGCACCAGGCCAACGTCGGCGGCGCTGCTTTGCCGGGAAGCAAGGCGGCAAGTATGAGCCAGGTCGCGCTGTCGACGCCGCTGGCCCAGGGCCAACTGCCGGAAATTTTGTATCCGCCGTCGACCTCTTCCACCTTTGGACTGGGTACGTAGGAGACGGCCAGGAGGTTGTCTGGATTGTCCCAGACCTCTTCCTGCGCCTCGAGCGGAAAGAAGGCGGTCATCCAGCCGAAACAAACCGCCAGCGTCCCGCACCAGCCGGTACTGCCGCAGGCGCGGCCCAATTCGAATCCGATCTGCCCAAGCTCCGCGGGGCCGTACTCAAACCCGCCAAAGCGTGCGGGCTGCATCATGCGAAACACATCGGCATCGCGCAGCGCCTCCATTGTTTCGGCAGAGACCCGTTTGGCTTTTGCGGTGGCGAGCGCCCCTGACTCGATCTCTGGGCGCAGCTTGCGCACCCGACCGAGGATCGCCGCAAATTCTGGCCGTGTCGCCGGCCTGCTAGCAGCAACGGGGCGCGTGGCTTGCATCTGCATGGTCCTATCCTCCTGATAAGTGTGAGCGGCACCCGAATGAGTCGGGCGCGTCACATCGCGAGCTGCCGTAGGATCTCGATTTCGGTCTGAAGCGTAGAAGCGGGCATCGCATCGGGCGGCAGGCAGGTATACTTGCCGTCGACATAGATCAGCGGATCGACTTCGCCATAAATACCCACGGACGTAACGCGTCCGATGAATATCGTGTGCGATCCGTAATCGAACTTCGCTTCCTTGGCGCAGACGACGCATGCCTGTGCGTCGCTCAGGATCGGGACCTCGGCTTCTTCGCCCCAGGCGCCGTGACCGAAGCGATCTTCGCCGCGTGTCTTGCCTCCACATCCCATTGAGATTTCGATCTGACTGCGGTGGAGGATGTTGATGGCAAATCTCTTGGCCGTACTGATAGCCCCATGAAACGTCGTCGCGCGATTGACGCAAACGATCATCGATGGCGGGTTCATGCTCATCGCATTGACTGCGGTCGCCGTCATGGCGTGACGCATATCCCCGTATCGGCAGCTCACAACAGCGACGGCGCTGGCGAGCCTGCGCAATGCGAGCTTTGTTTGCGCGGCCAGTTGCTCGTCCGGGGTGATGGCAGCTTGCATGCGTTTTCTCCCATGAGCGCTTCTTTATTTTTTGCTTTGACAATGTACCGTACTGTACGGTACACGGTACTGTACGGTACAGTAAATCTGAAAAGACGCAATCGAAAAGTTTTGAGGGTTGAACCCCGATGACGCTCCGGTTACAAAATTCCATGACGAATCAAGACTCTAAGCGGCCGGCGCGCAGGGGGCCGCGCGGGGCCGTGCGTGGGCCTGCCCGCCTCGAGAGCACCGAACAGCGGCGCGAGCGCATCATTCGCCTGGCATGGCCGCTGTTCCTCAAGAAAGGCTACGACAACGTCTCGATCGACGAGATCATAAATCTGGTCGGGGGCTCGAAGGCGACCATCTATGCGTGGTTTGGCGGCAAGGAAGGCTTGTTCGAAGCCGTGGTCCGGCAGAAATGCGAGGACGTCGTCCTCGCCATTCATGCGGACAGGACGGGCAGCCTGGAGGCGCAACTCACCGAGATCGGCCGCTCATTTCTTGCGATGGTGCTGTCGCCGCCGATCCTCGAATTCCACAGGCTCATGGTTTCGATCGGCCGAACATTCCCTGAGACCGGGCGGCTGTTTTTCCAGACGGGGCCTGCATCGGCTTACAGCATCGTCGCCACATGGATCGCGAAACAGCAAGCAGCCAACCGCATTGGCAAGGACGACCCCAATCGGCTCGCGGTCCTGTTTCTCGACATGCTGATCGGCGAGCACCAGCTGAGCGCGTTGACAGGGATGACCCGCGCCCCAAAACGCGAAAAGGTCGACGAGACGGTGCAGCTTGCGGTCAAGGTCTTCTTGCGGGGCTGCGCGGCGCCGGCCCAATCCGGCCAATCGGATTAGCGCCCGTTCATTCGCCGCCCCATCGAGGTTCCGCGCCATTGGAATTTCTCGAAATCAAATCCAAAACGAAAGGGAGTAACCGCAATGATCGGAGTGAGGAAGATATCGCACGCCAGCTATGAGACCCCCGATCTCGACAGGCAAGCCGAGTATTACACCAATGTCCTTGGACTCGCGTTGATCGCGAAAGAGCGGGACACGATCTACCTGGCAAATGCCAGCGAGCATCATTCCGTGATCCTGCGCCAAGGTTCACATCCGAAATGCACGCGGATCGGATTCCAGCTTGGTCCTGACGATGATCTCGATGCGTTCGAAAAGCAGACCGCCGCTCACGGATTGCGGACGTCGCGCAAGGCGGACCCCGAGCCCACGATCAGCCGCATGGTCGCGTTCGAGGATCCGAAGGGCACCGTCATGGAAGTGTTCAAACGGCCGGAACCGCAGAAGCAAGGCTTCCGCAGCACTGGAATTGTTCCGCACAAACTGGGACACGTCGCCTTCCACGTGACCGACGTGAAGGCGGCCACAAAATTCTATTGCGACGTTCTTGGCTTTCGGGTGTCCGATTGGATGGGCGATTATTTCTCATTCCTTCGCTGTGGGGTGGACCATCACACGATCAACCTGGTCGAGACGGGCTCGAACAGGCATTTTCACACGGCGTTCGAGCTGCGCGACTGGCCACATATACAAAGCGCTTGCGATTTTCTGAGTAAGAATGGCTTCAAGATTCTTTGGGGACCAGGCCGTCACGGAATCGGCCATAATCTTTTCACCTACCATCGCAGCCCAAACGGGTTGATCACCGAGCTGTTTGCCGAGCTCGACCAGATGAAGGACGAGGCGCTCGGCTACTTCGATCCGAGGCCCTGGCATCGGGACTATCCACAGCGGCCGAAGACCTGGCCAAAAACTCCGGACGCCGCAAATTTGTGGGGACCGATGCCGCCGGACGAAATGATGCAGTAGCGGCTCACGGAGGGGCACGGAGTCGTCGGACAAGTTTGCAAAATGGCAACGATCGGTTTTGTGGGCGTTGGAAAGATCGGCTTGCCGATGTGCGGCAATCTGATCAAGGCGGGCCATCGCGTGGTTGGATTTCGTCGTGGTTCCTTGGCGGAATTCGAAAGGCTCGGCGGCATTGCGGCGCACTCCGCGGCCGAAGTCGGAAGGCAAGCGGACGTTGTGTTCACGTGTTTGCCAACCGACGCGGCTCTGGAGGAGGTCATCGCAGGAGAACAAGGGCTGCTAAAGTCCGCCAGATTTGGCCAGATCGTCGTTGAATTCGGATCCCATCCTGTTGCTGTCAAAGAAAGCTATGTGGCGCCTCTTGCCGCGGCTGGCGCTGTCTTTCTCGACGGAGAGGTTAGCGCCACACCGGGCATGGTGGCCCAACAAAAGGGAGCGATTTTTCTGGGCGGCGATGAAGAGGCGGCGAACGCCGTAGAGCCGATCGCGCGCCATTGCGTCGGGCAAGTCATCTATTTCGGTCGTTTTGGATCGGCCACGAAAGCCAAGCTCATCAACAACCTGCTCGTCGGACTGCATATCGCCGGTACGGCGCAAGCTATGGCGATCGGGCTGGGCGCAGGCGTCGATGTCGACCTTCTTATCAAAGCTATTGCCGCAGGCAGTGGGGGCTCCATGCAATTCGGCTTGCGCGCGCCGTGGATGGCGGAGCGACGATTTCTGCCACAGTCAGGTTCCGCCGCAGGGCTCGCCGAATACCTCCGCGGCGCGAAAGACCTCGCTGCCGATATCGGAGTTGCCACGCCGCTGCTCGATTGCCTCATTGACATCTATGACCACGCCATCCCGATGGTTGGCCAGCGGGACGTCGCAGCGATCATTGAATTCTTCGAGTGAGGCGTGGACTGCGGCGATGGTGGGCTCCCGGAGCTGCCACTGGGCTGCCCTTGCCTCAACTCGCGTGTTCTTCGTAGGGGCGACCCATTGGGTCGCCCTCGAGCCGCCGGCGCATGCTAAAAGAGGGCGAGGGAATGCCTCACCCCTACCGACGCGGAGATCGCCTTCGTAGGGGCGACCCATTGGGTTGCCCTCGATCCGCCGGCGCATGCTGAAAGAGGGCGAGGCAATGCCTCGCCCCTACGAAGGATTAGACGGCCTTGGTGGGTTCAGTTCCGGCGACAGGGCCGCTACGTCAGGCGTGAATTTCAAGGCGACACCGTTCATGCAATAGCGCAGTCCCGTAGGGGGCGGGCCGTCATTAAAGACATGTCCGAGATGGCCACCACAGCGCCGGCAATGCACTTCGGTGCGCGTGACCAGAAATGACCGATCCTCCGCGGTGCCGACCGCGCCCGACAGCGGCCGGGTGAAGCTTGGCCAGCCGGTGCGGCTTTCGAATTTCGTCTCTGAAGAGAAGAGCGGCAGGTCGCAGCCTGCGCACGCGAATGTTCCCTTGCGTTTCTCATGATCAAGCGGGCTCGAGCCCGGTCGCTCCGTGTCGTGCTTGCGCAGGACATTGAATTGGGCGGGTGTGAGAATGCGTCGCCATTCGGCTTCGCTCTTCTGGACTTCGAACGTCGGCTCTGCCACCGCGATTGAGCGGTTCGACCAGCGCACGCCGGCTAGCACGGCAAGGCCGGTGGCGCTCGCAACAAAAATCCGGCGGGTGAGCATCTCCGAACTACATTTCCCTGGGCGTTTACTTGACTGTAGACCGCGGCCGCTTCCTGGACGCCCAGAACCCAAGAGGCGACTTCGGCACACCGCCCGATGCGGACCTCGTGCGGTCTGGATTTACAGGCGGCCGAGGCGTCCGCAACGTGGCGAACCTACACTGCTTAAACTGGCTGCGAGGCCGCGAAGTTTCAACTGCTGCCTTTGGGCCTTGAACGTATATGGGGTTTCGACCAGCATTGGCGCGGTTGCGAAGGTCTGAGGGAGACATGAGGCGACGCGAGTTCATTGCGCTAGTCGGTGGCGCTTCCCTAGCTTGCCGTAGCAGGGCGCGCGCCCAGCAGCCGCCCCGCCGGACACTGCGCCTAGGCCTCCTGGAGCCTGGCGCGCCACCTGATCCGCTCCTTGAGGCGATGCGCGGCAGGTTACGGGAACTGGGCTACGGCGAAGGACGCGACCTCGTGCTCGAGGTTCGATGGGCGGAGGGAAATCTTGCTCGACTTCCGGAACTGGCCCTGGAGCTCGCCTCCCTGAAAGTGGACGTGCTCCATGCGTTCAGCACGCCGGCTGTAATCGCCGCACAGAACGCGACCACGACGATCCCAATCGTTTTCTCGGCCGTGGGAGACCCGGTTAGGACCGGAATTGTATCGAGTCTTGCCCGTCCAACCGGAAATGCAACAGGCATCTCATTGCTTGCCACAGAGTTGGCCGCCAAACGGCTCGAAATGCTCAAGGAGATTGCGCCCAACACGTCGCGCGTGGCCATGCTTTGGAATGACACCAATCCAAGCATGACGCTGCGCGCTCGCGAATCGCAGGATGCGGCAACCAAGCTCGGCGTGACGATCCAATCGATCGGGGTCCACGATCTGATCGACTTCGACTCTGCGTTTGCCAGCATCGAGAGTGGCCGCATCGATGCACTGCTGACGCTCATAGATCCGTTCACGCGACAAAATCGCCAGCGAATCGTGGACTTCGCTATGCGGCGGCGGCTACCGGCGATCTATGAAGCACGAGAGTTCGTGGAATCCGGCGGCCTCATTTCGTACGGCCCGAGCCTATTTACTATTCAACGGCGTGTTGCCGAATACATCGATAAAATATTTAGGGGAGGAAAGCCCGCCGATCTTCCTGTCGAGCAGCCAACGACGTTCGAGCTGTTTATCAACATGAAAACGGCGAACGCGCTCGGCCTCCCGATCCCGCAATCTGTCATGCTGCGCGCCGACGAGGTGATCGAGTGAACCGCCGCGAGCTCATCGCGCTTCTCACGAGCACAGGAGTGCTGTCGCGGCCGATCAATGCGCGGGGGCAGCAACCCGGCCGCACCTATCGTCTCGGTTTCCTGCTGCCAGCTGGGCGGCAGGCAGTGTCCATGCTCGCCTTCTTCGACGAGCTGCGGCTCAATGGATTTATCGAAGGCCAAAACCTCACGGTGTATGGTTTCCAAGCCGACAATGAGCGGCTTGCCGAACTAGCCGCGGCTGTGATCAGCGCGGGGCCGGATGCAATCGTTGCCGGTCCTGAACGGCCGTTGCGCGCGCTTCAGGCTGCAAGCCGGACCATACCGCTGGTCGGGATGAGCGAAGACATGGTAGCGGAAGGGCTGGTGGCCTCGCTCGCGCGTCCCGGCGGTAACATCACGGGAATAAGTCTGCTCTCGCCCGAGCTGGATGGCAAGCGGCAAGACATTCTGATGGCAGCGGCACCGCACGCACGCCGAATAGCAGCAATGGCGGATGCCAAGGTCACTCCGCGGCACCATCTGGAGACGCTGCAATCGGCGGCGCGTTCGCGCGGTGTTGAGTGTATGGTCATCGGCGTCCATGGACCGGAGGAAATCATATCCTCCATCGATACTGCGAAAGCGTCCGGCGCCGAAGCACTTAATTTTCTGGCCACGCCGCTGTTCTCAGTTCCGGGTACGCACAACAATGAAGTTGTCCTGAACCGTGTTGCGACGGCACGCCTGCCAGCGATTTTCCAGTGGCCCGACACGGCGGAAGCCGGTGCCTTGATGGGATATGGTCCCCGTTACACAGAGATGTACCGTCAGCGGGCGCGAATGATCGCCAAGATCTTGCGCGGCACGAATCCTGCCGACATTCCGGTAGAGCAGCCCGCCCGCTTCGAGCTCATCATCAATCTGGCGGCTGCCAAAGCCATCGGGCATGAGATCCCGGCCGAGCTGGTACTACGCGCCGATCAGGTCATCGAATGAACCGCCGCGAGCTCATCGCGCTTCTGGGGAGCACGGCAGCGCTCTCGCGGCCGTTGAGTGCGCGCGCGCAACAGCCAGAGCGCATGCGGCGTGTCGGGGTCCTCATGAATGCTGCGGTAGACGATGCCCAAGCGCAGGCACATATACGGGCATTCCGGCAGGCATTGCACACGCTGGGTTGGCTCGAAGGTCGAAACATTCAGCTTGAAACACGCTGGGCCGCTGCCGATCCGGCGTTAACCCGCCAGTACGCAGGCGAGCTTGTTGCATTTTCCGCCGAGCTGATCCTCGCCGCTGGCCTACCCCAAGCAGTCGCGGTTTACGCTGTGAGCCAAACTATGCCCGTCGTATTTGCACAGTCTATCGACCCGGTGGGTGCTGGGCTTGTGAAGAGCTTAGCGCGACCCGGGGGGAACAGCACCGGGTTCACGCAATTCGAATATGGCCTTAGTGGCAAATGGCCCCAGCTTCTCAAGGAAATTGCACCCCGCACCAAACGAGCTGCTGTTCTGCGTGATCCGTCTAATCCGGCTGGCATCGGCCAATGGGCGGTGCTGCAAGCGATGGCCCCTGCGGTCGATATGGAGCTAACTCCTATCTCCCTCCTTGACGTTGATGCGGTCAAAGAAGGCATCACCGCGATGGCTAGCTCAAGTGGTGGTGGTCTCATCGTCCCGGCGAGCGCGCAAGCCGTCCTTCATCGGAAGACCATTGTCGAGCAGGCTGCGGCCCATCGATTGCCGGCAGTCTACCCCTACCGGTCGTTTGTAGCGGAGGGCGGGTTGCTTTCGTATGGTCCAGATTTGATTGACCAGTATAAAGGCGCGGCAAATTACGTTGACCGCATCCTCAAGGGTGAGAAGCCCGCCGACCTTCCTGTGCAGGCTCCGACCAAATACGAGCTGGTGATCAACGTGAAGACTGCGAAGGCCGTCGGGCTGGATGTGCCCGCCACGCTGCTTGCGCGGGCTGACGAGGTCATCGAGTGAACCGCCGAGGCCTCATCACGCTTGTCGCACTCCGGGCAGCTCCATGAGACGCAGAGATGTCCTCAGCCTGCTTGGCGGCGCGGCGGTGTCGTGGCCGGTGGGCGTGCGGGCGCAGCAGTCGGCAATGCCGGTGATCGGGTTCCTCGCGACCAGGGCGCCCGGCGATGACCCGCATCTTTTGACCGCATTCCGTCTGGGCCTGAAAGAAACCGGCTATATCGAGGGCCAGAATGTCGCGATCGAATACCGCTTCGCTGGAAATCAATACGACCGACTCCAAGAGCTGGCAGCCGATCTAGTCCGGCGTCAGGTCGCCGTGATTGCCGCGAATGGCCCTGCGGCACAGAGTGCAAAGGCAGCAACCGTGACGATCCCGATCGTCTTCACGGCAGGGTTCGACCCAGTCGAGGTTGGTCTTGTCGCCAGCCTGAACCAACCGGGCGGCAACATCACCGGCGTGAGCATCCTGGACGTGGAGCTAGGGCCGAAGCGGCTGGAGCTGCTGCACGAGCTGGTCCCGACCGCAAAAGTTATTGCCGTGCTGGTCAATCCGACCGATGCGTCTCGAGCCGAGGCCACATCGAGAGACCTGGAGGCGGCTGCCCGTACCCTCGGGCTCCAACTGCATGTTCTGCACGCGAGCACCGACCGCGATTTCGATACCGTCTTTGCGCGCTTGGTCGAGCTGAAAGCGGGAGGGCTTGTGATCGGCGGTGAACCCTTTTTCAACAGCCGTAGCGAGCAGCTCGGTTCCCTGGCACTAAGTCATGCCGTACCCGCAATCTACCAGTTTCGCGCATTCACGGAAGGCGGTGGCCTCATGAGCTATGGGGCCAGCCTCACCGATTCGTATCGTCGGGTCGGAATGTACACGGCCCGAATTCTCAACGGCGAGAAGCCCGCCGACTTGCCAGTGCAGCAAGCCACGATGGTCGAATTGATCATCAATCTCAGGACTGCCAAGGCGCTCGGTCTCGCGGTTCCATTGCCCCTGCTCGGCCGCGCCGACGAGGTCATCGAATGAACCGCCGCGAGCTCTTCGCGCTCTTTGGCAGCACGGCAGCGCTCTCGTGGCCGTTGAGTGCGCGTGCGCAGCAGCCAGGGCGGATGCGGCGGATTGGCGTGTTGCACGACTATGCTGAAGGCGACCCGGAAGGACAG
>Ga0209526_10001230_pt1 | contig 17073 bp, 21 predicted proteins | sample JacPinW_OM2H0_M1_FD_188566 | JGI IMG/M metagenome (GOLD analysis project Ga0209526, IMG submission 188566) | Forest soil microbial communities from Algoma, Ontario, Canada - Jack Pine, Ontario site 1_JW_OM2H0_M1 (SPAdes) (version 2) | ecosystem: Environmental > Terrestrial > Soil > Boreal... | reverse complement strand
CTGTGGTGGGTTGCGTCCAGCTTTGCCATGGCCGGCGTGGCCTTGTATGTCTCTGTACCCGAGCTAATCAGTTCCGCCTTTCTGGTTCGCCGGCTGCACGTAGCGGTCCTGCTTTTGCTCGCGTTGCTCGCCATCATGAGTAGGTTGGCGGACGGTCCGCAGGAGGGAAGCCGCTCTGCGCGGACGTACTTGGCCGGCATGCTGGCCACGATGGTCTGGACGCTCTACCTCGCGGCCTGGAACCCATGGGGTCCTCGAGGACCGGGCGCAACGCCGCAATGGATACAGCGAGCGTTTTACGGAGTCTTCGCTGTTGTTTTGGTGGTCTGGACGGTCACAGAGATGCGTCGAGCCATCCGCCGGTCGGGCACCGGATACTCAACTCGTCGCTAGGCCCAGCAAAGCCCGGGAGGGACGCGCCGGGCCCGGATAAGGGCATATCACGTTCGCCCGGGAGCCGATTCTAGTGACCCCTCTAGGGCGAGTTCTGACTAGATAAAGATCAGTTATCGATAGTCAGGCGAGGACTAGAATCGGCGTCGTGGAGCACATGACCAATGCCTCTCTGATCGAGCGAGCCGGCGAGATCACCTATGAACGGCGCCGTGGCCAGACCACGTTCGGTCAGGTTGGCAGCGCGCTTCTCACGCCAAGCGGCGCCGTCCACGTCGGTGTCTGCGTCGACATGGGCTCAGGCATGGGCTTCTGTGCCGAGCATGCCGCCGCCGCCTCACTGATGACGCGAGGCGAGACGCAGATAGCAAAGATCGTCGCGGTGTGGAAAAGCCCCGAGGGGGAGCTGCACGTGCTGCCACCGTGCGGGCGGTGCCGGGAGTTCCTCTACCAGCTCGACTCCAGGAACCTGGACACAGAGGTGGTGCTAGGAGCAGACAAGAGCGTCCCGCTCCGTGCGTTGCTGCCTTACGCGGAGCAGTTCAGCACCGAGCCTCAGGTCGCTCGATCGACCGGCTGACTAGCTGAGGTCGAAGGCTCCCCATCAGAACATGTTCAGCACCTCGCCCCTTCCTACGTCACTTGCAACATCCCAGGGGGGAGTTGATCAGTTGATCGCCGGTGAGGGCCAGCGGTGAACAAGGCGGTTCGAGGCAAGTAAGCCGATTGCCGTCAGGTGGCTCAGCAAGCCCGTAGGGCAGAGGTATCGGGCCGTGAGGAGGATCGGACCCGCAACGTACGCTAAGGGCTGCAACAAACTGAATCAGCCCACACGCTATGGCAGCGAACTCGCGGAAGAGGCCCCTCAGCGGGGGAGGGTTTTCGGAACGCCCTGAACAGACGTCACGCGCGCTTCCTCGGCGGCCGCCAGGAGGCGGTCGAGGGCTCCCGCGCCGACCTTCAGCCGCCGCGCCGCCTCCCGCTTGCCGATCTGCTGGTCGCCGAGCAGCCTGCGGGCCTCCTGCCATCGCTCCTCGAAGCCAGCGCGCGCGCGACCACGCTCGGTCGCCCCAGCCGGCTGCCCTTCCGCCGTGCATTCTCCAGGCCTTCGAGCACGCGCTCCCGGGTCAGATCGCGCTCGAACTCTGCCACCGCAGCCAGGACGGTCATGAGCAGACGCCCGATGGGCGTCGTTGTGTCCAGCTCCGGTTGGCTGACGCAGACGAAGCCGACGCCTCGCGCCTCCCACTCCTTCAGCGTGTTCAGGCACTCGATCGTCGAACGCCACGCCCGGTCCAGCTTCCAGACCGCGACCAGATCTATCTGCCGATGCCAAGTGTCAGCGAGGAGTTCGCGCCAGCGCTTCCGCCCAGTGAAGTCGGCAGCTCGGGCGTAGTCCACGTACTCGGCGACAACAGCCCACCCGAGGCGGGCCGCGTACTCCCGCATGGGCACGAGCTGGAGTTCAGGATCCTGACTTTTGTCTCGGGTGCTGACCCTCGCCGCTCAGTGCGACGCGGAGGCGCTGGTCGATCACCGCTCCTTAGCGAGGCTCTTATGGCCTGTCAAGCAGCGCCCCACAGGGTCGAGAGCGAAGGCCCCTGGCCAAGTCCGCTACGACCGCCTCGAGCCGATCGAGCATTCCAAAGGCGGCCCAACAACATCCATCTCACAGCGAGCAAACAAGGCGTTGATCAGCCCGAAATCCTGCAGCTGCTCGGCGGTAAGCAGGGCGAACTCGTCAAAAAACTCTTCAAGGCCTCCCGTAGGTTGGGCCACAATGAGGAAGCGCGCGACGGATTCCGTGGTGTTTTTCCAGCGGTGAGGTATCTTCCTCGGCGCGAGCAGACTCGAACCGGGCGTTAGGTGATATCGCTCGCCGCCGACCTCAAACAAAAGCTCCCCGCTGAGAACCCAGAACCACTCCTCCTGACTGTGATGGAGGTGCAGGGGGACGCCAAACCCAGCCGGCGCCAAGCTCTCAAACGCCGACCACGCGCCCGCCGTGTCCTTCCCCGACACCTTCGTCCAAACCTTTTCGGCCGAAGGCCTCATCGCCTCGCCCCAGCGATTCACGTCCGCCGAAGCGAAAACGGCCCGCGTGAGTGGTCCGTCGTTCGTGCTCGGATGAGCGGCACCAGGCGTACGGGACGGTTGCTGTTCCATGTCTCGTTCCTCCAGCCGAAGCGGTCCCGAGTGACCACCACGCTAACGTCCAACAGGTAGTCGATCCGCGTGGCGGCTGTGGATGTCTGGGGTTCCGCCCAGCATCGGGCTGCCTCCTTGGGCTCATGCAGCCGAAGGCCAGGCCAGTGGCGGTAGCGAACCTGGGTGTGAAGGCCCTCCAAGCTGACCCTCCGCCCCTGCTCGTCGCCCACTAATTCGGTCCATTACCACTGGGATCAATACTGCGTTACTGTATCCTTCATGGCACCCCCTGTCAAGCGGTCAAGGGGATACCGATCGGTTGTTCGGGCCGAGCAGGCCCAGCGCACCCGAGAGCGGATCGTGGAGGCAGCTCGCAGTCGGTTCCTCGAGCACGGATACGCAGGCACCAGCGTGGCCTCGATTGCAGAGGAAGCCACCGTAGCGCCCGAGACCGTCTACGACGTGTTCGGAACCAAGCGTCGGGTACTAGAGGCGGTCATTGAGGTTCGCGTTGCCGGCCGCAGCGACGAACCGGCTGACTACCTCGAGCGCTCGTGGGTCAAATACATCCTCGCCATTGGAGAACTTCGCCTCCAGCTTCGGGAGTTCGTTCGGCACACCGCGGGCACGTTGTCGCGGGCGGGCTCTATCGACGCCGTGCTCCGTGACGCGGCTGGTTCTGACGCCGAGCTCGCCGAACTCCTCCAACAGCAACGCGACATCAGATTCGCCGCTCAGCGGCGCATCATGGGCGCCATCGCAGCTGGCCACCCGGGGTTCGATGCCACTGAGGCCGCCGCGACCTTCTCGGCTCTGACCAGCCCCGAGCTCCATCACTTGCTCACCGTCAGCCGAGGCTGGTCGCAAGACCGCTACGCGGATTGGCTGGAGAAGACCCTGATCGCGGCGCTCATTGGTGGTTGAGAAGGCAATCATCGTCGCACCTCGACTCCCCGCTCGGCGTCCTGGCTCGACGTCTCCCGGGTTAGCCGTCGGGCTTCCTCCGGCCGGAAACCCCCGCTGCTGGTTGGACTGGCACCGCACACCGCGCCGCACAACAAGGTCCTTCCACCCTCGATCACCGCTGCTTAGCGTACGTTTCGGGTCCGATCTTCCTCACGGCCCCGTAAAAGGGGGTTTTCGTCAGCTATTTGAGCTGCTAGGCTCGGCGTACAGATGTTCGGCTGCCCCCGCTCCAGGTGCGCCGTCAGGAGCGCCGAACGACCTTCTCAGTGGACGAGCTGAGGAACTTCACCGAAGAGGAGGCGAAGCAGGCCGGCCACGTCCATGCTGTCGATAACCCTCGCAAGCGAGACCTCCCGCAAGTCATCGTCAATCAGTGCACCAGGATGAGCTTGAGCCCCACGATGGCAACGCCCAGGAGCGTGTAGACGGCACCCGAGGCTGCCGCCCAGGCCCTGTTGAGCCGAGCCCTGCGCGCCGCCAGCAGGCCCCAGATCAAGAGCAGGCCCACCGTGGCGAGCAGCGAGATGGTCGTCGCCAGCTCGAAGCTGGCGCCGACCAGGTCGGTCGCGAGCAGCACAGCGAGCGGCAGGATACAGGCGGCCACCATCGGCGATTCGAGGGCCAGCTCCCGGACCGCCACCTTCAAGGAGGGGGCGATGGCCTGCGAGTTGCCGACGACCTCGGCATAGGCGTGGGCCACCCAGTACAGCGCCACCGTGACGACCACTGTGATCGCCATTTCCACCACGTTTGGAGCCGCCTCGGAGGCGGTGACAATGGCCCCCGCCGTCACCAGGGTTCCGTAGATGACCCCGGAGGCGTATCGAGTGGGGACGAGCCGAGTAAGGATGTTCCGCAGCACCGGAGCAAGGTAGCGGTTGCTGCCTTCAGGTGCGATGTCGAGAACGCGTACGTCGCTCCGACCTTTCCCTGACCGATGACCGCAAAAAGGTGGAATGACGATGAAGGACTCGTCCTTGCCGTCGCGGGTGGTGAAGACGGGGTCGAACGGCCTGAGCGCCACCGCCAGCCTCTAACTTCGTCCTCCCCCCGCCCCGCGGAGGGAGGTAGGTGGGGGGTGCCCCGCCGAGCCTCCTCCCGCCCAGCTGAATGAGCTAGCGTCTCTGAGCTGTCACGGGGCGATGAGACGGGACCATCCGGCCCTATCGACAGCGTCCTCGGTGATGGGCAAGGACGGCATGAGATGCGCGAGCCAGCCGGTGCGCCTCCGGCTTCAGTGCTCCTGGGATCGCCAGGCTGCCGTGGGGCGATCGCCGCAAACACAGAGCCGCCGGCAGTCCCTCTTCCCGCCCGGCGGGTAGGCCGTCAGCGGGGCGTCTCCGAATCGCTCACGTACAGCTCCCCCGTCACCGCCGTCCTGGTTGCGGTCAGGTTCGTCCAGATCCTGCTTCCGCATGGGCTGATCCGGTGAAGGAGCTCGAGTTCGTCCTGCGGCTGGCGAGCGGCCTGGGTTGTAGCCTGCTGATCTGGATGGCCGGCTTGCGGACCCAGCCACCCTGGTCACTACGGGCGCATGCCTGTTCGTCCTACGCCAAGCTGCTGTGACCAGCACAAACAGTGCCGATCGGATCATCGCCACGGGGAAGCGATGCGGAGGCGCGCGAGACCCTTCCAAACGGTCCGGCCTCGGCGCGCCATCATGTTCACGCTGACCGGCTTCGAGCTCCGGATCAACGTGCGACGATCAGTCGCGGCGGAGGGCCGAGATGAGAACGGCGGCGACCGCCAGATGCATCACCGAGAGGGCAACCTTGGTCGAGGTCGTGGTCCCCGCGGCGAGGGGGAGACTGAATGACGCCACGAGGACCAAGAGGGCGACACCGGTCCAGATCGTGCGGGCGCGAGCGGTGCGCTTCTCCAGGATGGCGAGTAGGCCCCAGCCCGCAAGAGACCCAGCCAAGCTGCTCATGACCACAGCGTCGATCCCGACGGTCTGGGGAGCCGCATTGCCGAACCGGGTGAGCAGGTGGATGCCAAGGAGAGGCACCTCGATCATCCAGACTGCCACGGCGGCAAGAGTGGCTCCCGCAACGCCGAGCAGCCGGGTCCGGCCCGTGCCAATGGTCTGCGGCCGGACGTGTTCAATGGTCGTGCTTGTGCTCATGACAGGACTCCTTTTGCCCCTGGGGTGGTCACCGCTGGCTCTAGGGGCGGCCAGGCGGTACAATTACTTAGGCGCCTAATGTTAGGCACCTAAGTAATTGGTTGTCAAGGGGTCCGCGTATGAACTTCGACGAGGCCGATTCGCTCAACGAGACGATCCGCGCCATCGGCATCCGGCATCGCGCCCTCGCCATCGCGGCGCTCGCGCCGCTGGGCATCCATCCTGGCCACAAGCTGCTGCTTCTGGAGCTCGAGAGCGAAGGGCCGCGAACGCAGGCTCAGTTGGCCGCTGCCAGCGGCTATGAGCCGCCGACCATCACGCTGAGTGTCCGCCAACTTGAGACTGCGGGGTTGGTGGTCCGCAGGCCCTCGCCAACCGACGGGCGCGCCACCATCGTCGAGCTCACCAACGAGGGTCGGTCCCTCCTACCGAAGCTGCGATTGGCGTGGCGCGAGCTCGCGCAGCAGACCGTTGCCGGCCTCGAGTCCACACCATTCGAGCAGCTAGCCGCTGTTCTCGCCGACCTGGCAGCCAGCCTTAACGCTACCGTCCCTTCCGGTAAGGAGGTCCCGCGCTTCATCACCCGAGACCGGCCTCGATGAGTGCTCCTGGCGACCGCCGCCGCTGCGAAGCACGGCCAACGGCATCAGTACCCGCACAGCACGGTCGCGATTGCGTCCCTGTAACGGGGGTGGGGAGGAGGTATGGAAGCCGCTGATGAACTTTTTGAACCCCACACCTCCGCCGAGCCCCCGCCATAGCCTGCCGGCGATCGCCGAGCCCCATCGAGCATTGGTGGCTGGGTCCATTTTTGTTCTCTTCAAGGTGCGGTGAGGTCCCCACGTCTGCGGTCCAGGAATGCCCGCTCGGTCGCATTCGCTGTGAGGGCGATTGCCTCTTCATAGGCCAGCGCTGCTTCCGCGCGGCGGCCAAGGCGCCGGAGCAGATCGGCGCGGATCGCGTGGAACAGGTGGTATCCAGCCAGGTCGAGGCCGTCAACGACCGTAAGGGCAGCGTCAGGTCCCTCGACCTCCGCAACCGCCACCGCGCGGTTGAGGGCCACGACCGGGCTCGGCGCGAGCGATACGAGTTGGTTGTACAGCTGAAGGATCTGCCACCAGTCGGTAGCCGGCGCGACCGCCGCATCGCTGTGGACGGCGTTGATCGCCGCCTGGATCTGGTAGGGACCGGGCCGGTCGCGCAGCAGGCATTGCCGGACGATTGACTGACCTTCGGCTATTAGGCCACGATCCCAACGGCCGCGGTCCTGGTCCGCAAGCAGCACCAGATCGCCTTCCGGAGTGGTGCGGGCGGCGCGGCGCGACTCGATGAGGAGCATCAGCGCAAGCAGCCCCAATACCTCGGGCTCGTCGGGCACCAACTCGGCCAGGAGCCGGCCGAGGCGGATTGCCTCCGCGCAAAGATCCGCCCGAATGAGCCGGTCGCCCGAGCTGGCGGTATAGCCCTCGTTGAAGATGAGGTACACGACCGCGAGTACCGCCCGAAGTCGGCCCGGTAGGTCCGCATCGTTCGGGATCCGATAAGGGATCCTGGCGTCGCGGATCTTGCCCTTGGCTCGGACCAGCCGCTGGGCCATCGTCGGCTCCGGTACCAGGAAGGCGCGCGCTATCTCCACGGTGGTGAGCCCGCCCAGGAGCCGGAGCGTTAGCGCGACCTGGACTCCCGGGGCGAGCGCGGGGTGACAACAGGTGAAGATCAGGCGCAGCCGATCGTCGCGCACGGCACCCTCCTCGGCAGGTTCGCCGCGGGCGTGGAGGAGGGCAGCCTGCGCGTGGCGGTCCTCACGCGACCCCTCGCGGCGGAGGCGGTCGATAGCCCGGTTGCGCGCGGTCGTGATGATCCATCCAGCCGGGCTCGGAGGCAGTCCCGCAGCAGGCCAGCGCTGAACAGCCGTAGTGAACGCGTCCTGCACCGCCTCCTCGGCGATGTCGATGTCGCCGAAGACGCGGACCAGGACGGCCACCGCGCGTCCGTACTCCTGACGGAATACATGCTCGATCTCCGAGGCCGGCACGCCCGCCGTCAGTCCTGGGTCTCGCCCTGGAACGGCCGCACCTCGATCGGAAGGCTGGTCGCCTCGGCGACCCGACGGCCCCACTCGAGGGCGGAGTCGAGATCCGGCGCCGTGATGATCAGGACCCCCCCGATGTGCTCCTTGCCCTCGGCGAAGGGGCCGTCGGTCATCAGTAGCTCGCCGTCCTTCAGCCGGACCACGGTCGCCGTGCTCGGCGGGTGCAGGCCCCCGTTGAACACCCAGGTTCCCGTCGCCTTGGCGTCGTCCATCAGGGCGTTGATGTCCCGCATGACCTTGACGAGGACCTCCGGCGGCGGCGGGTCCCCATCAGGTTGATAGATGCTGAGCAGGTACTGCTTCATATTCAGTTTTCCTGTTCCTCGACGTTACTGCGTGGCCGGCTCGTAGGTCGCGATGATCACGCCTGTGGTAGAGATCCTGGTGTCGATAAGGCGGAGAGCGAAGGCATCGCCGTCGGGGAAGAGGCGGCGCCCCGATCCAAGGATGAGCGGATGGATCTGTAGCACGAACTTGTCAATCAAGTTGCGCTGCATCAGTGACTTGATCAGCTCTCCGCTGCCCATGATCAAGAGATCCTTGCCCGGCTGCTCCTTGAGGCCGGCCACCGCATCCCCGGCGTCGCCTTCGAGGAGGATCGAGTTGCTCCAGGGCAGTGGCTCCGCCAGGGTCATGGACGCCACATGCTTCACGGCGTCGTTGAGGACAGCGGTGAAGGGGTTGTCGGTCTGCTTGGGCCAGAAGGAGAAGAAGTCCTCATACGTCCGCCGCCCGAACAGTAGGTCCGGCTGCTGGGCCATCCCTTCTGCCGCCACCTCGCCCATCACGGCGTCCATTCGCGAGAACGCCCAGCCGCCGTGCTGGAATCCGCCGCGGACGTCCTCGTCGGGCCGGCCCGGCGCCTGCATCACGCCATCGAGCGTCACGTTGTTGAATACGACGACTTTGCGCATTGGGAGCTCCTTTCGTGTCGAGTGGTGGTCTCAGTCACTCCCTACACGAACGGCTTCCGGCCAGATCGACAGGCTTTGTGCGTGCTGCGGCGATGGGGCCGAGGCGACCGCCGAACCCATCTGCCGTTGCTTCCTGATCACCGGTTCAGCGGTCGAGCTCCTTGAGGGGCTTGACCACTTCGCTCCCGAGGAGAAGCCACTCGCGCTGGCCGATCATCTGCGCACTTTCTTCGCGTAAGCGAACGAGGCCCCAAGTATGGCGCGCGGTCAATCGTCCCGCGGCAGGGTGTCCTTCCAACGTTACCTCGCCTTCCGCCTCGGAAAGGCCGGCGGAGCGACGGCATGGTTCAACTTCTTTATCAAGCCCTTTGGAGCTCGGTCGTTCTCGGAGTTCTGGCGCCAGTGGAACCCGGTATACGGATACTTCCTGTACTACTACTCGTACCGCCCTCTGACACGCCTCCTGCCGCGGGCACCAGCCATGCTTATCACCTTCGCGGCTTGCGGATTTCTGCTGCACGACCTCCCAGCCTGGGTGTTCGCGAGGCGGGTGCTCCCGCCAGGAGCGACGATAGCCTTCGTCTTCTTCGCGTTGGGCGCGATCGCTAGCGACATCACGGGCATGGACATCGGGCGCTGGCCCATGTGGGCTCGAGCTGGCCTGAACCTCGCCTACTTAGTCACCTCCATCACGCTGATGCTCGCGATCGTCCTCTTGATCGTTCACTGAGGACGAGCCTTCGTATCCTGCCTGCCGCCCACCGGATCGACGGAGCCTTCGCGCCCACCCCCAGCGAGTCGAGCAGCCAGAACGCTCCCACCAGGTCGACCAGGGTGTCCGCGCCGCCCAGCTCGTGGAGGTGGAGTCGCTCGATCGGAAGCCCGTGCACCGCGGACTCGGCGCGGCCGAGGCGGTCCAGGGCCTCGAGCGCCCGGTCCCGCACGACCTCCGGAAGATCGGCATCGCGGACCCGTTTCCGGAGGTGCGGATCCAGACCCGCCGCGAGGAGCGCGGTCACCTTGGGGGCGTCAGGGTCGCGGTGGAGTGGGACGAGGGTTCAGCCAGACCGAGCGTGGACTGGCGGGGCACGGTCGACTATGGAGAGCGTGTTGTCGACGGCGAGCGCTTCCTCTTTTCCTACTGCCGGTTCTGTGGTGAACGGCTGGCCGGCGCCTCTTTGCGCCGCTATGACCGTACCCGCGCCGCTCGCAGGCTGCGTTTCAGCGTCGAGCATCACCTGTACGTCGGCTGTCCGGCCCAGCCTCCCGAACAGTCTGGGGAGCGGCCGCCGAGGTGATCACGGGGTCACTGGATGCTCCCAATAGGGCCTCCCGAGGCAACCACCCAAGCCTCAGCCCAGTGCGACCACGCGGCCGCCGATCGAATGACACGTCAGCAGTCCAGGGCGAGTTCTGGCAGGAGCGGGGACCGATCGCACCGATCACGAAAAAGAACCGGCCGTCTCAGATCAAGTCCTCACTCTCGCTGGCCCAGAGGCGGAGCAGTCCAGCCTCGCCGATGTTGAACACCCGGTCACTGCCTACTTGAACGGCCTCGCCCCTTCCTCTCGGCGGCCTCAGCTCTCAGCCTTGGACTGGATCGCCCGCCGCTCGACCCAGGTTTTCAACGCCGAGACAATGCCCTGGCACCGGTTGCGCCGGCCGCAGGTGCTCGCGATCCGGAGCCTGCTCGAAGAGAACTACCTGCCCGCCACCGCCAACCGCATGCTCTCCGCCCTGCGTGGCGTGCTTAAGGAGTCCTCGCACTCAGGCCAACTGGGCATGGAGGAGTATCGATTGGCAGTCGACGTAGAGCCGGTTCGAGGCGAGTCCGAGCCCCGCGGCCGCGACCCGTCGGCCGCCGAGCTGCGCGGTCTGCTCGAGGCCTGCGCCCGGGCGCCCAAGGAAAGCAATCACCGTCAGGACTCGGTAGCTCGGCGCCGGCGCGATGCCGCCTTCTTGAGCCTTCTCTACGCCAGTGGGCTGCGTCGGGCCGAGGCGGTCGCCCTCGAGCTCGGCGATCTCGACCAGATCAGCGGCCAGCTTCGGGTCCGCCGCGGCAAGGGTCGCAAGCCCCGGCCGGTCTCGTTGCCGGCTTCAGCTCTCCCTTCCCTGCAGGACTGGCTAGAGTTCCGCGGGTCAGAGCCCGGCCCTCTCTTCTCCGCCGTGCTCAAAAACGGACGCCTGGTCCGCGACCCGCAGGGGCAACTGCAGGGCCTGAGTGGCTCTGCGGCCTGGGCGATCTGCCAGGAGCGTGGGCGCAAGGCGGGGATCCAGCCACCCGCTCCCCATGACCTGCGCCGGACTTGGACCGGCGACCTGCTGGAGGCCGGCGTGGACCTGGCCACGGTCCAGAAGATGGCCGGGCATGCCTCTGTCTCCACGACGGGGAGATACGATCGCCGCGATCGCACTGTCCAGCGCAAAGCGTCCGCCTCGGTGCATGTTCCGTACTTCATGCCGATGGACTGAGCAGGGTTTGACGATTACCACCCTCGGTCGGCCGGTGGGTTCCCATCAATCTGGGCCACCGCCCGGTGGAACGCCGTCAAAGCCGCCAGAGAAGCCCCGTAGTCAACCTCCGTTGTCCGGCGAAATCTGGGCGGGCGAAGCGAGACAAAAATATCCGCCACCGATTGCGGACGTCTTCTATATTGGGAGAGTCTCCTCCGACAATCCGGAGGGCTCGTTTGGGTAACCTCCCCGATGGAGACGAGTCGGTTCGGTTCCGCGGTGACGTGGGGTCCTTGCAGGTAAGGGGAAGTGTAGGGATGGCTTCCGGTCCCGGCATAACAGCTCGCCTCGGTGATCAACATGAGAGCCGTCGGTTCTCAGGAGCTGCACTGGAGGCGGAGCTGCGACGGCTGCGCTCCGCCGCTACCTCCTCGGGACGACAGAGGCGTCATCTCAGTGGCAGTGCTCTACCTGAGGATTGACTGATGAGCAGAGCGGAGCCGCCGGCCGTCGCGGGGCAGGCGACGGATCAGCCGGATCACACCGGAGAGCCCTTCGTCTACGGGGGCATGATTGTGCTGTTCGTCGTGGTGATCGCCTGCTTCACCGCATGGGGAATCGCGGCGGACATGACCGCTCCGATGGTGGCGGCTTTCAAGCGCATCTTCACGATGAGCACCTTCCAGGCCTCGCTGGTCCAGTTTGCTTACTTCGGTGCCTACTTCCTGCTGGCCCTGCCGGCGGCGGCCATCAACCAGCGGTTTGGCTACAAGGTCGGGATTCTCACCGGACTGGGGCTGGCAGCGGCGGGGGCATTGGCGTTCTATCCGGCCAGCAGGATCATGGACTATTCCGTCTTCCTGGTGGCGCTCTTCGCGCTGGCCGCAGGGCTGTCGATCCTGGAGACCTCGGCGAACCCCTTCATCATCTCCATGGGCCCGGAGGGTAACGCCACCCGACGACTGAACCTGGCCCAGGCCTTCAACCCGGTCGGCACCAACATCGGGGTCTTCCTCGCCGCCACGCTCGTCCTGCCCAAGTTGCACAGTCCGGTCGACCGTGCCTCATTGTCGGCCGAGCAGTTGCACACCATTGAGGCCGGGGAGCTCAGGGCGGTCATGGTGCCGTACATCGGGCTGGCCATCCTGCTGCTGCTGATCTGGGTTCTCATCGCGCTCCAGAAGGCCCCGCAGATACGGGAGGAGTTTCCCTCGGCAAGCCCGGGCAAAGGGCAGGGCGGCGCGATCGCGCGGCGGCTGCTAGGCAATCCGCGCTACCGGTTCGGGGTCATCGCGCAGTTCTTCAACGTCGCTGCTCAGGTCTGCGTCTGGACGTTCACGATCCAGTACGTCCAGCAGGCCCTTGGGGGCAGCCTGCAACTCGGCGGTTATGTCCTGCAGATCAGCCTCATCATCTTCCTCTTCTCCCGATTCCTGATGACCTGGTTGATGGGGCGTATCCGTGCCACCCTGCTCCTGGCGATCCTGGGCGGCCTGGCCGTGCTGCTGTGCGCCTACGCGATGTTCAACCCGAACCTGACTGGCGTCATCGCGCTGGTCTCAGTGTCGTTCTGTCTGTCTCTGATGTTTCCGACCATCTACGGCGTCGCACTCCGTGGGCTGGGGCCGGCTACCAAGTTCGGTGCGGCGGGTCTGGTGATGGCGATCGTTGGCGGCGCGGTGATGCCGCTGGTACAAGGCAAGCTGATCGACGCCACAAGTCCGGCGTTCTCCTACCTCGTGCCGGCCATCTGCTTCGCCGTCGTAGCGGCCTACGGGGTCTACGATCTGAGGGCGAGGCAACCGGTTCAGGAAGGCGAGCAAGAGGCGGTCCTCGCGCATGCCTGACGAGCGACGCTCCGCCGGCTCCGACCGTTCGGGTGAGGCACCGGGAGATCGATTGTGAATCGCACGCGTCGAACAGCCGTCGCGGCCGTCGTAGCTGGCCTCGCGCTCGTCCTTGAGGCATGTCAGGGCGCTCCGGGGGGTATCGGCGCTGGCACCAAGAACCTCGAGGTTCTGTCCTGGTGGACGTCAGGTTCGGAGACGGCGGCCTTGAATGTGCTCTTCGACGACTTCCGGAAGTCCAACCCGGGTGTCAACATCGTCAACGCGGCAGTCGCCGGGGGCGGCGGCAGCAACGCCCAGGTCGTCCTGGCTACTCGCCTCCAGGACAACAATCCACCGGACGTATGGCAGACCCATCCGGGCGCCTCCATCCGTCAGTACATCGACGACGGCCTGATCGCCGACGTGAGCTCGGCCTACGAACAGGACAAACTGGCCTCGGTCACCCCCAAAGAGATGCTGCAAGCAATCTCAAAGGACGGGAAGGAGTACGGCGTCTCCACTGGGGCTCATCGCATCAACATGCTGTGGTTCAACAAGAAGTTGCTCGCTAAAGCAGGGGTCACGGTGCCCACCAGCGGCTACACCGTTGATGCGTTCCTCGCCGACCTCGGCACGCTCAAAGCAGCAGGCGTGGTGCCGCTGTGCCGAGGCGCCAAGGCCCCCTTTGCCACCGCCGAACTGTTCGAGAACACCCTGCTGAGTGTCATCGGCGTCAACGGGTGGAAGGACATGACCGCCGACCAGCTCAGGTGGGACGGCCCGCAGGTCAGACAAGCCTTGAGCCAGTTCGGCAAAATGCTGAGCTACAGCGATCCTCAAGCGGGCGCGCTGAGTTGGGACCGGGCGACCAATAAGCTGGCTACTGGCGGGTGTGCCTTCGAAAGCATGAACGACTCGGCATACGGCGAACTCGTCAAGGGCGGCGCCACTGAGGGGACCGACTTCGGGTACGTGCCATACCCCGGTACTGACGGCGTGTTCCTGGCGGTGGTAGACACCTTTGCGGTGGCCAACAACGCCAAGGACCCGCAAAACGCCCGGGCGTTCCTGGCGTCGATTGGAACCAAGACCACCCAGCTGGCCTTCAACAAACTGAAGGGCTCGGTGCCGCTGCGCACGGACGTCGATGTGTCGTCGTTGCCGACCTACCAGCGAGCCTCGGCCCAATCCTTCGCGCACGACCGCGTCCTCCTGTCGATATCCCACGGTGAGGCAAAGAGTCCCCAGTTCGAGCTGGGGTTCTACGACGCCATCGCAGCATTCGAGCAGAGCAAGGACGTCAACGCCTTCAACCAGGCGCTGCGGGACGCCGTGAACGAGGTCCAGCCACCCCCACACTGAGCCCGGATCCCATGGGACTATGGTCCCTGGCCCGTCTTGGTGAGTGGGTTGGTCCGAGCCGCCATCGTCCTAGCGTTGGAGCGACGCGATCAGGTCCGAGCCGCTAGCTCTGATTTGGTGGGCGGCTCGGCGCCGGCCCTTGTACACGTCAGAGCAGAAACCCGGACTGCGTACTGCAGGACGTCGGCCAGCTCATCTGACAGGGACTCCAGCCGACCGCGATCCAGGAGACCTAGCTCGTACAGCCGCGCCAGCAGACCGGACATGAAGGCGTCGCCCGCGCCGATCGTGTCAACCACCTTCACCGGGACGCCGTCGACCTGCCTGGCGCCGGCGGCGGTGAATGCACTGCTGCCGTCTGGGCCGCGGGTTACCACGACGAGCGCCGGACCGTAGCTCAGCCACCGGCGTGCGACTGGCTCGAGCGGCTCTCCCGGATACAGCCAGGCCAGGTCAGCGCGGCTGACCTTGACCAGGTCCACTGAGGGCAGCCAGCCCTCGAGTCGCCTCAGATAGCCGTCTCGGTCCCCGATGACGTTCGGGCGCACGTTGGGATCCAGCGAGATCAGGTGACGCCCATGCTCCCGAGCCATGAGGGCCTCGAGTGTTGAGGCGGCCGGCTCCAGGACGAGCGAGAGCGAGCCGAAGTGGATGACCGCCACCTCCCTTGGAAAGGCTTCCGGCAGGTCCGTTGGGAGTAGTTCCCGATCAGCTGTGCCATTGGCATAAAAGGCGTACTCCGGCTCGCGGTCGGGCTCTTGATGCACAAAGGCCAGAGTCGTGAGCTCTGGGCCCTCGCGAAGATACATGGGGTTGATGCCACTGGCGAGGAGGCGAGCCCTGAGCTGCTCCCCGAAGTAGTCTCGGGAGATGCGGCCGAGATAGGCGACAGGCACTCCCAGCCGGCCAAGCCCGATGGCGATGTTGTACGGGCCGCCACCGAGCTTGGGAACGTACGCGTCGATGTGGTCAAATCGAGAGCCAGTCAGGTCTACCAGCGCCTCACCACAGATCACAATCATCGGTCCCTCACCTCCAGAACGGTTGGCCTACTCACCGGCGCCAGTTCATCGCTGGCGCGCGGTCTCCTCACATTGAATGCTCGGCCGGCCTTTTCGTGTCCGCGGAAGCGGTAGTGGTAAAGGAAGCATAACGCGGGGCACCTTGGGTGCAACCAACGTTTTACGCGGCGCGGGGATAGAGAGCGCTGTCAGCGCAAGTCTCTGACAAGGCTCCTCTCTGCGGAAGGTAGGACGAGAGGGGAAGCATGAACAGAGAGACCAAGCTCGCCGTGGGTTAACCGCCTTCTGGATTCCTAAGCAACCGTCTTCTTAGATCCTGGGCCCTCAGTGTCCGCCGGGTTCCACCAGCGTGGCCCTGTACCGAACACCAGATCGGAAGGAGCGATGCGAGTCTGGCGCCAAAGTGATGCGCTCGACCAAGTCCGCTCTGTTGAATGAGTTGGTGATGACCTCGACAGGTTCCAGTGCGATCGAGCGCCTCCGATCCCGTCCAAGCGTGTCTCCGGTGAAAACGTGCATGTGCCCGTTGTCTTGCGATATCTCCAATGACTGCCCTGTCCTGGGATTGCTGAGCAGAGTGCGTGATATGCCGTCGTCGTCGGGGACCAGGTCGCTGTAACAGGTGTCGAGGACAGCTTCACCGATGGGTCGTGCCTCTCGGAAGTCAGGGGCATCGATTGCCGGCAACCCGTGAGCTTCGGCGCCGGAGAGCGGGATCAGGTCCTGGGTAGTACGTATCACCGATTGGGCCGGGATCGTCAACTCGAGCTCATCGATGCTCTCTGTGCCCAGCCGGAAATAGGGATGCCAGCCTGCGGCGTACGGTGCGGCGTGCTCGCCCACGTTGTGAACGTGCACCGTAAGGTCGATGCTGCTGGCGGTGATCTCATAGATGAGTCGGATGTCGAGGGCGAACGGATAGCCCGGGAAGGCGCCAGGCCGGATACTGTCGCAAGCGAAGGTCAGCTCTGCGCTGTCCTGACCTGTTTGCACACTGGTCAGGTTCGTCGGCAGTTCACGCAGGAAGCCGTGGTAGATAAGTCTGTCGTTGTCCGGCTGCCCCGGCAGGAGGTCGTAGCTCGAGCCCGCGAATTCGTAGCGACCAAGCGCGATCCTGTTCGGAAAAGGGGCCAGGATTCCGTTTCGTACGCCGTTCTGCTCGATCAACTCGGCCGCGTTGGCGTATCCGTCCGAAAGGTCGGTCTCGAGGGTCCCTGTGCTTTGGAGCCACCGCAGGAGCGTCGCGCCACGGTGGGCGATGGTCACCACGCAGCCGTCTCCTTCGACGATGGCGACGGGTTCGTGGCCGAACCGACCGGGAGTTACGTTGAACCCCTTGACCCTACCGGTGCCGACTGAACCTCCAGCGTCCATGCGATCAGGTTCCCGATCCTCGCCCAAGGGCCTCCTACGGAGCCGGGATTTCGCCGGAACCGCGCGCAGCCAATGTCGGCGTTACGACATACACGATCTCGGGTGAGACGATCGGCTGCCGGTTGATTGCATGGAAAACGGTCCGGGTGCTGACCCGCGCCAGCGCTGCGGCGTCATTCATTGTCAGTGCTGCCTCTTAAGCTCCGACCGCTTGGGACAACGCAGCCTTCCACATCCAGAGGGGACCGCCGTGGCTCCTGTTGCTTATAAGGGCCCAGCTCCCCTGAGTGTACCTAGACAGCATCCTCGGCGTTGTGCTAAGTCGAGTCCTACGTTGTCTCGCTAAAGAATGCCGTCCTGATCCGTTGCGCCCAGGCCGTCCGGGCGGCCCCAT
>Ga0209526_10001229_pt1 | contig 17074 bp, 12 predicted proteins | sample JacPinW_OM2H0_M1_FD_188566 | JGI IMG/M metagenome (GOLD analysis project Ga0209526, IMG submission 188566) | Forest soil microbial communities from Algoma, Ontario, Canada - Jack Pine, Ontario site 1_JW_OM2H0_M1 (SPAdes) (version 2) | ecosystem: Environmental > Terrestrial > Soil > Boreal... | reverse complement strand
GTGCTCGTACACGGCACCGGCGCGCAGCGTCGGCCAAATGTAATCGCACACGAATTCTTCGCGCAAGTCTTCGACGAAGGCGGTCGACGCGCCGGTAGCAAGCGCTTTTTTGCGCGCGGCTTCGAGATCTTCCTGCTGGCCTACGTCGCCGATCATGGCGATGACTTCGCACTGATAATTTTCTTTGAGCCACGGGATGATGATGGAGGTGTCGAGGCCGCCTGAATAGGCTAGAACTACTTTTTTTGGCTTGGGCTTGCTTGATGCTGTGCTCACAAAACTCCTCTCTCTTTACTTAGTTCTTGAGGTATCCGCCGTGAAAGCGGCGGCAAGACCGCCGCACTCCAAATTAGAACAGAGTGTGCAGGATGGCTTTCTGCACGTACATGCGATTTTCGGATTGGTCGAAAACGAGCGAACGCGGGCCATCGAGAATTTCCGGGGTGACTTCCAGGCCGCGGTGCGCCGGAAGGCAGTGCATGAAGACCGCGTCGGGCGCAGCCAGCGACATCAACTCGGCATTGACTTGATAGGGCTGGAACACGGTGTTGCGCACTTCGCCTTCTTCCTCGAAACCCATGCTGGTCCAGGAATCGGTGTAAACGCCCTGGACGCCTGCGACCGCTTCGCGCGGGTCCGTCATCAACTCGATTTTGGCTTTGGTTTCGCGAGCGACACGTTTGCCATCGGCCACGACCTCTGGCGCAGGCGCATAGTCCGACGGCGTGGCGATGCGGAGATGAACGCCGAGACGCGCGGCGAGATAGATCAGGGAATTGCAGACGTTGTTGCCATCGCCGACGTAAGCGAGTTTGAAGCCGCGGAGCGCGCCGAATTTTTCTTCGAGCGTGAAGAAATCGGCGAGCGCCTGGCACGGATGAAATTTATCGGAGAGCGCGTTGATTACGGGAATGTCAGCATTGGCGGCCATCTCTTCCAGAACGCGCTGGTGATAGACACGCGCGACGATGCCTTGCACCCAGCGATCGAGATTGCGAGCGACATCGGCAATGGATTCGCGCGCACCGAGAGAGGCGGAGGCCTGCGTGTGGTCAAGAAAAACCACCGAGCCGCCCATGCTCTGAATGCCGACCTCGAAGGTGACGCGCGTGCGGAGCGACGGCTTTTCGAAAATGAGAGCGATGAATTTACCCTGCAACGTGGACGCGTAGCGCCCGGGGCGGGCCTTTATGTCCGCGGAGAGATGAAGGAGTTCGCGGGTGTGCGTGGGGCTCCATTCGGCTCCGGTGAGCAGATCATTCGATAAGGAAATAGGAGCCACGAGAGTGGTAGTAGTCATGTTTTCACCTTGCCGCGGATTGCGCGAAGCGCGGCGGATTCGCAGCGGTTTGCGCGGGAGCGGCGGAAATGGATTTGGGAGTTTTTGCGAGAACGAGCTCGAAGAGACGGAGAAATTCACGGACCTGCGCACTTGTGATGATGAAGGGCGGCAACAGGCGCAGAGTAAAGTCGTGGGTGCAATTGATCACCAAGCCCTGGCGCAAAGCCTCGGCGGCGAACGGATTGCCATCGACGGAGAGCTCGATTCCGAGGATCAGGCCTTCGCCGCGAATTTCGCGGATGAAATCGAACTTGGCGGAAAGCTTGGCCAAGCCTTCGCGGAGCTCGGCGCTGCGGGCGCGGACGTTTTCAAGCAGCTTCTTATCTTCGATGACGCTTAAGAACTCGAGAGCGGTGGCGCAAACGAGCGGACCACCGCCAAAGGTGGTGCCATGGAGGCCGGGCCCAATGCGCGCGGCAATCGATTCGTTGGTGAGGATCGCGCCGAGAGGCAGGCCGGCAGCGAGGGGCTTGGCGATGAGGACGATGTCCGGCTTGGAGGAAAACTTTTGGTAAGCGAAGTAGCGTCCAGTACGGCCCAGGCCACATTGAATCTCGTCAGCGATGAGGAGGGCACCGTGCTGCGTGGCGAGGGAGCGGGCTCGATTCCAAAAGGCCTCGCTCACGGGATGTACGCCGCCTTCGCCCTGAATGGTTTCGAAGATGACGGCGCAAACGGTGTTGTCGAACTTGGATTCGAGATCGGCGACATCGCTGAAGTTCACAAACTCTACGCCGGGCAGGAGGGGCGCAAACGGCAGGCGGTATTTTTCCGGAAAAGTGACGCTGACACCGCCGAAAGTGCGGCCATGAAAGGAGTTCTGCATGGCCAGGATGCGGTACTTGGCTGCGGGCTTGTCCGGCGCGTCGGAGGCGCTGCGGGCGCAGAGGCGAGCGAGTTTTAAAGCGCCGTCGGCAGCTTCGGCGCCGCTGTTGGAGAAGAACACCCGGCTCATGCCAGAAATTTCGGTGAGCTTGCGCGCGAGCGGGCCTTGAAAAGCGTTGTGATAAAGATTGCAGAAGTGGATGGCGCGCGCGGCCTCGCGACGAATGACTTTTACAATGCGCGGGTGGGCGTGGCCGAGAGCATTCACGGCAATACCGCCGAGAAAGTCGAGATATCTCTTGCCAGTTGAGTCATACACGTAAGCGCCACGGCCATGGGTGAAGACAATGGGCTGGCGCTTGTAGGTGGGCAGGAGAAACTGCTCCGCATCGCTGAGGCGTGTGTCGAGCTTCGCCTTGCTACTGCGCGTGTGCTTTGGCTTTTGCATCGCTGAGCGGATCGCTTTCTTTTTAGTCATGGCTCGCGTCATCTATTCACCCTCATCAGGCCGCCGAGAGCGCCGCTTGCGCCGCCGGAAGAGACTCCCGAAGGACACGTGTGCCGGGGATGGCATTTGCGGAATGGTGAGAGAGGTTCGGGGCTTGCGAGACGCGCAAAAGAGAATCCGGCGAACCGGCGCCGACGATGTGCACTTCGCGGACGCCGCCTTCGAGGGCGCGCTTGGCAGCCTCGAGTTTGAGCACCATACCGCCCGATACGACGCGAGACTGCACGAGGCGCTCGATTTCTTCCCAAGTTACGACGGAGAGAACTTTGTCGCCGTCGAGAACCCCGGCCACGTCGGTTAGATAGATCAGGCGGTCTGCGCCGAGATACTCCGCGCAGGCAGCGGCCATGTGATCGGCATTTATGTTGTAGAGCTCGTTGTCCGGACCGAGGCCCAGGCAAGGAGCGACAGGAACGAGGCCTTCGCGCCAGAGCGACTCGATAAAGGAATTATTCAGTCCGGTGAGATAGCCTACGAAACCAAGGCTGCCTTCCACTTCATTATGAATCATAGGCTCGGCGCGGAAACAGGCAGCATCGGCGGCGGAAATGCCGACAGCAGGCGCGCCTTCAGCGGAGATGGCGGAGGCGAGGCGCTTGTTCAGCAGCCCGGCGAAAACCATCACGGCGACATCGCGGGTCTCGCGATTGGTGACACGCAGGCCGGCGACGAAATTGCTTTCGATGCCCATGCGCTTGAGCGTGGCGGTGAAAACGCGGCCGCCGCCGTGGACGACGAGAATCTCCTGGCCTTGCTGTGCGAGCGCGGCGATTTGGCGGGCGAGAGAGCGCACGATGGCGTCGTCTTCGAGTAGTGCTCCAGCTAACTTGATTACGGTTTTCATCGCAGTGCGGTCTGCTCCTCCATACCTAACATCAGATTGAAATTCTGAACGGCTTGGCCGGCCGCGCCCTTACCGAGATTATCGAGGCAGGAAACGACGATGAGGCGTTTGCCGGAATTGTCCAGCGAAAAGCCGATATCGCAGAAGTTGGTGTGCGCGACGTGCTGTAGTTCGGGCAAAGAGCCGGCCGACCAAATGCGGACCATGGGACGGCCAGCGTAGAACTTGCGGAAAACGGTCTCGATCGCTTCGGGGGAATGCGTGGAGCCGAGCGTGACATAGATGGTGGAAAGGATTCCGCGAGCAAGGGGCAGCAGATGGGTGGAAAAAATGAGGCGATCTTCGGGGAGGCCGGTATGTTCGAGGATTTCCGGTGTATGGCGATGAGAGAAGAGATTGTAGGCCTTGAAATTTTCGTCGACTTCGACGAAGTGGAGGTCGCGACGAGGATCTTTGCCAGCTCCGCTGGCGCCGGACTTGCAGTCACAGACGATACTGCTGCCATCGGCAATGAGGCCGGCTGCCGCGAGGGGGCGCAGGGCGAGAATGACGCTGGTCGCGTAGCAGCCGGGATTGGCGATGAGCCGCGAAGAAGCGATATGACTGGCGTACAGTTCCGGAAGGCCGTAGACAGCCTCATGTAGCGAGCTTGCGTGCGGAGTGGGGAGCTTGTACCAGGACGCGAAGGTATCGGCGGAACGAAAGCGAAAGGCGCCGCTGAGATCGACGACGCGTAGACCGGCTTCAAGGAGAGCGGGCGCCATCCCCGCAGAAACTTCATGCGGCGTGGCCAGAAAGGCGGTGCCCGCATTGCTGGCAATGATCTCCGCTAAAGAAAGCGAGCGGAGGGGCGCTTCGCCAATGCCGCGAAGCTGCGGGAAAAGCTCGGCGAGGCAACTTTTGCCTTGCGTTTCGCGAACGTAGAAGACCGGAGACTTCACCGCGGGATGACGCAAAAGAATGCGCGCCAGCTCAAAACCGGTGTAGCCGGTGACACCGACGACAGCGAGTTGTTCAGGCTTTCTCATTTCACGAGCGATTCGATCTTTTTTTGGAGGGCTTCGCGGGATTTTTTATCCGGCGTGATAATTAGAACGGTGTCGTCGCCGGCGATGGTGCCGGCGGTCTCCGGAAATTTGGCGGCATCCACGGCGGCGGCGAGAGGCTGCGCGCCGCCAGGAGGCGTTTTCAGGACGAGTAGATTTTCCGCCGGGCGAATGTCCGATAGGAACTCGCCGAGAGCGCGAGCCAGGGACGGCAGGCCATTGGATTCTTCCGGCAGCGCGGCGGCAGCGCGATAGCCTTCGTGAGTCTTGACCAGGCGAAGCTCCTGGAGATCGCGGGAGAGCGTGGCTTGCGTGACGCGCAATTTTTGTGCGGCGAGGCGGCGGCGCAGTTCTTCCTGATTAGTGATCGACGCGTCCGAGACGAGCCGCAGGATCTGGCCATGGCGGAAAGTTTTGCCCGAATTCATCGCGCGGTGAAAATATGCACTCACCTGTATATTTATACGGGCAGGATGCGGAGATGTCAACGGCGATTTGAAATTTTCTCGAGGACACTGGCCGAACGGGCATGGATAGAACGAAGGGACAGCTAATGCAGGATTCGCACCATTCGCGAGGTGCGTTGTGGATTCTCGCGGCCAGTAATGTTACTTATCGAAGAGTCCTCGCTCATGGGAACACGCTGCCAAACTGCAGGATGCAAGAACGACTCGCCACCGGCGCTGGCCGAGCAGCAATTGTGCGTGCTGCACTTTACGTTGTCGCTGGAGAGCGGGTGCGCGGAGATGCGCCGGGAGACGGCGCTGGGTACCACGGGACACGAACGGCAACGCGAGATCATGCGATTTATTACGGAAAATGGGGAGAAGCTGGCAAGGGTGGCTACCAGCGGGCTGCACCTTACGGATGATTTGAAGGCGCGGATTTTGAGCACGTTTCTTACGTTGATGAATCTTCGGGAAAATTTGGATCGGGCTTCGATGCGGTCTTCTTACGGGCGACACCCTGTCGCGCGGTGAAAGAAACTCAGTCTCGCTTGAATCGGCAGCCCTGGTGCTAGGGGCGCAGCGGTGCTGCGCCCCTACTAACATCTCCGGTGCGGTATCAATCGTTAAAGCGGCGGCTAGACCGCCGCACTCCAAGGAAATCTAAGTACCTATGTAGCGGGCGTAGAGGGAGCGCGCTATGGCGGGATCTTTTGTGCCTCTTAGGATGGCGCGACCGTCGGAGAAGACGGTCATTTCATAGGGCGGGATGCGGAAGCGGAGCAGGAATTCGTTGTGGCGGACGTCGGAGACGGTGGGAGAGAGGCGGCTTTTCAGCGCGGCTAAGTCGAGCGAGCGGCTGCGCTCGTGAATCTGGACGGAATCGCGGCCGCACATGGTGATGTGGGGCTGGGCTTGGCCATCGAGGTAGGGGAATTCGCGGCGGGAGCAGGCGCGACAGTCTGGGTTGCGCGCGATGCGGACAGATTGGAAATGGCCGCTCCAGACATCGCAGGAGATCAGGCGAGCGTGCAGCGCGTCCGTACGGCCGGCTAAGAGCTTCATGGCTTCGGCGACTTGGAGCGAAGCGATTAGATTGACGATGGGAGCCAGGACGCCGATGGTGTCGCAGGTTTCCTCGAGGCCTTGCTGCTGCGCTTCCATCAAACAAGCGAGGCATGGAGTCACTCCGGGGCGGATGGTCAGGGTTAGTCCGTAGCTGGCGACGGCGGCGGCGTAAATCCAGGGCTTGCCGTTTTGGACGGCGAAGTCGTTGATCAGGAACCGCGTTTCGAAGTTGTCCGTGCCATCGAGGATCAGATCGAAGCCGGCGAGCAGGTCGGCGACGTTGCGGGGGCTCAGGTCGGCGACTGTGCCTTCGACCGTCACACTGGAGTTGATGGAGCCGAGCTTGCGTTCGGCGGCGATGGCTTTGGGGAGGGCTGCGAGGGCGTCGGCTTCGTCGAAGAGCGTTTGGCGCTGAAGATTCGAAGGCTCGACGAAGTCGCGATCGATTATGCGCAATTTTCCTACGCCGGCGCGTGTTAAAAGGTTGGCGGCGGCGGCGCCGATAGCACCACAACCGACGATAACGGCGCTGGAGGCGAGCAGGTGCTGCTGACCTTCCACGCCAATTCCGGCGAAGAGAATTTGCCTCGAATATTTTTCGTGAAGAGAGTCGTTCACCTAGCCGATGGCCTTTGTGGAGACGCGTTCAAGCCGACGAAAAGAGCAGGCTATGGCCCGCGCTGCAGTTAGCGTTCCGGTATTTATCATAGCGCCAAAGTTCGCGGGACAGGCAACGCCGCTATGCTACGCTTCGTCTGAGCCAGTGGAAGCATGAAAGCGCATTGTGGGCATGGGTTGCGCACTATTGTCGCGGCCGCGCTCCTTACGGGAGTTGCGTTGGGGCACGCGCAGGCGCAGCAAGAAAAGCCCGCGACGCAGGTGAGCGAAACGACTCCGCAGAGTGCCGCCGTCCCGGCCGAAACCGTGGTTGCAGTACGGATTGTGACGGAAGACGGACGCATGCTTTCAGAAAAGACGGCGGGGCTGGCCATTTCGGTTGGCAAACCACTCGACCGGGAGCAGGTGGCGGAAAGCATCCGGGCGCTGTACCGCACGGGCGATTATGCGGATGTGCGCGCGGTTTCCACCCCAGTGGACGGAGGGGTACGCGTCGACTTCGTTGTGCGGGAGCAACTGTTTTTCAATCAAGTGATCATTCGTGGTCTGGTGAGTCCTCCCACGGAGGCTTCGGCGATTGCGGCGGTGCAGCTTCCGCTGGGTGAGCCTTACCAACCGGAGGCGGTGAACGAGGGATTGGAGCGGCTGCGTGAGCTACTGAAGGAGGAAGGGCTATACGCAGCACAGGTGTCCGCGGAAAAGGTCCCGCATACCGAAACTCACCAGATGGATGTGATCATAAACATACAGGCGGGAAAGCGCGCACGCATCAAGGAGATTCAGCTCAAGAATGGGACGGAGTACAGAGATGCGGAGATTCTTTCACGAACGAAATTGAAAGTGGGACGGGAGATTACCGCGGCGCATGTGCAGCGCGCCACATCGCGCGTGCGAAATTTTCTGGTGAAAAAGGGACATTTGAATGCGCGCGCGGTAGCGAGGCGCGGAGCTTACGACAGCAAAAGCAACACGATTCCGGTGGAGCTGGAGCTGACGGCAGGGCCCCTGGTGCGGCTTGCCGTGGCGGGGGCGAAATTCTCCGGCGGGGAGCTGAAGAAGCTGGTGCCGGTTTATCAGGAAGGAGCGGTCGATACGGACCTTCTGGAAGAAGGCAAGCGCAATATTCGGGAGCGGCTGGAACGTAACGGATATTTTGATGCGGGCGTGGAGTACGCGACGAGTACGAAGGAGGTGACGCTCAGCGGCGGGCGGAAGGCAAGCGAAGAGGTGATCACGTATCGCGTGGAGCGCGGCGACCGGCACACGCTGCTGCGAATCGAGATCACCGGGAACCATTACTTCGATACCGAACTGCTGCGCAGCCGGCTGGTGATTTACCCGAAGGCATTCGCAACGCGCGGAAGATTTAGCCGAAGGCTGCTGGAGGCCGACCGGGAGTCCATGAGGAATTTGTATTTGGCCAACGGATTTCTGGAAGCGAAGGTGGATGCGCAGACGCTGGACAACTACAAGGGGAAGGAAGGGGACCTGCTGATTCGCTTTGTGATTGAGGAAGGGAAGCAGACGCGCGTGGCGTCGCTGAAGATCGATGGAGTTCACGCGTTGAAGGAAGAGGTGTTGCTGGGGGTAGTGGCCTCGACGCCGGGCCAGCCTTATTCGGAATTCAATGTGACGACGGATCGCGACAACATTCTGGCGCTGTATTTTAATGACGGTTTTCCGGAGGCGAAGTTTACGGCCACCGCAGAGAGGGTCAACGAGGCACAGAAAAAGTCCGCGGCAGAGAACTCCACTGGAACGCAAGCAGCAGCGGCGCCAAACGGTACGCAAAAAAGCGACAAAGCAAAGAACGAGCAGGCGTTTCAGGATGGTTTCGTGAATCTAGTGTATCGGATTGAAGAAGGGCCGCAGATCCGAGTGCGAAGGATATTGTTGACGGGCTACGACCATACGCGGCCTAGCGTGATTCGACGGGAAATCCAAGTGGAGCCCGAGGCGCCGCTGCGTGAAGGAGAGGTAGTCGAATCGCAACGGCGGCTGTACAACCTGGGCGTGTTTAACCGCGTGACGATCCAGCCGCAAAATCCGAATGGGACAGACACGAACAAAGATGTGGTGGTGTTGGTCGAGGAGGCGAAGCGGTACACGCTGGCGTATGGCGGAGGGTTCGAAGTGCAGCGGCTGGCGAGCTCGACCAACCCGGCGGGTAGCCAAGTGCAGGCGGCTGTGCGGGGGATTCTGGAGATCAGCAAACTGAATTTGACCGGGCGAGGCGACTCGCTTGCGCTGAAACTGAGGGGCAGCACGATCGAAGATCGCGCGCTGCTGGCGTACAACCACCCGAACACGTTCAGCAATCCGCACCTGAACCTTCAGGCGACCGCTTATACAGAGAAGACGCAGGACATCAATACGTTCACGCAGACGCGCTATGAGGGCTCGCTGCAATTGAACCATCGGGTGACGCCGCGGACGTCGCTGCTGTACCACTACACGTTTCGCAAGGTGCTGGTGTCCAACTTGAACACCCATATTTCGCTGGAGGAGGTTCCGCTCTTCAACGCGCCCACGCTAGTCTCGCAATTTGGCACGGGGTGGGTGCGCGATGCCCGGGACAATCCCGCGGATGCAACGAAGGGAAATTTCAACAGTGTGGATTTCAGCGTGGCGGACACGGGGATTGGGTCGAGCGCGAGTTTCTTGCGTCTTCACTTTCAGAATTCAACGTACCACCCGTTTAAGCGCAGGTTCAGCTTCGCGCGGTCGATTCGCATCGGGATTTTGCAACCGTATCGCGATACGGTTTCGCTGAGCTTTCCGCCGCCAACGACGCCGCCGTTGCCACGAGTGATACCGCTGCCAGAAAGATTCTTTGCGGGCGGGGGCACTTCCTTGCGCGGATTTGCACTGAACCAAGCTGGCCCGCGCGATTCGGTTGGATTTCCGGTTGGTGGGCAGGCGCTGCTCATTCTCAACCAGGAGTTTCGCTTCCCGATGCGGCTGCCGTTTATCGGAACGGCACTGAGCGGCGCGCTATTTTATGACGGCGGAAATGTCTATAGCCGGCTGAGCCGAGTGACACTGAGGCCGTATCCGCCGAAGCCGATTTTCTTTCCCAATTCCAAACAGTGCGAATTCAATTGCACGAACGAGCTGAATTATTTTTCGCACACGGTTGGGCTGGGGTTTCGGTACTCGACCCCGGTGGGGCCGATTCGAATCGACCTGGGTTACCAGATTAATCGCCCGCAGTTCGTTGCGCCGATCTGCCCAAAGGGGGTCGCGTCGGCGGACTGTCAACTAGGCCAGTTAGGCTTTCAGGCAACGCGGCTGCCGGGGTTTCAAATCTTCTTTAATCTGGGATCAACGTTCTAATGTCCCGCCATGGGAGTTACCTGCTGGCCGGAGCGCTGCTGGCGCTGGCGTCGACTTGTGCCTCAAGTCAGGAACTTCTCGATCAAATTGCGGCACGCGTGGAGAACGACATTATTTTGTTGAGCGAAGTACGCACGTTGAGCCGATATCAATTACTGGTGGATGGGAAAGCAGAAAGCGACGGTGCAATTCTGGAGCGGCTGATCGATCAGTGGATCGTGAGAAATGAGGCGGATACGGCGCGCTTCCCGCATCCCGCGGGCGTGGAGATTGCTCACGGCGTGGAGCATCTGCAAGCGGCGTTCGCATCGCCGGAAGAATACCAGGCGCGAAAAAAACAGTCAGGGTTGAGCGACAAAGAGATCCAACGAATGGTCGGGCAGCAACTGTATCTAAGCAACTACCTGGACTCCAGGTTCCGTCCCGCGGTGCAGGTGAGCGCGAAACAGGTGGAGGACTTTTACCAGGAAGCGGTGATTCCCCGGGCCAAAGCGCACAACCAGGCTCCGCCGGCGCTAGACGCGTCGCGGGAATACATCCAGGAGGCGCTGGTGCAGCGAGGGATCAACGAGCAGGCGGACATCTGGCTGAAGGAAAGCCGGAGCCGTTTGCACGTGGAGAAGTTTATGAAGGAAAGCGGAAAATGACGCGCGCGACGCGCCCGGGAAGATGGAAATGGCTACGACACGTCGCGTGGGTGCTGGCGGCGAAAGTCTTGCTGATCCTCCTGATTCTTGCCGGAGTGGCGATTTTTTTCGTTAGCGGGGCCGGCAATCGACTGATTCACGGGTTTGTGGTGAGCCGTCTGGAAAAAATGACGGGCGGACAGGTTGCGTTGGAGTCTGTTTCCATTCGCTGGCTCTCGCTGGAAGTCAGGTTGAAGGGTTTAGTGATTCACGGGCGCGAGCCGGCGGGGACGGAGCCTTTCTTTTCCGCGGATGAGGTGCAAGCTGGACTGCGTATCGACTCTTTTTGGGGGCGCAAGGTCTCGTTAAACGATCTGCTGGTGCAAAGGCCGCAGATACACATGCGCATTGAGAAGAACGGATCGAGCAACATCCCCATGCCGCAAAGCGCGGCCGCCAAGAAGCCGGTCCGAGAAACGTTGTTCGACCTGCATATCCGGCGACTGCAACTCCAGAATGGCTGGGTCCTTTATAACGACGTGAGAACACCGCTGGTGGTGGAGGGCAATAACCTGCGCCTGGCGCTGGACGCGAGCGGGTCAGCGAACCAACCGATGTATTTAGGCACGATCGACTGGGAATCGATTCGCTTCGCAGCAAAGCGGTTCCTTCCCTGGCCGGTGAGCGTGTCCGCCAAGTTCACGCTGCGACCGGACGGGTTCACATTGGAGCAGGGGATCTTGAATGCAGGGCGTTCGCACGTAGATGCGCAGGCCGAGATGCAGGACTATTCGCATCCCAAATGGAATTTTCGCTGCCGCGGATGGGTCAATCTGCTGGATATTCGCGAGAACTTGCGCTCGCCAGAAACGCCGACCGGTCGCGCGGATGTCCATGGAGAAGGGGCGTTCGCCGATGGGCAATTTCGCGGAACGGGAAGCTATGCGGGCCATGAAATCACGCTGACGTACCCAATTTTCCATGTGTCGGGATTGTCCAGCCGAGGCAGCTTTCGCATTGACAACAGTGGGCTGGTTGTGCCGGACTTTCTCGCGCTAGCATTTGGCGGCACGGTGAAAGGGCGGGTCACGATGCGCTTTGACGGCCTGAAATTCCGCGCCGATACGCACGTGCAGGACGTGCGCTTGGCTGGGGTGCTGCTGGCCATCGAACATCGGGGCTTCCCCGTCGACGAACTGCACTGGGATTCGCTGATATCGGCGGACACGACGGAGACTTGGAGCGGGCCATTTCAACATTTTGAGATTACCGGCCCGATGCAGTGGTCGTCGCCGGACACGGTCGCCGCCGGACACATCCCGGTGGATGGCGATTGGGACATTCGTTATCGGTACGACCCGCAGACACTGACGGTCAGCAGCGGCGAGTTCGAGACGCCGAACAGCCGAGGGTCGGTGAGCGGAATACTGGCGCCGCGGACGACCGCGATGGACGTGCGCTTTGAAACTGGCGCGCTGGAGAGTTATCGTGATTTCATCAACGCGCTTCGAGACGCACCGCCGAATTCCCCGGATGCGATCAAGGTCATAGGGGGAGGCGCGCGATGGGAAGGGAAGATCAGCGGACCCTCGGGCGGACCAACTTTTGCGGGGCACGTGCGAGGCGAGGGCGTGCGCTATGAAGATGTAGCCTTTGATTCGGTGGATGGTGAGCTCTCGTATTCGCCGGACGAATTGACGTTTTCGCGCGGGCATGTGCGGCGCGGGCCGATGGATGCAACGATTGACCTGGTGCTGGGGCTCGATAAGTGGAGCTTTTCGCCCGAGAGCACGTGGTCTGCTGATGTCAGTCTGGAAGCGACGCCCGTGGATGCCCTGCAGAAGTTTTTGAATTCATCGTACCCGGTGCGCGGGCAACTATCAGGCCAGTTTCATGGACGCGGGACGCGGGAGGCGCCGGCCGTTACCGGGCTGTTCGACCTTGCCAACGGAGATGCGTACGGTGTCACGTTTAACCGGCTGCGCGGACAACTCAACGTGACGCCTGACGAAATTCGCATAGTCAACGCAGAGCTGCGGCTGTTTCCGCCGGAAAAAGAGCCGGGGCATGGGGCGGGAATTGTTACCGGCACGGCGGAATACAATTTGGCGGATCGTACCGTGTCGATTGATCTGGTTGGCGCCTCTCTTCCGCTGGCGAATTTTCAGAAATTGCAGTCATCGCGTTTTGCGCTGGATGGCCAGGTGTCGTTCCGGCTGAAAGCGAGCGGTCCGCCACTGGCCCCGAAGGGTGAGGGAACCTTTCGTGTGGTGGATTTGAAGGTGGGGCAGTCCGTGATTGGCAGCTTTGAAGGCACGCTAAACTCCGATGGGCACACCGCGCGACTGGAATTGGGATCGGCCATGAGCGCCGGAGAAATTTCCGGTGGATACACGTTGGTGCTTGCTGATTCCTATAACGTCGAGGGCAAAATTGCGGTCAAGAATATAGCGCTGGACGCGCTCATCTTGGGTGCGCTGCACTTGCAGACATTCAACGGGCACGGTCGAGCGGATGGCGAAATCGGCCTGAGCGGCTCGCTGAAGCATCCGGAGAGCATCCTTCTAGATGCGAAATTTTCACGGTTAACGTTCAACTATGAGAACGTGCAGCTTGAGAACGTGGGCCCGGTGCAGTTTCGTTCTTCACGAGACAATTTGCAGATTGAGCCCGTGGAGTTTCGGGGGCCAGACACGGACATACGTGTCGCTGGGAATGTTGCGTTCGCAGAACGCGCCAGCGTAAACCTGCGGCTTAACGGCGGGCTTGATCTGCGATTGCTCGCGGGAATCTCGCCGGGGCTGACGATTGGTGGACCCGCGCAGATCAATGCCACATTTGAGGGCACGCTAGAGCGGCCGCGCATCAACGGGCGGATTCACATCGACAGCGCCAATGCGCGAGTGGCAGATTTTCCTACAGGACTTAGCAACATCAAGGGCGATTTCGTCTTTGACGATACGCGGCTATTCTTCAACGACATGACCGCGGAAGCGGGCGGAGGCACGCTGCACGCTTCGGGCAGTGTGACGTACTCCGAGCGGCCCTTGCGTTATGACATCACAGCGCGGAGCGATGGCACACGCATCCGCTATCCGGAAGGCATGAGCTGGTTGACCGCGGGCTCACTGCGGCTTACGGGCACAACGGAAGCGGGCTTGCTCTCGGGGCGCGTGACGGTGCGGCGCGTCACATTGACCCAAGGACTGGAGGTTGCCGGCGTGCTCGTTTCCTCAAAAGAAGGAATCAGCGGCCCTTCCACTAGCTCGCCATTCCTGCGCAACCTGCAGTTTGATGTAGAAGCCGTTTCGGCGCCGGATGCGCGGATGGAGTGGCCTGGCGCTGAACTGGACGCGGAAGCGAACCTCCGCGTGCGCGGAACATGGGAACACCCCATTTTGCTGGGGCACATCCACGTTCTCTCAGGGGATTTGCTGTTTCACGGCAACCGCTACCGCGTCGCGAGGGGCGATATTAACTTTGCCAATCCGTTCCGGCTCGATCCCGTGGTGAATGTGGAGGCGAGCACCACAATTCAGCAGTACGAGATCACCCTGAATTTCAACGGTCCAGCGAGCAAGCTGACACTGGCGTACCGCTCGGACCCGCCGCTGCCGGCAAACGATATCGTGACGCTGCTGGCGCTGGGTCAGACCAGCCAGGAGGGTACGCTGCGCAGCGCCTCGGGAGCGCAGAGCGGAACCTCGGGTGCTTCGGCGTTGCTTTCGGAAGCGGTGTCGAGCCAGGTGGGCGGGCGGCTGGAAAAACTTTTTGGGATTACGAATTTTCGCGTTGATCCAGGTCTAACCGGAGTGGGCTCGACGGGAGCTTCGCAAAATGCTGCGGCTCGCGTAACGGTACAGCAGCAGGTCACACGGAACCTGACCGTGACCTACGTGTCGAACGTGGGGTCCACGCAACAGCAGGTGATCCAGGTGGAATACAACGTGAACCGCAATGTGTCGATTGTGGCGCTGCGCGACTACAACGGGACGTTTGGTATCGACGTTAAAATCAAGAAACGGTTTCCCTGAGGTTCCGCAGGTTTAGGGTTTTGGCTCGCCGGCTGGATGCTTGTCCTCTTCTTTGGAGCCTGTAAATTCCGGGAACTCTGCCTTCAGGTCTTCCATCGTCTCTTGCGCGGCTTTCTGGCCCAGGGCGAAGCCGGCGGCTTGCGATTCGCGCGTCAGTTCCGGCAACGTCTTCAGCATGCGCTGTCCCAGCGGGGAGCGGTAGTAGTCCAGCAAGCCCTTGAGATCGTCTGCGGTTAGGTACTTGTCGTAGATCGGGATAATTCGCTCGTTGAGGGAGTTGGGATCGAAGTGTTTCTGGAAGCCGGCTACGAAGGCGTCGACAAATTGCTTGGCGCGGGGATTATTGGGCTGGGAATCCTGCACGCTACTGCGAAATTGCTCCATACCCGCTTCGATTAGCTGCTGCCCGAGATTCTTCGCGCCGGTAACGTCCATCAGTTCGCGGATGCGAGCTTCTTTTTGGCGATCGATGGGGCCCGACGATTGCGGCGCGGTTTTGGCAGGAGCTTGGGGCGAGGGCTTTAGCGGCGCCGGGGATTTCTCTTGGGCGATCACTTGAACTGATGGCGAATGCGCCAGAACTACCAGCGCACCGGAAATTATTGCGCACCCCACGAGCAACGTTCGCATTACCGCCTCCTGCGCGCCTCGCGGCAGAGAAAGATCGAGTAAAGACCTAGTCAAACAGCCCTTCTGAGTTTGCTAAGGTTCCGGAGAGTATAGACGCGAATGGGAGGATTAAGGTTGCGTTTGTGCCAGCTGCTGGGATTGCTCTACCTGGCCAGAACGCGGCTTGGAGAAGCGTGCGTGCGCAGCTATTCCGGGATACTGCTTGCGCAGGTCTTGTAGCACGTCCTTCGCGATACGCGTGCTGACGGCGCGATTGGCGGCTTGCATTTCGGTGTTGATCTTAGGCATTTCCGCGGCGAAGCGTTGGCCAAGTGGGGAGCCGTAAAATTGCAAGAGGCCCTTGATATCGTCTTGTGTGAAATGTTGATCGTAAATGGAGACGAGCTGGGCGGTAGCGTCATCGGCGTTGAATTTCGCTTTGTAGCCCTCAGCAAATGCGTTCACAAATTGCTGGCCGCGGTCGTTGGTGGGAACCGAGGCGAGAAGATTGTCGCGAAGCTGGTCTGCGCCGTGGGCGGCAAAATCTTGCATGGCGTCGCGCGCGCCAACCAATTCCATTAGGGAGCGAATATCGGCTTCTTTCGCGGGATCAATGGAGCGCGGAGCTTGACCTGCGGTGCCATGATGTGCGGCTTGCACAGAATTTTGTGAAGCGCCTTGGATGGCGAGGAAGAACATCGCCACATAGATGATGACCAATGCAAGAACCGCCTTCATGACTGCCTCCGCGGCGAAAATCTTTGCGGTTTCGCCACGCTTGCGATTGTAAAGAGGAGCGGCGGGGGGAAAAGGGCGGCGAGGTACAGTAGTGTCGGGTCGCTTAACTGTACTTTTTTTTGCCCGTTCGTGCAGGCGGGTCAAGGGTCTGTTACGATGCCGCGCCATGTCACAAACCGAAGCTTCCATCGAGGCGAAAGCTGCGGATGCGTCGGCAATTTTGGAGCGCGAAGCGGGCCTGCACCGCAACCTGACGCCGCGGCAACTTTCCATGATCGCAATCGGCGGCGCTATCGGCACGGGGCTTTTCCTCGGCAGTGCGCTTTCCGTGAGGCTTGCGGGCCCTGGGGTGATTCTGAGTTACACGGCGGCTGCCGCGATCGCGCTGGCCCTCATGTGGGCGCTGGGCGAAATGGCGATTGCGCATCCGGTGGCCGGTTCGTTCGGCGTTTACGCGGAAATGTACGTGCATCCGTGGGCCGGATTCGCTATGCGTTACTCGTACTGGCTCGGGCAAGTGATCGCCATCGGCAGCGAAATGGTGGCGGCATCGATTTATTGCAAGCACTGGTTTCCGGGAGTGCCGTCCTGGATTTGGATCGCAGGACTTTCGACGGCGCTGATCTGGGTGAATGCCAGCAGCGTTGCGAATTTCGGGACGTTCGAATACTGGTTTGCCATGCTGAAGGTGGTGACGATTGTTCTGTTCTTGATTCTTGGTGCGGCTTTGTTGCTGGGCATTGGATTTCCGCGAATCGGAGTCACGAACTATGTAGCGCATGGCGGATTCCTTCCCAATGGCTGGGCGGGCGTTGGGCTCGGCATCGCGATGGCGGTGTTCAGTTACCTGGGGATGGAAATTGTCGCGGTCACGTCAGGGGAAGCAAAAGATCCGGCGACGGCATTACCTCGCGCGATGCGGTGGACGTTTGCGCGGCTGGGCATCTTCTATATTGGAGGACTTGCGGTAGTGGTTGGTGTGGTGCCGTGGACTCAGGTGGGGCTTGGCGAAAGTCCTTTTGTTCGAGTCTTCG
>Ga0209526_10001228_pt1 | contig 17076 bp, 13 predicted proteins | sample JacPinW_OM2H0_M1_FD_188566 | JGI IMG/M metagenome (GOLD analysis project Ga0209526, IMG submission 188566) | Forest soil microbial communities from Algoma, Ontario, Canada - Jack Pine, Ontario site 1_JW_OM2H0_M1 (SPAdes) (version 2) | ecosystem: Environmental > Terrestrial > Soil > Boreal... | reverse complement strand
GCATGATCCCGTTCGGGGGCGTGCTGTGGCTGGCGGAGCTGCAACTGCTGGCTGGCGTGGTTCTGCTGGTCGTGCCGCCGCCATGGTCGGTGCCATTGTTCGCCGGGCTGGTGGTGGTCTCGGTGGTCGTGGCGAATGCCGAGCACATCCCGCAGGAGACCAGCTGGCTGGGCATGAAGACGCTCCAAGGGGGGTTGTCGCTGGCGGTTCTGACGTGGCTGGTGCAGGTAATCCGTCGGGCGCAGGCCGCCCGGCAGGAACTCGCCGAGGAGGCCGTCATCGCCGAACGGCTGCGTATCGATGCGGAGCTGACCCGGACCGTGTGCGCTGCCCTGGAGCGCATCGTCGCTGAGGCACAGCAGGCGGCTGCGGAACTGGAAGATCCGCGCATGACAGCCGTGCAGTTGCAGGCGCTGGCCGCGTTCTCCCGGCACACACTGGCCCACACCCGCCGGATCCTGACCAGCTACCAGGAGGTATCCGCCCAGGCGGAGCTGCAGACCGCCGTGACGTTGCTGTCCGTGGCCGGGGTGCGCGCCGCGCTGGAGCTGCCGCCCGAGGGCATGCCCGAGGTGCTGCCCGCCGGGCTGCACGAAAAGCTGCGCTCGGGCATCGCACGGATGCTGGCCGATGACGCCGCCCGGGACTGCGTCATTGCCATCACCGCACCAGGCCCGGTCGATCAGCTCGATCTGCTGGTCAGCGTCTGCCTTGCGGCCGAGACGGGAGCCGCATGAGCTACGCGGAGACACACCCGTTGTGGACGCCGCGGCGGCCGCGCTGGATTCTGGTGGCCGTCACGGTGGCGGCGGCCGCGCTGTCACCGGTGTTCTCCGTGCTCGGCACTTGGGGCGTGAGACAGGTCCGCTATCCGGTCATCCCGGTCGTGCTGGGCGCGGGCCTGCTGGCGCTGCAGCTTCGGCACAGCTTCGCGGCCGCCCGCGGCGAACGCCCACCCGGCGGGTTGTGGACGCTGCTGGCCATGGCAGTCCTGGTATACGCACCAATGCCCTGGTTCACCTTTAGCTGGCTGTCGACCCAGGCGCTGCTGATGGCGTCCAGCGCGATGGTGCTGCGCGGCCGGGTGGCCACCCTGGTGGCCGCCGCGCCCGCCCTCGGCACGGCCACGTACCTGCCCATCTACGAGGCATGGAAGTATGGTGCGAGAGAGACCCTTCTTCTGGTGTGGTGGGACTGCGGGTACTGGCTGCTCAGCCTCACTACGGTGGCGGTTGTGCTGTACGGCGCGGCGTGGCTGGCCCGGACGGCCGGCGACTTGCAGGCCGCGCGGACCGAGCTGGCTGAGCTGGCCATCGGCCGGGAGCGGCTGCGGGTCTCCCGGGACCTACATGACCTGCTCGGGCAGAGCCTGTCCGCGGTCTCGCTCAAGGGCGACCTGGCGCTACGGCTGCTGGCTGGTGATCCGGTGGCCGCGCACGCGGAGATCGAGAGCCTTACCGGGGTGGCCCGCGACGCGCTTCGCAGCATCCAGGCGGTGACTCGTAACACCCACGTGATCGACTTGCGGTCCGAGCTCGATGGAGCGGCCAGGCTTCTGGCCGCGGCTGGCGTCACGCCCCAGATTGAGGTGGCTGCGGGCAACCTGACCGTTACCGGGGAAGAGGTCTTCGCGTGGGCCGTACGCGAAGGGGTGACCAACGTGCTGCGGCACAGCAACGCAAACCAATGCTCGATCAGCATCCACCGCCATGACGCACAGGCGATTCTGCAGATTAGCAACGACGGCGCGCCCCCCGCCGCTGGTGCCGGAACTGGGCTGACCGGCCTGGCCGAGCGCGCCCGCGCCGCATCGGGCCGGATGTCCGCCGGGCCAGTCCCCGGTGGGCACTTCCTCCTCACGGTCGAAATCCCCCTGGAGCCGGCATGATCCGGGTACTGATCGCCGAGGACATGCACATGATCCGCGGCGCCCTCGTCGCGCTGCTGTCCCTCGAACCTGACATGCAGGTGGTGGCCGAGTTGGAGCGCGGCGACCAGGTCGTGGAAACCGCCCTGCGCACGCATCCCGACGTCGCCATCCTCGACATCGACCTGCCCGGCTGTGACGGCCTCACCGTGGCGGAAGAATTGCATGAGCGGCTGCCGCAGTGCCAGGCCCTGGTGCTCACCGGCCTGAGCCAGCCGGGGAACCTGCTGCGCGCGCTGAAGGTCCACGTGCGGGGATTCATCGTCAAGGATGCCCCCGCCCAGAGCCTCGCGGCCGGGGTCCGGAAGGTCGCTGCCGGCCAGCGGGTCATCGACCCCGAGCTCGTCGCAGCCGCCCTGGAAACCGGGACCAGCCCGCTGACTGCCCGAGAGACCGATGTGCTCCGCGCCGCCCAGACCGGCATCAGCACTGAGGACGTGGCTACCCGGCTGGCTCTGTCCCCTGCGACGGTACGTAACTACCTGTCCAACGCCATCAGCAAGGTCGGCGCACGCAACCGCATCGACGCCATCCGCATCGCCCGCGACGCCGGCTGGCTGTAACCCGGGCCATCTGCCGGCCCAGGCTGGCGTGCCGGGACACTCGAAACCGGTCAGGACGCGGAACGTTGCTTCGTAGCGCATGACGAGGTCGGTGCCGGGGTTCTGGGTTGGGCCACTCCTCATGGGAGGGCGGGCAGTGCCTCGAAGGTCTCGATGCTCCAGCTGACTCCGGCAGCTGCGAGGGTGTCGAGGAAGTCGGCCGGTTCGAAGGCCTGGGCCGGGGCGACCACGCCGGAAGGAGCCTTGCCGCTCACGAGCCGGTGAACGGCTTCCACGGCGATCACTGCGGTGGTGCCGTAGGTGTCGGTGCCTTGCACGACACCGCGGCCGGCTCTCCCATCGGCGCCGATGGCGTCTATCACGATCGTGAAGCGCTGGCTCTGCCGGTCTTTGCTGGTGGGCCCTTCGGGAAAGCTGTCGATCAGTTCGGGGCTGATGGGTGTGGACAGGCGGGCGACGAGCTCAGCCTCAGCGACGCTCTGTACCCGCCGGACGCGCACGTGCCGGGGCACGCTGACGACTTCTTGCAGGGGAAACCTGGCCACGAGCGTTGGCCGATCGGCGCCATAGCCAAGGAGATCGGCTACACATCGCAGTTCGCGTTCGCTAACGCCTTCAAGCGAACCTTCGGAACCGCCCCAGGGAGATACCGCCGGGTTTCGAGGCATGAGGTCGCGGCGTCCGTCACCTGAAGGGCGCGCCCGATCGGCTCACCACGGCCATTTCCAGATCATGAAGTCAGGCCGAGGATGGTGAAGGGCCGGCTCATGTGCCCGCTGGCCAAGCGGGTGGCTTCGGTGGTGTCGTGGCATCCCGCCAGGTGGAGTGCGCCGATGGCGAGGTTCCTGAGCGCAGCCATAGCCAGGTGACGGCGATCGCGTCACGCTCGATCACCTCGCAGGCGCCGCGGACAACAGCCGCGAGGGCATGGTCTCGGCCGGCGTGGCCACGCGCGCGAGCCTAGCCACTTGTTGGCCACGCCAACGATTTGCTAGCGTTGCGAGCCGGTTATGCCCATGGAAGCGAGCAGCTAGTGACACCACCCCCAGCCCCGATCCCGGGCCAGCCGCAGAATGCCTGCAGGGGCATAAGCGTCGCCCCCTTCGCGGCGGTGAACTTGGCTGCGTCATCAGTGTGGCGGATGCCGCCAGGCCAGAACAGGGCCGGACGCGGCAGCAGGCGGACCTCGTCCGCCACAGCGCCGGACATGCCACGCGTCGGGTTGGGAGCCCGGTGAATCCCGCGGTGTCATTTCCGGGGGTCTGCGAATCCGTGCAGATGCCGCGGTTCTTGCTATCGGCGGCGGCTGCTGGCGGCGCGGACTCCCGCCAGCTGGCCCGCGATGCCCAGGTGCCGGAATGGGCGCTGGCCAGCGACCACGCGATGATCTCCCCCCGTTACGCCCTGCGGCTGTGGGAACTCACCGAGCACGCGCTGGCGGACCCGGATGCGGCGCTGACCGTCGCCGCCCGCCACCAGGTAGGCGAGCTGGCCCTCTACGACTACCTGTTCAGCACGGCAGCGACGCTGAGAGATGGGCTGCAGGCCAGCAGCCGGTACCTGCCCCTCATGACCACTAACGGGCGGCTGCGGGTCGAAACCGAGACCGAGCTGGAGACGACCTACTCCTACTCCTACACTGACGCGGACGGCCGCGGAGGAGAACTCGGCTTGCAGTTCTCCATCGCCGTATTCTGCGCCCGGGCCCAGGCCGGGACAGGCCGCCTTGTGGTGCCGGTCCATGTCAGGTTCGCTCAGCCGGCGCCCCGCTCATACCGCGCGTTCGCCGAGACCCTCGGCACCGAGCGGATCGACTTCGACGCACCGGCCACCACGTTCACCTTCCGCGCCGCCGACCTGGACCTGCCGATGCGCGAAGCGGACCCGGTCCTGGCTGGCATTCTCACCCGCTACGCCGCGTCCCTGCCCCCGCCTGGACTCGCGACCTGGCATGAGCATTTCCAACGGCAGCTGAGCGAAATGCTCGAGCAGGGCAGTCCCTCACTTGAGGTGCTGGCCCGCCGCCTGGTGGTCAGCCCCCGTACCCTCCAGCGGAAGCTCGCCGAGCACGGCACCACCTGGCGCACCGAACTCGACACCGCACGCCAGCGCCGCGTCCAGCACGCCCGCCAGGCCGACCCACCGAGCATGACCCGCCTGGCCCGCCAGCTCGGCTACGCCGACCCCCGCTCCGCCCGCCGCGCCCTGCGCCGCTGGGACAAGCGTGCCAGCGAACCCCCCGCAGGCCCATCACAGCTCCGGTAGCTGGCGGTGGAAGGGGTGGTCACCTGACAGGCCTCATCTGGCTGAGGTGCAACGGCGTCGCCTGCCGGCCGGCGCCCGCCGCGGAAATCACTGCCTCCACCACCTTCCCGTGTCACCGGGCAAACTGGCCGCCCGTCGGTCCGTTCGACACGATGATTGGGCCGGCCCACACGACGAGTAAAGGGCAAAACATGCCAAATCGGGTACCCGATGCGCCAGGTTTTCTGGCTCGCCAGTTAACCGGCACGTTACCCCCGGATGCTTTGCATTCTGGGCCGTGCGCCCCAGCGTTCAGTGTCCATCGGTCGCTGGAGCGCCGATCGTGTAAAGCAGCAGGGCTATCGCGGCAAGGATGTACAGCGCGTAAATCATCCGCTGCCAGGTGATGGCCTGGGTCATTGTTCACCTCCTCCCGCGGTCAGAACTGACGTGGCACGGCGGTTCCCGCGCATCGCGAGGGCGATGAGCGAGCTCCCGCCCAGCACTATGAAAGCGTCGCCCGGGCTGAAGACCTCGTGTAGCGGCGAGACCGGGAAAGTATCGCCCAGGAGCCCGAGCCGGGTGCCGCTTCCTGCGGGCATATTTTTCGGCGTCGCCAGGCCTGGCTTGATGCCGGCCAGCTCAGCGGCGGCCGGCGAGTAAGGCATCCGGCCATTTACCAGGATGACGAGCCCATTCAGGGCCGCCCCTAGAAAGATTGCGGCGCCGGCCAGCCGGATAGCCGTCGGCCACTGCAGGAGATTTACCACCAGCCACGTGGCCACGAGCGCAAACACGAGCGCTAGGGGCGGCAGGCCCAGACGGTGCTCCAGCAGATTGCGCACCGGCCTGGCATAGTACTGTGCAGCCTGGAATAAAGCCGCGAGGAGCAGCAGCCAAGACGCGCGGAAGCGTATTTCGGTTAGCCGCGCCAAACGCCCTCCCGTCGCGTACCCAGCGAAGACACCCGCAGCCGACGGGATCAACAGAAGAAGAATAATGCTTGCTACCGACACCGATCTGTCCTTATCCGATTACGCAACCAGGGCCGGATGCCGTGCGCTTTCGCAGCTTCCCGAGTAGGGCGGCCAGGAAGACGATCCCCGCCGCGCTGCGGCAGGTCAGCGTCACACACAACCCGACGGTCTGACCCTGCAGGCAGCCGCTCCCCGGTCAGCAGTACTCCCAATAAGTCCACCTGGTGGTCGTATTACCGTCGTAAGCGAAGCACTCGTATTCGCACAGCGACCCGTCGAGGGTCCAGGTGAGGAGGTCGCATATTGGAGGAGGTCGCATACTGGAAGTCCCGGTCCACCCGCCTCAGCGGAGGCTGATGGCAGGAGCTTGCCCAGCAAGCGGTCACCCAGGTGGTTTGATGGAACGCATCATTAAGGAACCTCCTCCGTTATGGCCCTATAGGCAGCGGGGCATGCGCCGGAGAAACAGTGTTAATCAGCGCTCCTGGAGAGCCTGCCCGCCTTTGCCGCCAATGAATGCTGCAGCGGATATCAGTATCGTTGGTTGCGGACTCTGCGAATAGGACCGAAGACGCCAAGCTGCGGACCAGACACGCCAGCCTTGCGTGAGGGTGTGGCGTCGTCGCCAGTGATCATGCGGGTGTGAGCCAGTGCAGGTAGGTGATCGTCCGGCCCGCGTCCTGGAGAGGTTCCGCATTATCAGGCGGCTGCGGACCTCCGGCCGATCAGCGGCATCGCCGCCCGCCCGTCTAACCCTTCCGGCGGAGGAGGCCACATGGAGGGGCAGGCCCGGAAGAAGGTTGACGTATGAAGTCCGCCTGCTGGCGCATCCTGTCCTAGTCCCGGCGTGCGTGCCCCGGCCACGCTGGCCATGGAGCGATTAACCAACCTGCGAGTGGACGGGAGCAATGGCTGGTGTGGGCCGATCAGCGCGGCGAGGGACCTACGGCACGCCCAAGTCCGTCAAGAAGTGTGGCTAGACCGAGCTCGAATGCTTCGTCGCGGCTCATGTCGGCTGTGTCCTCGAAGAACTCTTTGACATGCAGGTAGCGGCCGGTGTTGAGGAGGCTCGTGAGGTAGGGCCGCATGGACTCCTGCCATTGCTCGGTGGTCATGCCGGTTCGGTGCTCGGCTGCGGTGTCGGCGAGTTCTGCTTCGACAGTGCCGCGCACGTAGGTCTCGACGAGACTGGCGGCCCACGCCTTGCGGCTGATGGGCAGTTCGGTTGCGTCGAAGACGGACAGCGCTGTTTCGAGCTGCGCGATCGCGTGAGGGCCCAGCGAGGGGCGAGCGACCGGGACGATCGACCAGGGATGGCGCAAAGCGGCAGCGCGTTGCTGCCGGGCAAGAACGATGAGGTCGGACCGCCAGTCGCCGGACGGGATGCCGGCGAGGTCATGCTCGCTGACGACATGATCGAGCATGAGGTCGATGAGGTCTTCTTTCCGTGCGACGTGCCGGTAGAGAGTCATCGGGCTGGCGTCGAGCACAGCTGCGAGCTTGCGCATGGTGAGCGCTTCCAGCCCCTCGCCGTCCGCCAGCTTGATGGCCGCGGTGACGATGCGGGCCCGGTCGAGCGGCACGGATGGCCTGGACCGGGACTCAGGCTGATCCCAGATCACCGGCGCCCGTTCACTGTTCTTCCCGGCCACAGCAACCTCCCGTCTTGCGTACGATGTTACGCTAATATACGTTGTACGCATACGATAACGACGTACGCAACAACGTACTGTGCCCCGCGCCGGCGCACTCACTGCCTGACCACGTCATGCCGCAAAGGAGAACAGCCATGCCCGACACTCCTTCCCGCAGCCACCCAAGCCTCTGGGCGGTCCTGGCCGTCGTGGTCGCGGCCGACATCATGGACCTGCTCGATGCCACCATGACCAACATCGCCGCCCCCGTCATCGAGAAAGAACTCGGCGGCGGGCACGCCCTCATCAGCTGGCTCGGAGCGAGCTACGCGCTCGCCCTCGGCGTACTGCTCGTACTCGGTGGCCGCCTCGGAGACAAGTACGGGCAACGCAGGATCTTCCTGACCGGAATCGCGGGATTCACGCTCGCCTCTGCCGTCTGCGCCTCCGCTGTGTCACCGGCGATGCTGATCGCCGGACGGCTCCTGCAAGGCGGGTTCGGGGCGCTGCTCGTCCCGCAGGGCTTCGCCATTCTCAAAGCGAACTTCGACCGCAAGCAGGTCAGCGCGGCGTTCAGCGCCTTCGGCCCGCTGCTGGGCGTGGCTGCCGTCGCTGGCCCGATCCTCGGTGGCTTCATCGTCGACGCCAACATCGCCGGGCTGAGCTGGCGGCCGATGTTCCTGGTCAACCTGGTCATCGGCAGCGCCGCGTTCATCGCGGCCGTGAAAGTTCTTCCGGACGTGCCGGGTGACCGGGGCGTCTCGCTCGACGGCATCGGCTCTGGCCTGCTCGCCGCGACGATGTTCTCCCTGATCTACGGGCTGATCACCGGCAGCGAGAACGGCTGGAGCACAGCCCCTCTTGTTCTTCTCGCCGCGGGCATCGCGTTCTTCGGCCTGTTCTGCTGGCGCCAGCGGGCAGCCGCTAACCCGCTCATCAAGCCCACACTCCTGGCCAACCGCGGCTTCACCTCCGGCCTGATCCTCGGACTGGTGTTCTTCGCCGCCGTTGGAGGCATGGCCCTCATCCTGTCTCTGTTCTTCCAGCAAGGACGCGGCGCCAGCCCGGCCGGCGCGGCCCTCGGCCTCATCCCGATGGCGCTCGGGATCGTCGCCGCTTCCATCGCCGCGGCCGGCCTCATCCACAAGCTCGGACGTATCCTGATCCTGGCAGGCCTGCTCATCACCCTGGCCGGGGTCACCAGCCTGGCCACGGTTATCGGCATATCCGGCCCAGACGTGAACGCGTGGGCGCTCGTGGCCCCGATCTTCATCCTCGGCCTCGGTCTCGGCACCTGCTTCGGCAACCTCTTCGACATTACGATCGGCGACGTCGCCAACGACGAAGCCGGAAGCGCCAGCGGATCGCTCGCCGCCGTCCAGCAACTCGCGACGAGCATCGGCACCGCCACCATGACCACCGTCTACTTCACCGCCCTCGCCAGCGGCGGCGAAGCCACGGCCATCATCACCAGCCTCGTCGTCATCGCCGCGGTCACCACGGCCTGCCTCGGACTGGTCTGGCTCCTGCCACGAAAGGCCGCCGTCGAAAGCGCCTCCGCACCAGTGGAAGTCGAGTCCCCTTTCAGCCTTTCCGTCCACGACAGGTGAATTGGCCCGGCATTGTGCTCCTGCCGACCGGATCGCGGCCAGGTGCTGACACGGCGACGAGACCGCCCTACGCGGCCGACAGCAGCGGAACGCCGGACACCGCAGGGGTCAGCACGGGCTCTCACCTGGGTCCGATTTCGTGATCTTCCGGCTAGTCAGGGACCCGAAGAACGGCCAGGGGGTCAGCACCAACTCAGCACGCTATCGGGAACTGGTGGGGACCAACCAGGAAAAACGGCCACACAGGAACCGCCCCAGAACCCGAGTTCCGGGCGCCGTCCAGACCCTGCATTTGCGCTCTGACCTGTGGGTATTACCGTACGTCAAGCCCGGTGAGGGCGCGGCCGATGATCATGCGCTGGATCTCGGAGGTGCCTTCGAAGATCGTGAAGATCTTCGCGTCCCGGTGCCAGCGCTCGACCGGGAAATCGCGGGTGTAGCCGTTACCGCCGAGCACCTGGATGGCCTGCTCGGTCACCCGTACTGCGGTCTCCCCCGCGACCAGCTTGGACATGGACCCCTCGGCGTCGTCGAGGGCGATGCCCTGGCGCGCCATCCACGCCGCCCGCCACACGAGCAGCCGGGCCGCGTCCACCGACGCCCGCATGTCGGCGAGCATGAACGCGATGGCCTGGTTCTGCCCGATGGGGCGGCCGAACTGGACCCGCTCCCGGGCGTAGTCGCGGGCGTACTCGAAGGCCGCGCGGGCGACGCCGACCGCCATAGCCGCAACGCCAGGCCGGGACGCCTCGAACGTCTTCATCGCCGCCTGCTCGCCGCCCCGGCCCCCCGCGCGTACCCGGCTCAGCCGATTGTCCAGCCGGTCCTTGCCGCCGACCAGGCAGCGTCCCGGTACCCGCACGTCGTCGAGCACGACCTCCGCGGTGTGCGAGGCGCGGATCCCGTGCTTGCGGAACTTCTGGCCCTGGCTCAGTCCCGGCGTCCCTGGCGGCACGATGAAACTCGCCTGGCCACGGGTGCCGAGCGACGGGTCAACCGAGGCCACGATGACGTGCACGTCCGCGATGCCGCCGTTCGTGGCCCACGCCTTCGTTCCGTTAAGTAGCCATTCGTCGGTTGATTCTTGGTATTCGGCGCGGGTCCGTATGGACCCGATATCACTGCCCGCGTCCGGTTCTGAGGCGCAGAACGAGCCCAGCTTCACGTCCCCCGGTCCGCCGAACATCTGCGGCAGCCACTCCCCGGCCTGCTCCGGGGTGCCGTTGCTGGTCACCGCGACCGCGGCCAGCGTGGTGCCGACCAGCGCGAGAGCTATCCCCGCGTCGCCCCAGAACAGTTCCTCAAAGGCGACCGGGATGCCGAGGCCGCTCGGCTCCAGCCACTGCTGGCCGAAGAAGTCGAGCGAGTAGAGCCCGACCTTGGCCGCCTCCTCCAGGACCGGCCACGGGGTCTCCTCCCGCTCATCCCATTCCGAGGCCGCCGGCCTGATCGTGCCGGCCGCGAAGCCATGTACCCAGTCGCGCATCTCGCGCAGGTCGGGGCCGAGGTCCAGGGAGAAGGCCCCGGGGGTGTCAAGGTCACTGGTCATCGACGTCCTCGCGGGCCTGGCGGATCAACCGTTATGTTACTGAAGAGTAGCATATGCCGGGCCCGGAGCCCAGGGCCGGATTACTCGCTGCCGTGCCGGTCCAGGAACTCGTACACGTCGGACTCGTCCACGCCGGGGAAGCTCCCGGTCGGCAGCGCGGACAGGATGTGCGAATGCGCCCGGGCCGAGGGCCAGGCCATGCCATCCCAGCGGGCCGCGAGCCCCGCCGGGGGGCGCTGGCAGCACTCGCCGTCCGGGCACGCCGACGTCATCCGCGTGGTCGTTTCCCGGCCGCGGAACCATCGGGCGTGCTCATACGGGGTGCCAAGAGTGATCGCGAACCCGCGCTCGGCGCCCGGGTCGACGTGCGCTACGCACCAGAACGTGCCGGCCGGCGTGTCGGAATACTGGTAACACGGCGACAACCGGTCGGCCGAGGAGAACACCTGGCGGCCGGACCACTGGCGGCACATCCGCTGGCCCTCGATCGCGCCGGTGGAGTCGGCCGGCAGCACCAGGCCATCGTTCTGGTACGCCTTGTAGATGATCCCGCTCTCGTCGTTCTTCACGAAGTGGCAGGTCAGGCCGAGATGATGGGTAGCGAGATTGGTGAAGCGGTGAGCCGCCATCTCATACGACACCGAGAACACGTCCCGCAGGTCCTCGACCGACAGTTCCCTGCTCTGCTTGGCATCGAGCAGGAACCGCGCGGCTGACCGCTCCGGGACGAGTACCGCGGCCGCGAAGTAGTTCGCCTCGACCCGCTGCCGCAGAAAGTCGGCGAAGTCCTTCGGCGTGTCGTGGCCGAGCACGAAATGCCCGAGCGTCTGCAGCAGGACAGCCCGGGGCGAGTGCATGCCCATGTTCTCCTGCTTCAGGTAGATCCGGTGGTTTCGCAGGTCGGTGACCGACCGGACGGACCTGGGCAGGTCCTGCGCATACCGGACCGCAAAACCATGCCGCATAACGATCGCCATGATGGTGCCCTGGGACAGTGCGCCGTCACGATAGCTAACGTCGTCGAGCGCGCGGGCCGCGGCGGCCTCGATGGCCTCGAAGTAATTGCCCCGCTCGCGCATCGCCTCGCGCAGCACCGCGTTCGCCATCCGGGCCTCCTCCGGCGTGGCGGTCGGCCTGGTGCGCTGCCTGCGCAATTCCGAATAGAGCGCGACGATGTGCTCGAGCACGTCGTTCGGCACCCGGGCACCGGCCTTCAGGTGCGGCAGGCCGAGGTCGCGGTATACGGGGTCGCGCTGCGCCTCCTCCACCGCGATCTCCAGCTGGGCCCGGCGGCTCGGCGGCTGGTGCCGGAGGAGTTCCCCGGCCTGCACGGACAGCGCCGTGGCCAGCGACTCGATAAGCGACAGCTTGGGCTCCCGGCGGCCGTTCTCCAGCAGAGATAGCGCGGAGGGGGCACGGCCCACCCGCTCGCCAAGCTCGGCGAGCGTGATCCCCTGAGCGCGCCGCAGGTGCCGCAGACGCTGCCCGAACGTTGCCAGGTCTAGACCACTTGATGGCAAGTCTTGCGCGTCTTTCGTGCTGAACTCCGTCATAACTTCATCTTAAGTGAAGATAGTCAAATATTCAGGACCTTGGGCTCTTGGCCTCGGCACTGCCTCCGGCACACCCTGGGGTTACCAACCCAGGGGACGGCATACGTCGGGAGGACCCAGTGAGCGATCGTCGCCTCGAGGGCACACATTCAGCAGGAGCCAGCAACGGAAACCGAGGCGAGAGCCTCAGCGGGCACACGGGCGACAGCCTCAGCGGGCACACGGGCGACAGCCTCAGCGGGCACACGGGCGACAGCCTCAACGGGCGCGGCGGCCCCAGCCCGGTGCATGAGCAGGCCGCAGGATTGCGCCGAAAGTGGGCCAGCGACCCGCGCTGGCGCGCCATCAACCGCACGTACACCGCCGAGGACGTGCTGCGACTGCGTGGCAGCGTGCAGGAGGAGCACACACTGGCCCGGCTGGGCGCGGAACGGCTGTGGACCCTGCTGCAGCAGGAGGACTTCGTCTCCTCGCTCGGCGCCATCACCGGCAACCAGGCGGTGCAGCAGGTCAAGGCGGGCCTGCAGGCCATCTACCTGTCCGGCTGGCAGGTCGCCGCGGATGGCAACCTGGCCGGTGAGACCTACCCGGACCAGAGCCTGTACCCGGCCAACTCGGTGCCGCAGGTGGTCCGCCGGATCAACAACGCGCTGCTCCGCGCCGACCAGATCACCTGGTCGGAATCGGATGGCACCACTGCGCAGCCGCACTGGATGGCGCCCATCGTGGCCGACGCGGAAGCGGGCTTCGGCGGCGTGCTCAACGCGTTCGAGCTGATGAAGGCGATGATCGCGGCCGGAGCGGCCGGCGTGCACTGGGAGGACCAGCTAGCGTCCGAGAAGAAGTGCGGCCACCTCGGCGGGAAGGTGCTCATCCCGACCGGCCAGCACATCAAGACACTGAACGCCGCGCGCCTCGCGGCCGACGTCTGCGGCGTGCCGACGCTCGTCGTGGCCCGCACCGACGCGCACGCCGCCACGCTGATCACCAGCGACGTGGACGAGCGCGACCGGCCCTTCATCACCGGCGACCGGACGGCGGAAGGCTTCTTCCGGGTGCGCAACGGGATGGCGCCGTGCATCGCGCGCGGCCTCGCGTACGCGCCGTATTCGGACCTGCTCTGGATGGAGACCTCGACCCCGGACCTGGACGTGGCGCGGGAGTTCGCGGACGCCATCCACGCGCAGTACCCGGACCAGTTGCTGGCCTACAACTGCTCACCGTCCTTCAACTGGCGCAAGCACCTCGACGACGGCACCATCGAGAAATTCCAGCGCGAGCTCGGCGAGATGGGATACAAGTTCCAGTTCATCACCCTGGCCGGCTTCCACGCCCTGAACTACTCGATGTTCGACCTGGCCCGGGGATACGCGGCCGAGGGCATGCCCGCCTACGTGCGGTTGCAGGATGCCGAGTTCGCTGCGGAGTCCCACGGCTACACGGCCACCCGTCACCAGCGCGAGGTCGGTACCGGCTACTTCGATCTGGTCACATCCGCCATCACGCCGGACGCCTCAACCGTCGCGCTGAGCGGCTCCACCGAGAGCGAGCAGTTCTCGGCCGCGCACTGAGCGCCCACGGTCGAGTCCCGTGCCAGTGGGATAGGACGCTGCGGTCCTATCCCACTGATGGATGTGCCATTGTGCGGGTTATAACCCGCACAATGGCACATCCACCGGATTGGGCGCGGCCACATCCGCGGGTCGGACGCGAGCGGGCTGGCTACGGCGACAGCAGGCCGGCCGGCGGGGGCGGACGGCGGGGCTCGTCCTCGTCCTCGCCGCCATCGTCCCGGCCATTGTCGTCCCCGTCCGCCCACCAGCGTGAGGGCACGAACAACGGGAAAATCATGGCGAAGCCAAGCAACGCCAGCACGCCGCTCGCCAGCATGACGTGGAAGCCGGCCCCTGAAGGAGCCTGCTTCAGGGGGATCAGCTTGACCGCAAGCGTGCCGCTCATGCCGAGGAGCGCGGTCCAGGCCAGGAGCACCAGGCCCGGCAGCCCGGCAGCCAGCGGCGAAATCCTGGGTGCGGCTATCAGGATGCCGAGCAGCAGGCCCACCCCGGACAGGGCGCCGAGCGCGCTGAGGCCGCGGTTGCTGGTCAGGCTCAGTCCCTCGGCAGGCAGGGCGGACATGCGGGTTACTCCCCAACCGCCGCCGAAGAACAGCGCCACCGCCAAGGCGATGGCCAGGCCGAGGCCGATCCAGTGCCGCATATAATCACCTGCCCTCTGCAGCTGCTCGCACCGGAGATGGTGGCCCAGCGACTCTACTTGACCCCGCCTTGACCCGGCTGCGATAACGCCCGCGTGTGCCAGCGGACGCCGGCGCACCGTTGCTGGCCAGCCCGTTCATCCCGGCTCCCGGGACACCCCCGCGGCCCGGGGATAAATCCTGCGGGCCAGCCCGGCGGGCCCGCAGCGCGCGGCGGGCCGAGACACGGGCCCTGTTCAGCGGCTCGAGAATGGCGTACGACGCCCAAGCATCCCGCTCGACAAGATGAAACTTCATGCCGCGGGCACCGGGCGGGGCCGAATATCCGGCCGGCCGGTAGCGCCGGAAATCAGCGGCCATGCGGTGAAAGAAGTCGCGCCGGCTCCGGCGCGGGACAAGCCCGCTGGACAAGACCGTGCTGTAGTGCTCCATGGCCCGGGCGAACACCGCCTCGCGAACCGCCGGGGTGATCGGCGGCCGCCCGGCCGGCCAGCATTTCTCGTCCATGGAGGCGAACACCTGGGCGTAGGAGGAAAAGATGGCGAAATGGGCCATGCTTTTGGTCGCCAGGAACGACCGCCTGCGGCGCCGGTAAAGGTAGCAGACCCGGTCCAGCACCGCGATGCGCCGCGCACTCAGCAGGACGGCGCAGCTGACCGGCACATCCTCGTGAATTCCCGGCGGAAACGGCACCCCGAGGTCGCGGAGGAAGTCCCGCTGGATCACCTTGCTCCACGAGGTCATGGTCCGGTTGATGAGGTCCGGCCACTGCGCCAGCGTGACCGTCGCATGATCGCCCGGTACGTGATCGCCCGGCACGTGATCCCCGGACTCCTGACCGCCTGTCGCATGATCGCCTGTCGCATGATCGCCGGGCTCGTGATCCTCGGGCTCCCGACCGCCTGTCGCATGATCGCCTGGCTCGTGACCGCCCGGCTCGTGATCCCCGGGCTGCTGAGCGCCCGTCGCATGATCCCCCAGCAGGTGATTGCCCGGCTCGTGACCGTCCCGCGGGTAACCGTTCGCCACGGCGGGCCCGGACCGCAGGCTGCCCCCCGGGCTCCGCTCTGTCCGGCCTGACGCATGCAGGCTCCGGTAGTCGATGAGCAGCACGTCAGCGCGAGTCCGCGCGAGCGCTTGCCCGACGGCCTCCATCGACCCGGTGGTGAGCAGGTCGTCGGGATCGACGAACCAGACGTACTCACCGGTGGCTTGCGCCAGCCCCAGATTCCGGGCCGGCCCGGGCCCGACGCTCTCCGTCAGGTGGATCACCCGGAGCCTGGTGTCCTCCCGGGCACGCGCGTCGAGGATCTCCCCGCAGCGGTCCGGCGAGGCGTCATCCACCGCGATCACCTCGACGCCAGCCACCGGCTGGCCGAGCACCGAGTCCAGGCAGTCGCTCAGGTACTCCTCGACTCCTGAGACCGGGAGCAGGACGCTGATCCGCGGCCCGTGCGAGGAGGCGTAGGCGAGAGTTGGAGTGCCGTCGGCCTGCTGCCTAGTCACCGCTCAACCACGCTCTTCTGGCGTAGTCATCTCGAGCGTGGTTATCAGATTCGCGGCGTCGAGACCCCGGCCTTCAGGCCAGGGGGAACGCCGCTTCACCCCCGCCGGAATGTCGGTAGTCGCTAGTAGATTCGATTCGTGTCTCGTTACCGGCTGATGCCGACGCCAGCGCAGGAGACCATCCTGGCCGGGCACTGCGCGCACGCCCGGTTCGTCTGGAACCTGGCCGTCGAGCAGCAGTCGTGGTGGCGTCCCGGCCGCCCGAGCGCGCCGGGGTACTGCGCGCAGGCAGCGCAGCTGACCGAGGCCCGCGCGGCACATGAATGGCTGGCGGGCGGCAGTCAGATGGTGCAGCAGCAGGCGCTGCGGGACTTCGCCCAGGCCATGGCGGGCTTCTTTGCCGGATCGCACCGCAAGCCCAGATGGCGGAAGGCAGGCCGGGATGAGGGGTTCCGGGTCGTCGCAGTCGGGCCCAGCCAAATCCGGCGGCTGTCGCGCAAGACGGGCGAGGTGCGGCTGCCCAAGGCCGGCTGGGTGCGGTTCCGCTGGTCCCGCGCGGTGCCGCATGTGAAGTCCTACCGGGTGACCCGCGACCGTGCGGGCCGCTGGCACATCGCCTTCGCTGCCATCCCCAAGCCGCTCTCCGGCCCGGGAACCGGCGAGGTGGTGGGCATCGACCGGGGCATCACCGTGTCGGCTGCCCTGTCCACCGGTGACCTGCTGCACTGCCCAGGCCTGCGCCAGGCTGAGCGAGCGCGGCTGGTGCGGCTGCAGCGGAGGCTGGCCCGCGCCAAGCGCGGGTCGCGGCGCCGCGACCGGGTGCGGCTGGCCATCGGCCGACTGAAGGCCCGTGAGGGGGACCGACGCAAGGACTGGGCCGAGAAGGCCTCCACCGCCCTGGCCCGCAGGTTCGACCTGATCTGCGTCGAGGACCTGCGGATTACCAGCATGACCCGCTCGGCCCGGGGCACCATCGAGGCGCCCGGCCGTAACGTCCGGCAGAAAGCCGGGCTCAACCGCGGCATCCTCGCCAATGGGTGGGGCCTGCTGGTACGGCGACTGGAGGACAAGGCCCCCGGCCGGGTCGAGAAGATACACCCCGCGTACACCTCGCAGCGGTGCAGCGCGTGCGGGACTGTGGATGCGAGGGCGCGCGAGAGCCAAGCCGTCTTCGCCTGCCGGTCCTGCGGATACGCCGGCAACGCTGATGTGAACGCGGCCAGGAACATCGCCGCAGGGCATGCGGTGGCTGCGCGGGGACGCTCGCCGCTGGGCGGGCGGATGAACCGCGAACCTCA
>Ga0209526_10001226_pt1 | contig 17081 bp, 14 predicted proteins | sample JacPinW_OM2H0_M1_FD_188566 | JGI IMG/M metagenome (GOLD analysis project Ga0209526, IMG submission 188566) | Forest soil microbial communities from Algoma, Ontario, Canada - Jack Pine, Ontario site 1_JW_OM2H0_M1 (SPAdes) (version 2) | ecosystem: Environmental > Terrestrial > Soil > Boreal... | reverse complement strand
ACCTTGGAGGCGTCGTTGCCTTGGCGGATCGCCCTGACGACCTGGAGCAGCGTGTGTTCCGCCTCACCCATCAACACGAAGTCGCATCCTCGGCGAAGGTATTCAAGGGCATGATCCGTGGCGTCGGATCCATGCACAATGACTCGAGCTCCAGCTCTGCGCGCTTCGTCGATCATCTGGAACGCCACTTCGCGCATCCGGGTCAAACACATCTTGGTAAGGAAATTGAAATCGTCCTCATAGACAGCGACGATCTTCGGGCGATAGACGCGCAGCGCTTCCCGGAACCCAGACTCTGGTTCATTCAACATGGAGTCAAATACAGCGACGGCGATCTTGTGCTGTCGCAACACACTGGCTGCGTACAAGGTGCCGAGCGGTGGATAAGGCTGCATCTTTCGCATTTGCTTGCGGTCGTAGGGCAAGTGATACGAATGGGTCAGCAGGACATCAGCCACGGCAGTTTCCTATCACGGAGTTGCTCCGGGTTGGCACTAAATTCAGCACACCTCGCTAACCTCCGTGCTGAGCGGTTGACCGGTGAGCAGCGAGCGTCGTGTCACGATGCGCTCAAACGAGCGGGCTACCCACAGTTCCCACGGGAATGAATATTTGTTTGCGCGAATTCGCCAGCGCAGCGGGGCTCCGAGTGCGCGCCGCAGTCCCTGGCGCAAACCGGGATGATTTGTGGTTGCCTTACGAAGCTGATTGTTCAGCAAGAAGAATTCGAGCATTCTGCGCAACCTTGACAATTCCTCACCCTGGAGCCAAGGGAGGACGCTCTTGCCCAGTGGTAGGTCGACCCACTCCTGCAACGACTGCGGCTCACGCATGCCCAATTCGCGGAGCTGTGGCCAAATCGGAATTCCGGGATAGGGCGTGAAAACATTAGGGGAAAAACTGACGTTCCAGAATTGCCGGGCAATGTCGCTCATGGTACGGAGCGTTTCGATACGGTTGGCTTCGGTTTCGCCCGGGTACCCAAAGATCAGATTGAAGGTGACATGAATGCCGCCGGAAGCCGCCTTCCGCGCGGTCTCATACATTTCGTTGAGGCGTTGATGGCGCTTATTCATCAATTTCAAGACGTCTGCGGAGGTTGATTCCGTTCCAAAACCCATATGGGATACACCGCTCTCCCCCAGCATCCGGACTTCGTCATCGCTCATGCGGCAGAGAAAGTCTGTGGAAGCCTGGAAAGTCCAGCGAAAGCGAAGCTTGGAATCCAAGAAGCCACGTGCGATGTCGACGGCGCGGCGCCAATCCACAGGAAGGTTCGAGTCCAGCATCGCGACTTCTTTAATGTGGTACCGTGCGACGAGATCGGTGACCTCCCTCACTACCCGATCTGCCGCGAGCGCATTGAATCTGCGTTTGTAGAAGACCATGTCCGTGCAGTAGTTGCAGGCATACGGACAACCGACGCTGGTTGCGTAGGCCAGCTTTCGAACGCCGCAGGCACTCTCGTACGCGTCGAAGTCGATTAGCTGGAAGGCGGGCATGGGAAGATCGTCGAGCAACGCAGTGCGTCGCTCGGGGGCATGCTGCGTTAAACCGTAGGGCTTCGAGGAAACACCCTGCACGTCGCTGAAGGTCTTCCCCTCAGCCAGCCGTTGTGCAATCTCCAGCAGCGTAAGTTCGCCTTGCCCGCGAACCACCGCGTCCACGTAACGCTCCTTCAGGGTTTGGCCGGGAAGCAGACTCGGATGCCAGCCACCGAAGATGACCGGGAAACTAGGCTTCTCGTGTTTGACAAGCTTGGCGATACGAATTGCTCCGCGGATCATGGGCCCAGTAAGTACTGATATTCCCAAGCACAGGGCATCCTGAACTTCGCGCAATACGCGCGATTCCCAATCCGGCACAATCGCCGCGTCGATGAGGCTGACCTGGAATCCCGCTTCGAGAAGGGGTGACGCGAGACTGAGCAGGCAGGCAGGCGCACTAAGGGGCGGGCCGTCGTACGGGGGGTAGAAAAGTACGACTTTGTGTTTGGCTAGCACGCAACTCCTGTCGCGGCCGGCTCCAGGCGCTTCGCGTCTACTGCCGGTTTCATCGCTGCCGTCCTGCGTTTCAGTTTGTCGTTGATCCACAATTCCATTGGAAGTGCATAGACGTCGTGGTCGAGCCTCCAACGCGCGGGAATTGAAAATGATTTCTGAATGAACCTCGTAGAGCGGTCGCGTGTATCAGCGGCGATTGGAATACGGTCGAATGCGAGCCTCAAGTAATCTCGCATCACCTGAAGCCGACGGTGCTCGCGTCCGTTCAGCCAGGGAAGAACGGTGTAGCGCGGGAAAAAGTCCGCCCATCCTTCGAGAGACGCGGGCACCTGAATGCCAAGTTCTTCTGCCTGTTCCATGATTGGAGAACCCGGATACGGTGTGAAGATGTTGGTCCAAAACTCAGCTCCGGGAAAACGCCGGCAGACATCCATCATGAAATTGATCGTCTGACGACGTTCGGTCTTTCCTTCCCCGGGGTACGCAAAAATAATGTTGAACGACGGCCGAATCCCGGCTTCCATGCACCTCGCGGCGCTCTCATAGATCGACTGAAAATCTTGAAAAGTCTTATTCATCAACTTCAGAATCTTCGGCGAGCCTGAGTCAACACCCTGGCAAATCTGATGAAGCCCACTGCGTCGCAGAAGTCTCAAATCTTCCGTGCTAAGCCGTGCCGTGAGATTCGTCGTCGCTTGGATACTCCACTTGAAGCGGGCGCCAGCGCGTACCAGCCCGTCGGCAATCAGACGCGCACGGTCGAGATCGACCAGAAAATTGTCGTCGACAACCCACAGCATCTCGAGGCCATAGCGTCGGGTCAGATCAACTGTTTCTTCGACAAATTGCTCGGCGGGCAACGCGTTCCACTTTCTTCCGTACACGCCGGCATTGGTGCAGTACGAACAATTGAACGGACACGCGAGGCTTGAGATGTACATAGCCCAGCGCCGCCCACAGGCACGCTCATAAGCGTCAAAATCAGCGATGTGATAGGCCTTTGGTGGAAATTCCACGATCGGTTTGAGCGGGCGCTCCGTCGTAAAACTTAGTTTTTGGTCGCGCTTGAAGCCGATACCTGGAATCAAATCAAGGGGCGCGCGGTTCTCGAGATGCTGTACGACCTCCAGCAGCGCTTCTTCTCCTTGCCCTTTTACAACGATATCGATGTAGTCCGCTTGGAGGGTCTGCTTCGGAAGCAATGAGGGATGCCAGCCGCCCAGAATCACCGGAAAGTTAGGGTTCCACAATTTGACGGCTCGCGCGATTTCCACTGTTTCGCGGATCATCGGACCGGTAACAAGAGAAATCCCGAGACAGAGCGCGTCGCGCACTTCCTCGAGAACACGTTTCTTGTAGTTCGGCGTGATCGTCGAATCGATCAGTTGAACGGAATATCCAGCCCGCAGTAGCGGAGTGGCCACCGCCAACAATCCGAGGGGAGCCGTGGCCTCACTGCTAGCGAAAGACGGAAAGAAGAAGACAATTTTTTTCGACATTCGTGCGTTCCACGCGCCTATCCTTGCTGAAAATACGGTTCGGGTCGCGATTGTTTGTCACGGGTATGTCACGGCGCTGTCAATTGTTCGACGGTTGCGCGCGGAGCGCCTATTTTCGCGCTAGAGTCAATAGCAGCATGGCGAAACTTCACATCATCAATCGAGCGGCGTTGCCCTTTCGCGCCGACCTTTTTCTTGCCGGGATGTACTGTTCATTTGCGACCGACTCACTCGCCATCCTCGACTCGATCTCGTGCTGGAAATGCTCTGACTCGCCTGAAGATGGCCGCCTAGTTAAAATGGACGTCCTGGTGGATTCTTCCTTGCCTTGCGATCGCGATGCGAGAACTGAGACTCACTTTCGAGGGCTTCAGCATTTGGTGTTTGCGACAATCGGCACGCACGAAGTATTCACGTTCGACCTGCTGAGGAGGCGCGTTATCGGCGCTGTTTCGCTCGCGTCTGCAAGCGACGCCGCGTTTTGGAACACCCAGTGGCTCCCGATTACGGTGGGTGTGATGGGAACTACCGTGGGCGTGGCTCCCCTTCATAGCGCCTGCCTTGACCTTGACGGCAAAGGCTTGCTGGTTGCCGGCTCATCCGGTGCGGGAAAATCCACACTATCGATAGCGCTGGCGCAGTGTGGATTCTCACTGGTCTCCGATGACTGGACGTATCTGTCGCAAGAAGACGATCAATTGAGGGCCCACGGACTGTCGGTGCCCGTAAAGCTTCTTCCCGACGCAGTCCGGCATTTCCACGAACTGAAGGCGCTTACCCCGAGACCGTCTTTCAACGGCGAATTGGCCTTCGAGGTCAGCCCCCAAGAGATTTGGTCGGTGCACGTGAAGTCCGATTCGCGCCCCGAGTGGTTGATGTTTCTGGAGCGGAAAACGGCGGCGGGATGTGACTTCACACCGTATAGTGTGGCAGACGCGAGAGAGTTTTTTGAGAAGAGCGCGGAGCGTCTCCCCGATGAGCTTCCCGAAGCGTTCGCGGCCCGCTCGAAAGTCATCCAGGCCGTTGCAAATTGCCGATGCTGGCGCTTGCGAACAGGTGAGTCGCCGCAGGTGACCGCCGAAGCCATTGAGCGATTCTGTGAGGCGAACTGACTTGTCGTTTCCGGATATCTCTTCTCACAAGGATCCGCTCGATTTGCTGGGCCGTTTTGCGCCCACGCCGCTGAAGGTACACGTTCATCTGGAAGCGGCCAACGTGTTATTGGAAACGAACGACCTGAGTTTGGTTTCAACCCTGTCCGCCGTTGAGACGCCAGTTTCCTGCCCGTCCACCCAGCCCTGCCTGTGGAGAATAGTTCGCGACGTGGAGCTTCGTGGGAAGGCGGCAGAAGTGTCGATAGTCATGGCTGCCGGCCTGATTGTTTTTTCCATGGGGCCCGCTTGCCTCATCGGGGCGGACCGGGGGCGAAGGGAAATCTTAGCGTTCATAGGTCTCGAAATGGACGCGCGGACATTCGAGAAGTCGGTCTTTCCCGCGCTCTGCCGTTTGACGGAGTTTGTCATGCGAGGAGATGAGCCAGCGGAGTTGGATCGAGATCCACAGGTCGCTAGGGGAGATCAATGTAATGCTTGATCAGGCTCTCAAAGCTGTGGTGATCTCCGCACTTCGGCCTACCCCTGATTTTTCCGGGCTTCCTGTCTTGCGCAGTTGCAACGGAAGAGAAATTCACAAGCTGTTGCGCTGGCTCGATCAAAGCGGTCTCGCTCTTTATCTGTACAGCCGACTGGAAGCACAAGAAGCGGTAGGCTTAGTGCCAGTCGAGTTTAGCCAAGCCCTGGAGCGCAGGCAGGACGCGAATCGCACGCGGGCACTCGACATGCTGGGGGAATTTGACCGTCTCGTTCGTGCTCTTGCGACACATTCCGTGCGCTTTTGCGCGCTGAAAGGTTTCACGCTGATCCCAGACTTCTGTCCTGCGCCGGGTTTGCGTCACCAAACCGATTTCGACTTTCTCGTCGCGCCGCAATCGACTGAGCACGCGAGGCAAGCTCTCCATTCTTGTGGCTACAAACAGGAAGGAAACCTGCAAAACGGAGAACTGACCTTTGCGACACCGCTCCGGCACGTTCCTTCTCCGTCCGACGATATCTACGCGCTCCCTCGGCATCGAGAGGTCGATCTCCGTATGTCTCTCCAACACGATCTACATGGTGTGTCAATTGCTATGCCCGGTGATTACCTAGATCGGGTTCAAAACAAGAGATTGCAAGGCGTAATCTTCCCTTCCCTGCCTGCAGACGATATGTTCTCCCAGCAGGTGATGCATGCCTTTAGGCACCTTCTCGGATCCTGGGTTCGACTGTCCTGGCTATTGGAAATCGGCCGCTTCATTGAAGTGCATCGAGACAATCCCGACCTGTGGCACTCGATCCGCAGCCGCGTAGGGGATAACTCTATTGCTCGCAACGCTTTTGGCCTGATCATCTACCTCACAAATATGCTTTTCCCCCGTCCAATCCCTTGCCGTCTGGAGGAGTGGTGCTTGCAGCCTCTGCCAGGCCGCATCAAAGCGTGGGTCCATCAGTTCGGGTTCAAGGCCGCAGTTTCCGACCTAGACGGAGGCAAGGTGACCCTGTTCGTCCATCGAGAGTTCGTCGAAGATCCCGTTTCCTGGAATTCGTATCTGAAGCGTAGAATTTTCCCTGTCGGCGGACGGTCCTCCATCGGCAGGGTCACAAATGCGCGTCCTCGCGTTAGAATCAGAGCCACCGTGTCACAATGGCTCCGTTCGATGAGTCGCGCGACCTTTCACCTTCGTGAACTCGCGTCCCTCGCGGTGGACGCAATTCAATGGAAGCGCGCCCTGCGCTCGATCGAAGAGCGACGCGCTTTGGCATCGAACGCTTCTGACGATGTGGCTCATCGTCATGGCCACCTGGAGGATGCTGACTTGGTCGCAGCGTCCCTTCCGGCACCGGAGGAGGGTAGTTTGAATGAAGTCCCTTTCGTACAACGATTTTCGCGCTAGTCTTCGTCTCCTGTGGGCCCTGCTTTTGGCCAGCACGGCTGCCCACGCACAATCCGCCGCTGTTCCCACCAATTCTGACAGCCGGCCGGAGTGGGCTGGAAAGATCGAACTGTTAACCAAGTCGCTTGAGCAAACACAAGTGGAGCTGGCGGAGTCGCGAACGGAAATCCAGCAGCTCCGCGCCACCCTGCAAGAAGTGCTCAAGCGGTTGGACGACGTCGCGCTTCACCCGTCAAGTACCACAGCGTCTGAGGGAACGGCTGTTCCGGGAGCTCAAGCCAGCGCGCCGTCGGCAAGACCCGACGAAGGCCATGCACCAGCGCAAATCTCGCAGGACGATTGGGACATTTTGAACGCGAGAGTGGACGAGCAGCGGCAAACGAAAGTGGAGAGTGCTTCAAAATATCGTCTGAAGCTTTCTGGACTGGCGTTGTTCAACGCCTTCGGCAACCAAGGCGAAGTCGATAACATTGACTTGCCGGCTATCGCGGTTCCCAAAACGACGGGATATTCAGAGGCCAGCCTCGGGGCTACTGTCAGGCAATCCCTCATAGGTCTAACGGGAATCGGTCCGGTCGTTTTCGGAGCGCGAACTCTGGCAGACATCCAACTGGACTTTTTCGGGGGGCTGCCGACTGGATATGGCACCACAACTTCCGGTATAGCGGAGGTGCGGCTCGCGCGCATCCGATTCGACTGGAAAAACACTTCGCTTGTCGCCGGCTTGGACTATCCTTTCTTTTCCCCAAATTTGCCGACGACCTACATGTCCGTGGTCGTGCCAGGATTTGCATCGGCGGGCAATTTGTGGATCTGGACTCCGACCGTCCGGGTCGAACGACGATTCACTGGAGCATTTTCTCCAATCAAGGTAGAAGCGGGATTCCTGGATCCGACGGCCTATGCCAACTACTCCGCGAATACCAACTCCCGAACCCCTTCTCCCACCGAAAGTTCCCGGCAGCCGACGTACGCGGTAAGAGTATCCGCGAACAGTACGTCCGAAGAGCGACCGGCCTCGATCGGAATATCCGCCGTCTATTCCCCCCAACGATTCTTTGGTGGCTATCATGTAGCGGGATGGGCAGGTACCTTGGATTGGAAGTTCCCGCTGCTCCCTCGAACCGAATTGTCTGGGCAGTTCTTCACGGGGAGAGGTCTCGACGGCTTTGGCGGTGTGCCATTGAGCCCTCTTCGCCCGACGAATTCCCTGCAATACGCCGCCATCACCGCTCCTGAACTGGCCAGCCTGGGGGTGATTGGGGGCTGGTCGCAGCTCAAGATCAAGTTAGACTCGCGCAACCAGTTCAACGTGGCCGCAGGCACCGGCGATCGCAACTCCGCGGGCCTTCGAATTGGCGCCGTGTCCGATTCGTTCCTCTCGTCGGTGCCTGCTCGCAATCAAGTGCTGTTTGTAAACTACATTTTCAAACCGCGATCCGATTTGTTGTTCTCGGCCGAATATCGTCGATTGAGAACCTATAAAATCACGGGGTCACCTGATACCGCGGGCCAGATCGGTCTGGCAGTCGGATTCTTGTTCTAGATGACCATGAAATCCCCCCAACACATTTTCGCTCTGTTTATTTCGGCGCTCTTGTTCTCTTCCGTCTCTGCGAATTCGGACAACACGGTCGACCGGCCGGCCGCCGAGATCAGTGGTGAAGTAACGCTGATTCCGCCGCAATCCGGTTCCGTAGACGCATCCCAGGTTGTCGTGTGGCTGGTACCGATGAATGTGGTCGAGAGTGTGCATGTTACGGAGCGGACTCACTATCGCTTGCTCCAGCGGAACAAGCATTTCGAACCGGGATTGCTGGTCGTTCCCGTGGGCAGCGTGGTGGACTTTCCGAACGCGGACCCGTGGTTTCACAATGTGTTCTCGCTCTATCGCGGGAAGCGTTTTGACTTGGGTCTTTACCAAGCCGGAGCGCAAAGGTCGGTCAAGTTCGACCGCGTTGGCCCTTCCTATTTGTTTTGCAACATTCATCCGGAGATGAAAGGCGTAGTCCTGGCTGTAGATTCCGAGCTTTTCAACATATCGGACAAAGCCGGGCGCTACACGATTCCGGACGTGCCTGCGGGAAAATATTGGCTGCATGTATGGTACGAAAACGCAAAGCCGGACGTACTAAAGACCTTGCAGCGAGTCGTGGCAATCGAGAGTGGCGATCGGGTTCTACCGGTTATCTCTATTCCAGTTGTGAAGCAGATGCAGACTGGTCATAAGAATAAATATGGCCAGGACTATGATTCCGATACGCTCAAGTCGGATTACTGAAAATGTGTTCCGATCACACAGCTCCGAGCTTCAGCCTGACTAGCATCAACCCTGATACTCGTTTTTCGGTGACGGAAAACAGATCGCTTGGGGGAATATGAAGGGCTCCTCAGAAGGTGAGAAAATGGATACTGTTCTAGTAGTGGAAGACAGCCGCGCAATGCAGAGGACCCTCCAGCGCCTGCTGGAAGCTGACTCGCTGCAGGTCGAAATCGCATCGGATGGGATCTCCGGGCTCGAGAGTTTCCGCAAACAACCGCCCAGTGCCGTGTTGCTCGACCTGAAACTCCCCGGCCTTTCAGGCAAGGAGCTCTGCCGCGAGTTCAAGACAATCGCCGCATCCGTCCCCATCGTCGTGTTGAGCGCCAACGCAGAAGTGGAGGACAAAGTGCTTCTCCTGGAACTCGGCGCAGACGACTACGTGACCAAGCCGTTTAGCCCCAAAGAACTACTGGCCCGGGTGCGCCGCGCCATGCGGCGTGGCGCGACGAAAACTCCGCTAGTTTCCAGTGTGCCCGCAAGAACGATAAATCATGAGGTGCTTGTGTTCGGTGATGCGCGTATTGATTTCACGAGTATGGAGGCGACACAAGGAACCAAGCCCGTCACGCTCACGGCTCAGGAATTCAAGCTCTTAAAATTCTTTGCCTCTTCCCCGGGCAGGGTGCTTTCGCGCGACGAACTGCTCAACGAAGTATGGGGCTACCAGAATTATCCTTCCACCCGCACGGTGGATAACCACATTCTCCGTCTTCGCCAGAAACTGGAGCCGGACTCTGCCAATCCTCGCTACTTTCTCACCATCCATGGAGCTGGGTATAAATTTGTGCCCGGTACTCCAACTGTCGGCGCAAAGTCACCGTGAGAAATCGTGGAAGCGCCATGACGCATCTCCGCCTGCGAACGCAGTTGTTCGTCGCGACGCTCCTGACCATTTGCGGTTTGACAGGCGGACTTCTGCTGATCATTCGTCACACCGTTGGCAACGAAACGGAGCGGCAAGTGCGGGTTGGCACCGACGCTTCGGTACGCGCCTTTGAGAGCGTTCAGCGGGAACGCGAACGGCAGCTCTCGAGTATGGCAGCGATGCTCGCCAATCTTCCAACGCTAAAAGCCCTGATGACAACCGAGCATGCGCTCACTATTCAAGACGGATCGACAACTTTCTGGAAGCTTTCCGGCAGCAATCTTTTTGTGATCGCCAAGCCGGATCGGCAAGTTGTCGCTCTGCACATGAGCGACCCAGGCTGGCCGCCGGAAGCTGCCGAGCGCGACCTCAAGAGGTCCGTCGAACAAGGCGACGACGCCTCGTGGTGGTATGACGATGGCCGTCTCTATCAGGTGTTTCTCCGGCCCATCACCGCCGGCACCGGCAGCGATTCGCAGCAGCTCGGATTGCTCGCTATCGGCTATCAGATCAACGCGAGCGTGGCCGAACAGCTTGCGATGGCTGCAGGCAACCAAATCGCTCTCGCCAGCGGCACGGACCTGATCGCTTCCACTTTGCCGCCCCAGGACGAAGCCGCCCTGCGGCGCGCTGTCAGCCGCGGTGACCTGCAACCCAGTTCCGAAGGTCACGAGATGACTTTGCCCTCCGACCGCTACGCCTTTTCGTCTGTGTTGTTGCACGGAACTTTGCCTTCGCCGGTAAGGTGTTACGTGCTGATGCCGCTCGCGCTAGTGAACGATTTCATGACGCGTCTCAATCACACCATTTATGTGCTGGGAGCATCGGCGGTCATCTTCGGCGCATTGCTGTTCGGCTTTGTGTCCAGAACCATCACGAAGCCGCTCGACAACCTGGTCGCCGGAGTTCGCGCTCTAGCTGGGGGTGACTACACCTATTCGATTACTCCTGAAGGATCGAGCGAAGTCACCGAACTCAGCACAGCTTTCGCCAAAATGCGCGGTGAACTGCTGGCCTCGCAACAGCAGCAAATCGAGACGGCGAGAATAGCCGCTCTTGGCCGCGCCGCCAGCTCCATCTCTCACGACCTCCGGCACTACCTCGCCGCGGTCGTCGCGAACGCCGAATTCTTATACGAGGCCGAGGAACTGAAGCTGGACAAGAGCGAGATATACCAGGAGATTCAGACCGCGTCGAATCAAATGACGGACCTCATCGATTCGCTTCGCGAACTGGCCCATCAGCGCACCACAATCTCTCCGGAACCTACGAACCTCGATCGAATCGTTCGCCGGGCGATTGAGGCTGTAAAGGTCAGGCCCGAATTTCGCAATCGCAAGATAACCCTCATCGGCCCGGACGCAATGGACGGAGTCTTTGACCCCAGGAAGCTTGAACGAGCTTTCTTCAATTTAATTCTGAATGCTTGTGAAGCAACTCTAGAAGGCGAAAGCACGGTAACGATAGAGGTTCAGACCAGTAAAGACTCTTTCGAGGTTCGCATCATTGACCAAGGGCGCGGAGTTCCAAACAATATTCGTGACATCGTGTTCGACCCGTTCGTGAGTTCCGGCAAACCCAACGGAACGGGCCTAGGTTTAGCCATTGTCAGCAAAATCGTACAAGACCACGGCGGCTCCGTGAGTCTTGAGTGCACAGCGGAGACCGGAACGGTGATGCTTGTCAAGCTCCCTCGCTCGCCGCGACCCGTAGCTTCGCACTCCAATTCGACGATTGCTTAGCGTGGACTGACCTGTGACGAAACGCCCCTCCACACATAGATGTCTCGGCTATTTACAGGCAGGCCCACCAACTTCAAATAAAAGAAGAGCTGGTACTTGTGGTTGATCAAGTGTTCCAGATTCCCAAGCAGAATCGTCAGGAGCGCCTCTCCCTGAGGAACAAATACGGTTTGTATTTTGCCGTTCAAGTCGGAGTCCGCGCAGCACTGGAATCCTCGCTCGATGCGGGCTGCATAGAGCGCAATGTTCCTTCTTGCCTTCTCCGGTGAACAGCATTGATTCACGGACATCGACCGAAGTTCCCCGAAATCAGATAGTTCCCTAGGAAACGCAGCGTGGAAGGCAGCGCAGAACCCGGACATGCAGTCCAGAAGATGGCCGAGAAGAGAGCCCAAGTCGCTCGCTGGCTGCAGACCGGGGAGCAGTTCCGGGCGCCATTCCAGCCTGTTTGCAGGCACGAGCGACACCAGGTGGTCGGTTCGTTCAATCGTTTCCAGTACTTTTACCTTCAGGGAAACGGTGATCGCTCGTTCTGGCACAGCTGTTCCCTTTCCCGAAACTCAGCAGTCGACCTCTGATTCTGGGTGCACAAGTACGCCGCCACGACGGCTCTCCGGGACTACTTTACCCCAGGTCATCGATGTTCGTGTGATCGGACACAAAGATGACAGGCTGTTGACATCCCATAGATTGACCCATGCGGGTGTCAGTCGTAAGGTCGCAATTGCTCGTGATGGGAGTGTTTCTCGAACCCTGGGCGAGTGAGCCGGAGGTTTTTGAGCGACGGCCCCAGCCCGGGCCTGCGCTGCATGAAACAAGGAAAAGACCGCAGCATGACTCACACTGTGAAGGTATTTCTGTTGGTCGAAAACCGCCTGCTTCGCGAAGCCCTTGCCGGCATCGTACGGAGGCAGCCCGATTTCTGCATCGTTGGCGTGGACCGCTACGCGCCTTCCGTCGAGAAAACCTTCGTCGAGTCTCAGTGCGATATCCTGGTAGCAGACCACGCAACCGCAACGGCTTTCCCGCCGAATCTCATCTCTGATGTTATTTCTCTTGCTCCTGGAATGAAAGTCGTCCTGTTTGGAATGGAAGAGGACGCAGAGATCTTCGTGCAGTCGGTGAGGGCTGGCGTCAGCGGCTACCTATTGGGGGAAGCGAGCGCGGAAGAGACTCTTACAGCGATTCGTAGAATCGCTCAAGGCGAGGCCGTGTGCCCTCCGCGCCTCTGCCTGCACCTGTTCCAATTCGTTGCACGAGAGGCACAGAAAGGTTCACTCGTGCTGAACCAACGCATCTGCGCGAAGCTCGGCCTGACTCCCCGGCAGCAACAGCTTGTTTCTTTTCTTGCGAGAGGTTTGACGAATAAGGAGATTGCCGCGCACTTGAATCTCTCCGAATTTACGGTGAAGAATCATGTCCACCGCATCATGCGACAGTTGAACGCTGACAGCCGCTACGCGGCAGTGCAAACCGTCTGCCAAGGCGGCTTCGTTGCCCATTTATCGTCGTGACCCTGGCAATAGGCCTTCTGCCTCTTCGCTCGCGTAAATGTCATTCAGAACCACGCCAGCCGAGCAATTCGAGCGCGACGAGAAAAACAAATTCGGCGCCATTCACCAGGTAGCGTCTCCACAACCGCCGAGGTTCCTGCAACAGGCGGAAGAGCCATTCAAGTCCGTGTTCCCGCATCCATAGCGGTGCTTGGCTCTTTCGAGATGAGAGAAAATCGAAGGCCGCCCCTACGCCAACTAGCACGGGGACCCGAAGCTGGTCCCGGTGCTGATGCATCCAGATTTCTTGATTCGGCGTGCTCAGACCCACCCACAAAACGTCAGGCACGGCGCGGTTGATGAGTTCGACGATCGCCGAATCTTCACCCGGAGTGAGCGGACGGAATGGAGGTGAATAGGTACCGGCGATGCATATTCCCGGACAGGACTTCTCCAGGAATTCGGCGAGCCGGTCAGGAACTCCCGATTCGCCTCCGTACAGGTAGTGGCGGCAACCGTCGGCCGCCGTCGCCTGACAAAAACTCAGCATCAACTCGGGGCCGTATACGCGGCGCCGAAGAGCGTGACCTCGGAAGCGCGCGAACCAAACCAGCGGCATGCCATCTGGCACAACGAGATCGGCGTCTGCCAGCACGTTTTTGAATTGCGCGTCGTGTTGAGCCTCGACCATTCCGTGCATCCCGGTCACCGCGATGTACCGGCAACGATCGGGTCGGGCGATCCAGTTTCGCATCTGCACGATCACATCCGGAATCTGTAACGCATCCACTCTCACACCCAGCATCGAGAAGCCTCGTCTCGAAAGCGCGCGAACCGGGTCGCGGTGCGTTTGTTTCACTTTTTCGTTCAGCGTCACGGCATTGGCCGCAACGCGTCCCTTCGTGTTTGGCATCTAGGACTCGCCCTTGCGGCACAGAAGTGGGCCGGTGCAGGCTCTCGTTGGCGAATCGCTCGCCTCGGGTCCGAGCAATTGCTGATAGATAGCCATCATGCACGCATAATTCTGCTGCGCTGTGTACTTCGTCTCGTACTCCCGCCTGGCAGCCCGGCCCATGATTTCCATCTCGTTGGGATGCGCCCACGCCCATTCGACTTTGACTGCCAGATCCCGATTGTCACCCGGCACGACGTGCAAGCCCGTGCGCCCCGGTTCGATCGTTTCGGCAGTGGGTCCGTGGCCCGTGGCAATTACCGGAATGCCGCAAGCAAAAGCCTCCACAATGACCAACGGGCAGCCTTCAAACCAATGACTCGGGCAAACCAGAAATCGCGCGCCCTTCATCCAGTGAAAGACCTCTTTACGCGAAACATTCCCGAGAACGGTAACTCCAGATAGTCCCAGGGTCTCAATCTGCGAGCGAATTTCCTCGCGTAATGGCCCGTCACCCAGAATGAAAAGAGGAATCGGTCGACTCAGGAGTTTCCAGGCACCCAGCAGTCCTCTAAGGCCCTTTTCTTCGGAGAGGCGCCCGACGAATAAGGCATATTCCCCGGTTTCTTTGTGCGGTCTTGTGCCCGGGTCGGGGTAAACAAAGTTCGGCTTGACGAGGATGCGTCGGGCGGGGAGTCCTCCCGTCACGAATTTCCTGCGTGCAAACTCAGAGAGGGCTACGTAAGTATCTACCTTGGTTTGCCAGGTCTGCAGGACACGGTGCGTTGCCAGCATCGTGGCCACCGCGGCGGTGGTCGCCCGGCTGCCTCGATAGCATCCGTGGACGACGCCCTTCCAAGGGATCGCATGGCCAAGGCAGGCCTCACAAACTCTTCCGTTCCGCAGGAAGGTCGCCCCGGGGCAGAGCAAGCGATAGTTGTGGAGCGTCTGCACAACAGGTACACCGGCGCGCCCACACGCGTAGTACGCGGAGGGTGAAATCAGGGGAAAAGTGTTGTGGAAGTGAGCGATTGCCGGCTTTTCTGAGGCCAGCAGCCTTTCCAGCTCGCGAAACGACTTCGTCGCCCACACCGTATCGATGCCCGCCGCGATGACCTGCAATGGACCTTGCTGCAGCAATTCGTCATTGTGCCGCGAATAGTACGAAACACGGTGCCCATGGAGCTCGAGCTGTTCCGCCTCGGCCGCCACAACGGTATCTTCCCCCCCGCGTTGCTGGTATGCGTTGTGCACGAGAAGTATCCTCATACGAGGAGCGGCGCCTCGCTCACGGCGGCATTTTGCGTTTCGCTTTCGAATGTACAACCCGAAGCCACTAGGGCGGTCAGAACCAAGCTATACCCGACTCCAGAAGGTCCGGCCGATTCAGCAAATACGTTTTCCACGGTAAGGCTGATCAACAGAGGCACCGAAATCGCGAGGAACGCCCAAGCTTCTCGGGATCCGAGCTCCGTAATTTTTGTCAGGACCAAGCGGCCGGCGTAGTAGAGAAACGCGATGAAAAAGAGCAGACCCGGCGCACCCCACTCGTATAGACAACGGAGAAACTCATCGTGCATGGCGCGATTCGGATCCACATTTTGATTGCTGAAAAAATGATGGCTCACGACCATGTCGCCGCCGCTGCTTGTCCCCGAACCCACGACGAGTTCAGCGGGTGTCCGGCCGGCAAGCTCCTCCAGGGTTGCACCGTAAACGGCGAGCCTCCAGGTATACGATCCGACATCTTGAAGGCTCGATTTATCGGATGCCCCCGCAGCCAAAAGCTCGTTCAAGCGGTTTTCGGGAAGTAGCGTGAACACCAGTATGGCGATGCCAAAAACCGACACGCCGGCAAGAAGCGTTCTCTTGAGGATCAGCCGGACGGGAAGGCTCCTGCCGGAGCGGCTCGAGCGAAAAACCAGCGTGACCATCAGAACCCACAAGAAGCCCACAAAGATGGAACGGCTTCCGGTCAAAATTATTCCGACGAATGCTCCAGCAATCGTTAGTTTCTTTGGAACGCTTTGCTGGTCGCTAAACATCAGGAGCACAATCATTGCCAACAAGAACGCCGCAAAACTCTGCGCACCGTTGAAGCCGGTGAATCGCTGTTCGTCCAGGGCGTTCCCGTAGTCATTCCCCAGGACAAAAGTTTGCACGATGGCAAGGAGCAGGCTCACCCACACCACCAACGCAAGGCTTTTCACATCGAACCAATTCCTTCGCCAGCCAGCAACAAACACAACAAAGAGCACGGTGTTTGCGTACAAGTAGCCCACCATCTTCAGAGCCGAGAGGGGGTCGGGGCTCCAGAGAGAGGCCACAGAAGCGTAGGCGGCGAACAGGAGCCAGAACAGCCGCAGCTTGACTGATGTCGAATCGAGGCAATCCATCGGACGCGTTCGAATAAGCAAGAGGGTTGGCACGGCGACGACTTTGATTGCATTCTCGATTCCGAGCGCAGTTGACGAAAAATCGGCGATCCCGGAGACGTCAAATTGGACCAAAAGAAGATAGGCGATCACCGACCATCGAATAGGCAGGAATACGGTCAGCGGCAGGAGGATCCAAAAAACTGTCTTGACGAACAGAATGGTTTCAGGGCTCATGGACGCTGCTCGCACGATTGGACTTGCAGCGCACTGCCGGCGCGCGTGTTCTTACGCTCCGCGACTCGCATCGCTTCGAGGAAGCGGCCTGCCGCATATTCCGGCGTGAGATGGCGAACTGACCGTCGTGCGGCTTTTCGCATCTCCTCGAGCGTTGTGAGAGGAGTCGAAAGCGTCTGCGTCAAGACGCACTGAAACTCGCCGGGGTCATCCGGATGAAACCTCCATCCGTTGACGCCATTTCGCACGAGTTCCTCGACCGCCTGACTGTACACGCTGCCCATTACAGGGAGTCCGGCAGCTAAGGCTTCGTTCACCACGACAGCCCAAGTATCAAGAAGCGTAGGCAGGACAAATATTCCTGCGTCGGCGTAGTAACGTGCTAATTCGTCTTGGGAAACATTGCCCATGAGCTTCACGATCAGATTCCGTGGCAGCGAAAATCGCCCTAGCTGTTTTTCGAACGGTCCTGCCCCGATGAACCACACTTCGCAGACTTGCGAGCTGTGCTCTGCGGACCATTGCAACAACGCTTGCGTCAGAAGTTTCAGACCTTTGCTTTCGATGAGTTGGCCCGCGTAGACCAGGCGACGCGCGACACGCGGCTCCCTTGCGAGTGACACGGCCTCAAACGGGGTCATATCGGTGGTGTACGGCGCCTCG
>Ga0209526_10001225_pt1 | contig 17082 bp, 16 predicted proteins | sample JacPinW_OM2H0_M1_FD_188566 | JGI IMG/M metagenome (GOLD analysis project Ga0209526, IMG submission 188566) | Forest soil microbial communities from Algoma, Ontario, Canada - Jack Pine, Ontario site 1_JW_OM2H0_M1 (SPAdes) (version 2) | ecosystem: Environmental > Terrestrial > Soil > Boreal... | reverse complement strand
GAACAGAACGTTCTCTTCGGCCGGGAAAAGCAAGCGATTGGCGATCTGCGATCTGCTCTCGATCTCTCGGGTGTGACCGATTTCATGCAGGAACAGGGAATCGATTTGACTTACAAGATCCGAAGTCTCACCGGTGAAGGGTTTCTCTCTTTTGGTCAGCGTCGCCGGCTCGGTCTGGCACAGCTTTTATGTGGAACGCATCGGCTGGTCATCATTGACGAGCCAGGGGCGAGCCTTGACTTTCAGTCCATGCAGAAGGTTGCGCGCAATCTGCGCTGGGCCCTGGCTGGCCGTACGGCAATCGTTATTACTCATGATCCCGATGTTTTTGAAACAGATTTCAACCTGTTCTTCGACGAAGGAGGAATCGCCGACGTTGGTCCTCATGAAGACCTTTTGCTCCGAAATGCACAATACGCAGAGCTGATTCGGACAACCGTTACCGAGAGAAGAAAACAGGGCGGAAAGCCGCGACCAAGGTGAGAGGTGAGAGGTGACTGGAGACTTGTGAGAGGTGTGAGGCGTAACACTGGTTAGATTTTAGGTCACAGGTTTTTCGTTGTTTTGACCGGCTTGTTACGGGCGTTCATAGGTTGGCCTTCCCGGCGCCATCGACGTTCTAAGCGGGGCTTTCGTTACCTTTCTCGAACAAATCCCGCAATCGGCGTCATTCCGAGCGTCTACACTCGAACAGAAGAATCCAACGCAAAAACCAAATTGCGTTTGTCGACAGATCTAAACCGCTTTAGAAATCCAATTGAGCGAGGGTCTTCGTGAAAACGAAACAAACCGCCGGGACTGGAAGGGACGTGCGTTTCCGTACGACCCAATGGGAGCTTGTTCTCAATGCACAAGGTGCAGACTCCACCCAACAGGGGCGCTGCTTGTCCGAGCTTTGTTCGCGCTACTGGTTTCCGCTTTATAGGTTCGCTCTGTTCACCGGTCTTTCCCACGAGGATGCTCAGGATCTGACGCAAAGCTTCTTTCTTCACCTTCTGGAGAAGGCGAGTTTACAGCATGTGGATCCGGCTAAGGGTCGGTTTCGTTCCTTTCTGCTGGCATCTTTCCGCAATCATCTCTCGACCCATCGACAGTACGCCTGCGCAGCGAAGCGGGGTGGCGGAAAACCATCATTTGACCTTGACGCCCATGATGCAAAAGAGCGTCACCACCTCGAGCCGGCCGACTATTTAACCGCCGAGACCTTTTTCGACGCGAACTGGGCTCTATTGCTGATCGAACGGGTAACGCTCCGGCTCGGTGAGGAGTATCGGCAGCGCGGCAAATCCCACCAATTTGATCGGTTGCAGTGTTACCTGGAAATCGGCTCCGAACCGGACGCCAAATCTTATGAAGATGCGGGACGGGTCCTGGGAATTTCTGGCAACGGCGCTAAGACTTTGGTGTTTCGAATGCGGCAGCGGTTTGCCGTACTCATGCGGCAGGAGGTCGCACAAACGCTACTTAATCCCCGCGACACCGATTCAGAAATTCACGCTCTCTATTCGGCTCTGCGGTCCACCGAAGGTCGATTGAGAGATGCACTCGGAACTCGATGAAGAGGGTAAATCGTCGCAAGGCCGGACCCTGCCTCAGCCGATCCAGGGAGATTATCCGGTGCGCTCAAATGGGTCTCCTCCTCCGGTAGACTTGGATCTGGAGTCGACTCCGCCGGACCTGGAAACGATCCAGGATGAACAAGGTCACTCTGTGCTGATCGCGGATGTCCGCACAATCGTGGCCGGGGGAAACCAAAGCCAGTATGGGCATTTTGCCGTCGAAATTGGCGCGGATGGTCAACCGGTCGAGCTGGGCAGGGGCGCGATGGGTGTGACTTATCGTGCGATTGATGCCACACTCCAACGCCCGGTCGCCTTGAAGGTGATCTCCTCGCGTTTAATCGACAATGAAATGCTGAAGAGCCGGTTTATCCGTGAGGCCCGTGCAGCTGCCTCATTGCGGCACCCAAACGTGGCCTCGGTCTTCTATCTTGGTTCGACGGAATCGACTTATTTCTATGCGATGGAGCTGGTAACGGGTGAAACACTCGAACAGTTCATTGCCAAACAAGGACCACTTGATCCGGTTTTAGCGCTTGATATTGCCGCGCAGGTCACCTCGGCGCTGGTGGCTGCTCATCAAGCTGGTCTGGTCCACCGCGATATCAAGCCGGCCAATCTGATCCTTACCCGCGATGAGAAAGGAGGGATGCTGGTGAAGGTGATCGATTTCGGGTTAGTAAAATTAACTGGCGAACCGGGCGACGATTCTGCCGCGTCCGACCCCGGCACGTTCCTGGGAACACCTCGTTACGCCAGTCCCGAACAGTTCAGCGGCGGCAAGATCGACATCCGTTCCGATCTTTATGCGGTCGGCATTATCCTATGGCACATGTTAACCAAGGCGACCCCATTCAACGGGACACCCACCCAAGTGGCTGCGCAGCATCTCCAATCCCCTCTGCCAATCAGCGAACTGCGGCATTCACCTCATCCGATCGTTAGTTTGTTAACTCATTTGCTGGAGAAAAATCCCGAGGATCGACCGCAAACACCGGAAGAATTGTTAGTAATGCTGAATGCGACCCGGCGCGCAATCGGCGGGCAGGTAGGAGTGATAGCAACGATTCCAATGCGGGTCCAACGAAGGTGGCCTTCGTTCAGTCTCCGGAAAAGGATTTACCTGGCGGGAGCTCTCATAGTCCTGGTTGCCGGTGCGGTGTTATTCAATCGGTTCTTTCCTGCTCATCCGGTGCTCGATCGGAAGTCGGTTGCCGTGTTACCTTTTGATAATCTGGGAGACGATAATCAGAACGCCTATTTGAGTGACGGGATTACCGCTGAGGTGATCTTTCAGTTATCTAAGATTGGCGATTTACGAGTGATCTCCCGCGATTCAGTGCTGCGCTATAAGGCGATGCCGGCGTCCAATCGCAAATCGATGCGCGAGATCGCCAATGAATTAGAAGTGGCGACTCTATTGGAGAGCAACATCCAGCGTTCCGCCGACCGGTTGAAGGTGCGGTCAGTATTGTATGACGCACGCACTGGGAAACAGCTTTGGAGCCAGTCATACGATCGCGAGATGAACGATTTGTTCGTAATCCAAAACGATCTTGCGGAAAAAATTGTCGCCGCTCTGCAGGTGAAGCTTTCTCAGGACGAACGAGACAATATTCAACACAATCCGACTCAGAATATGAATGCGTACGACCTCTATTTACGGGCCAAGGAATACTACGAGCTCCGGCGGAAGGACGACAATGAAAAGGCGATTGCGCTGTTTAAAGACGCGATTGAGAAGGATCCAAAGTTCGCATTGGCATACGTCGGATTGGCCAATTGTTATATCGAGAGAAATGTCCGGTTCGACGAGGAACCTTTCTGGCTCGATTCAGCCATAGACCTTTGTCAAAAGGCGATTGCATTCGACCAAAAGCAGGCTCGTGCTTACACCGTTTTCGCTCGAGCTATGATGGCTAAAAGCCGGCCGAAAGAAGTACGAGTGGCGTTGGCCAAGGCGCTCGAACTGGCCCCGAATGATGTTGAGGCGAACTTCTGGACCGCCGTCGAACTACCCTTCTCGAGTCTGGATAAATACACACTTTTTCTGAAATGTCGATCGCTTGACCCGAACGATCCGTCAATTCCATACAATCTCGCACGTGCGTGCTTATATTGGGAGGACCACCAGCTAAGAGATAAGTGGCTGCGGCGGGCGATCCATCTCGAAAGCGATGAGGAAAAGAAGCGCATGATGACAGGCGAGATGCTTGTTTACCAGAAAGACTATCGAGCGGCATTAGACAAACTGCAGCCGTTCTCCCCGGCGTTCGTTGCATACGAAATATATGTTGAAGACCTGAAGTGGGGCTGTTGGGAATATCTGAATCAGTGGACGGATGTGCTGCAACTGGCCCGCTCGGCCACGGATATTGAAAATGTGCGGTGGCACGTACTTCATGAGATTCTCGCACTCAGTGCCACAGGCCAAGATGACGAAGCCCGGGAGAAGGTCAAACGATTGTTGGCATTGGCCACAGAAAACTTCACGACTAAGCCGGATGATCCCTACGCAGCCTATTTTCTAGCGTTCTGTTATCGCTTTTTCGGTGAAAAAGACCAGGCTTACAGCTATTTGCGACGGATATTTCCCGAGATAATCGGCTTGCTGCCTCTTGGACGAAACGACTACGCGCTCAGAATATTCTCGCGGGATCCGGAAATGAAGCTGCTCATGGCCGACCTCGACAAGGCCAACCAGGAAAAGCGGGTTCAGATCCATCAAATGTATAATGATTTATAGCTAATTGTCGTCCCGAAAACCGGGCCGATTCCCTTTTTGAATGTATTTGTTTCTTGGCGAACCAGACGATGCTTTGAGTCGAGGTGTCCGGCACGCTTTAGAGAAGCGAGGAGGACGAGTGCGCACCCTACTGCACCCGTTTTCCGAGTCAACTCGCTTCTCCTGGCATCTGGATTCTACCCGCTCAAGCTCTGTAATAGTGTTCAAGGATGGTACGTACCTCACCGATCTCGATATCTCGGGGGTTCTACTTCGCCGAACAAAAGCTTCGGGAGCTATTAGCAGCCGCTCAGACGATGCCAATTACATACACGCTGAGATTCAGGCAGCTATCCTGGCCTGGATTTGGAGTCTGCCATGTCCGGTAATTAACCGGGTTCCTGCCTGGCTTTGGTACTACCGAAAGCCTCCTCTCCAATTTTGGAATCCGCTATTTCGGACGAACGGCTTACTGGAACCAGACTACGACAAAAAAGTAGGCGAAGCCCGTATTACGAACCAAGATCCGCCGATTGTTTGCAGTCGCGCGTGTGTCGTCAATCAGGACGTGATTTGGAGCGAAGCGCGTCCGCAAAAAATCGATCGATATGAGACCGCTCTCATCGAATTCACGCGCTGCGCAGGATTGTCTTTGCTCGAGATTGTCATAGTTAAGACGAGAGATGGATTAGCAGTAAAGCAATTGGATCCTTTTCCAGACCTAAGCCGATTTTGTATTTCGAGCCGAGATGCGATCACGGAAGCGCTCGTAAAGCTCTTCACCGACTCAAACCGGCGCCTTGGCTCACAATGATTTTAATTTGCGGTAGTTCCCTTGATCCGGTAATCATGTTTCTGCGCGCTTGTTGGGACTCAGAGCATCTGGCCTATCGCCTACTGGATCTGGGGTGCAGTGAAGGAAAGTCGGCCGTTCAGGTTGATTACAGAGGTTGGCCAATGAACGGTTTCATCGATGGCGGAGACTGGCGACTGGACGTAACCGAGCTGACCGGAGTATTTTTCCACAGCATTGATTGCCGATCCGAAAAGGTTGCCAACAATGCTTATGCAGCATGTGACGCGGAAATCGCTGCGCTGCTCAACAATTTACCTTGTAAGGTGGCTAACCGTCCCGCCGCCGGGATGTCCAACCGAAGTAAACCTTTGCAAGCCCTCCACATTCGCGAATGTGGTTTCCGGATTCCTAAAACCTTGGTGACAAACGACCCAGCGGCAGCTAAGCGGTTTTACGAGGAATGCGACGGAAAAGTGATTTTTAAGTCGATCGGCGGCGTACGATCAATTGTACGAAAGCTTAGCCCCCGATATCTTGAGCGTTTACCTCTCTTGCGGAACGGGCCGACGCAATTTCAGGCCCTAATTGCCGGCGACGATATCCGAGTCCACGTGGTGGGCGATCGATGCTTTGCCACTCGGATCCGATGCTCTAGCGTAGATTATCGATTTGCCTGGGAGGAAGGATTTTCGCTCGAGATGGAAACGACGGCCTTAGGCGGGGATGTCACCTCGCGGTGCCTGCGACTTTCGCAAAAACTCGGGCTCACGTTTGCCGGCATTGATCTTAAGGAGAATTCGAGGGGAGAATATTACTGTTTCGAAGCGAACGCCACTCCTGGGTTTTCTTTCTACGAGAGCTCAACCTGTCAGCCAATTAGCTCGGCACTTGGTGAATTTCTAGGAAAACCATAATCCCAATAAACATGTCGCTCTATCCACCGGGATTTAGCGTGACCTTAATTAGGAAGTTCGCTAGAAACATCTGTTTCTAAATCGAACGCTGTTTTATGTCCCCGGAAGATGCGTTTATCCCCCCGAATGACCGTCCTCCTACTAACTACCTCTTCGGTGTGTTTTCAATCAAGGCCAAAGCGCTTAACCCCTTGCCTACGGGAAAGCTAAGCGACCTTACGTTCGAAGAGCTGCTACGTGTCCTTGAGGATGTCGAGTTTAGCATTTTGGGTCAGGGCCCAAGCGTTGATCACACTCCAAAGCAGGGAAAATAATCGCGGAATAGCATCATCTGGCGAGTTACCAAAGATTGCCAGAAGATGATTATCGCGCTTCCGATTGACCGCCCGCAGTTTTCTGAAACCAGGCCTTCTCTTTTCCTTTGTAGACTGACGGAAGGTCATTTATTCGGCTGTTGGAGCCGATGATCTCCGTCAGCCATGAATGCGTCCAGTTCAGCCATCAATTCTGCGTTTTCGTTTCTGCCGGCGACGCCCGCCGGTGAGCCGCATAAAATGCCGAAGCGAACGCTTCGCGTGATCGTCCTGGATTTCGCGCTGCCCGAGCGGCGTGTGCTAAGCTCGCTTCTTTCACTGGAGGAAAGAGCGAGAGCTTCTCGCATTTTCTTATTTACGATTTCCAATGAGGTTTCGGAAGAGGAGCAAAAAATCAGGTCGATTCGGGCCGAGGCTGAGACCTGCCCTAGCAAGATCTGCCGGCGGTTCGAAAACGCAGAGGGCAGTTGGGTTCATGCGATGATTTTCGCGCTCTTAACCAGTTGTTGCGCCATCACTTTCTTCTTTGCATTTCAGGCTCCTTTTAGACTCCGGGTGGTAAACGAGGGCTTAACTAATCCCACGACGTTCCGTACCGAAATCGCGGCACTGCCTGCTCCTCTAAAAACCCAAAGAATGCTGGCTTTTCGTGCTCATGGTTCCCAACAAAATGCTGGCTACCATCAAACCGATAGCCTACTCGATGATTCTCCCTACAAAAGGAGGATGCCGCGCGAGCGCCCGTTTCAGCAGAAGCAGTCGCAATCGTCTATTCGACCGGGACAATTTTCTGGGCATAACTAGCGCGGAATTATCTTCAACGCGCAATTTTTTTTGAAACCGCGCCACCCCGTTTCCTTTGTAAGCTGATGGAAGGTCATTGATCCAGTTGCTCGGATCTGAGACCGGCCAACAACCAAACTCGATGCCATGAATTCGTCACCTTCAGCTATTTCATCTGCTTTTTGGCTACCAGAGCCGGCCGTCGAGGTCGGATGGGAAAAGCCGAAAACAAAACCGGTCCAAACCGAGGTTGAAACTCGGCTGTGGAAAATTTGCCAACAAACCGCCATTCCAAAAAAGAGGTGGATCGACGCATTGATTTATACTGCTGCCTTCGCGGGTTCAAGCACCGCGAGCGTCGGCTACGCTTTCGACAGCCTCAATGAGCTTTTTGCCAATGACGGGCCAACAAATGCGGTAAACAAATATTTGTAACCAGCGCAGGCTGAGTGCTGAAGATTCTGACCTAAATTTTTTCCAAGAGCAATAGACCACGCCTGGGTTCTTCGGACCCAGGCGTGGATTTTTTTGGTGGTAGAGCGAGCACATCCGGCGAAAGCAGAATCTGTGAGGGGGATTGCGCGGCAGTGGCAACGCGTGAGAGGTGAGGAGTGATTGGCGAGAAATGAGCCTGAGTGCGCCGATGTATTCAACGAAGTCTTACCGGATATTCGAATTAGAGCTAATGAGGTGTATTTATGCAAGTTGGCCGGTAGGGGCATTAGATTCAACGCACGGCCTCCGCATCGGATTGTAATTGAGATAGCGAAACGCCCACTCTACCACCCATTCAGGGCGGACCACCAATGACGTTTACCAGGGTTACGAACGCAAACGCCGAACCCCAACACGGATAGCGGTCCCCGGATACGCCAAACGCCAAACGCCCTACCTCACCGGACTTACTGCGACCTGATCGCTCCAGGGCTTGGCTAGTTGATGCAGCAAGGCTTTAGCCTGCAGCGGGGCGAGATCGGGATAGACAGAAAGAATCCTGGCTAGCAACGCTGCTCCGTGCGGTGCGGCAAAGCTGCTTCCGCATAAGCGCCGTCGCTGCTTGCCTTTCCAAGCCGCTTCAAAGTCCGCTCCTCGGGCAATGAACTCGACCAGGTGGCCCGGCTTATAGAAGAGGTCTTCTTCGTTTTCTACCTTGCCGTAATTGACAGTGATCACTGACGGAAAATAACCGGGCCATTCTGGTTTAGTGAAATCCTCATTGTTGCACGCCGCTACGATGTGGATGCCTTTCAAATAGGCGCGATCGATCCAGGACTTATAGTGATGAATGTGATCGGCGACACCACAACCGAAGCTGCAATTGAGGATATGATAATCCCGCTCAATGGCGAGGTTCACGCCCTCGCAGATTATTTGAGTGCGCGAAACGTTACTGGCGCTTAGGACCCGAAAACTCCCGAGCTCGACTTCGGGAGCCAAATTGTAGATAATCCCGGCGATCGCGGTGCCGTGGCCGAACAGGTCAGTGCCGTCGCCCGGGCGTACATGCAGCTGGAGATCGTCGCCGATGACGTGAACATCTTCGATCAGGTTCAAGCCAGCCAGATCCGGATGATCGACTTCCACTCCGGAATCAATGACCGCGACCCGGACCCGAGTTCCTCTGCCGGCAAACATCGCTTCTCGCGCCTGTTCGACGGAGATCCAAGATCGTGTTCTCATCAGTGCCCGTCCCAGCCAACCGTGACCCGCAAGAGACGATAGTCAATTAAATCGCTAATTATCAACGAAGCTCGTTTGATCACATTGAGCTGCTCTATAGCGAATCCGGAAGGAATCGGCCCAGCCGGAACCGTCTCATCCGCTTCACGGCGAACGTTGAAGAGCTGGACGCAAGAGATGACTCCGCGACATGCATTCAAAAAATAGAACGGGACAACAATCATCGCGTAGGTGTTAAGGCTGAGCTTGTCATCCAGCAACCGGCTATGCAATTCGTGCTTGTAGACCTCGTTTTCGGCGAATCCTTGTTCACTTGCTAATGAGGTACTTACAATTCCGGAATTGATTGGTTGTTTAAAGCCGACGATCTCCGACGCGTGTGCTCCGGTATTGTAGGCGATGACCAGATTCTCTTTCTGGGCGTCGAGCAACCATAAGCTACCTTCGTCGGCACCGACCCGATCAAACGCATCGCGCAAGACATTTTCGATCCGTACATCCAGAATTCCGCTGATGTTTTCGGGGGTGAGTACGTCGGCCATTTTGTGCAGGCGTTCTTTCAGTGCGGCGCGCAAAGAAAGGAAACGTTCGTCCGGCAGAAAATTCACTCGAGCACTCATAAGTAAGGCTTCATCGGATCGGCAATAACACTGAAAGCAGGGAGCTTATCAAGGATATAATAGCTATAATAGAGCCGGTGGATAGGTGCCTCGACTTTTTGGGTGTAAGCCAATTCATGCTAACTCTCCAGCATTCCAGCAGAAGACCTTTGCCATAGACTTTAAGCAAGCGGGTGGTTATTTTTCGAGCTTAGCCGATTTACTATGGGAATTCAGAACGATCTTTCAGTAGCCCATCAAGCGATGGAGGGGAGTAAGGAAGCGATAATGAAAGTGCGATCTGAGCTCGCTCCTGTCCTGGGAGTTCTCCTTTCAAAATGCCGCGACAAGTCTTCCGAGGAAAAGGCGAGGGAGATCGCAGATAGTCTTCCGGCTGACCTCATCGTCGGAGTTCCCCGAGAAGGCAAGAATGTTCCGCTTTTGAAAATGTACCAAGGACGAGCGCCGTTGCGATCGTGGCTGACCGTCGTAGCGCTTTCGCGATTGAAGAGCTGGTGGCGTAGTCCGCAATATAGAAATCTCGTTCGAATGCGAGAGGACGACGGTGATCGCGACTTTACTGAAACATTGGCGGCCGCTGGCACCGATTCACCCGGTAACTCGGAAATTGTAGCGATTTTAAGCGACGCCCTTTCGGAAGCACTTGGCGGCCTGTCTTCGCGGGCGTCGGTCATTTTGCGCCTGGTTCATATCCATGACGTAGAACAACAACGACTTGCCGTGATGTTAAATTGCCACGCGGCGACGGTAAGCCGCGAGTTGGCGCAAACTCAGGAGGGAATAAGAAAGCAGGTCCTGTGGAACCTGAAAATTTTAGATCCCTACCTCGATATCACTTGGGACGACTGCATTTCTCTTCTGGAAGAGAGGCCGGGTTTGATCTCGGAGGCGCTTTGATTGATGGAAAAAATGTGCAACCCGCAGAATCTTTGCCGTCCACTAGATAGGAACCAATGGTGGCATCGGTGACGTCCGGGGCTATTCCGTTGAGTCTCACGAGAGGAGATGAACAATCATAAATGAATGAAAAGCAACAATTTCAGACGATCTTCCGTTTTCTGGAAAACCTGAAGGGGGAGGTCGGCGGTCGCATGGTAAGCGCTGTCGATCCAGAATTCGATGTTCGTTTGAAAAAATTGGCGGCCGGCAAACTGGACGAAGAAAACCGAGCTGTTATTCTTGACGAATTGGCCAAGGACCCGGGAGCGGTGAGTCGATTGGCTCAGTATCTTTTGAGCGAAGAAGATTGATCGGGAATTTGGCGTCCGCGTGTCCTGATTTGATCGTCCTGGGGGAATTTTAAGCCATCCGGCTGTTCCCAGCCTCGCCCCTGTCTCTGTCGCCGAGCTTGCTTGCAGGAGCAATTACGAGAGTGATCTCTCCTCGCGGCGGATGATCGGAAAAGTGCCTCCTGAGCTCCTGAGCCGTACCGCGATGGAAAGTTTCAAACCGCTTGGTGAGTTCTCGAGCCACGCAAACCGCATGAGCCGGCGCCAGAACCTCAAGCTCCGCCAGTGATTTCTGAAGCCGGTGCGGTGACTCGAAATAAATCGATGTGCAGTTTCGAGCGATGGCGGCGCTCAATTCACGACTTCTTTGGCCGCTTTTTACCGGCAAAAAGCCGCCAAAATAAAAGGCGTGAGTTGGTAGACCAGAACCGACTAACGCGGTGAGCACCGCGGAGGGGCCTGGAATTATGGTCAGGGGCAGATCGGCTTCTCGGCAGGCCGTGATCAAACGGAACCCTGGATCTGAAACCGACGGCATGCCGGCATCGGTGAGCAACGCAATGCTTGCGCCGGCGCGGAGCCGTTCAACCAGTTCGGCTGTCCGGCGTGCTTCATTGTGCTCATGGAGGCTGGTGAGAGGCTTCCTAATTTCATAGCGATGAAGCAAAACACTGGTATGACGGGTATCTTCCGCCGCAATCAAATCGACTTGGCGGAGAACCTCTAACGCCCGAATCGTAATATCGCCAAGATTGCCAATTGGAGAGGCAATAACGTAAAGCACGAAGTTACCATCCTTCGCTCAAATAGCTCGCTGCCTGAACGGCCGCGTCTTCTGCCGCCAACGGAATCGCTTGACGTTCCTGAGTTGGAAGGTCATTCCCGACGAAGAAGGTCGTCTGTCCGGTGACATCCCGTTGTCCAATCGTTGCTCCGGAATGAGTATTGACGACTACCACGCGGATATTCACTTGAAGATTAAACTGGGAAGAAGCGAGTACGTTACCAATAACCGAACGTGCTTTTACTCGAGTCACGGTAAAAATTGTTCCACGAACTTCAGCGTCAGCTCGATCAAGGCCAGTGATTTCGTAGGTCCCATCCTGCTGTAGTTGTTTGATAAAGGTGGTAGTGACCAGTGTTTGGATCTGAGGCTCGTACGTTTTGTTGTCAAATATCGGCACCGCCAACTTGTGCACACCTGCCATGTACGTGGGTTGGATCGGACCCACGGTATAGCCGGCGCAACCGGAGAGGAGAGCGACCACCAGGAAAATGATTGCTCGACCCATCTGGGAGACTACTGGGTCGGAAGGTTAGGCTCGGTCGGTGCGGTAGGCGCGACGTCTTTTTGCGGAGTAAGCGGTTGCTTCTTCTGAGCCGGCGTTAGACCTGGTGTGGCTGCTGGCGTAGGGGTAGGGGCGGGCGGACCGACGAAGTCCGACCGCGCGGCAGTGTCGACTTGGGCTTGCAACTTCCGCCGTTCAGCCACAGTCTGGCCAGATTCGGCAGTCTCCGTTCCGATTTGCAAGGCCGAGTCGCCCAGCTTTGATCGAATCTGATCCATCCTGTCCTTGGCCCGCTGCGCTTCTTGCGAATCGGGCTGCTGCTGCAAAACCTCGTTGTAATAGACATAGGCAGCCTTGTAGTTCTTCTGCTTGTCATAAAAACGAGCGATATTATAGGAGTCGGACGACTTGCGCCCCTGCAAGGCCTTCAGATTGTCCTGTGCTTGCGCCACCTTACTGCTGTTTGGGTAGCGCACTAAAAAATCTTCAAATGCTTCCTGCGACCGAACCGCGGCGGTTTGATCGTAACCAGTCTCGCGGCTAGCTTGGAAATAGACGTAACCGATCTGATACATGGCATCCGCGGCAACATCGTTATTCGGATATCGATCGACGACCTGTTGGTAGGCGTTGACCGCCGAAACGATCGAGCCTTGTTTTTCCAATGCCTGTCCAATGCCGTATTGCGCAAGGGGCGCCATCTTGCTGAAAGGCGCGTTGGTTACGATTTTACGAAACATTTCCTGTGCTTTGGGCATGGACGGGAGGGTAGGAACACCATATACGTCGACTCGTTTCCCGTCCAAATACGCTTTGGCAATGTTGTATTCGGCTTCCAAAGCCGGTTCGAATTCGCTGCTTCGCGGATATTTTTCGACCAATCCCTGATACTCGTTGAATGCGGCATCCAGCTTACCTTGATGTTGATACATGCGCCCGGAATTAAACTGAGCCGTCGGCGCGATATCAGCGCGCGGAAAACGCCGGACCATCAAGCGGTAAGACGCTCCCGCCCGGGCAAAATCGTTGTTTTCTTCGTAACGCTGAGCTAGATCGAATTGCTCTTGCGCGTTCTTCTTGATCTCGATGTCTTGGACTTCGCTCGGAACAATTCCTTCACCTTCACGATAAATGATGGGCGCGGGGGAACGGTTTGGCAGCAAAAACAGAAAAATCGTCAGCGGAAGGACATACCGCAGCGTGGTCTTCATAAAGGGCCGAAATTAGGCAACAGGATGACGTACGTCAAGGCTTGGTCGAGTGGCCGTATTACTATGGGGGATTGGTCCTTGTCGAATGAAATCGATTGAATTGGGTGCGCGCCAACATTGTGCCACTTGGTAGTTCGACCCCGATACAGAGTCAACGCGGCTTTCTCATAAGCGATTCCCTGTTTAGCCAGGCTCGATGAAATGTCGAGGCGAGACGCCAAATCGTTCCCTCCCGATCAGAGGCGTTGGCCCACCGGCGTTCAGGAAGCATTTTCGTTTATCCTTAAGTGCGGATGATAGTCGTAAGACCAGGTTTCCGAGAGAACTTCATTGGCCGATTTCAGGAAGAGCCGCATTTCGACCGGTTCCTTGCCACTGACCGCCAGGTCAAACTGCGCTCGCCAATGACCCGGCACATTGTCAGGAACTGCTTCAGTGAAAATATAAGAAAATTCGCCGCGCGAGGACCATAGGACCGGCTCTGGTTTGACTCCGAATGGCAACGAAGAAAGGGCCCCCCCTCGAAATTCGACCATGAACTTACGTAACCCTTTCGGTCGCGGCTGTCCCGGCCGACCTCCATTTCCCAGTCGAGTTGCAACACAGTAGGCGGTGGACATCGGAAAAGCCTCATTCGCAATCCAGTGCAGTCGGTATCGAAAGCGATAACTTTTTCCCGCGGTCGCTGGCTCGGCCGGCACCCACATAGCAACTATATTGTCATGAATTTCGTCGTCAGTCGGGATCTCAATCAGTTGCACCGAGCCCTTTCCCCAATGTTCCAGCGGTTCTACCCAAAGGTTGGGGCGCAACTCGTAATGGACGCCGTCAAGATAATGATCAAAGTCGCGATCGCGCTGCAGGAGACCAAAACCACGAGGATTCTCGTCGCTGAATGAGGAGGCGAGAGTGGCAGTGGGATTATTTAAAGGGCGCCAGATGCGTTCGCCGGCGCCGGTCCATAGGGCGAGCCCGTCTGAGTCGTGTACTTCGGGCCGCCAGTCGACCGCGGTCGGTTTAGCCGTTTCGGAAAACCAGTACATCGAGCTCATGGGAGCGATTCCAAAGCGACTGATATCTTTGCGGAGAAAGAGCGTCGAGTCGACGTCCATCAATACTGCTTTGTCTCGACGCATATCGAATCGGTAGGCGCCTGTGATGCTGGGACCTTCCAGCAGCGCATAAACTGTCACGGAATTGCTGTCGGCCTTTTGCGGTGCGAGGTAGACGTCGGTGAAAATAGGGAACTCCTCTGCGCGATCAGGTACGGCGACGTCCACCGCAATGCCGCGGGCAGAGAGACCATATTGATAGAGCTCTCCGATGGCTCGAAAATAGGAGGCGCCGAGAAACGAGACCCAGTCGTTCTTGCGCCAATCAAGTCTAGACTGATCGCCTAGCTTACTTTCTTGGAACCTGAAGCCGGCAAAACCGCTACCCTCGGGCAGAGCATGAGCCGGACTGTCGGAGGGCATGTCGAAATAGCTGTCATCATAGACGATCTCGCGGGCCACGAGTCCATCGGAACCGTCTTCCAAAACGTGCACTCTGACCGGCTGCCGGCTGAACTTTCCCAAATGGAAAAAAGTGACAGGATAAGGTGAGCTGCCATCGGCATAGAGAGCATAATCTGTCTTGAAGCTGATCTGCTGCAGAGCTTCGTAATCGATCTTATTCAGGATATCGTCGGCGGGAGCTGGTGTGGGTACATAAGGCCGGCTGCTAAGTTTCCGGGCCCGCTCGACCAAACCATCGAACGAACAACGCTCGCCGGTTGCGAGCTTCATTCGCTCGCTGGCAAATGCGGAACCCCTCAGCCCAAAGGTGGCAAGGGCGGCAGCGGTGGAGACTAGAAATCTACGACGATCGATCATTACTCTTACGGAAGGGTCTATTCATGCCAGCCCGGACCATTGGTCCATGGTTTAGCGCCAGATTGTAGACGTAGAAGCTAGAATCTGGAAGGCAAACCGTTAGCGGCTAACCGCCACCCGTCAACCAAAAACGTCAACGATTCGAAAGCGCCTCCGGGACTCGGTAGGGTTATTTATGAGCGAGCGAAGCGGCCGGCCCTAGCCAGGCGAAGGGAGGTTGTGAATAGCTGCGCCGCGAGCCACAAGAGGGCTGGCGGACGCCCTGCCCTGGCTCGATCACGGTCCGCGGCAAACCGACCGCAAGACGGTTAGACGTACCGGGCGAGCCAAGCCTACGGCGCGACGGGTTGGGTGGAGTCGGGCCCGCCTTCGCAGCCTTCGGCGCGCCCGAGTTTCGAGTTTATGCAACACCATTGAGCTCGGCCGCGATCCGGCGGCTACGGACGGAGTCGGGTTTCGCCCGACCTTTTCCTCAGTTCTTCAAACTCGTGATATCGATCACAAATCGGTACTTCACATCCCCTTTCAGTACTCTTTCGTAGGCTTCATTGATCTGTTGGATCGGAATGACTTCTACGTCTGAGGTGATGCCATTCTGCGCGCAATAATCCAACATTTCCTGGGTCTCCGGAATCCCTCCGATCAGTGAACCGACAATGCTACGACGTTGTAAGAGCAGGCTGAAGGCTGGAATGGGCGTCGGTTCTGGCGGAGCACCGACACAGATCATGACACCATCGGTATCGAGAGTGTTCAGGAATTTACTGTAATCGTGCGGGGCTGACACGGTGTTGACAATGAAATTGAAATGGTTGGCGATTCGATTCATCGCTGCATCGTCCGACGTCAAAACGAAGTGATGCGCGCCGAGGCGCTTCGCGTCGGCTTCTTTGGAAGGAGAGCCGCTCAGCATGGTCACTTCCGCACCGAACGAAGCGGCGAGTTTCACCGCCATGTGGCCTAGGCCTCCCAATCCCAACACCCCTACTTTATGTCCTTTTCCTACCTTCCAGTGGCGTAACGGAGAGTAGGTGGTAATCCCAGCACACAGCAGTGGCGCCACGCCTTCCGTTGGCAGGTTAGGGGAGACTTTCAGCGTATATTTCTCGTCGACTACAATTTGAGTGGAGTACCCGCCGTAGGTAGGGGTCTTACCATCTTTCTCATAGCCATTGTAGGTAACGATCAGACCATTTCGACAATACTGCTCCAAACCGGCAGCGCAGTTGGGGCACTCCCGACAGGAATCGACGAAGCAGCCAACGCCGGCGAGATCGCCCACTTTGAACTGCTTCACCTGGTTGCCAACCTTCACGATGCGGCCCACGATCTCATGTCCCGGCACCATGGGATAAATGGAGTTGCCCCATTCATTGCGAACCTGATGGATATCCGAGTGGCAAACGCCACAATAGACAATCTCGATTTGTACATCGTGGGCGCCAACCTCTCGGCGGCTCAGGGTGAAGGGACTTAAGCGCTCGGTGGCGCTGGGTGCAGCATAAGCTTTAGTGTTGTACGTCATTGCGTCGATCTTCCTTGCTAGTGTGTTTGTGTTTTCTTAAGTCAAGATTCGAGCGCCGAGATCATTTCGCCGGCGGCTCGGTGACCCGAAACCAGAGGGAAGTATCGGGTTTCACACAATGCGAACTTACACGCTTTGACCAACTGGTCTAGTATGCGGTGTCCTGCACTACGATTGGCGAGAATCTCGTCCTCATCGTCGCTCCTGACATAGGGCTGTCATTGTGCCGTTCTATTCTTCGCGGGCTCTCGAATGGAAACGGATATCCCGGTGCCCCGGAATTCAGAATCTACAGGCCGGAAGAGGAAACCGGAAATCAGGAGACATGCATGATAGCAGTGTTGAAACAGTGGAGTGATGATGCGCGAGCGACGGTTCCTTCTAGCTTCTAGCTTCTAAATTCTGAATTCTGGTTTCCAAATTTCCCTCCCTCTTCAAATGAAGAATCTTTTCCTCTATCTAGTTACCGTCGCCATTTGGGGTTCAACCTGGTATGCGATCACCTTCCAACTGAATGGGACACCAACCCAGGTCTCGGTGGCGTACCGTTTTGCGCTGGCAAC
>Ga0209526_10001224_pt1 | contig 17089 bp, 21 predicted proteins | sample JacPinW_OM2H0_M1_FD_188566 | JGI IMG/M metagenome (GOLD analysis project Ga0209526, IMG submission 188566) | Forest soil microbial communities from Algoma, Ontario, Canada - Jack Pine, Ontario site 1_JW_OM2H0_M1 (SPAdes) (version 2) | ecosystem: Environmental > Terrestrial > Soil > Boreal... | reverse complement strand
TCGGAGATCGCTTTGCGTTTGCGCACGTCGTAGAGCAGGGCGGTCTTCACGCCGCTGAAGCTGAAGTCCAGGCCGGGGGCGCGCGGACGCGGGAAGGCGACCGCCCGGGGGTCGCCCTGCGCGGCCAGCTTGTCGATCGCCGGGCCACCGGGAAACGGCAGGCCGAGGATGCGGGCGCCCTTGTCGAACGCCTCCCCCGCCGCATCGTCCCGGGTGCGCCCGATCACCGCGATGCTGCCATCCTCCTGCCAGCGGATGAGATCGCTGTGGCCCCCCGACACGACCAGCCCCAGCACCGGTGGGCGGAGGTCCGGCTCCTCGAGCTGGGCCGCGTAGACATGGGCCGCGAGGTGGCTGACTCCGATGACCGGCAGCTTGCGGGCCCAGGCGATGGCTTGCGCCAGGTTGACCCCGACCAGCAGGCAACCGACCAGGCCGGGGCCGCGCGTGACGGCGATCCCGTCGACCTGCTCCCAGCGGGTGGCGGCATTCTCCAGCGCCCGCTCGATCACGGGGACGAGCGTCTGGAGATGCGCGCGGGCGGCGATCTCGGGCACCACGCCCCCGTACGGCGCGTGGAGGGCATCCTGGGAGCGCACGATGTTCGAGAGCAGCTGCGGGCCGCTTACGACGACCGCTGCCGCGGTCTCATCGCACGAGGTCTCGATCGCCAGGACGCGTCTCGTCGTCAGGGCTACTGTGGCGTGCTGGTGTCGAGCCCTTCGATCTCGAGCGTTTGCAGGATGTCTTGAAAGCGCTTCTTGAAGCTCGGTGCCTGGATCGAGTCCGACCACATCACGATCGCGTCCTCGTTGTTGTCCGTGTAGTAGCCACGGCGGCGGCCGATCACCTTGAAGCCGAACTTCTCATAAAGGCGGACGGCGACATCGTTCGATGGCCGTACCTCGAGCGTGAGCCAGCGCGAACCCAGTTGATAAGCCCGTTGGATCAGGGCGGCCATCAAGGCGTGGCCATAACCCTTCCCCTGTTGGTTCGCGCGCACCCCGACCGTCGTGATGTGGGCCTCGTCACTCATCTTCCAGAGCCCGGCGTAGCCGACGATCTCCTCGTCTCGGCGAAGCACGAGATAGTACGCCGAGCGATTGTGATGGAGCTCGCGGTAGTAGGCATTGCGCGGCCAGGGCGTCGGAAAGATCTCGCGCTCGATGGTTTGAATCTCGGGGATGTCATCCTCGCGCATGGCATCGACGAGTGTTCGGGATTTCAGCTGCATCATGGGGCCTTCCTTCTGCGCTCCTCCGCTGCCGCGGGCTGGACGTAGAGCGCCTGCACCTCATCATATCGCAGCGGTTTTTGAGAATCGAAGGTCCAAATGGCGTAGTCGGCGAGGGCGGCGCTCAGCGGCCGCCGCTCAGTGGGCGGGATTTCGAGATGCGCGAGCCCGGGGGACCAGTCCGCCAGCCTGCCGGCCGGCTCAGCGATGACGCGGGCGTTCGCCGGCAGCCAGCCAGCAAGCTGATCCGCCGGCAGCCGGCGGGCAGCTTCCCCATCCCGCCAGGCATAGACCTCGCCGCGGCCGGCATCACGCAGCGCCCACGTGGCCGGCTCACCGGTGGCTCGGCGAGCCAGGATCGGCAGGCTGTCGGCGACGTACAGCGGAATGTGGCGCGCATAGGCCAGCCCGGCCGCCAGCGAGAGACCGATCCGAAGGCCGGTGAACGATCCCGGCCCGCGCGCCGCCACGACGGCCTCGAGGTCATCGGGCCTCGCCCCGGCCCGTTTCACCACCGCGTCGATGCGGGCCAGCACCGGCGGGTCCGCCCGAGCCCGGATCCAGTCGTCGGCGGCCACCAGCCGGCGCCCGTCGAGGACGACCAGGGCCTGGTCGACGCCGGAGGTGTCAATCGCCAGGCGCATGCTCGAAAATCATCCGAATTCGGTCCGGTCCGCGCACGAGCGTGAGCCGCCGCCGGCTCTCGCCCCGGCTTGTCAGCCGGATTTTGATGGTGGCCCAGTCGCCCAGCACGTCGGCACGGTCCGGCCATTCGATCACCGTCACGGCATCGGGTGCCGGCTCATCGAGGCCCGTGTCCACCCAGGCCATTCCCTCCAGCCGGTAGAGGTCGTAATGCTCGATTGGAAGGCGGCCCGCGTAGCGGTGATGCAGAACGAAGGTCGGGCTGTGGACGGCAGCGGCAACCCCCAGTGCCTCGCCAATCCCTTTGACGAGCTCCGTCTTTCCGGTGCCGAGATCCCCCTCCAGGGCGATGACGTCACCGGCCTCGACGGCCTGCCCCAGGCGGCGCCCGAGCGCACGCGTCTCCTCCGCCGATGCGGTCTCAACGGAAGTGCTCATATCCCGCTCCCTCGAGGTGGACCGATCGGGCGCCGTCCCTGAGCCGGATGCCGGGGCGAGCCTCGATCGTCCCGACGACCGTGAGCGGCACACCGAGACGATCAAGCGCGCGCTCCGCGGACGCCATCCGCGCGACCGGACCGGCGCAGATCAGCTCGAAATCCTCGGAGTCCTTGACCGCCAGCGCCCACTGCGTCTTGCGTAGACCATCCGCCAGCGGCAGGCGATCGATCGCGATCGTCGCGCCAAGACGCGCGGGCTGGGTAAGCCGTTCGACCTCGCGATAGAGGCCATCACTGATGTCGCCACCGACCGTGAGCGTGGCCGCCAGCGCCTGCCCAGCTGCGAGCTGCGGCGTCGGATCGAGCTGGGCCGTAACCCATGCCCGCTGCGCGCGGGTTGTCGGGAGACGCCCCGACTCCAGCAGCCGAAGCCCGGCGGCGGCGGCACCGAGCGAGCCGGTCACCGCAATCTGCCAGCCGGGACGGGCGCCGGTCCGCCGCAGGATTCGTTGCGGCGAGGTGATCCGACCGATCAATGTCGCCGTTGCCATCAGCGGACCCCTGGTGGCGCTCAAATCCCCGCCGGCAATCGTGGTGCCGAAGCGATGCGCCTGTTCGGAAATTCCCCGGTAGAGTCGCTCGACGTCGCGAGCGGGCGTGCTGCGCGGCAGGGCGAGCGAAATCAGCGCGTGGCGTGGCTGCGCGCCCATCGCCGCCAGGTCACTGAGGTTGATACTGATCAGCCGGCGCCCGAGGCGCCGGAAATCGAATCCCGGCCATGCACGCCGGAAGTCGATTCCCTCCACCATCGTGTCCGTCGTCGCGACGACGAATGGGTCGCCCCGCCAGACCGCGGCATCGTCATCGGGGGCGCCAACGACCAGCTCACGAGATGGGCGATCCAGGTATTTGCGGATCGATCGGAGCAGGCCACGCTCGCCGAGATCCGCAATGGTCCGCGGCCGGCGCACGACCTCTCTGCTAAACGGGGACGCCCTCGACCGGACTGCTGGCAACCGCCTTGAGGCCAATGTGGGCCCGGCCGGCTTTGAACGCGCGACGCCCCGCGACCACCGCCTCGGCGAAGGCCCGCGCCATCTCTGGCGGATCCTGCGCGCGGGCGATGGCGGTGTTCACCAGGACCGCGGCGGCCCCCAGCTCGAGGCAACGCGCGGCCTCGGAGGGCACGCCAAGGCCGGCGTCGACGATGACCGGCACCTTGACCTTGCTGATGATCAGCTCCAGGTTGAGGAGATTTTGCAACCCGAGTGTCGTGCCGATCGGCGCCGCGCCAGGCATCACGGCTGCGGCGCCCGCTTCGTAAAGGCGGATCGCCTGCACCACGTCGTCGCTGGTGTAGGCCATCACGATGAAGCCCTCCTTGACCAGCTGGCGGGTCGCCTCGAGCGTGGCTTGCGGATCGGGAAGCAGCGTGTCCTCGTCGCCAACGACCTCGACCTTGATGAATTCGGAGAAACCCGCGGCGCGGGCCAGACGCGCCAGTCTGACCGCGCCCTCGGCCGTGGTCGCGCCCGCCGTGTTCGGCAGGAGCGTATAGCGGCGCAGGTCGATCCCTTCCAGCTCCGAGCGGCCGCCCTCGAGGTTCAGCCGCCGGATGGCAACCGTGATCATGTCCGGCTGCGCCGCCTCGAGGCAGCGGGCGAGCACCTCGTTCGACGCGAACTTCCCGGTGCCGTGGATGAGCCGGCTGCGTAGCGGACGGGCGCCTACGACGAAGCCTTCGTCGGCTGGTGCGCCGCCGCCCACGAAGTACACGAGCTCCAACTCATCACCCGCGCGGACGAGGGTCTTTTCAAAGTCGTCGCGCCGCCGGATCTCCCGGTTGTGCTCGACGACGACGCGCGAGGGCTGGACGTCGAGCTGCTTGAGCAGGTCGAGCAGGCTGAGCCCGTCAGCGACCTGCCGTGGTTTGCCGTTCAGTGTGACGGTCACGTCGCTCATCGGTGCGCCACCTCCAGCCTGGGGCCCCCACCCCGACCCTCCCCCAGAGGGGGAGGGAGTATTCCAGCGAGACGTCGGCTGGCCTCGGCCGGATCGGCGACGGCGTAGACGGCGCGCACGACGGCGATCGCCCTGGCCCCGGCCTCGATCACGGCTGGCGCATTTTCCTGGTCGATGCCGCCGACGGCGACGAACGGTCGATCGACGATAGCGGCAACGTCGGTGATCAGGCTCGTGCCGACCGCGGCCCGGCCGGCCTTGGTTGGCGTCGGATAGATGGGCCCGACGGCGATATAGTCGGCACCTTCGTCCATCGCGAGCCTGGCCTGCTCGAGACTGTGGGTCGACCGCCCGATCAGACGGCCCTTAAAGCCCGGAAGCTCACGAACGACCGATGGCGGCAAATCATCCTGGCCCAGGTGCACCCCGTCGGCATCGGCCGCGATCGCGATATCCGCATGATCATTGACGATGAAGAGCGCGCCGTGCAGCCGGGTCAGCCGCCGCAGGGCCAGGGCGATCGCGTATTGCTCGGCTTTCGGCATCGTCTTCTTGCGGAGCTGGATGACGCTGGCGCCGCCCTCGAGAGCGGCCTCCACGATCCGTGCGGTCTCGACGTCACCACCTTGATCGCCCGTGATCAGGTAGAGGCGGATGCGCGCAAGTCGCTCACGTCGTTGCTCGGCTACTCCCATATGTGCATCGTCCCGGCGGTGGCGGAATGCACGAGCCCCTTTCCTCCGCAGGTGTCACCTGATCAGGTTCTAGGGTCAGTCGGCGGACCCGACTTTCTCAGCATTCCGCTCCCCTAGGGCACTTTGATTATAGGTATCGGCGCGGGACCCGGCTCGAGATCGCACAGAGCACTTCGTAGGAGATCGTGCCGGAAGCCTCGGCAAGATCGTGGGCGGTCAGCGTGGCGTCGCCCTCGTCCCCGATCAGCGTCACGATGTCGCCGACCACCACGCCGGGGACCGCGGTGACGTCGAGCGCCGCCTGATCCATGCTGATCGTCCCGGCGATCGGACAAGCAACCCCGCGGACGATCGCGCGCCCACCGTCCGACGCCCGCCGCTGCAGGCCGTCGGCGTAGCCGACCGCGATGGTGGCCACGGTCGCCGGCTCACGAGCCGTGAAGCGGCGCCCGTATCCCACGCTCTCGCCCGTCGGCACCGTCACGATATTGGTCACAATCGTCTGCCAGCGAAGCGCCGGGCGCAGTCCGGGCAGGTCGGACCAGGTTGAGACCGGCCGGACCCCATAGATGATGAGGCCGGCGCGCACCAGGTCCAGCCGCGCCTCGGGAAAGCGCAGCAGCCCGGGCGAGTTGGCGGCATGGCTCAGAAAGTTCGTGATACCGGCACGGACGAGCGCGGCGCGGGCATCGAGGAACATGTGCAGTTGCTCCCTGGTGAAGGCCGGGTCCCGATCGGCATCGGCGAAGTGCGTCCAGAACCCTTCGAGCCGGAGGTGGGGGTCGCCGTGCACCTCGACGGCCAGCTTCACCGCCTCGGCAGGTGGGGCTCCGAGGCGGTGCATGCCCGTGTCGACCTTGACGTGCACGCCGATCTCGGTCGCCGCCGTCTTGAGCAGCGCCAGACCCTCGTGGTCGTAAATCGTGAGGGCAAGCTTGGCCGCGACCGCGGCCGACAGCGCCGCAGGCGGCGTGTATCCGAGGTTGAGGATGGGCGCCTGGATGGCCGCCTTGCGCAGCTCGATCCCCTCCTGGACCGACGAGACGCCCAGCCAGGTCGCGCCGCCGTCGAGCGCGGCCCGCGCCGTGGGCAGGGCGCCATGCCCGTAGCCGTTGGCCTTCACGACGGCCATCACCGCCGTCTTCTCACCGACGAGCTGCTTGACCAGGCTGGTGTTGTGCGCGATGGCCGACGGATCGACATCGGCCCACTTGGTGTTGCCTTCGGTCAGCGCAGGCGCTCCATCACGCGCGGGATTTGTAAGAGCAGGTCGGACGCGAGCACCCCGGCCTGGCCCAGCGACGCCTCGAGGTCCATCCCGGCGAGGCTGTGCAGGTGGACACCCGTGACCGCCGCCTCGAACGCTGGCACCTTCTGGCCCAGGAGCCCGGCGATCAACCCCGCGAGCACGTCGCCGGTCCCCCCAGAAGCGAGCGCCGGCGTCGATACCGGGTTCAGGGTCACGCGGCCGTCCGGGGCGGCGATCACGGTCCCGGCGCCCTTGAGGACGACCACTTTGTTCCAGGCTTTGGCGAAGCGGGAGGCGATTCCGCGGCGGTCCTGCTGGACGGCGCTGGTGTCGAGGCCAGCGAGCCGGCCGAACTCGGCAGGGTGCGGGGTGAGGACGATCTGGGGCGGGAGTCGCGGCAGCATGGATCGATGCTCGGAGAGCAGGTTCAGGGCGTCGGCATCGAGGACGAGCGGCGCCGCCACACGAGGAATGAGGTCTTCGATCAGTCGCCGGGTCGAGGCGTCCCGCCCGATCCCGGGTCCGATCACGCCGGCGTCGGCGCCGGCGAATCCGCGCATGATCCCGCTGAGGGAGGCGTGGCCGACCACCCCCGGAGCGACTTCCGGCACGGGCCCGACGATGACCTCGGTGCATTTCTCGGCCAGGATCGGATAGATCGATTGAGCGACCAGCAGCCGGACGATACCCGCACCCGATCGTGCCGCGCCCATGCTCGCCAGGTACGCCGCGCCGGTAAAGCCCTGCGAACCGGCCAGGACGACGACGGTCCCGAACGTGCCCTTGTGCCCATCTCGGGGACGGGCGGGAAGCTGGAAGCCATCGGGGAGGGCTAACCCCCCACCCCGACCCTCCCCCACATGGGGAGAGGCGGACAAGCCATCGGGGATGACGGCGACGGCAACGGCGAAGTGGCCGTCGTGGGCGATGCTGACATCCACGGTGCGCCCGGTCAGCGTGGTTGCCGGGGCAACCTGAACGTGCGGGCGGCCGTCGCTGCTCGGCAGGATTTCGACATCGCGCATTCGGGGGCGCGGGATGCCGCTGGGCATCGCCTTCCCGATCGCTTCCTTGGCCGCCCAGCGGCCGGCCCAGCGCTCCGGACTGTCGGCACAGTAGGCGATTTCGCGGTCGCTCAGGAATTTCCGGAGGAACCGATTTCCGAAACGCTTCTGGGCCTCGGCGATGCGCGGAATCGCCGCCACATCCACGCCGACCCGGGGGGTCACGCTGCCTACTCTACGGTGACGCTCTTGGCCAGGTTCCGGGGCTGGTCGACGCTGCAGCCGCGCTCGGTGGCGACGAAATAGGCGAAGAGCTGCAACGCCACCACGTTGGGGATGGGCGAAAGGAACTCGGAAACCGGCGGCACCTCGATCCGATCGAGCTGGACGTCGGCGAGCGTGCGATCGCCGTCGCTGATCAGGGCCAGGACCGGTGCGTCTCGGGCGATGACTTCCTGGATGTTGCTCACCATCTTCTCGAGGGTCGCGGCCTGGGTCGCGATCGCGAACACGGGGAAATTCTGGTCCAGCAGCGCGATCGGCCCGTGTTTCAGCTCGCCGGCGGCGTACCCCTCCGCGTGCAGGTAGGAGATCTCCTTCAGCTTCAAGGCGCCTTCCAGGGCGATCGGGTAGTTGATCCCCCGGCCCATGTACATGAAGTTGCGGTAGCCGGAGTACTTGCGGGCCAGTGCCTGAAACGCCTCGGCGCGGTCGAGAACCACCTGGACGGCGGTGGGTAGGGCCTTGAGCTCAGCGGTCAGCTCGCGGAGCCGCTCGGGCGCGAGCCGGTGACGGACCGCGGCCAGTCGGATGCCGAGCAGATAGAGACAGGTGAGGTGGGCGATGAACGTCTTGGTCGAGGCCACGCCGATCTCCGGACCCGCATGCAGGTAGATAACCCCGTCGCTTTCCAGGGCCATGGAGCTGCCCACGACGTTGGTGATCGAGACAACCTTCGCTTTACGCTCCCTCGCCTCGCGGATCGCGGCCAGCGTGTCAGCAGTCTCTCCCGACTGGGAGATGCCGATCACCAGCGTGTCCTGATCGATGATCGGTTGCCGATAGCGGAATTCCGACGCCGGCTCGACTTCGACGGGGATGCGCGCCAGGTCCTCGATGATGTATTTGCCGAGCAGGGCGGCGTAGTAGGAGGTGCCCGCCGCCACCATCTTGATGTCATGCACCTTCAGCAGTTGCCGATCGGTCAGGCCGAACTCCTCGAAGGTCACCTCACCCTCGTCGCTGAGGCGGCCGCGGAGCGCGTTGGAGACGGCCTCGGGCGCCTCGTTGATCTCCTTGGCCATGAAGTGCGGGAATCCGCCCTTCTGGGCCTGACTGATGTCCCACTTGACTTCGATGACTTTGGGCTTGACCGCGGTACCGGCGGTGGTGCTCACCTCGGGGCCTAGACGGGTGATCGACACCATCTCGCCCTCACCGAGCAGCAGCACCTTCTTGGTGTAGGGAATGACGGCGGTGATATCCGAGGCGATGAACCATTCCTTGTCGCCGATGCCGACCACCAGCGGGGCGTTGAGCCGGGCGCCAATCAAGAGGTCGGGGTCGCGCTGCGAGAAGATCGCCATCGCGTAAGCCCCCCGCAGCTTGGCGAGCGCCTGCCGTACGGCCGCTACCAGGTCGCCCTTGTCGTATTCCTCGATCAGGTGGGGGACGACCTCCGTGTCGGTATCCGAGATGAAGACGTGGCCTTTGGCTTGCAGGTCCTTCTTGAGTTCGGCGAAATTCTCGATGATCCCGTTGTGAATCACCATGATCTGCTTGTGGCAGTCCGTGTGGGGATGGGCGTTGATGACGGTCGGCCGGCCGTGGGTCGCCCAGCGGGTGTGCCCGATGCCCAGCCGGCCCTGCGGCATCTCTTCGGTGAGGCGCTCGACCAGGGTGTCGACCTTGGCGGCGCTCTTCACGACCGAGGTCTGGCCGTCCGCCTCGTTGAAGATCGCCACTCCGGCGGAATCGTAGCCACGGTATTCCAGCCGCTTGAGGCTCTCCATGATGATGGGCGCCGCCGAGCGCTCACCCAGGTAGCCGATGATCCCACACATCCCGTGGCCTCCTATGTTCCCATTCGGGGCGCGCTCAAACGAGCGAACCTAGTTCGTAGTTTTGGTGAAACGGGCGCGCCGGAGCAAGGTTACGGTCCCGGCGACGGCGAGACCCCCGGGGCAGGCGAGATGAACACGTGCACTTGCGCCGTCTTTTGATTGACGTCCACCCCGACAGGCGGCCGGATGGTCACGGTTTTGATCACGTCGGCCTTGGCGCCAGTGACGTCGACCGGATCGGTGGCCAGTAGCACCAACCCGGCGAGGGTATTCTGCAGCCCGGTTGCCTGGACCTCGAGTGGGGCGATCTGGACGTTGCTGACCCGGTAGCCAGTCGCCGGCTGGCCGGTGAGGGTCCAGCCGACCGGCTTTGGGACTGTCATCGCGTCGGCCTGGATCACCAGCTTGACCGAGACCTGGGCCGGCGTGGCTGTCATCTGCGGCACCGGCTTCTTCGTCTTGGCATCGCGAATCACCACCGTCGGAGTCGCCGTGACGGGGGCCTGCAGCCCGTCCAGATCGACCTGGACGACCGCCTCGATTCCGGCGAACTGGCTCTTGGGACCGTCGACTTTGACGGTTGGCGGTGTGATGGTCGTGGCGCTTACCTGCTCGTGGTACCCGGGGGGCAAGGCATGGACACGTTCGATGGAGACGGTCTGGGTAGTGCTGCCGAGCTCATCGAGCGTCACCGGGATCGAGCTGGGGGCCACAAGGGTGATGTTCGGGTCCGCGTTGCTGACCCGGACGGGGACGTCGTTCTTGCCAACCCGGGCGCCGGCGAAGTTTGCCGTCGCATGAAGCGTCCCGGGATTGGACCGGATCTGCAGATCGAAGCTGTGCAGGTTGTCGGCAGTTCCGATCGCGGTCACGGCGACCTGGGGCAGCCCCCCGACGATCACAAGCCCCGTGGGCACCGTGGGGCGATCGATGGAAAGGGTGTAGCCCTTGCTCTGCGTCGGGTTCTGGGCATAGGCGACCACGCTCCAGAGCGCGACGGCGAACGCGATCGCCAGCAGCTTGAGTCGGAGGTTGCTGAGCAGGACCGTATCTTACCGAAGCCCCGCGCTTACCGCCGCCACACGGGCAGCGGCGGGCGGTGCAGCTCGGTACGCGGCTGGAGCAGCGAGGTCAGCACCTGCCGCAGCCGGTCCGGATCGAGGTTGCGAAGCAGCTTTCCCTCGTGGGCGACGGCGATCTGGCCCAGTTCCTCGCTGAGGATGAGGACCACGGCGTCCGTCTGCATCGACAGGCCGAGCCCGGCGCGATGGCGGGTGCCCATCCGCTCGCGGACCGTTCCTTCCTCCGCCAGCGGAAGGACGCAGCCCGCGGCCAGGATCTGGTTCCCGCGGACGATGACGGCGCCGTCGTGCAGCGGCGAGTTGGGGAAGAAGATGGCCTCGAGGAATTCCGCGGTCAGCTCACCGTTGATCCGGATGCCGCTGTTCGCGTAGTTTTCCAAGCCGGTCTCCTTTTCGAAGACGATCAAGGCCCCGGTGAAGCGCTGGGTCAGCTTCGTGGTGGCGCGGATGACCTCGTCGATCATCCGGTTGAAGATCTGCAGGTTGTAGTGCGAGAGTGGCCGGCCGATGAACCCGATCCGGCCGAACTGGTCCAGTGCCCGGCGGATCTCCGGCTGGAAGAGCACGATGATGCCGACCAGGATGGCCGGGGCCGCGTTGCGGAAGATCCAGGAGAGCAACCGAAGGTCGAGCAGGTTCGCCAGCAAGCCGATCAGGGCGAGCAGCAGCACTCCGAACATCAGCTGGACCGCCTGGGTACCGCGGACGAGCAGGAACAACCGGTAGAGGAAGAAGGCCACCAGGCCGATGTCGATGACATCCAGGACATGTCGCCAGATGTTCCCGCTCTGGAGAAAGACCAGGATGTCGCGCAGGATGACGTCCACTAGCGCTGACTAGTATCCCCCAAGCTGTCCCTTCGTTATGGCTGGTGCTCGGCTAGCCGCTCTTGCCGATCAGGAGAACAGCCATGAACCCGATGGCGGCCAGTGCCACCCCGCCGGCGAGATAGCGCGTCCGCCTGCGGCTGGGCGGATCGGGGACCTGCGTCTGACGACTGGCCCGGAGCGCGCGCATGCCTCGCAGGAAGAAAAAGCACGTGCAGCCGGCCAGCGCGAGCTGGATGAGGTCGGTCTCCCAGACTGATAGGGCGAGATTGGCGGCGACGCGGGGTACCCCGTACAGGAAACCGACGATGCAGAGCAGACCGAGAAAGACGTTCCGTCGAAGGTCGCTGGAGCCCACCAGGACTGTAACCACGACTCCGCGGTACTGCTTGCGGACCTCGCGCCGGCCAACCGTCTAGACTCGACCTGTGAACACGAGTCAGGCGCTCGCGGGGATCGTTCCCCTGATCTCGACGGCCATCACGATGAACAAGATCATCGCCGGGGTCGTGGTGCTGATCGTGATCGTCGCCGCGGTGGCCTGGTATATGTCGCGCCGACGCGGCCCAGGTTAGTCGACCCGAGCCCATCTCGGCGGCAGACGCGTGACCTAACGCACCGTCGCGACGAACAGAACCGGTACGGACTCGAGGTCAGGGAGAGCGCCGAAGAACGATGGCCAATCGTCCGCATAGCTAAACCGAACGATCGACGCCCGAGTCCCGGCTTGGCCTTGGTTAGGAGGCGGGAGATCCGTCCGACGGTCACGAACGAGCAGAAGGGTCCAATTCGGCGTGCATCCATTCACAACTCCGGGCTCCGGTGCACCGCAGCTCCCAGACAAAAGGCGACCGCTTATAGCGATGACCCAAACCAGCTCGTTATCACCAATGAGCTTCTCGTCGGGCCGCAAGGGTTGTCCGATCGCCGGATATGCCCTGGCGAGGTCGGAGAAGTGCATCAACTTTGCCTCGACACGCCGTCCGGCGATTTGAGTCACGGCCGCCGCATCGAGTGCTTCCTGCCGAGACAGTCTCTGGTAACTGACGAGTCCAAGGGTCCCAGTCACTACCAGGATGAGCACGCCACCTGTCAGGAGCCACCGCCTTGCGCCCATATCAAGCTAACGACGGGAATGACCGTCACTTGCCTTCGCGAAGCGCGGGTCGCTTAGGTTAGCGCTTCGTGTATTGCGGGGCTTTGCGGGCGCGCTTGAGGCCGGGCTTCTTCCGTTCCTTCATGCGCGGGTCGCGGGTCAGCATGCCGTGCTTCTTGAGCACGGGCCGCATGGCCAGGTCGGCAACGCAGAGCGCCCGGGCGATGCCGTGCTGCACGGCGCCGGCCTGTCCGGACATGCCGCCGCCGTCGACCATGGCGCTGATGTTGAAGCGCTTCTGGCTTTCGGTGAGCTTGAGCGGCTCGACGACGACCATCTCGAGCTGCCGCCGGCCGAAGTACTGCAGCGGCGGCTTGTTGTTGACCATGATGGTGCCCTCGCCCGGATAGAGGCGGACACGCGCGACCGCGTTCTTGCGCCGACCGGTGCCGTAGTAGTACGTGGCGTTATCGGCCAATGACTTCGATATCTCCTTTACTTCCAAAACGGATTGGCACCGGTTGCTGCGCCTTGTGCGGATGCGCGTCGCCGGCGTAGACCTTCAGGCGGCGGAGCTGCTCTTTGCCCAGCGTTCCATGTTGCAGCATGCCGGACACCGCATGCCGGAACGGAAAGGTCGGATGCCGGACGACCATGTCGCCGTAGGCACGCTTGCGGAGACCGCCGGGGTAGCCGGTGTACGAGGTGTAGAACTTGTCAGTCGGCTTCTTGCCGGTCACCTTGATCCCTTTGACGTTGACCACGATGACGTGGTCACCGGTGTTCAGGTGGGGCGTGTACATCGGCTTGTGCTTTCCCCGGAGCACCTTGGCCACGTTGGCCGCGAGCCGCCCGAGCGTCTGCCCGCTGGCGTCGACGATGTACCAGCTGGCCGTGATCTCCGATGGCTTGGCACTGTAGGTCCTGCCCGTAAGAGGCATCCTTCTAATACTCCACCGCGACCTGCACCAGCCCCTGGGGCGGCGCGAGGCGCAGTCCAGCCGTCGACCCCTGGAGCAGCGAGTCGATCCACTCCAGCGGCTGCCGGCGGCGGCCGACGTCGACGAGCGCACCGGCAATTCGGCGAACCATGCCGTAGAGGAAGGCGTCCGCCGCCACGGCTATCGTGATCCAGTCCCCGGCGCCGCTCACCTTGATCTCGTGGACATGGCGCACGGTGTGGCCGCCTGGACGTGGGCTCCGGCCGAACGCGCGGAAGTCATGCCTCCCGGCCAGCCGGTCGCCGGCCGTCTGCATGGCCGCGAGGTCCAGCGTGTCGCGAAGCCCCCAGGCGTACTGACGCTGATAGGCGCCCCGGGGGAGCGCCTGCCGGATCCGGTAGGCGTAGAGCCGGGCCCGCGCCGAGTAGCGGGCGTTGAAAGCGTCATCCACCGCCTCGGCATGACGGACCGCGATGTCCGGCGCCAGGTGGGCATTCAACGCACCGGGCAATTGTTGCACCGGGAATTCACGCTCGAGACGAAAGTTCACGACCTGGCCGAGCGCGTGGACGCCGGCGTCGGTGCGGCCGGCCGCCGTCAGCACCGGCGACTCGCCGGTCAGGTCGTGGATGGCGTCGCGCAGCGCAGCCTCGACGGTGGGCGCGCCCGGCTGCGCCTGCCACCCGTGGTATCGGGTGCCCTCGTACTCGACGACCAGTTTCACGTTCATCGGTCGACGAGCTCCACCAGGACCATGGGCGCGCCGTCGCCCTGCCGCGGGCCGATCTTGAGCACCCGGGTGTAGCCGCCCGGCCGCTCCTTCAGGCGCGGCAGCAGCTTGGTGAAGAGACGCTGCGAGACTTCGCGATCCTCGACCACCGAGTCAACCGCGCGGCGGGCGGCGAGGTTGTCCGTCTTGGCGGTGGTGATCACGCGCTCCACCCAGCGTCGGAGCTCCTTCCCCTTCGCCTCGGTGGTCTCGATCCGGCCGTGGTCGAGCAGCGACGTCACCAGGTTGCGGCTCATCGCCTTGCGATGCGCCGTGCTCCGCCCGAACTTGCGTCCTGTCTTCTGGTGCCGCACGTGCGCCTGTTCTGCTCCTAGACCAGGACCTTGGTGAGCTCTTCCTGCGTCAGGAAGCCACGCTGCACCAGCTTTTCCTTGATCTCGTCCAACGACTTGCGGCCGAAGTTGCGCAGGCTCAGCAGGTCTTCCTCGCGAAGCGCCACCAGCTGGCCGACCTTGGTGATCTCGTTCGCCTTCAGGCAGTTGAGCGCCCGAACGGAGAGGTCGAGATCCTCGATCGGCACGTCCGCCAGCCGCGAGGAAAGGTCATTACCCTTCTGCAGCGGCACGTCGGCGTCCTTGATGCGCTCGGTGAAGCGGGTGAAGAGGCCAAGGTGCGAAGTGAACTGCTTGGCCGCCTCGCTGATGGCCTGGTCCGGGACGATGGTCCCGTCGGTCCAGACCTCGAGGATCAGCTTGTCCCAGTCCGTCTCCTGGCCGACCCGGGTCTTCTCGATCAGGAAGTTCGCCTTTACGACCGGACTGAAGATGGCGTCGATCGGGATCACCCCGATTGGCTGGCCTTCCTTCTTGTTTCGCTCGGCCGGCACGTAGCCTTTCCCGCGCTCGACGGTCAGCTCCATGCGGAGCCGGCCCTTGTTGCTGTCGAGGGTGCAGATGTAGAGCTCGGGGTTGACGATCTCGACGTCGCTGGGCGCCTGGATATCGGACGCTTTCACCTCGCGGGGGCCGGTCACGTCGAGCGTGAGGCGGACGGCATCCTCGCTATACGAGATCAGGTTCAGCCCCTTGAGGTTGAGGATGATCTCGGTGACGTCTTCCTTGACATACGGGATCGAGGAAAACTCGTGCGCGACGCCCTCGATCGAGACCGAGGTCACGGCGGCGCCCTTCAGCGTCGAGAGCAGGACGCGACGCAGCGCGTTGCCCAGGGTGGTGCCGAAGCCGGGCTCGAGCGGCTCGATCTCGAACTTCCCGTAGGTGGCGGAGTTCTCGATGCTTTTGACTTGGGGTTGAGCGATATCGATCATGGTGCTCCTTTATTAATTTATTAGCGCGAATAAAACTCGACGATCAGTTGCTCCTGGATGGTCTGGTCCATGTCGTCGCGTCCAGGTTGCGCGACGATCTTCGCGGTCATCTGCTCCTTGTCGAGGGTGAGCCACGGCGCGATGGTTCGCTGCTCGCCCGCGTCGAGAGCATTCTTGATTCGGTCGACCTCTTTGCTCTTTTCCTTGATCGCGATCACATCGCCGATGCGCACGGCGTAGGACGGGATGTTGACCAGCCGGCCGTTGACGGTGACGTGTCGGTGAGAAACGAGCTGTCGGGCATCGCGGCGTGAGGCGGCAAACCCCACCCGGTAGACGACGTTGTCCAGCCGGGTCTCAAGGAGCTGGAGCAGGTTGAGGCCGGTGACCCCGGCCATCTTCGACGCCCGCTCGAAGTAGAGCCGGAACTGACCCTCCAGCAGGAAGTAAATCCGGCGCGCGCGCTGCTTCGCCCGCAGCTGAATCCCATAGTCGGACACCTTGCGGCGGCGGACCTGGGTGTGCATGCCGGGCGGCATCGCCCGCCGGTCGAGGGTGCACTTCGTGAAGCACTTCTCCCCCTTGAGGAAGAGCTTCACGCCCTCGCGGCGGCAGTGACGGCAGACCGGGCCTTCGTAGCGGGCCAACTAGACGCGCCTCCGCTTCGGTGGGCGGCAGCCGTTGTGCGGGATCGGCGTCACGTCCGTGATGGCGGTCACCTCGAGGCCGGCGGCCTGCAGGGAACGAATCGCCGCCTCGCGGCCGGCCCCGGGCCCCTTCACGAAGATCTCGATCTGCTTGAGGCCGTGCTCCATCGCCCGGCGCGCCGTCGCCTCGGCGGTGACCTGGGCGGCGAACGGCGTGCTCTTGCGAGACCCCTTGAAGCCCTGGCTGCCGGCACTGCCCCAGGCGAGCACGTTGCCCTGGGCGTCGGTCAGCGAGACCACGGTGTTGTTGAAGGTCGACTGGATGTGCGCCTGGCCGACGGTGACGTGCTTCTTCTCCCGGCGGCGAGTGCGGACGACTTTCTTCTTGGGCATGACTTACTTCTTTGCCTCGGCCTTCTTGCGCACGCCGACCGTCTTGCGCGGGCCGCGGCGGGTGCGGGCGTTGGTCCGGGTGCGCTGGCCACGGACCGGCAGGCCGCGGCGGTGGCGCAGCCCACGGTAGGTCCCGATCTCCATCAGGCGCTTGATGTTGAGCGCGATCTCGCGGCGAAGCTCGCCTTCAACCTTGGCTTCCTTGTCGAGCACGTCGCGGAGGCGGCCGATCTGCTCGTCGTTGAGGTTCTTGACGCGCATGTTCGGATCGACGTTCGCGATCGTCAGCACCCGCCGCGCGGTGTGGGGACCGACCCCAAAGATGTAGGTGAGCGCGATCTCGACGCGCTTTTCCCGGGGGATGTCAATGCCGGCGATTCGAGCCATTTAGCCTCTTACCCCTGCCTCTGGTTGTGTTTCGGCGTCACGCAGATGACCCGCACCTGGCCGCCGCGCTTGATGACCTTGCACTTCGAACATATTTTCTTGACCGACGACCGAACTTTCATTTCTCACTCCGCCTTTCTCACGATTCGACCGCGTCCCGGATCGAGCGGTGACACCTCGACGCGGACGCGGTCACCCGGGATCACCCGGAGAAACCGAAGCCGCGCGGCCGGCGCCACGTGAGCCACGATCCTGTGGCCGGTTTCGAGCTCGACACGGTAGAGCGCGTTGGGCATCGGCTCCACCACTCGTCCGACGACAATCCCCGTCATCGGCAAATACCCATGACGAGATCGCCGGATTTCCG
>Ga0209526_10001223_pt1 | contig 17102 bp, 14 predicted proteins | sample JacPinW_OM2H0_M1_FD_188566 | JGI IMG/M metagenome (GOLD analysis project Ga0209526, IMG submission 188566) | Forest soil microbial communities from Algoma, Ontario, Canada - Jack Pine, Ontario site 1_JW_OM2H0_M1 (SPAdes) (version 2) | ecosystem: Environmental > Terrestrial > Soil > Boreal... | reverse complement strand
GCCGCCACCCAGCCTCGTATTCATTCGAAGCGCTCAATCTCGCAGACCGACGGACGAGGCGTGGGCGCGGGTAAACAGAGCACGCGAGCCCCGGCTAATTCGATTCGGTAAGGGCAGCGGCGCACTCCGGCCTGCCCTACCGCCTGCGCCGCCAGGCCCCCACACCCGGCACAGGCAGTTCCAGATTCTCGCGCAATGTCCTGCCTTCGTAGTCCTTGCGGAACAGGCCTCGCCGCTGCAGCTCAGGCACGACGAATTGCACAAAATCCTCATACGCGCCCGGTACGTGGGTGGCGGATACGACGAAGCCGTCGCAGGCACGCTCGGCGAACCATTGCTCGAGCCGGTCGGCCACCTCCTTCGGTCCACCGACAACGGGATCATGCACCCGTCCGCGGCCGCTGAAATGGATGAACTCGCGCACCGTCGGGTTCTTCTTTCCGCTCGCCTGCACCACGCGGTCACGGATGCCTTGCAAGCCCGACATTTCCGCCATTTCTGCGTCGGTGAAGGCCTCATCCATGCTCTTTCGGGCGAAGTTGAAATTGAGCGCCTCCGATAAAAGCGAGAGCGCATCGATCTCCAGCGGCAATTTGCTGATCTGCGCCCACTTATCCTCGGCCTCGGCCTTTGTCGCGGCGGAAATCGTATTGACGAGTTGCGTGACGATCACCTGCTCGGGCGCGCGGCCGCAACGCGCGACCTCGTCCCTGAATTCCGCATAATCGCGCTTGCCCGCTTCGATGTTGGGATAGACGACGAAGATCACTTCGCCCCATCGCGCGCCAAAGCTTTTCCCGCGGCCGCTCTGCCCGGCCTGGATGATGACTGGGTGGCCTTGCGGCGAGCGCGGAACCGTGAACGGCCCGCGCGAGCGGAAATAGCGCCCTTCATAATCGAGCCGATGCACCTTCTCCGGGATTGCAAACAGGCCGCTCGTCTTGTCCGCAACGATCGCGTCGTCTTCCCAGGAATCCCAATGACCGAGCACGATTTCCATGAACTCATCGGCCCGCTCGTAACGCAGATCATGGGCGATCGCCTGCTCGCGGCCCATGTTGCGGGCTTCCCCGTCATTGAGCGAGGTGACGACGTTCCAGGCGGCGCGTCCCTCGGTCATGAGATCAAGCGTTGCGAACAGCCGCGCGACATGGAACGGCTCGTAGTAGCTCGTCGAATAGGTCGCGCCGAGGCCGAGCCGCTCGGTCGCCATGCCCATCACGGTGAGCACGGTCACCGCGTCGAGCTTCACGCAACGGATGCCGTGGCGCACCGTGTGGGCATGATTGTGCCCGTACATGTCGGGCATGGAGAGGCGGTCATCGAAGAAGCCAAGGTGAAACTTGCCCGCTTCGAGCACACGGCCGATGTGGCGGTAATAATCCGGCGACCAGGTGTCGGTGCGCGATTTTGGATGCCGCCACGAGCTCGCAAAATTCGTGCAGTTCTGTGCCTGCAGGAAACCGATCAAGATCATCTGGCGCATTGCTGGAATTCCTCAGGATCCGTCAGCCGTGATCATGCGCTCGCGCGCAGGTGCTCGACCAGCTGGCGGGCATAGGGAGGCAGCTCATCGAGGCTGCGAACGCAGATGGTAAGCTCCCGCACCGCCCAGGCGTCGGTCAGATCGACGACCGCGATTTGCATGGTGCGGGCCACCCGGTGCGCCGTAGTCTCCGGCACAATGCCTATTCCGACGTTGCATTCGACCAGCCGGCATACCGCATCGAAGCTTCTCAATTGCACGCGCAGCCGCAACGGCCGCCCAATCGGAGCGGCCTTGCTGGCGAGGAAGCGCTGCAGCGCGCTCGCCCGGTCGAGACCTACGAAATCGTGATCAAGCACCTCGGCAAAAGCAATGCTTGCGCGGTGCGCAAGCGGATGATCGCGCGCGACCACCAGCACGAAACGATCTTTGCGAAAGGGATAGGTCGTCAGCGCGCTCGCATCGACCGTGCCGGCGACGATGCCGAGATCGGCCACGCCTTCGGCAATCAGGCCGACGATCTCGTCGCTCAGCCGCTCCTCGAGATCGACGCTGATGTTGGGATGGGCGGCAAGAAATGAGCTCAGCGCCTCGGGCAGAAATTCGGTGAGCGCATTGGTGTTGGAGAGAACCCTGATCTGGCCGGCAAGGCCGCCGGCATAGGCGCCGAGATCCTCGCGCAGACGCTCCGCCTGCTGGAGGATCGTCCGCGCGTGCGCAAGCAGCGTCCGGCCGGCTTGCGTAGGGGTCACGCCCTGGCGCCCGCGCACCAGCAACGCCGCCCCGAGCGCGTGCTCCATGTTGCGGATGCGGGTTGATGCTGCGGCAAGCGCAAGATGCGCGCGCTCCGCCCCTGCGGTAATGCTGCCCGCCTCGACCACATGGCGGAAAAGAGCAAGATCGCTCAGGTCAAAGCGCATCAGTCGCCTTCGGTTTTGACGAAGGAACGCTACGCGAAATTGCTATTGTCCGCCAAGTCCCGCAAGATCATATTCGTGCAGGGCGAAAGAAAACCGCCGCCTGCCGGCACGAGTTCCTCCGCGGCAACAGAAAGGTCTACGCTGGTCGGCGGTTTCGACAAAAATGAGAGGATGAATGAGCGATATCAAAGCGGTGGAGCGCCCGCTCTCTCCGCATCTTTCCATCTACAAGCCAACGCTCACCATGCTGATGTCGATAGCTCATCGCATCACGGGCTTCGGCCTTTATTTCGGAACGCTTCTGTTGGCCTGGTGGCTGCTGGCAGCAGCGAGCGGTCCCAATGCCTATGCCGGCATTGGCTCGTTCATGAGCTCGTTCATCGGCCGCATCGTTCTTTTCGGCTACACCTGGGCGCTGATGCATCACATGCTCGGCGGCATTCGACATCTGATTTGGGATACCGGACACGGCTTTGGCGAGCACGAGCGGGAATGGCTCGCCATCGCGACCATCGTCGGCTCCATCAGCCTCACGATCGTGATCTGGATCGTGGGTTACCTCTTCGTCGGAGGAGCGCGATGACCTCCACGTTCGGAATGAGAACGCCGCTCGGCCGCGTTCGCGGCCTCGGCGCAGCACGAACCGGCACCCAGCATTTCTGGCTCCAGCGTCTCACTGCGGTTGCCAACATCCCGCTGGTGATCGCTTTCGTATTCATCGTGATCTCGCTGCTTGGCCGCAATCACGCTTTCGTGCAGCAAACGCTGGGGTCGCCGCTCGTCGCGATCATCATGCTGCTCTTCATCCTGTGCGTCACCACTCACATGCGCATCGGCATGCAGGTGATCATCGAAGATTACGTGCACGGCGAGGGAGCAAAGCTCCTCCTCTTGATCGCAAACACGTTCTTTGCCATCGCAATCGCTCTCGCCTCCGCTTTCGCCCTCCTCATGTTGTGCTTCAAGGTTTAGCTCCGTGGCAAAGAACGGTTCAGGTAACGCAAAGGTGCCCGCGATCAACGGCCGCGCCTACCCAATAGAAGATCACCGCTACGACGTGGTCGTGATCGGTGCAGGCGGCTCCGGATTGCGCGCCGTCGTCGGCTGCAGCGAGGCAGGCCTCAAGACGGCCTGCATCACCAAAGTGTTCCCGACCCGCTCGCACACGGTCTCGGCGCAGGGCGGCATTGCCGCTGCGCTCGGAAACATGGGCGAGGATGACTGGCGCTGGCACATGTACGACACGGTCAAGGGCTCCGACTGGCTCGGTGACCAGGACGCGATCGAATATCTCTGCCGCAGTGCGCCCGATGCGGTCTACGAGCTCGAACACTGGGGGCTGCCGTTCTCGCGCCGGGAGGACGGCAAGATTTATCAGCGTCCCTTCGGCGGCATGACGACCCATTACGGCAAAGGTACCGCGCAGCGTACCTGTGCGGCCGCCGACCGAACCGGCCACGCGATGCTCCACACGATGTATGGCCAGGCGCTGCGTCATTCGACCGAGTTCTTCATTGAGTATTTCGCCATCGATCTGATCATGGACGACGAGGGCCGCTGCCGCGGCGTGATCGCGCTCAAGCTCGACGACGGTTCGCTCCATCGCTTCGCCGCCCACATGACCATCGTTGCAACCGGCGGCTATGGGCGGGCTTATTTCTCCTGCACCTCCGCGCATACCTGTACCGGGGACGGCAATGCCATGGTCCTGCGCGCGGGCCTTCCGCTCCAGGACATGGAATTCGTGCAGTTCCACCCGACCGGCGTCTACGGTGCAGGCGTTCTGATCACCGAGGGCGCGCGCGGGGAGGGCGCCTATCTCGTCAATTCCGCGGGCGAGCGGTTCATGGAGCGCTATGCGCCCTCGGCCAAGGAACTTGCCTCACGCGACGTCGTCTCGCGCGCGGTCACAGTCGAGATTCGCGAAGGCCGCGGCGTGGGCAAGCTCAAGGACCATGTTTATCTTCATCTCGAGCAGCTCGACCCCGCGGTCTTGCATGAGCGGCTCCCCGGGATTGCGGAGCTCGCGCGTATCTTTGCCGACGTGGACATAGCGCGAGACCCGATCCCCATTGTTCCCACCGTGCATTACAATATGGGCGGCATCCCGACGAACTATCGCGGCGAGGCGATCACCAAAAAGAACGGCGCCGATGATGCCGTGGTGCCGGGGCTGATGGCGCTCGGCGAGGCGTCCTGTGTGTCGGTGCATGGGGCCAACCGCCTGGGCTCGAACTCGCTCATCGATCTCGTCGTGTTCGGCCGCGCGGCGGCGGCGCGCTGCGCCGAAATTGTACAGCCCGGCGACAAGCACCACGATTTGCCGGGCAATTCGGCCGAGCTCGCGCTCACGCGCCTTGACAAATTCCGCCACGCCTCCGGCAAGACGCCGACCGCGCAGCTGCGGCTGCGGATGCAGAAGGTGATGCAGAACAATTGCGCGGTGTTCCGCACCGGGGAAGTCCTGCAGGAAGGGGAAAAGCTCATTGCCGAGGTGTTCACCGCGGTCGACGATATCAAGGTCACCGATCGATCGCTGATCTGGAATTCGGATCTGGTCGAGACGCTCGAATTCGACAATCTGCTCGTGCAGGCGATTGTCACCATGGATTCGGCGGCAAACCGCACCGAAAGCCGCGGGGCGCATGCGCGCGAGGATTTCCCGGAGCGGGACGACAAGAACTGGATGAAACACACGCTGGCGTGGATCGATGGCAAAGGAAAGGTGGCAATCGATTACCGGCCCGTGCACACCTACACCCTTACCAATGAAGTCTCGTATATCGAGCCGAAAGCCAGAGTTTACTGAGGCACGCCATGGCGCAATTCACGCTTCCCCGCAATTCGAAGATCACCGAAGGCAAGACCTGGGCCTATCCCACAGGTGCGCGCGACGTACGGGAATATCAGGTCTACCGCTGGAACCCGGATGACGGCAAAAATCCGCGGCTCGATACGTATTACGTCGATACCGGCGAGTGCGGTCCGATGATTCTCGACGCGCTGATCTGGATCAAGAACAACATCGACCCGACGCTGACATTTCGCCGTTCCTGCCGCGAAGGTGTCTGCGGCTCATGCTCGATGAACATCGACGGCACGAACACGTTGGCGTGCACCAAGGCTGCGGACGAGATCAAAGGCATGGTGAAAATCTATCCATTGCCGCACCAGCCCGTGGTCAAGGACCTGGTGCCGGATCTCACCAATTTCTATGCTCAGCACGCCGCCATCGAGCCATGGCTGAAGACAACGTCGCCGACGCCTCCGAAGGAATGGAAGCAGAGCCACGAAGACCGGCAGAAGCTCGATGGCCTCTATGAGTGCATCCTGTGCGCGTGCTGCTCGACCGCTTGCCCGAGCTATTGGTGGAACAGCGAGCGCTTTCTCGGACCGGCTGCGCTGCTGCAGGCCGATCGCTGGCTTCAGGACAGCCGGGACGAAAGCGCCGGTGAGCGCCTCGACAATCTCGAAGATCCGTTCCGGCTTTACCGCTGCCACACCATCATGAACTGCGCCAAGGCGTGTCCGAAGAAGCTCAATCCGGCGCAAGCCATCGCCCAGATCAGGCGCATGATGGTGGAGCGCCAAATGTAGCCATGCGCAAGCCGGTCCGGCGGGTGGTCACGGGCCACGACGCTTGCGGCCGGTCGGTGTGCATCATGGATGGCGCGGCGCCGCACGTTTACTACCGCAGCCCCGGTAGCGCCATCGTCACGGAATTGTGGGAAACGCGATCATCGCCGGCCGACAATTCCGGCAGCGCCGAGACAACGGATCATCCGTTTCGGCTGGCGCCGCCGAAAAACGGCACGGTGTTCCGCATCATCGAATATCCTCCGGACAAACGCCGCCTCGCGGCGCTGGAAGCGCAGCGCCTCGAGCCGGACGACGGCTCCGGACACGGCGAAGCCTTTGATCGTTCCAAGCCGCGCCATCCCGGCTTCCACAAGACCGGTTCAGTCGACTACGCGATCGTGCTTTCGGGCGAGATCTATGCATTGCTGGATGAAGGCGAGGTCCGGCTCAGGGCCGGCGATGTCTTCATTCAGCGCGGCACCAACCACGCGTGGAGCAATCGCACGAATGAACCGGCGGTGCTCGCCTTCGTGCTGGTCGATGCCAAGCCGGTGTGACTACCGCCGAGGGATGTCTGGTTGGGTCGAGTTCTTCACGAGACCCAACAACATTAGCTGGGTCTCGCAAAGAGCTCGACCCAGCCTACCGCCTGCACGCCGCTTGCCACGGCGCAAGGATTGCGCTTCGCTTATGCGCCCCAGGCAGAGGAAATGCGACCATGCCGTTGAGTGAAAACGTACGCCGTGTTGTCACCACCATCGACAAAAACGACAAGGCTGTCGTGCTCATGGACAGTCCCATTCCGCACAAGAAGGTGCGTCCGCAGGCGCAGACCGTATCGCGCCTGATCTGGGTTACCGATGGGACGCCGGCCGATCTCTCCGGCACGGGCGACCGCGCAGCCATCGACATCGGCATCATGCCTCCGCGCGGCGGCAGCGCTTTTCGCATTGTCGAATTCCCGCCGGAGACGGCGGAGATGCGAAAACTCGATCCCGCCACCATGCATCACAGCCTGGGCGACGGCGCCCCCAAGCGCGGCTTGCCGCCGCGGCACCCTGCCATGCACCGCACGCGCACGGTCGATTACGCCGTGGTGATGGCGGGCGAGATCGACATGCTGCTTGATGAAGAGGAAATCCATCTCAAGGCCGGCGATGTGCTGGTCCAGCAGGGCACCAACCATGCCTGGGTCAATCGTGGGACGCAGACTTGCCGCATCGCGTTTGTTCTGATTGACGCCAAGGAGCCGTAGCGCTTCGCAGCAATGGAGGTACGCGCAATGCCAGCACAGCATGCCGAAAAAGCGCAGACGCAAATGTCAGCTTTGCAGTGCCGTCCATTGTCTGCGGCCTTGGGGGCCGAGATCGTGGGAGTGGATCTGCGCCGGCCGCTCGACGATCAAACCTTCGAACAAGTTCTTGCCGCCTGGCACCAGCACCTTGTGGTCCTTCTGCGCAACCAGGAGCTCACCGAGGAGGATCAGGTCGGTTTCGCCGAACGCTTTGGTCCGCCGGCGATCATACACACGAAGGAATATATCCGCACGCATCCCGCCGTGATGTTGATTTCCAATATCCGCGAAGACGGCAAGCCGATTGGCGCGCTGCCTGACGGGGAGATGCAGTTTCATACCGATCAATGTCATCAGGAACGCCCCGCAATGGCCTCGATGCTGTATGCCATCGAGGTGCCGTGCGTGGGCGGCAACACGCTGTTTGCCAATGGCTACAAGGCCTATGAGACCCTTCCCGCCGAGATCAAGCAGCGCATTGAAGGCCGCAAGGCGCTCAATGCTTATGATTATCACACCGCGGCAATGAAGCGCGGCACGCGGCTCGCGCAAGGCGTCCCGTTCTATGTCCATCCTGTGGTGCGTACCCACCCGGCGACCGGCCGCAGGGCGCTTTATGTCAATCGGCTGATGACGGTTCGCATCGAGGAGATGCCGGAGGCGGAGAGCGACGAGCTCCTCCAGCTGTTATTCGATCACCAGGAACGCCGCGAATTCATCTATGAGCACGTCTGGCGTCCCGGCGATCTTTTGATGTGGGACAACCGTTGCGCCTTGCACGCGCGCACCGATTTTTGCCCCGGCGAGCGCCGGCTGCTGCGTCGCGTGACCATTCTGGGCGAGAAACCGGTGTGAGCGCGCGGCACTAACGCCATCCGCCCTACAAGGGGGTCACCGTGATCGGCCGCAACGACGATCCTGCTTTCCTTTATTTTCCGGACAATTACCGCTGGTCCATGGGGCTGCTTATTTGTCTCGGCGCCGCTCCCTGGACCGGCGTCGAGATCGATGAAGTGCACCGCGTCGGGCGCGCACTCGAGGACCATGTCGGCGATGACAAGGCCTGGTTCGACGAATGGACGCGCATGGGCGAGAGGATCGAGATGCGCGGGCGCAGCGAGCAGGCAGCGGGGCATCGGCTCACGGCGGCGGCATGTTTCCTGCGCGCCTCACGCTATTATCAGACCGGCGAGCGCTTCATCCACCCGCGCTCCCAGCACAGCCAGGACGTTTACGCGAGGTCGGTGCAAATCTTCAGGGAGGCGGCGGGTATGATCCGCCGGCCCCATATCGAGCCGGTCGAAGTGCCCTACGAGAATACGAGCCTGCCGGCGCTGCTCGTGCATCCTGATCCGGACGCCACAGGCTCCAAACCGTCTGCGTGCATGGTGTTCTTTGACGGCTTCGATGTCACCAAGGAGCTGCAATACGGCTACGGCATTCCCGATCTTGCGGCACGCGGCATCGGTTGCCTCATCGTTGATGGCCCTGGCAACGGCGAGAGCGTGCGCTTTCGCAATCTGCCGCTGATTGCGGAGACCGAGCGTTATGCCACCCCGGCCTACGAGTATGTCGCCGCGCGACCCGAGTTTGACGAGAAACGCATCGGCGTCATGGCACTGAGTCTGGGCGGCTACTATGCGCCGCGCGCGGCCTCGCTCGAGCCGCGCTTTGCCTGTTGCATCGCCTGGGGCGCGCAATGGGATTATCACGCCATCTGGGCGAAGCGGCTCGATGATCTTGCGAGCGGAAAGGTGCTCTCGCTCTCAGTGCCGCCGGAGCACCTGCAATGGGTGCTCGGGGTGGACAGTCAGGTGGCGGCGCTCAAGAAGCTCGAAGGGTTTCGCCTCGACGGCATCGTGCAGAAAATGCGCTGTCCGTTCCTGCTCCTGCACGGCGAAGGCGACGAGCAGATTCCGCTTGCGCTCGCGCAGAAATGCTTTGACGCAGTCGGCTCCGAGCACAAGACGCTCAAGGTCTTCACCCCCGAGGAAGGCGGCTTTCATCATTGTCAGGTCGACAATGTCACCATCGGCGTGCACACCATGTGGGACTGGATCGCCGATGTGCTACACAGCCGTTAGGTCAGGCGGCCGTGGACCTGTTTACTATCTCGATCCGATCGAGAACCTTGCCGAGGTCCCGCCTTGCGATCTGAACGGCGTAGTCGTTCTGCAGATTGAGCCAAAGCTGTGCTGTCGTCCCAAGTGCCTTGGCCAAGCGAAGCGCAGTATCGGCGGTAATGCCGGTCTGTTCGCTAGCGATCCGCTCAATCCGCGTACGCGGCAAACCGCAAGCCTTTGCTAGAGCGCCCGCCGACATTTTGAGAGGAACTAGGAACTCCTCGCGCAGAACCTCGCCGGGATGCATGGGCTTGAGCTTTTTGGGCATGGTGGCGTCCTCGTCTTTAGTGGTAATCCACGATTTCAACCTCCGCGGGGCCGTCCGCCGTCCATACAAAGCATACCCGGAATTGGTCGTTAATCCTGATGGAGGTGTTGACCTTTGCGATCGGCCGCCAACGCCTCAAGCCTGTTCCCCGGAGGAGATCTCAAGTCATTGAGATGACCCGCGGCGTTGAGATAGCGCAGTTTCCGACGCGCCACCTTGACCAGATCGGCCGGAAAGCCCTTCGGACTTTCGCCGTTGAAAACGGCTTCCGTAATCTTGTCCCGGAAACTCCTGATCACAAGCAATGTATCATCAAATGATACAGAGAATCAATGCCGGATAGCAATCCCTGACAGCTGCTGGGGATCACAGAGCGCTATGCGAGCGGAATGGGGTCATTGGCGGGCGGATCGATGTCGAAGGTGGCGGCGGTCAGGCAGGTCATGGAAAAGCTGCCGGTTGCTGCGACCAGCGCGACTAGGCTTTCGAGCCCCATCGTTTTCTCCGCCGCGGCATAGCTGGCATCGCTCAGGCCCTTGTTGGCGAGCATCTCGTTCGCGACCGTAAAGCACATTTGCTCGCGCGCATTCGGGAGAGCCGGCGCCTTGCGCGCGTTGATTGCCTCGATCACCGGCTGCTCGATCCCGATGCCGAGCGAGTTGCGCACCTGCGCGTACCAGGGATAACGCGCATTCCAGTAGCGCGCGACGGTGAGGTTCACGATCTGCTGCTCCCGGCGGGACAGCGGCCCGGATGCGAGACAAGCGCGCAGGTTCTGGCAAGCCTCGAACAGTTTCGGCAGGCGAATGTAGGCGAGATAGGGACCGCCCACGATGCCGGTCGATTGCTTGGCCACGTCATAGACGCGCGCCTGCTCTGCGTTCATGTTGGCGCGATCGATGATCGCAATGCGTGTCACGGCCGTCCTCCCCTTTGGGACCTGACCAACAGTCGAGAACACTCCACTTGACTGGTCAAGCCCGCGGGTAGCGTGGCGTAAGATCAGCGATAGATGCCGGCCGGTGGGCGCATCGGCCGTCCGCCCCAGAATAGGCTCTGGAAGAACGACACCGGGCGTTGCTGCGCTGCCTTGCGGCGGCCGGATGATGACGCGGACGCAACCTCCTGCTCGGGCTTGCTGTCCGGAGGCGCGGTCTCGATCATGCCGCGCTCATTCCTGATGGCGGCAATGGTGCGGGCGTCGAGATTGTAGACGTCGCGGCGTACTTGCAGCTTGCCCGCGTCGTCGACGAACGCGCTCTGATAGGTCAGGTGCACCCAGATCGACCCGGCGGGCAATGCAATGTCCTGTTCGCCGCGGGCGAACATTGACGTGACCCTCTGCACGCTCCAGTGCTCGTTCGGCAGCGCGAGGTTCAACAGCACTTCGGCATATTTCGGCGGGTCATAGATGCGCATGCAGCCGTGGCTGTAGGCGCGCGTCTCGTGGGCGAACATGAACTTCTCGTTGGTGTCGTGCTGATAGACGAGGAAGCGGTTGGGGAAGTTGAAGCGCAGCCGTCCCAGCACGTTCGCGCCGCCCGGGGGCTGTGAGACATGCACGCTGCCGTCGCGGCCATAGCTGACGATCAGGCCCATGCGCGCCAGCACGGTCGGATCCATCTGCATCGCCGGCAAATATTCGCCGTAGACAATCGAGGGCGGCACGTTCCAGGTGGGATTGACCGTGATCGACTTCATGGTCTCGCTCAGGAGCGGCGTCTGCTTGTTCGGCGACGGGTCCCCGATCACGACTTTGGTGGTCCAGACCTGCGCGCCGTCGTGCATCACCTTCAGGGTAAAGTCAGGCTGATTGACCACGACGTAGTCGCGTCCGAGATCGCGCGGGTACCAGCGCCAGCGCTCCATATTGGCGATGACGAGATCGACCTGCCTGTCCTTCACCGGTGCGTTGAGTTCGTGCACAGTCTTGGGATCGAGATTGCCCGTGGCAGGCAGCCCGTTCGCCTGCTGGAATTTCTTCACCGCCGCCGCGAGCTTGGCATCATAGGCAAGATCGGACGCTTCGCCCGCGACGCCAAGCTTGGTGCGCAGCGCCGGCACGCGCGCATCCTGCATGGGACTCTTGGGATTGAGCTTGAGCAGCGGCCCATCCGCAATCGGCTGCTCGCTACCTGATGATTTGCCGCGCATTTCGGCGAGCTTGGCCCTGAGCTTCTGATAGGCCTCGTGCGGCGGGGCGTATTCATCGAGCGCCTTGCCCGCATCCTCGCCGGCACTGGCCATCTTGGCCATGATTGCCGCGGGTTCGGGCGGCGTTTGCGGGAGTTGGATGTTGTTCGTCATCCGGCTGTAAGGGAAACGCCCAGCCTGAAGATGGCGCGCGAAGGTGAGCACGGTCTGGGTGAGCTTGACGTCCGCCTCCGCGAGCGCGTCCGGCGCAAGGCCGGAAAAACTCTGCACGCGATAGTCGTTGAGATCGAGTCCATCAGCATCGGCAATTTTCAGGCGCGCAATGATCGCCTTTGCGCGCGCATTTACGCTGCCCTTGTCGAGCCAAAGGGGCGCAAAGCTTCGGCTCTGATAAAATGATTCGACCGCGGCGCGTTCGTTCTTGCTGGCAAAGAGCTTGTCGGGTTTTGCAGCGAGAAGATCGCGGATCTTTTCCGCCACCGGGCGGTCACCGGGATCGAGCGAGGCGATCGGATCGGGCGCGGGGGCCGGCGCCGGTGTCGCAGCCGGGGAGTTGGTCTCCGGCGCGGATGCTTCACCTGCAGGCGCTGGGGACGATTTATCCGTGGCAGTCTGGGGCAGGGTTGCGGTCGGGATGTCGGGTGATTTGCTCGCGTCCTGCGCGAAGGCCCCGACGGGAGCGGTCAGGAACAGGGCAACCGCGGTCCCTGCCAACATCCGGCAATTAAGCCCGCTCATCCTCTGTGCAAAAAAGTTGCCGGACCTTCTCAATTGCAGGTCTGCCACGTCGTCCCCCCTAGCTGCCGGCGCACACGTGCGTATTCACAGGCGCGGCGCAGCATCAAAGCCAAATAGGGCGATTTTGGAGCACTCCCGCCCTATTGCGGGCTTTGCGCGGAATTGGTTGCGGCCGCGCCACACGCAGGCGCCGGTACGTACTTTCGTCCGTTCTGGCACCGTTCTTGGGCGAGCAGGGCCGAAATCACTGCGCGTCGCGCAATTCGGGGTGTGCAGCAAGGCGAGCCGTGTTCAGGCGATGGACGATGAAGCAGATGACGGCAGCGACCGCGAATGGGAGCGCCGACCACATGTAATTATTCAAGTAAAGCGAGGGTGGCCCCGGCTCTCTATTCCGCGGCCACCATTCGAATGGGTTCCGGCTCGGGCTGGCGGCGTGGCCTTTTGCCACTCAGCCAGACCTGCACGCGGTCGAGATAAAGATAAACGACCGGGGTGGTATAAAGCGTGAGCAGCTGGCTGAGTGCAAGACCTCCGACCATGGCATAGCCGAGCGGCTGGCGCAGTTCCGAGCCCGTCCCGTGGCCGAATGCGAGCGGCACACCGGCCAGCATGGCCGCAGCCGTCGTCATCAGGATCGGTCTGAAGCGCAAAAGGCATGCTTCCCGGATCGCCTCGAGCGACGTCATGCCCTGGTCTCGCTCTGCCGTGATGGCGAAATCGACCAGCATGATGCCGTTCTTCTTCACAATGCCGATCAGCAAGATGATGCCAATGATGCCGATCACCGAAAGGTCCATGTGGCCGAGATTGAGCGCCAGCAGCGCGCCGATGCCCGCGGATGGCAGCGTCGACAGAATGGTCAGCGGATGGATGAAGCTTTCATAGAGTATGCCGAGAATGATGTAGACGACGATCAGGGCGGCCCCGATCAGCGCCGGCTCGCTCGACAGCGATGACTGGAACGCCTGCGCGTTGCCCTGGAACGTGCCGATCACCGACGCCGGCATGCCGATCTCGCGTGCGGCTTGGTTGATTGCATCAACCGCCTGTCCGAGCGCAACACCGGGCTGCAGATTGAAGGTCAGCGTCACGGCCGGAAATTGACCCTGATGCGCGATCGAAAGCGGACCCACCTTGTTGCTCTCGACGTTCACCAGGGTGGAGAGCGGCACGGCGCCGCCGGTGAGAGGAGATTTGACATAGATGAGATTGAGCGAGGCCAGATCGCGCTGCTGCTCCGGCAGGATCTCGAGCAGGATCCAATAGGTTTTGAGCTGCGTGAAATATTGCGCGATCTGACGCTGGCCGAACGCGTCGTTGAGGGTATCGTCGATCAGCTGCGGAGATATGCCGAAGCGGGAAGCCTGATCGCGGTTGATGGTGATTCTGAGCTGAGGTGCATTCGCCGATAGGTCGGTCGCAACGTCGGTAAGCTCGGGCAAGGCGCGCATCTTTTCCAGCAATTTATCCGACCACTCCGCAAGCTCGGCGATGTCGGTATCCTGCAGCGTGTATTGGAAGCTCGCGCGCGCAATGCGCCCACCGACGGTGATGTCCTGGCTCGGCTGCAGGAACAGCGTCGCGCCCTCGACTTTCGCAAGCTGCGGCCGCAACCGGTCAATGACCTGGGAAGAGGTGAGCGCGCGCTCGTCGCGCGGCTTGAGCACAATGAAGCCGCGCCCAGTATTCGCCGACGCCGCGCCGCCCGTCGTCCCCGTGAACAGTCCGACCCCTGCGACATCGGGATCCGCAAGGACCACTTCACTCATGTTGCGTAACAGCTTCATCATCTCATCCGGCGCCGTGTCCTGTGCCGCTTCCGCAAACGCCGAGATCATGCCGGTGTCCTGGATCGGAAAGAAGCCCTTCGGGATCTGGACGAACATCACGCCGGTCAGGACCATGGTGGCGAAGAACACGCCGAGCGTGATCGCCTGATGGCGCAGGACCACGTCGAGCGTCACGCGGTAAAAGGAGAGCATGGCGTTGAAGCCGGCCTCGATGGCGCGATAAATGCGGCCGTGACTCGCCGGTTCACGATGCATGAAGCGCGCGCACAGCATCGGCGCAAGGGTGAGCGAAACAAGTGCCGACACCGCGATGGATGCCGTTACGGTGAGCGCAAATTCCCGGAACAGGCGGCCAATGATGCCGCCCATGAGCAGGAGCGGTATGAACACCGCGATCAGCGAAACGCTGATGGAGAGCACCGTAAAGCCGATCTCGCGCGAGCCTTCGAGCGCGGCCGCAAACGGTGTTGCGCCGTTCTCGATGTGACGATGAATGTTTTCGACCACGACGATGGCGTCGTCGACCACAAAGCCCACAGCGATGGTGAGCGCCATCAACGAGATATTGTCGAGGCTGAAATTGAGCAGATACATCGCCCCGCAGGAACCCAGCAGCGCCAGCGGCACGGTGATGCTGGGAATGAAAGTGGCCCAGAAGTTGCGCAGGAAGAGAAAAACGACCAGCACGACCAGTCCGATGGTGAGCGCCAGGGTGAACTGAACGTCGCGCACGGAAGCGCGTATGGTGACGGTCCGGTCGAGCATGGTCTCGACCTGCACGGCCGGCGGGATTCTGGCAGTGAGCTGCGGGAGCTGCGCCTTGATCTGATCGACCGTGTCGACGACGTTCGCGCCCGGCTGCTTGAAAACGGCCAACATGACGCCAGGCTTGTTGTTGTGGTAGGCGGCAACGTTGCGATCGACCGCTTCCGCAATGGCCTGGCCGACATCGCGCACGCGGATGGGCGCACCATTGCGATAAGCCAGGACGACGTCATTGAATTGCGCCGCGTCGGTGATCTGATCGTTGGCGGCGATGGTGAAACTGAGTTTGTCGGTGTTGATGGTGCCTTTGGCGGCATTGGCGGTCGAGCTCACCAGCGTGCCGCGAATCTCCTCGAGCGTAATCCCGGTCGACGCGAGCTTGGCGGGGTCGACCTGGATGCGGATCGCCGGCTGCTTGTCGCCGAAGATCACGACCTGGGCGACGCCGGGGACCTGCGAGATCTGCTGTGCCAGGAAAAGATCGGCATAATCGTCGACTTCGGTCAGCGGCACGGTATCGGAGCGCGCCGAGAGCAGGAGGATCGGTGAATCGGCCGGGTTTACTTTCTTGTAATTCGGCGGCGTGCCCATGGTTTGCGGCAGCGTTTTGCTTGCGACCGTGATTGCCGCCTGCACGTCCTGGCCTGCCGAGTCGATGTTCCGGTTGAGATCGAATTGAATAATGATCGTGGTTGCGCCAAGCGTGCTCTGGGACGTGAGCTGCGTAACTCCGGGGATCTGCGCGAACTGCCGCTCGAGCGGCGCGGCGACGGAGGATGCCATGGTCTCGGCGCTGGCACCCTGAAAGGCCGCGTTAACCTGGATGGTGGGGAAGTCAATCTGCGGGAGCGGCGCGACCGGCAGGAACGGATAGGCGACCACGCCCACGAACGCGAGCGCGGCCATCACCAGGGTCGTGGCGACCGGGCGCCGGATGAACGGTTCGGAGATACTCACGGGTGTCACCGCGCTTGCGCGGTCGGCGGTAAGTTGATGGTAACCGGCACGCTGGTTCTGAGCTTGTACTGCCCGCCCGTCACCACGCGTTCGCCTTCCTTGAGTCCTGAGGTGACGATGACGAGATCCTTCGTGCTCTCAGCGACCTCGATCGGGCGCGGCTCCGCCGTATTGTTGGCAGTCAGGACCCATGCGAACAGCCCTTGCGGTCCGCGTTGAACCGCCGCGGGAGGTACGACAACGACGTTGCTGTGGTCCTCGATCAGAATGCGCGCGTTGACAAATTCGCCCGGCCACAGGCGGTCATCCTCGTTCGCGAACATGGCCTTGAGCCGGATGGTGGCAGTCGTCTGATCGATCACGTTGTCAACGAGGAGGAGCTTGCCTCGGCTCAGCTCACGCACGTTGTCCGGATCGAACGCGATGACCTCGACCGGTCCGCGCGCCATGGCGGCGCGGACTTCGTCGAGAGCACGCGCGGGCAGCGTGAACATCACCGCTGAGGGCTGGGTCAGCACCAGGGTCGCGAGTGCGCCTTGGTCGGATGCATGCACAATATTTCCGGGGTCGACCAGGCGCACGCCCATGCGGCCGTCGCTCGGGGCCGTAATATTTGTGTAATCGAGTTGCGTCTTCGCGGTTTCAATCATGGCCGAATCGGCATCGACCGCTGCTCTGAGCTGATCCACGGTCCCCTGCTGCCGATCGACGTTCTGCTGCGTCTCGATGGATTTGAGCGCCAGGGCCTTGAAGCGGGCGAGGTCCTTTTCCGCCGCCACGAGCAGCGCCGCATCCTGGGCTTTCTTGGCATTGGCCTGATCGAGCGCGGCCTGGAACAGGCGTGGGTCAATTTTCGCGAGCACATCGCCCTTCTTGACGTGCTGACCTTCGGTGAAAAGCACCTCTTGCAGCTTGCCGTCCACTTGCGAATGGACCCCGATCGTAAAGGAAGCCTGAACCGTGCCCAGGCCGAACAGATAGATCGGAACATCCTGACGCGCGGCGAGCGCAATGCTCACAGGAAC
>Ga0209526_10001222_pt1 | contig 17103 bp, 12 predicted proteins | sample JacPinW_OM2H0_M1_FD_188566 | JGI IMG/M metagenome (GOLD analysis project Ga0209526, IMG submission 188566) | Forest soil microbial communities from Algoma, Ontario, Canada - Jack Pine, Ontario site 1_JW_OM2H0_M1 (SPAdes) (version 2) | ecosystem: Environmental > Terrestrial > Soil > Boreal... | reverse complement strand
GCGCAGATTGCGATTTGCACGGCAAGTAACAAATCTCGGACTGTAAACCGCCGCCCAACCGCGGCGGTCGACCCCGACTTGATGATCTGATACGGGTCCGCGCGCAGTACCTGCTTCACCGGGGCCGCGCCAAACAAGAACCCACTCGCTAAACTCAACAGCAAAGCGACTCCATAAACATTTGCGTCCGGATTCACCGGCATATTCAGGGGGAATTGCGGAAACGGCTGCCACGCACTCAGCCAGTGCAGCAGCACTACGCTGCCCCAAAGCCCGGCAACGCCTCCCATCATTGAAATCAGAACGGCTTCAGTAAATAGTTGCCGCAGAATGCGTGTGGGGCCCGCTCCCAGCGCGAGTCGCAGAGCAACTTCACGGGAACGGTCAGCGGCGCGCGCGGCAAACAGGCTGCCCAGGTTGGCACATGCGGCCAGCAGAATTAATCCCGCCAGCAGCATCAATCCGGCAAGGAATGCCTGTATTGCGACATTAAAGCCGCCGCCAGGAAGACCTGCATGCTCTAAGGTAAAGCTCATCTGGCCATCCTCTTTGGGATAGCTCTTTTCCAAATCGGAACCAATGGAGTTCAGGTCGGCAACCGCCTGCGCCAAAGTGACTCCCGCCTTCAGATGTCCAATTACTTCACCAACCCAACGGTTTCCGCGCGCGTTCAGGCCGTTCCACCCGTCTACCTGTTCCTGGTTGACGATCGGCACAAAGAAATCGGCCGAGAAAATCAATACAGTCCCGCGGAACGAAGGCGGCGTTACCCCGATGACGGTAAAAGGATGCCTGTTGAGCTGGAGAACGCGGCCCACCACGCCGCGGTCATCCTGAAAATAGCTGTGCCAATAAGCGTAGGTGAGCACAATATAGGGAGCGCTGTTCGCGCCATGCTCGTCGGATCCATGGATGACCCGGCCAAGGTACGGTTGAATGCCTAGTGCGTCGAAGTAGTTCCCGCTCACTTCAAAGACCCAGACGCGCGATGGTTTCTTGCCGGTGTCCAGCGCCGCCTGCGAGATGTTATAAGCGGCCAGACCATCAAAGCTGCGGTTGCGATTGCGCAGATCGAGATAATTGGGATACGACTGACTTGAGTCCTTATCGCTGGCGCGCTCGATTATGTACAGGCTCTGCGCCTGAGGCACATTCAGCACGCGCAGAATCAACCCATTCATTATGCTAAAGACCACGGCGTTTGCGCCGATCGCCACGGCCAGTGTCAGCACCGCCACGGCCGTGAACCCAGGATTCTTCAGCAGCATGCGCCCCGCGTACCGGAGGTCCCGCCAAAATGTTTGCATGGCCACATCCCCCTGAACTCTGGTGAGTTAAGGGCACATCCGCTTCCAACCTTCTTCTCTTTTAACTCCCTGTGCCAGCTAGATTTAGGGGTTTTGCCGAAAGGGGTGCCGACCGCAAACTGTCCGGTTGCGGGACGAAGCCGTCGCAGAACCGGATGGCCAAGGGCGGTCAGGTTTCGATTTAGGGCCCGGTGACGGGTCTGGTATGGAATTGAATACGGCATGGGCGACTTGAACAGGCGCCGTATGGAAGGTCCACAATGTAAGGGCCTTTTGTTTTCCCACGGCAAAAAACGCCAATCCCAGCAGGATAACAACATCTATTTCGGAACAAGTGTTTCGCTCTTTCGCCCAGCACACTCATGGGGTCTAATATCATCCCACGTGCCGAACAAGGGGATCGAACTCAAGCGGTAGAATCCGGAAAACTTCGACGAGTTGGTGATTGTCGAGCGGCATCAACGCTGGGCCGCATTTTCGGTGCGGGCGCATCGTGATTTAGCGTCGCTCGCTGCAGATATCCTTCTCTACGACCCCATCATCCTGCCCGTGCCCGAAAACGACCCAGAATACGATCGCTGGGTACGTAAGCAGTGGAACCCCGCTGACATCGCCGAGCGAATCGTGCAATCTGGAGGCCGGATCATTCCCGTGCCCTGGACGGCTCAGCTCCGGGCCGAGTGGCAAAATCGCTGGGATGGGCTGCGCACCCTTGGCCGTGAAGTGGCATACGGGTTGACCGGCATCATCTATGCTTCTTATCCGCCCGCATGGACCGAGATTGCCGCCAGCTTGCAGCCCGACCAACTCCCTGAACGAAAGCCCGCAATCCTTGCGGGATTCCAGTCAGCGGAAGAAGCGAAGGCGGAGCTGGGCTTGATACCCTTAGCAGGTGTGCAGGGATCCAAGCCCCCGCCCAAAGACACCATGCCTGGCGGACGTCCGGTCGACCTAGTCGTCGCCTTGCAGGTCCATCGCATGGTCTGCGAACAGACCCGGAAAAGGCTTTCCTGACAGCCGTCGACCTGGCCGAAAATGATCGGTTCCAGCGTGCTCGGCGAAATCTCTTTGACTGGGAAGACCGCCTGTTCGTCGACCAGTGGGATCCGGAAGAAGCCGAAACGAAATTGCCCGGACTCGAAGAGGAATATCGTGACGCGATTTGCGCACAAGTACAGCGCACGCGTATGCGTTGGGTCACCACCCTCCTGCCAAAAGCCGTAGGGTGGGGAGTCGCAGCCTTGGGCTTCCCGCATGCCAAGTGGCCGGTGTCAAAGTCCGTCGGGATAACTTGGACGCCCGAGCGCTGGTATAGCAGAACATCCGATTGTCTTGACGGATTATGAAGATTTTCGACTTTACCATACTCCTCGATAACTTACCACGACCCGTTTTGAACCGTTTGTATTCAATTTGAACGGATCTGAACGTAGAATTATCACGTTTTTATCACGTATTTGTCCCCCTGATTCGTCCAGCGCCGCTCTGCTCCGATGCTCCGGGCGCGAGGCGGCCAATGATGTGGTTGGATGGGATCAGGGATGTTTAACGGTTATTGTCTGTCGTATAGTGAGCGCCCGGCCGCAGTGCGGGAAATCAGTCGGAGGCCTTATGGCGCGTGTCATTCCGGACGAGATTGTCGAGAAGCAGAAAGCATGGAAGAAATGGTCGTCGCGATGGAGTTGGGCCAACACCACGATGGGTGTGGTTGCGGCGCTGCTGAGCACTTTAATCGCGGCCAATGCGAGATCGAATTTTCTCTCACCTGAGACAATCATCGGGTGTTCGATGGTTGGCGCCGGGCTAGCCTTCCTTATAACTACACTGAACGCAGGGCTTAAGGCGAAGGGATTTGCGTTGGCGGCAAGAGAACTTGAGGCGGCCATCGCTCGATATCGGTTTGACGACGAGCTCCCTGAGAAGTATCTCGCTCTAGCTGAGGTGCGGGGCATCGAAATACTAAACATGTTCGATTCGAAGAAATCTGGCGGCTAGATCGGAGCTCGTTATCCTGTTATACCGTGATATCGCTTCTTCGGAAAAAGATGACCGCGAAATGAACTGATCCGGTTTAGTTCACGTGAGAGATGGAAGCAGAAGGCCGCCAGCTGGTCAATCCGAAAAGATCGCAGATGGCTGTGCAAGCTTAAAAGAGAAGACAGAACAAATCAATGCCAGATTGTTTCCGTTGAATTTGAGGGCTGTAGCCACAGGACTCGCCGAAATCGTTGATAATCTATAAGTGGACCCAGCGGCATTTGAACTATCCCGCTGGCTGTCTAGGAACTTTGGGCGTACCCTCGAGGTCGCAAAGCGAGGGAATATGGCTCCTGCTCAACATCAAAAGCTCTTTTCACGAAGGCAGAAGACCTTCTGGACTTACTCATAAATGTCTCAACCGGGGGTATGGGCGATGATGACCACTATCGCCAACTCAGGTGGGAGCTGATGATCATTCCTCGCTTGAAACAGAAGCTGCCAGATTCCATGCGGATATGTCGCGACCTAAAGAGCAACCCTACCTATCCTCCAAATAGATCTCGATCCTGAAGCGTCGCAACAGCGTCTAGGGTCGTTTAAACGGACGTTCCAATCGGTCTGCGATCAATTTCTACAGGTATCTTCGGTGTCGCGTTGGAATCAGCGGACATCCAGGTTCAGTGTCAGCGAAACGAATACACAACGAATGCGCACGTCCTGTTGCGCAGTCACTCGCTGTGCTTAGACTCGCCATGCGATGTTAGCAAACGATCAGGTAGCGCTTTGCCGATTACTGACCGACTCCAAGGGCAGAGCGCCTGGCGAGCGGAGAGTCCGAATGTCCCGCATGGGGGGTTGGCCGAAAGAGCGACTGTATTCGCGGTTGAATTGGCTGGCACTCTCGTATCCGACCTCAAAGGCCGCACTCGCGGCGTCCAGGCCGTCGATGAGCATGCGTCCCCGCGCTGCCTGTAACCGAAGCTGCTTCTGATACTGAAGAGTTCAAACTTGATCCGACCACCGGCAAACAGGCCGGGCTGGATAGTCGGCCAGAGCACATCAAGGAGGTTGCGGAGGCTTCACTCAAACGGCTCAAGGTCGATGTCATCGATCTGCCGCTTTCCTGCCGCTATGCTTTCACTTGCTTGGCGCGGCACAACAACCGCAGGCGGATCAAAATGCCGCTTGCTCGAACGGTCTCTGGCGTTGTCCCAAGTGTGGCGGACCGATGGTGGTCGTCGAAAGGCTTACGGCTGCGGAAATCCAACTTCGTTCCCCACCATTGCTCACTTCTGCCGCATGAAACGCCTCTCTCCAACCCGAATCCTTCGCGCCTCTCTGCGTGCTCTGTCTCTCTGCGCCTTAACGCAAAACAAAACTCCATTCTCAACTTCCTCGGCGCCTCCTCCACGATACTCTCTTGCCCGAGTCCATTCCCGGCGCCTTCTGCCGTGCTCTACCGCACGGTCTCCGCGACACTCCACACCGCTGTCTCCTCCCATTCAATCTCCATAGGGCCCGCGTCCGCCGCAACCACAAGCGGCTTCCTTCTAGCGGCTTAATCGAACGCGCGCGGAGCTACATGCCCAGCTTTACTGCTCTGCCAAAACGCGCACTCCGATTAAGCACTAACGCAAACCGAAACTAATCGCGCGAATCAGGTCTGGCATTACTTCCGGCTTCCCCGTCACCGCGCGTGATCGGCAGCAGGCGCCAAGGGACATCGCGTAGGTTCTATCGCTCGGACTTGAGGATTCCGCCAGCGACCGCGGACCTTTCGAAGTCCTCCAGGGACAGACCAAAGGTATCCCCAGCAGCCTCGAATTCTTTGCTCATGGTCGTGTCGCTCATCGACCGGTTGTCGCCGTTTAGGGTGACCCGAAATTTGTCCTGATAAAAAATCTTAAAGGGATGCTCGGACAGGCTGCGTGCGGCCCCGGTATGGACGTTGCTGAGCAAGCAAATCTGGATATCAGATGGGCACTTTCATTTCGTGCACCCCAGGGAAACTGGCTTACTTTGAAGACGAGGAAGGTCGCTACATCCTGGAGCGTTGAAAGTAAGCGCCGCCCGTTTACATCTGGAGGCCATCTCAACCGGAGAAACCCTAGTCCGTCTTTGAATTGACGCGTCTAGTGCCGTGTAGCAGGCCAGTAACCCCTCTGCCCATCCAACGCCCATCTATTACGTCATCCTTGAGTTTGAACCAGATATGTATGAAACCGTCGGAGTCTGCGGCCACAACATGCACTTGCTCACCGGCGCCGCTCACCAGCGCAACGGAGCTCTCACCTAGCGACAAAGGTCCATAAGAACCGTCCTGTGCGCGGCGCCTCAGTGCTTGCGGCTCATTCTCAGGCACAATAGCACCTGTGTAACCTTCTTTGGCCCTAGTTAGGCGAAACCTGCCGCTCAGTTCCTTATCATGTTCCTTATCATCACGACCCCGAACAGAAAATGTGTAGTTACCACTTAGATCCACCGCGGTTGCCGCTGAGCTGGAGCCGTGCCTCGCGTTGAGGAAAGCTTCTGCGATCGTCTCCGCTGTCGGCTCGCTCATGGGCGACACGGACATGTTCACGTTCATCGCGATCACAACCTCGTCGTCCGGGAACATCACCCAGGCGGTTGTACCGCCGGCCGATCCTCCTCCATGACTCACTATCCGTCGGCCATCAAAGTCTTGCCCAACAAAAAAACCGATGCCGTAACCAGTATTTTTTCCGTCGCTAGTCTTTTGCGATGTCCACCAAATTTTCCTTGTGTCCTCTTTCAAGAACCCATTGACCAGACCCGAACCAAACCGAACGAGATCGCTCGGAGTGGATATCCAACCTCCCGCTGCCCATTTATTGCTGCAATCAACGAAAGGAGCATTAACCAGTTCTCCATTTATATTCCGCATATAGAAACGACTGCGGAAACTAACAATGGCGTCGTTGTTATCGGGCATGGTGTTTCGCAGTCTCAAAGGTTCTATGACATGGTCATTGATATAGCTGATGTAATCCTGTCCCGAAGCTGTTTCGATCACTCCGCTGAGCAGGACGAAGCCATATGTTGAATACAGGTATTCCGTGCCGGGTTGATATGAAAGTGGGCTGTCTCGGAAGACGCTTATGGCGTCTCTTACAGACGCGTAATGACGCGCACTCACAAATTCATTCTCGTACGGATCATAATCAGCATAATTATAAGTACGGACTCCGCCGATATGTCCTCCGATCTGGCGTATTGTCATGGGCCACTGCTTCTGTGGGAAATAGGACACGTATTTCTGAGGTGCTGCATCAAGATCAATCTTCCCCTGTTCGTACAGTAATGCTAGACCCGTTGATGTAATCGACTTTGAGACGCTGCCGATTCGGAATTTAGTCAACGGTGTGATAGGTACGCGGTTTTCAAGATCTGAATATCCGAAGCCTTCGGCCCACACAACGTCGCCATCCACGACGACGGCAACTGACAAGCCAGGAACTTTCGACGACAGCATAAGCGCTTGCAAGAGCGTGCGGCCTCTGTCGATCGCCTGTGCGTACTTCCGCGCGGGCAGTTGCTCGACGTACGGTAGGGCCGTCTGCGCAGCCGCATGCCAGGAGTTGCCAAGTCCGCTGCACAAAAGACTCGCGAGCAGCAGCATCGGAGTGCCTAGGCGCAAAATGTGCCAACGCAGAGGTGTCATAGAATTCCTCCATTCAACAAAGGTTCTCAAGTGCAACAGGTTGCCCAACAAAAACATACGGCTACCGTGCTCTTACAGCAGACGCGCTCTACAAGAGCACCCGGCCTGACGCGGGCCCCTAGCCGATGAAAGCGTAGTACGTAGTGAAGAGGTAGCAGGCCAGCGGAACCAACATCGCCGTGGCCATGCTACGCGCCGCCTCGAAAATCAGCCCCACCACGGGCGTGAAGATAGCGCCGCCGACGATGGCCATCACGATCATCGATCCGCCGATCTTCGTATTCGGCCCTAGCCCCGGAGATTCCTCGCGAACTAGAAAGTGAACCGAATGACGGGCACTGCTTCCTGCTTCCGCAGAATTGATCGGTCACTGGCCTGAGAGCGAACCCGCTGAAATCACCGATAAATTGATGCGCGACGGATGCTGCCTGTCGTGGTAGACCGTGTTGACAGCAGTGACCTCGTGTGTCTGATATCCTGGCCTCTCTCCCGTGTTAGGGTTGGTATCGAAGAAGGGGAAATTGCTGCTGGAAATATCCACCCGGATGCGATGCCCATTCTTGAAGCGGTTGGCCACGCCCAGCAAATCGATGGTGACCTTGCGAATCTCGCCAGGCTTCAGCAATTGGGGTTTCGAGGGGTCTGGATTCAAGCGCACCCGAACGATGCGATCCTCCAGATTCATCGCAAATCCCCAGTGATAATCACGGTTCGGCGGTGCCGCGTCCACCAGCTTGGCCGTGAAATCTGTATCCGGCGCTGAAGATGATATCCAGAGGTCGACCGTGACCGGCCCGGCGATAATCACATCGGAAGCGAGCGACGGCGTCTCGAACGCCAGCACGTCCCGGCGGGACGACAGGGGTAAATCGTTGTCGCAGAATGGAATCTTGAGACTGCACTTCTGATCTCGCGGGCCGTCGGGACTGAAATCCTTGCCGGAGTCAATCTGGCCGCCAATTGTGGGCACCGGATGCAGGGGGTCGAAGGCGAAAGCCGACGGCTGTTCATCGCCCGGTGCCTGTTCGCTTAGGCTTCCCTCGCCGTGTAGGAAGAAGGCGTGAGTAGAGGCCTCTGGGGGCGGCCAGGAGGTAGTGCTAAACCACTGCCCGCCGTCGTCCATATCCCCGCTTGCATTGCGCGTGCCACTGCCGCCGCCCATGACAAACACACGCACGGGTGGTTCCTGCATGATGCCGGTGTCCTTGTCCTTGAGGATCTCATCGAACCAGCGTTCCTCCTCTCCGACCATGTCCACCTCGGCCGTGGGACCGAAGTCCACGTCACCCGAGGCGCGCGAGCCGATGTCGTGCACCCAAGGACCCATCAGCAACTTGGTCCGGGATCTGTGCCGTGCGGCCATTGCCACGTAGTTATGCAACGAGCCGTGCTCGAACAGGTCGTACCAGCCACTGAGAAAATAGATCGGAATATCCGGATACTTGTCGTAGTTGACTTCAAAGTTGTAGCCATTCTGCTTCCAGTAGTCGTCGTAGTTGTAATGATCGATCTGGTCCTGGAACCACCGCTCGTTGATCGGAGAGAGCGCCACTGGAGACGCACCTCGACGAAACGGATAGGCGAGTAGCCAGTAGCCCAAATGCTCATTGCTCAACGCTTCGAGCATGGCCACTCGTAGCGTCGAATCCTTTTCGGTCTCCTGGCTCGTGGAGGCGAAGCTCATGGGATAGAACAAGTTGTGCAGGAGCGTGTACGCCCCGCCGCGGTACGCGCCTTCTTCGAAATAGCTTGACGCGCCTACCATCACAAACATGGCCACCAAGTGCGGCGGGCGCAACACGGCCAGCGCATTCTGCACCTGTGAAAGGTACGACGCGCCGTAGGTGGCCACTTTGCCGTTCGACCACGCTTGGCGAGCCGCCCATTCCACGGTGTCATATCCGTCCGGGCCCTCGTTGACGTCGAGATAAAAGGTTCCCTCGGAATTGTAGCGGCCTCGACAGTCTTGCAACACCACAACGTAACCGTGCCGAGCGAAATAAAAGGCGGCGTCCCGCTCCCTCTTCTCCCGCGGAGTGAGCGAGCCGGGCGGCGCGGGCGATGGAATCTTTCCGTACGGGGTCCGCGAAACCAGCACGGGAAACTTACCGCGCACCGGAGTCCCATCGCGCGCCGGGTAGTACATATCCGTGGCCAGTTTCACGCCGTCGCGCATGGGAACCATTACGTTCCTGGCCACGATGGCATCGTAGTCCACCGCTAAGCTAGTCTGTCGGTCTTGTGAAAATGCAAACGGTACCCAAACAACCAGCATCAATAAAGCACCGCAAAGATAACTCATCGGTGATACCTTTTTGCTCAATCCCCGGCTCCTGTTCGAGGTCGGGTACGACTACCAAATGAACTTCAATGCGAACTGAATCTCACGCGATGGGACTTGTAGGTTCGTTATCTGGCCGAATCCAGGCACGGGGCTTCCGGTCGCGTCGATGGCCTCTAAGTTGTTAATCGGCGGTGCAAAGTTAGGATGATTTAAAACATTAAAGAACTCGGCGCGGAATTGCACATTGAAAGTCTCGGAAATCCGAGGGATCTTCGTGTTCTTGACTGCAGAGAAATCAACATTAACCAGTCCCGGTCCAATAATCGTATTACGTCCCAAGTTTCCCAATAAATTGATACAGGTCGGAAAAGGAAAACTCTTATCGCAATTGGCGGCGTAAAAGGCCTGGCTCGGCGCCTGTGCATTGACGAGGCACTGAGCCTTGATGTACTGGTTCGGATTTCCAGGATTAATAAGAGAGTTGCATCCGCCACCCGTGAGGCGATCGGGGATAGCCAACGGCTCAGAGTTAAGTTGACCCATGGGGTCCCCTTCCAGTCCATCCAATGGCCAGAGAGGAACTCCGTCGCTCGCTTCGAGGATTGTTCCTATTTGCCAGCCCTTCGTGACAAAGCCCATGCGACCACCAAATGCCGCGGGCGTCGGAACTTCGTACAGGACACTGATCACTAAGTTGCGCCCCACGTTGAAGTCGGACAAGCCTCGGACAATTCTTAAATCCCACCACGGTATCGTAGGGGTTACGTTCGATGAGAAGTTATCTCCCGCTGTACTGCCAGAAGACGTATCCATGGTCTTACTCCAGGTGAATGAACCTGTCATCTGCAGGCCGTGACTCATTTGCTTGGCGACCTGCACCTGAAGAGCATTGTAGTAGGACATGCTCTGCCAAATGGTGGTCTGAGTGACACTAACGTTTGGGTTAATCAAGTTGCCGGGGACGATCGTGGGACCGCTCTGGCTCTGACAAGCCGGCGCCGGTCGAGTGGAGCAAACCGGGTTGGGGAATACCCAATGTCCGTCAATATGAAAAGGAAATACGGTATTAATATCGTCAAGCTGAAACGGATTGTGGATTCCTCGTGATCCAGCATAAGCAATTGTCAGCGTAGTACTCGGGGTGATTTGCCTTTGCACGTTCAGATTGTATTGGTAAACGTAATTTCGTTTGATGTTGGTGTCAACGTAATTCCAGCTCAGCGCAGACGCCGGCGGACTTGTCAGCAATGGAACGATTCCATGCGGGAAAGAGCCCTGCGGCGGGTTGACGATCGTTCCGACCTCGATAAATGGAGCTGTTTGCGCGTTGTTGATTATCAATTGGTACGGGAGTGGTAAAGCATCGAATAAACCGAATCCTCCACGAAGGGCGGTTTTCCCGTCGTGAAAGGGATCCCAAGCAAACCCAATCCGCGGCTCGAAGTTCTTGAGCGTGGGATTATGAGTAAAATACACATTGTTGAATGGGCCGGTATTGGGATTAGTTTCGATCGTGGGCAGATTTGCGATATGGCCGTGGATTTCTGTCGGGATGGTGGCCATCTCGTAGCGCAATCCCAGGTTTAAGGTCAGATTATGAAGGATCTTCCAGTCGTCTTGTACGTACGCACCGACTATCCAATCGCGATTGTAGTGCTTGGGCAGTTTATCAACCGGGGTGGGTCCGCCCACCCTGAACGGGATATTTTGGAGAAAATTAGAGTAGGTACTGAAGCTGGCACTTCCGTCTTCGGTGAATGGCGCGAAAAGGTCATCATGGTATCGCATGAGCGCGCCACCGAATTTGAGATTGTGAGTTCCAATATTCCGTACTGCGTCGTCATATCCCTGAAAACTCTGTTGTGTGTAGAGCTGCACCGATTGGCCTCGGAGCCCTCCCTGAAAACCCGTGATTCCGCTGGGGGCGGTGATTCTAGGGGCGAAAAAACCAGGAGCCATTGCAAACGAGCTATCAGCTGCCGCCGGGTTGATCGCTTTCGGAGTTAGTTGGCCGTCCGCAATGCTGCGACTATATCCTATCCGAACGGTGTTACTGAGTGATGGACTAAAGATGTGAGTTTCCTCCAACGAGATGCCTTGCCGGCCAACCACAAACTGATCCAAGGCCTGGTTCAAGGAATCCGGCTGAGTGAACGACGAGTGGTCGTAAAAGTAGCTTCCATTCAAGCTGTCTTTATCTGAAATCTTCACATCACTTCTGAATGTATAGTAGTTTTCAGGTACTACTTGCGCGCCTGAGAAAGCGTAGTTTCCGACGCTACACAGCGCAGGAGTGGCTGAGCAGGAGATCGACGGATCCGGGGAAATAAGCCCTGCGTTGACTGCGGGGAAAAAAGTGAAAAATTTGGCGATCTCCGGATCGACAGGCACAGTGTGGGTCATCTGAATCGAGGTACATCCGAAGCTGTTGCTCGCCACATCTTGCGCCGTGCAATTTAGGATGCCCTGTCGCGCGGTGGGGGAGGGAACATGCGCAGTATGGCTGATGCCCTTGCTCTGGCGTAGCCCCTCATAATCACCAAAAATAAAAACCTTGTCCTTCCAGACAGGTCCTCCAGCTGACGCCCCAAACTGATTTCGCCGGAACTCGGCTTTCTTCAGGCCCTGGGAGTTCTCGAAGAAATCAGCGGCATCGAGCGCGCTGTTACGTAAGAATTCATAGGCGCTTCCATGGAACTGGTTGGTGCCAGAGCGCGTGATCGCGTTAATGACCCCTCCCGAGGTAAACCCATACTCTGCCGAGTAATCGCTGGTTAGAACAGAAAATTCCTGAATCGCATCCACGCCAAGGTTCTGGCCGAGAACACTCCCGGGTCCAGCATTCGAGTAGTCATTGATAATTACGCCGTTTAGCCGATAGGTGTTTTGAGTAGGCCGGCCGCCACCGATGCTTAGCTGCATTCCCAGACCGCGCGCCGCTCCACCAGGTGCCGAGACTTGCACTTGAGTGCGGACTTGAGTGACACCGGGTTGCAAAGTCGCCAAGGCGCCCCAATCGCGACCGTTCAAAGGCAACTCTCGAACCTCTTCTCCCTCCACGTTGTCGCTGATCGTGGAGGTCGCTAGTTGAATCGCCGGAGCTGCTTCGCGGACCTCCACCACTTGCTGAGCTTGCCCGACAATCAACGAAAGATCCAAAGTCTGTTTTGCGCCGACCGTGAGAGTCACCGGCGCGACTTTCGTGCCAAAACCAGGCGCAGAAATCGTAATCTGGTAATCTCCGGGTAACAAATTCGGCAAACTGTAAAAACCATCTGTGTTTGTCGTAGTCGTACTCACAACGGCTGTGGCCACATTTTTCACGGAAATCTTTGCATTGGCGATAGCCGCAGCGCTGGCGTCGGTGATCGTGCCTGAGAGGCTAGCACCGGCCACTTGTGCCCTAAGCGGAACGGAAAGTGTGAGATTCAATACGCAAATGGTAAAAACACACTCAATTACCTTCCGATTCATGTAAGCCTCCTTCTCGGGCGAGTGCTCTCGAAGTGCTCGATTAGGGAAAAAGCTTGGGATTCCCGGATGCAAGCACTCGATGCGAGTACAAATTGACTTCCTTATAGATACAAGCCCATAACATGTCAAGAGCTTTGTGAAACAGCATTCCGCAATGTGGCACAGGCTGATACATTGGCTTGACTGGTTCCAAGCTGTGAACGGCCCTGTTCGGTCAGATCCACAAGTGTGCCGCCACCTACGAAATCGACCTCGAAATTATCAGTAGGAAAATCCGGCGGAGTCTTCCCGGTGAGGAAGGAGAGCGCCTGCCTTTCGAGGTAGGCACTGTTCTTCGGACAGCCCGGGGCCGATCCGATGCACATTACGTTGCTTTCGGCATGCAGACGGCTTCTTCGGAGTTATGCAATGTGACTGCAATCGGAAAAAACCACTGCGACTTCTGGAACGGCATTGTGGCGATTCTTGATGTTAGTCCTCGCAATTTCTTAGGAGGCTGACTTTTCCGGGCTTGCCGCAACACAGAATCTCAGATTCCTCACTCCGCCGGCAATAGAACCATAATGGAAGAGTAGCTCGGGAGCGATTCGCCGATCCTGATAGACGGCTTTCAGCGGGCAGATACCTTCAGTAGGCGGCCGAGACCCATCTCTGCAGGGGGCGCCTTCTTGCCCAAGACCGAATCAGCGACCATTTCGCCAATCACCGGTCCGTGTTTGAAGCCGTGACCGGACCCTCCGCCAACGATCCAGACATTCTCGGCTTCGGGGTGGCGATCCAAGATGAAATTGTGGTCTGTGGAGTTTTCGTATTGGCAAACCCGGCTCTCAAGCAGTGGGGAGCCAGCCATCGCCGGAAAACGCATGCTCATATAGGCGCGCGCCGCCAGCAATTTTTCCTGCGAAATCTGTCGTTCCATCGTACTGGGGTCAATGATTGGTCCGCGCGTGTCGTTAGCTATCTTGAAGCCACGCCAGTGGTTTCCAGGTACGCCAAAGAAAGGCTTTTTGCCCCCGTCAATCCAGGTTGGCAGTTGCGCTTCACTGAAGCGTAGATCGCCCGCGGGAGGGCCAAAGAAGAAGACTTCCTGACGAGTGGGAGTAATAGTGGGTGCTAAGAACGGGAAGACTTTCCCGAGCCATGGACCGAGGGCGAAAACATAAGAGTCAGCCTTGAGGATTTCGCCGTGGCCGACATCGATTCCGTTCATACGATTAGCAGCGATTGCACCGGTGGCAGCCTGTGCTTGTCGGTAATAGCCGCCTACTTTGAGGAACGCATCTAGAACGGCCTCGCACGCGCGGCGCGCGGCGAGAAAGCCAGAATCGGGCTCGTAAACGCTCCAGGACACACCGTCAAAATTGACTTGCGGCCACCGCTTGGCGCAGTCGGCGGGCGAGAGCTTCTCAAATCGAATACCGGCCTGTTGTAGAACTGGCAGTGCGGCAGTCTCGTAGGAGTCATCCGCGCCGGCCATCCGGAGCGCCCCGCTTCGGAAGAAGAGCTTCAGGTTCCATCGTTGCTCGTACTCCTGCCACAACTGCAGCGCTCGAGCTACCATCTTGGTGTACAAAACGTGCGCAGGACCATAGGTGGCACGAATCGTGCGGGTTTCTCCGTCTGAACTTGCACGAGAGTTTCCTGGCCCCCAAGCGTCAAGCAGAGTAACCTTGGCACCCCTCTGTACGAGCTGGAGGGCCGACCAGCCGCCGAACGCACCAGCGCCGACGACGATCACCGGAGTCTGAAGCGGACTTGCAAACCCCGGTGAACCGACCATGCGAGCTGCTCCTGTGACGACGGAGCCTTTCAAGAAAGTTCGCCGCGAAGTCTTCGGGTGCATCATCCGCTTTGTATTGAACAGCACTTTCGCGAGCGCATTCTAACTCGTTTTCAGTGATGTGGTCGACTTCTGGCCGGAGGCGGTCGATGTGGCGATTTTGGCTCGCTATGCCAAAGCGTTTGCGAACGGGGCTCTGGAGCTCGCACAGCAGAACGTGTGATGCGAAGCAGTCCACAGGCGCTGAACAGAGGCCTGCATTATTTCTGGTTCCCTTTCTTGCGGGTATTGGGACCAGAGTCGATCAACGGCAATCCGGAAGCGACTGATTCGCCTTTTCCAAAACCATTCCCGGAATACCCAGCGCAACGTTTGATTTCTCGGTACGCTTCTTGCGCGCCCTCAGCCTTCGATTAAGACTTGTTTTTGGAATTTAGGAATTGCCCAGTGGGGATAGCTTCCGAGTGGCAGAGAACCTCGAAGTACAGCCTAACGAGGCACCGACGATGAGGCTGCTGTGGCGGCCAGCGCTGGCGGCCTAGCGCCCTTGATGACGAGCCACAGCATGAACGCTATCTCGCCTATGACGGCGGGCTGAGTTAGGGTATACACCTTGTCATAATATTGCGGCAGCAGGATGCCCGTAAGACTCATGATCACCCAGGCGAAGCCGGCGAGGCCGAGCCAGACGCCCAGGAACCGGGGCAGGAATCGCGACCGGTACACTAGCAGCGCGAGCGGAAAGAGCCACAGACCCGAAAATATCTCGGCGACCACAAACCCGTGAAAATGCAGATTGAGGAACAGCATCGCCAGAGCTTCCCGCTGAGGCTTTTCGATTACGGATAGGAAGTCAGCCCCGCGCACGAGGGCGAGGGCAGCGATGGAGTTCAGCTCATTCACAAACGCTATCGGGACAGAGACCACAATCAATCCCACCATGAGCGAGGCGTGTCGCCGGTTGACCCCCTTGAGCAGGTCGTATAAAGCAAGGGCCACAAAGATAAAACCGGCGTATCCAATGAGTTCGCCCGCGATGCCCAGGCGAAAGAGCGTCTCGGAGGCCGCGATGTTGCTGGCTGTCGCCACGGCGTTTCCGTGGACGATCAGCTTGCCAGGAACGTAGCCCATGGCGAAGAAGCCCGCGATGGACGCGAGTACATACAGCAAGCCTGCGAATCTGCCTGGGTTCTTGGTAGAGCTCATGTTGCCTCCCTTGTTGTAGGAGACTTAGTGAAAGGGTTTATTCTTAGATACGCTGAAGGGTGTCAAAATATTTCGCCACAGAACGAAAACAAGCAAATTCACGCACAACCTGTGCAGCCAGACCTGGGCCGGATTTCTGGTCGTATGACACTAGTGATTAATTGGACGCGCGTTTTCGCCGAAACGTAAAATTCAGCAGGATGTTCCGCGCGCGTTCGATTAATCCGTTTTTCGGGAGTTGGCATGTCCACGTGGGTGTTGGCGAGTGCTATTCTGGTGGCAAATTCATTGTGTTGTGAAGCAGCAGAAGCGTACGATCTGCGAGTGAAAGATCCAAATCGGGTACCGGTTCATAAGGGAAGTGCGTTGACATGGGGCTCATGCCCGATCGCCGAAAGTTTCTGGTGGCCGCGGGTGCAGGCGCCGCGGCAATTTCCTTTTCTGAACCGCGCCCGGTTCTTGCGCAGCAGGCGACACGCGGTCCACACGAAGTGAAACCCGAACTGGCCAACGTGAAGGCACTCGTGTTCGATACATTTGGCACAGTTGTGGACTGGCGCGGTTCAGTAATTGCTGAGGGCATGGCCTGGGGCAAGGCCAAAGGCCTGAACATCAACTGGGCGGACTTTGCCGACCGCTGGCGCCTCGGATACAGACCGACGATGGACAAGGTACGCAGGGGCGAGATCCCCTGGACCAGACTCGATGATCTGCATCGAATGATCCTGGAAGAACTGCTCGAGGAATTCAAAATTGAAGGGCTCACCGAGGAAGAAAAAGTTTCCTGGACTCACGTCTGGCGCCGGCTCAAACCCTGGCCTGACTCTGTCGAGGGGCTCACGCGTATAAAAAAGAAGTACGTGATCGCGCCGCTTTCGAACGGCAATATCGCCCTGATGACCAACCTGTCCAAATTCGGCGGTTTGCCATGGGACGCCATTCTGGGCTCCGAATTGGCCCGGCACTACAAACCGGACCGCGAGGTGTACGTCTCCGCGTACTATTATCTCGATCTGAAGCCGGAGGAAGTGATGATGTGCGCGGCTCACGCCTCCGATTTGCAGGCTGCCCGCCGTAGTGGTCTCCGTACAGGATTCATCGACCGCCCCAACGAATACGGCAATGGACCCGCCGGAGTGCCGGACAAGGCTAAACCGGGAGATTTTGAAGTAGTGTCTGTGAGCATAGTCGACTTGGCCCAACAAATGGGGGCATAGGCGCCGTGGCAAGGCCCCGTGAAACCGATTATAAATGAAGGAGATAACTGGCGCGCCTAGGGCAACTTGAACGCCCGTTCGCTGGTACAGCAGAACACCCGATTGTCTTGACGGGTTATGAAGATTTTCGACTTTACTATACTCCTCAACAACTTACCACGACCCCGTTTTGA
>Ga0209526_10001221_pt1 | contig 17112 bp, 18 predicted proteins | sample JacPinW_OM2H0_M1_FD_188566 | JGI IMG/M metagenome (GOLD analysis project Ga0209526, IMG submission 188566) | Forest soil microbial communities from Algoma, Ontario, Canada - Jack Pine, Ontario site 1_JW_OM2H0_M1 (SPAdes) (version 2) | ecosystem: Environmental > Terrestrial > Soil > Boreal... | reverse complement strand
CGATGCTTACACATTGTGACTTTGTTTTCGCAGGCGAGAGCACGAAGTTCCAATTGCCCTTTATCAATCTCGGTCTGGTGCCGGAGTTCGGATCATCTTGCTCGATTCCGGCCCGCATCGGATACCTCCGCGCGGCCGAGTTGATTCTGCTGGGCCAACCCTTCGATGCCAAACGCGCTGCAGAACTTGGATTAGTGACTCGTGTGGTGCCCGACGCGACGCTGCTGGCCACCGCTACTGAAACAGCCCAGAAGCTTGCGGAAAAACCGGCCGCGGCGTTACAGGCCTGCAAGAGACTGCTGAAGGCGTCCATGCGTGGGCAGATCGAGCAGGCGATAGAGGTCGAGAATAAGGAATTCGCCGCGCGAGTTCGATCCGCGGACACTAAGGAAGCGATGGCAGCGTTCCTTGAGAAACGACCACCGGTGTTTAATCGTGCCAAGTCGCCATCGGTCGCGGCGTAGGCCACCCCGACGTGGTCCCGGGAAGCTAGTAGCCGATGCCAGTCGGTGAACAAGAACGAGCAAGAGCCCGGCCGAGACGATCGCCCTTGGTCGGCGCGATGCAGGTTGGCCGCGATGACCCCGTTCCCAGCAGCGAACGGTCCTCTGATGACCGTTTCGCTCAGCAGGCCCGCGCGTGAGAGCACGCGCCATCCGCAACTTGCACACTCGCCGATACGGCTCGACTCCACGCCCGTCCGGATCCGTCGCTTCCCAGGCCCGCTTCGGTTTCGAAGCGGTCGAAGTGCCTGCCGCGCTCTTGGCAATAGATCCGTTCTGGATCCCCTTTTGACGTCGTCGTTCCGGTCGACACCAATTTCGCGCGCCATCGTTCGCAACAATTAGCAGAGATTTGGCAGGCTTCACTGAAATCGATGGTTGTTGCGATGTAAATAACGATCGCACGGCTGGAAACCATATTTCGCCGAGCAGCGCTCGCCAGCCTCGTCGCAGCAGCAAAACGAAGATAGGAGTTCACATGGCCACCGCCGCTCACCTCAAGACTCCCGAAACGCCGCACGTGCTTCCCACACCCAATGGTGACTTTTATCAGGTCACCGAATGTCTAAGCGATGCCGAACGAGACATCCTTAAGCAAGTGCGCACGTTCATGGAGACGAACGTTGCGCCGGTGATTACGCAATATTGGGCCGAAGACGCATTTCCTTTCGAGTTGCTCCCGAGATTTCGCGAACTGAATATCGCGACGCTTGGCTACAAAGGTTACGGCTGCAGGGGCGGCAGTACTCTGCTTATGGGCTTCATCATGATGGAGCTCGCGCGGGTAGACGCTTCCATCGCGACGTTCTTCGGTGTCCACAATGGTTTGTCGATGGGATCGATCTACCTCGGCGGCTCTGAAGAACAAAAGCAAAAATGGCTTCCCCCGATGGCACGGATGGAGAAGATCGGTTGCTTCGGATTGACCGAGCCGCTTGTGGGCTCGGGGACGGGCGGTGGCCTAACCACCACTGCGAAGCGGGAGGGGGATTCCTGGGTGCTGAATGGTCAGAAGAAATGGATCGGCAATTCTCCGTGGTGCGACGTCGCGATCATCTGGGCGCGCGATCTTGCTGACAACCAGGTCAAGGGCTTTATCGTCGAGAACAAGACGACGCCCGGCTTCAAGGTTGAAAAGATACAGAACAAAATTGCATTGCGCGTGGTCCAAAATGGACTGATTACGATGGAGGACTGCCGCGTACCGGAAGAGAACCGCTTGCAGGCCGACAACTCTTTCCGTGATACCGCAAAAGTGCTGCGTATGACACGAGCAGGCGTTGCCTGGATGTCGACGGGTTGCGGCATGGGCGCATATGAGCATGCACTCGCGTATGCGCAAAGCCGGGAGCAGTTCGGAAAGCCGATCGCCAGCTTCCAATTAATACAAGACCTGCTGGCGAAGATGATCGGGAACGTCACTGCATCGCAGTGCATGGTCGTTCGCCTCTCCCAAATGCAGGACGAAGGCAAGCTGCAGGATTACCACGCGTCGCTGGCCAAGGCGTTCTGCACGGTGCGGATGCGCGAAACCGTGGCGTGGGCGCGCGAAATAGTCGGCGGCAACGGTATCGTGCTGGACTACCAGGTCGCTCGCTTCTTTGCCGATGCGGAAGCTTTGTATTCGTATGAGGGCACGCGGGAAATGAACACGCTCATTGTCGGAAAGGCAATTTCAGGATTCAGCGCGTTCGTCTAGCTGCTTTGAGACTAGAAAGACCAACACCAACATCCATCAAAGGACGAATTTCAATGACAAGATCAATCAACCGTGTGGCCATCATCGGTACCGGCGTCATCGGAGCAAGCTGGGCCGCGCTCTTTCTGGCAAAGGGCTTGGAGGTGGCCGCGACAGACGTGGCGCCGAACGCGGAAGCTTCGCTGAAGAAATTTATCGAGGAGGCGTGGCCGGCGCTCAAGAGATTGGGGCTATCGCCAGGCGCATCTCAGGCGAATTTGAAATTCACGCCTGACCTGTCGACGGCCGTAAGAGGCGCCGATTTCGTTCAAGAGAACGGGCCGGAGCGCATCGACTTCAAGAAAAAGCTTTATGGACAGCTCGATGAGCTCCTGCCGGCCGACGTAATTATTGCGTCGAGTTCCTCCGGACTTACCATGAGCGAAATCCAATCAGGTTGTCCATCTCACCCCGAGCGGTGCGTCATCGGTCATCCCTTCAATCCGCCCCACATTATCCCGCTTGTGGAGATCGTCGGTGGTGCAAAGACCTCTGAAGACACGATCCGACGCGCTTCGGAATTCTACACGGGGCTTGGGAAACGTGCCGTCCGCCTTCATAAGGAAGTGCCCGGACACGTTGCCAATCGCCTTCAGGCCGCCTTGGCGCGCGAGGTATATCACCTCGTTGCTGAGGGAGTTGTCAGCGTTGCCGACGTCGACACTGCGTTGTGTTGGGGGCCTGGTCTGCGGTGGGGCGTCATGGGTCAGGTGCTTCTCAACCACCTTGGCGGTGGCCAGGGCGGCATCGAACATTTCTTTGCGCAGTTCACCGGTCCCGTCACGGCATGGTGGAAGGTTCTCGGGTCGCCGGTGTTGACGCCGGACGTCCAAAAAAAGCTCATCGATGGTCTCCACGAGGAAGTGGGGTCGCGCTCGATCGACGAGTTGGCCGCGCAACGAGACGAGGTCCTGCTGGGGCTTATCGAGCTGCGTGCCAAGTCTGATCAAACTTCATTGGTGCCGAGCAGATCCGCCCGGACTGCCTAGAAGCTGTCGGAAGCGCGTCCCGGCCGTGAGGACTCGATCACAGGTGTGATCCGCATGCCATGAGGCGAAATAGGAGTGGGACGTTGGAACTTACCCAGGAACGAGAGAAATTACCCGTCGCTGACGCGCAACTAGCTCAGCGGAAGCGCATCGTGATTATCGGGGCTGGCTTTGCCGGGATGGCCGCGGCGCGGGCGCTTAGAAAGTGCGACGCCGAAATCCTCTTGATCGATCGACGAAATCATCACATTTTCCAGCCCCTTCTGTACCAGGTGGCGACGGCAGTCCTTGCTCCTTCCGAGATCGCCGCGCCGATTCGCAAACTCACCGCGAAGCAGAAGAATCTCGCGGTAATATTGGGAGAGGTCGAGGGCATCGATCTTAAAGCTCGCTTTGTGGAAGTTGATTGCCACAATGTGCGCCTGAAGAGGATATCGTTCGACTATCTGATAGTCGCAACGGGGGTACAGCCGAGTTACTTCGGCCACGACGAATTTGCTCGATATGCCCCCACACTTAAGACGATAACGGATGCGGAGCTGATCCGCACCAAATTGCTCGCTGCCTACGAAATGGCAGAGATGACGGACGACGCCGACGAGTGTGCCCGGCAAATGACCTTCGTTCTTGTCGGCGCCGGCCCAACGGGCGTGGAGCTGGCCGCGTCGATTGCGCAGTTGGCGACAGTTACCCTGCGTTCCAATTTTCGGAAGATCGACCCCGCGAATACATCTATTCTGTTGATCGAGGGCGGAAGTCGCGTGCTGTCGAGCTATGCTGAATCATTATCGAACAAGGCCGCCAAGAGGCTCGATAGGCTGGGCGTAAAAGTAATGACGGGCGCCATCGTGGAAAAGGTGAACGAGCAGGGCGTGACAGTTGGCGGCGAATTGATCAAGAGCGCGACAGTGCTTTGGACGGCGGGTGTTGCGCCATCTCCAATTGTCAAGATGCTTGGCGTCAAAACAGATCGGGCGGGGCGGGCCTGCGTTGGACCGTTCATGGACGTGCCGGATCAGCGGGGAATATTTGTGGTAGGCGACACCTCTTCGCTAATTCAGGACGGGCGTCCAGTGCCAGGTGTCGCTCAGGCCGCAATTCAGCAGGGTCGTTACGTCGGCCGCTTCATCGCAACTGAACTCAAGGGCAAGTCCTCGCGTCGGCCGTTCCGTTACTTCGATAAGGGCAGCATGGCCGTGATCGGAAAGAATTTCGCCATTCTCGAGACGCGTCGAATCCGAATGAGTGGGCTTCTGGCGTGGTTGGCGTGGGCGTTTGTTCATATTGTCGCATTGCCCGGGCGGCAAAACCGCATGCGCGTCCGGACGCAATGGCTGTGGAGCTATTTCACCGGGCAGCGCAGTTCGCTGCTGATGTCCGAAGGGGCGCACCGAGGCAAATAGCGGCAGAGTCCAGACGGTGGCAACATGAACCTCGCCTTTCTTCCCGCTTTTGCCGCGTTTGGAGGATCAGCCTTTGGTGGCCTGACAACGTTTGCGGCTACCTGGTTCACACAACGTCGCAAAGACAGCGCGCGCCGCCTTTCCCAGGAGAAGAGCCGACGACAGAAATTGTATAAGCAATTCATCGAAGAAGCCTCGAAATTGTACGCTGATGCACTTGTGCACGACAACTCCGAGGTCTCGGCACTTGTAAACATGTATGCCTTGATTGGCAGAATGCGCATTCTATCAAGTGATGCCGTAATCGAAGGGGCAGAAGCCGTAGCGCGAATGATAGTCGATACGTATTTTGCGCCGAACAAGACATTTCCGGAATTGCGGCAGCTGATGACCAGTCACACGACGGATCCCCTGAAAGAGTTCAGCCTGACTTGCCGCAAAGAGCTGAGCGCCATCGGGCGCGGCTAGTATTGCACGTCTTCTTGGATCGCCGCTCAAGCTTTTCAAGATTAGGAGATCTTTGCAAGGCTTAACCTGACGCGAGACGGAAGCCGTTGTATTCAGGCAGCCATCGGAGTCACATTCGGATAACGAGCAATCATCATGAGGTTGTGTTTCGGCGAATTTGGCATCGCGGTACGAAGATGCCGGCGCACGATGCGCGCAGTAATATCTGTCGGGCAGTCTCTCCTGTTTCTGTACACGACGACTGCGCTGAGCGCGTCGCAGTGCGATCCAACATCAATCGTCGTCGCCTCTCGTCTTCGGCTTACGCGAGTGTCGCATAACAGTATGGACCATGCTGCGAACGATGAGGATTGCCGCGCCTACTTCAAGCAATTCGTCGAGGCGGTGACAGCTCGTCAAACAGCCGCATCCTGCCAAGACGGGCTGGAGCGTCAGCGCGCGCTCGAAATTCTCGATGCGGAAATTGAGGCATTTAACGACCGCATCGCAGCACAGTCTTGCGGGCAATGACGCCGCACTGACCCTGCCGTCCGCCTCACGGCCGCGTCCTTCTGAAGCTCATATCGCCGGCGCTGTCGCAATTCTGCTTCAAACGCCCAGCGGATACGCCGGCGGACCAGGAGGTGGCGCGGTCCACATTGCTCGCAACAATTTGCAGAGATTTGGCATCCTTGATTCAACGTCGAACGATACTGGATGTAATCATGAAGCACGTTCCCGCATGCGCAAGCAGTGTATCTCTCACTGCTCCGAGGTATTCGATGAAAGCCCGTTCCGGACTCAGCCGTTTGTTGAGATTGCTGCCCCTCGGGGCTGCCACGCTTCTTGGTGGTTGCAATTGGGCTGTGCTGGATCCCAAGGGACAGATCGGGATCGACGAACGGTCCATCATCATCACGGCGACATGGCTGATGCTCATCGTCGTCATCCCGGTTATTGTGCTGACTTTTGCGTTCGCCTGGAAATATCGCGCTTCTAATACACGCGCCAGCTACTCCCCCGATTGGGATCGCTCGACCGCGGTCGCGTCCATCATGGTGTTGCTTCCGTGTGCGATCGTGCTGTGTCTCAGCGTCATAACCTGGCGAACGACGCATGAACTCGATCCTTATCGGCCAATCGCCTCCGACGTCGATGCGATCAACGTTGACGTAGTAGCTCTCGATTGGAAATGGCTGTTCATCTATCCCGATCAGCAAATCGCCACGGTAAACGAGGTCGCGTTTCCGAGCAATGTACCGGTGAATTTTCGGATCACCTCGGCTTCGGTGATGAATTCATTCTTCATCCCGCAGCTTGGCGGCCAGATTTATGCGATGTCCGGAATGCAGACCAGGCTCAGTCTGATCGCAAACCAGGCCGGCATCTATGACGGCATGTCCGCCAACTACAGCGGCGCCGGATTCTCCGACATGAAATTCAAGGCCATCGCCGTGACCGACCACGAATTCCGCGACTGGATCGCGAAAGTCAAGCAGTCGCCGAAACAGTTAGGGGTCAATGGCTACAAGATCTTGGCGATGCCAAGCGAGAAGAACCCCGTCGAGTATTTTTCGGACGTCGACAGCCAGCTCTATGAAGGGATTCTTCGCGAGGCCCGAGGTGGATCCGACGCCTTATGCACGGCAAGCCGGGAGTAGTGAGATATGCTTGGGAGATTGACTCTTTCCGCTATTCCCTTCGATCAACCGATCATCATGGGCGCCTTCGGTTTCATGGGACTGGTAGCCATCTCCGTGATGGGCGTGCTCACCTATTCGCGGAAATGGAAGTGGCTCTGGACCGAATGGCTGACGTCGGTTGATCACAAGAAGATCGGTGTGATGTACATCATGCTGGCGATCGTCATGCTGCTTCGTGGCTTTTCTGATGCCATCATGATGCGCACACAACTCGCGCTTGCCTCCGGAGACGCGCCTGGCTTCCTCCCGCCGGAGCACTACGACCAGATCTTTACCGCGCACGGCGTCATCATGATCTTCTTCATGGCGATGCCGTTCATGATCGGATTGACGAATATCGTCGTCCCGCTGCAGATCGGGGCGCGGGACGTTGCCTTTCCCTTCCTCAATTCCCTGAGTTTCTGGCTTACCGTCGCAGGTTTCGGGTTGGTCAACTTGTCGCTCGGGATTGGAGAGTTCGCGCGAACCGGTTGGCTCGCCTATCCGCCCCTATCGGAGCTGCAGTACAGTCCAGGTGTCGGTGTCGACTACTATATCTGGAGCTTGCAGATATCCGGTGTCGGAACGACGCTTGCCGGAGTTAACTTCATCGCCACAATCCTGCGTAACAGAGCACCCGGGATGACGCTAATGAGGATGCCAATCTTCACGTGGGCGGCGCTGTGCACCAACATCATGATCGTCGCAGCGTTTCCTGTCTTGACCGTCACTCTGGCTCTACTAACCCTCGATCGATATCTGGGGATGCACTTCTTCACCAACGACCTTGGTGGCAACCCGATGATGTACGTCAATTTGATCTGGTCCTGGGGACATCCGGAAGTCTACATTCTAGTCCTGCCCGCATTTGGCATCTTCTCTGAGATCATCGCGACGTTCTCCAGCAAGCGGCTGTTCGGCTACGCTCCGATGGTCTTCGCCACGATGGCGATCGCGGTGATGGGCTTCGTGACGTGGCTGCATCATTTCTTCACGATGGGAGCGGGCGCCAATGTAAACGCCTTCTTCGGGATCACCACGATGATCATCTCGATCCCGACAGGCGTGAAGGTTTTCAATTGGCTGTTCACAATGTACCGGGGCAGGGTGCGGTTTCCATCGCCGGTTCTGTGGACAATTGGATTCATGGTGACATTCGTGATTGGTGGAATGACGGGCGTGTTGATGGCGGTTCCCCCGGCCGATTTCATCTTGCACAACAGCCTGTTCCTGATCGCACACTTTCACAATGTCATCATCGGTGGCGTGCTGTTCGGCTACCTGGCCGGATTGACCTACTGGTTTCCGAAAGCATTCGGATTCACTCTAAACGAGACGCTCGGCAAATGCTCGTTCTGGTGCTGGCTCGTCGGCTTCTATCTGGCGTTCATGCCGCTTTATATTCTCGGCCTGATGGGGATGACGCGCCGTCTCAATCACTACGACAACCCGGATTGGCACCCCTTTCTCGTTGTGGCAGCAATCGGCGCCGCAGTGATTCTTTGCGGGATACTGTTCTTTGTTGCGCAAATCGTCGTCAGCATCGTTCAGCGCGAAAAGGCTCGCGACTTGACCGGCGATCCCTGGGGAGGGCGCACGCTGGAGTGGTCTGTCTCCTCCCCACCCCCGTTCTACAATTTCGCCACTATCCCCGTGGTCCACGGCCGCGATGCCTTTTGGGAGATGAAGATGAAAGGCTTGAAGCAGCCGATAATGGCTTTGAAGCGAATTCACATGCCGCGCAACACTGGCACAGGTCCGATCGTGGGCGCCTTCAGCCTGATGATGGGCTTCGCGTTGGTCTGGCATATTTGGTGGATGGCACTCCTCGGCTTACTTGGCATCGTCTTCTCGACCATTGTCCATTCGTTCAATGAGAACAGAGCTTACGACGTGCCGGCAGAAGACATCGCACGTATCGAGCGTTTCGCCTCACCGCTTCTCGCGCATTAGGTCTGAGTTATGTCTACCGATCTTCTGACCATCGAATCCACCGTCGCTTACCGCGCCCCTACATCTCGGCCAGTCAAGGCGGAAGAGGTCGAGCACGACGAGGCAGGATCCACGACCACACTGGGTTTCTGGATCTACCTCATGAGCGACTGCCTGCTGTTCGCGGCCCTTTTTGCGACCTATTCGGTATTGGCGCAGGAGACTGCCGGCGGCCCAACAGGCAGGGCTCTGTTCTCGCTCCCCTATGTGCTGACCGAGACGATCTGTCTGCTGCTCAGCAGCTTCACCTACGGCATGGCGATGCTGGCTTTGAATAATGGGCAGCGCAATGGCGTGCTTGGGTGGCTTGCAGTCACCTTTCTGCTCGGCCTGTGCTTCATCGGAATGGAAATAAGCGAGTTTCATCGCATGGTCGTGGAGGGAGCAGGACCGGATCGGAGTGCTTTCCTCTCGTCTTTCTTCACGCTGGTCGGGACCCACGGTCTTCATGTGAGCAGCGGCCTGATCTGGATGGCTGTGATGATGGTTCAGGTCGCCATGCGGGGTCTGAGCGTTACCAATTCCACCAGGCTGATGTGCTTGAGCCTGTTCTGGCATTTTCTGGATATCATCTGGATCGGGGTATTTACCGTCGTTTATCTGATGGGGGCCACGTAAATGAGCACTACCTACAATGCCAATGATCGAGCTGGCCGCGGCAGCCTCGGATCCTACATCACGGGCCTCATCCTCGCGCTTGTTCTGACCGCAGTCCCGTTCTGGATGGTGATGGGCGGGTTGATGTCAGCTCCGACGGTATTGGCGGGTATCGCGACCGGCGCTGTTGTTCAGATCGTGGTGCATCTGGTTTTCTTTCTCCACATGAACGGCTCCTCGGGGCAGCGATGGAATCGGGTGGCTTTTCTGTTCGCTGTCCTCATGACGGTCATTCTGGTCGGCGGCTCGTTCTGGATCATGAACCATCTCAATCACAACATGATGCCCATCATGATGGGATGAGAGTTTCGATAATCGAGTGATTTCTGGAACGTCACACTGAGACACGTCGCCGTGTCGCCCACAAGCCGAGGCATGATCTCATGCATATGAACCGTTCAATTCTTCTTTTCAGGAGCCAGACGAGCATTGGAGATTATGTCGCGCTGATGAAGCCGCGCGTTATGTCGCTGGTCATCTTCACCGCGTTAGTAGGTCTCATGATCGCGCCAGGCGGCATCGATCCGTCCGGAGGCGCCGTTGCTCTCCTTTGCATAGCTGCTGGAGCCGGCGCCGCAGCTGCACTCAATATGTGGTACGACGCTGATATCGACGCAGTGATGGCACGCACCGTCAGGCGGCCAATTCCCAGCGGCCGGGTTTCACGCCCGGAGGCACTGGTTTTTGGACTGACGCTTGGTATGTGCGCCATTCTGGCGCTTGGCGTGTTGCTGAACGTAGCCGCGGCAGCATTGCTGGCTTTCACAATTTTCTTCTATGTCGCGGTCTACACAATGTGGCTCAAGCGTCGAACCCCGCAAAATATCGTCATCGGCGGTGCCGCTGGCGCACTTCCTCCTGTAATTGGCTGGGTTGCGGTGACCGGCAACGTTGCGCTCGAGCCGCTTGTGCTGTTTCTGATTATCTTCCTTTGGACGCCACCGCACTTCTGGGCGCTGTCGCTCAATCTGGCTGGAGAATATGCGCGCGCCGGCGTGCCGATGTTGCCGGTCGTTGCCGGCAGGGCTGAAACAAAACGCCAGATACTGCTGTACAGCGTCGTTCTGGTTCCGACCTCGCTGTTGCCCTGGGCACTGGGGTTTGCGGGCCCAATCTATGGCGTGGCCGCGGCCCTGCTTGGCGCGACCATGATCTTGCTCTCGTGGCAAGTGCGCCGGAGTAGTGACACCGACCGGCGCTCCGCTCGTCGCCTGTTCATGTTTTCGATGCTCTACCTGGTCGTTCTTTTCGCTGTGCTGCTGATGAATACCGCGCGCCCCACGGGTTAGCGCCTCGGCGGAAGGCAGCTTGCTTCGCGAATATTTGCTGAAATTTGCCAGGCTTCGCTTCTCCGCGACGCGACAGAATACGATACTGCAGGGCGACGGCGCTTGTTCCCTGACTCCTCATTGCGGCGGCTCCTTGCCAGCTCGAATAGCGTCAGGAAACATGGGGGAGTTCTTAATGCCAATGTGGGGCAAGTATTGTGGCTGCGTAATTACAACTACACTGTGCGTTCTGATCCAGGATATCGCCTGCGCACAAAGCAATCGCGGCACCCCCGAGCAACGGGCGGCATGCACGCCAGATGTTTTCCGACTTTGTGGCAGCGAGATCCCAGATCCCGATCGGATCACAGCCTGCTTGAGGAAAAATCAGTCCCTGCTGAGCGATCAGTGCAGCGCGGTGTTTGATATTGGTTCGAAGACTTCGCGTGAAACTCCCAGCACAGGCGTAACTAATCGATGATGTGTCTGATGTTGACGCCCGAGGCTATGCTCGGCTGATCGCAAATCGATTGCGCTTGATTTTCTGGCGAAGGATACTCTCGGCCCTACGCTTGGTCGTATCATGGCGGTGGGATAGGGAGTGCGCGGTTTCGGCTGCCGCAAAATCAATCGGCCCAAGTCAGCTAACACAGGCAATCGTAGCTTCGTCTAGGCACCCACCACCTCGAGCTCCACGTCGATATTTCCGCGCGTGGCATGTGAATAGGGGCAGATCTTTTCGTGGGCGTCCTTCGCCAGCGCCGCGAGATCGGCTTGCGGAATGGTCTTATCTTCGATACGCAGCCGGACAGCGAGTGCGAAACCGCCGCCCTCGCGGCGGCCGATCGACACCGCGCAAACGATCGTTGCCCCGGTCGCGCTCTTTTTCTTCTGCGTGGCAGCGAAATCGAGCGCACCGCCGAAGCAGGCCGCATAACCGGCGGCAAAAAGATGTTCGGGTGTTGTGGTCGCCGGCTTGCCCAACCCGCCCATGGCCTTTGGTACAGACAGATCAACCCTCACCGAGCCGTCGGTAGCCTCCGCATGTCCGTTGCGGCCGCCGATGGCCGTGGCTGTCGCTGTGAAAAGTGGTTTGATTCTATCCATGTGTGAATCTCGCGATCATCAAAGCATCGGAACCAGATTTGGCTGGCAATTTCCAGCTGGAAGCTTGCAATATCCTCCCGCGGCAAAGCGAGCAAAAGCAAGCTAATCTAGATAAATCCTTTCAAATTGAGCCGGCCGGCATTGGCGAAGCAGTGTGGATCGGGAGCTTGGCCAGGTCCCCCTCGAGTGGAGCGCTTCGCCGCATTTCGTGGTGCTTATTGGAAGTAACAGGAATCCCGCACATCCGCCGTGGTGTTGGGTCACGCGCCGCCGACCTTGGTCGATCGCACTTCCCGATGCTTGCTCCCCAACGCCGCGCGCCCATGATTGCGCCACCACGTAAAGATAGCGTCGATAACGGGCTTAAGTGCCCGGGCGGCCGGGGTCATCGCATACTCCACTCGCGGTGGTACCTCGGCAAATATCTTGCGGCGGACGAGCCCGTCGGATTCGAGTTCGCGAAGTTGTGTCGTCAACATGTGCTGGGTGATGCCGGGAATCGCGCGCCTGAGCTCTCCGAAGCGATGGACTCGCTGATTGAGCAACCAGAGAATTTCCAACTTCCACTTACCGGTAATCGTTGAGAGCGCTGCGCGCATTTCGGTGCGCAATACACCGGGGTCCGTGACGGTCTTTGGGTCAATAGTCACATTTTTCATACTAACATCCGAATAACCATCCTACTTGTCATTATCGATCTTAGATGACAAATGACATGTAGGACAGCGCAAAGGAAAATTCAATGAACACGGAAATCATCGTCCATCCGAAGCTGCAGCACTTCGGTCTGACCACCGCCAACCTGGAAGCCATGATCGACTGGTACCGCAAAGTACTGGGCATGACCGTCAACCATCGGTCTGCGGCGCCCACCGGCTCACAAAAGGAGCCGTCGCTCTCCGCGGTATGGCTCAGCAACGACGAGGTCAACCATCGCATCGCATTCGTTGAACTGCCCGGCCTTATCGTCGATCCCGACAAGTCGGGCCACGCACGGTTGCAGCATGTCGCTTTCGAATACCCGACAATCGACGATTTGCTCGGCACCTATGCACGGCTCAAGGGCTTGGGCATCCTGCCGGGGCTGGCCGCCGACCAGGGCTTGCAGACAGCATTTTATTACTCCGACCCGGACCAGAACAGCATCGAACTCAACGTTAACAACTATGGCAACGAATGGACCGCGACGGAACACATAAAGACCTCAACTTCATTCGCTGCGCGTCCGATGGGAGCATATGTCGACCCCGACATGATGATCGCGGCGCGCAAGACAGGCGCGTCACCTTGGGAGTTGCACGAGCGCGCCTTTGCTGGCGAGTTCGCTCCGCTGCAGGCTTACGATCCGCGCGCGCTCCTCTGACCGCATTGAGACAATGCCTTACAGTTGATCAAAAATGAATTTGTCCGAGGGAGATCGTTATGGACCATATTTCGCGTCTACAGAGAGCGTCAGAGTCCTCAGGAATCGGTGCTGGTGTTCCGCGGAAAGGCACCGCGGTTGGCGAATCTAACAGCAGCTACGCAGTCCTTTGGGGAGCCTTCCGCTTGTTTGCGAAACAACGGCTGCTCCTATGAGACCATAGACCCGTGAATATCGGCAGCCGGGCCTTGGATATCCTGATCGCGCTGATAACTCGCCCGGGCGAGCTGGTTACCAAACGCGAGCTCATGAGCATCGTATGGCCAGATACCGTGGTGGTGCAGGCCAATCTGACGGTCAACATCGTCGCATTGCGCCGCGCGCTCCGTGACGGTCAGAATGGTAATCGCTACATCCCAAATATTCCCGGGCGAGGCTATAGCTTCGTGGCGCCTGTCGAATTCGCCGACGAAATCAAATCGTCAGAACTGCCGACGAGTCTGCGTGCGGCCGACGCGGTGGCGATTCATGCTAGTCAGCTTGATTTCGAACCATTCGGGAAGTTTCACCCCGTAGATTGTTTAAAAGGGGCACCCACGCGGCGCGCAAGGGCCCACACCTCAAACCCGCCATAGTGCATTCTAATCTTTTGCTCTTTCATGAGGTTTAGAGGCGCAACGGTAAATTCCCAGCATTTGCTTTCGCAGAATTTGTCAAGATTTGTTGGGCTTCATTAGGGCTGAGACGGCAAATCAAGTAACAGGATTTGACGACAACGAAATTGATACGCGCATCAGCGAGAGCGCGGAGTAGAGTTCGAGGAGATCGGCATGTTGCGGACGCTATCCGGTGTCGGCGCGCTATCCTTGGCTTTGATGGCCGGATTAGCGTCTTTGTACCTGGCAGGTGCGGAGCTGGGTCGCGGCGAAGATATGTCTCGCGACAGCTCACCTTCTTCGCTTCGGCCCGACGGTGCACGAGGCGCGTTAGTCTGGGCTCGTCCATTGAACACTGCGGCAGTGCTGCCGAGCGCTGCGCGGAATTACCGCGTCCTCTATCATTCGAGAAGTCCTGACGATTCGGATGTGGTGGCCTCCGGCACGGTGGCGATCCCGTTAGGCGATCCGCCTGCCGGTGGTTGGCCGCTGATCACGTGGACACATGGTACGACTGGCCTCGCGCCTCGGTGCGCGCCGTCCAACGATACGTTGGATGGGCCCGAGCACAGGTATCTCTCCATCACCCAGGCGATGCTGGATGGTTTTGTAAAGCGTGGTTACGTCGTCGTCGCGACTGACTACGAGGGATTTGGAGCGGCAGATACGCCTGCTTACCTTGTTGGTCCAGCGGAAGCACGAAGTGCGATCGATATCATGCGCGCGGCTCGCAAGATCGATCTGGCCATAGGAACGCGATACGTGGTGATGGGTCATTCGCAAGGAGGACAGGCTGACCTCTTTACGGCGGCAATCGGGCCAGACTATGCGCCTGAGTTCACGCTTCTCGGAAATGTCGCTATGGCGCCAGCATCGCATATCGGCGAGCTCGTGCAGGAAGTTGTGACGGCCCCGCACCCGTCTCCAATCCTTCCGTTCGCTACTTACGTGTTTCAATCCTACGCAGCTTACTACCCCGAGATAGCTCTCGAGCGAATCCTCATTCCGGCAGCATTGGGGCACCTTCGGGATACCTGGGAAGGATGCATCGATGACGCGCTCGCCTCCGGCTACTGGGCCGAGTCAATTCCTAGCCACCAGTTTGTTACCCAACCGGATCTTGGTCCTTTGCTGAAAGCCGCAGCTGCCAACGAGCCGGGCCGGCTTCGGATCGCAGCACCGACGCTGCTCATACAGGGAACCAGCGATCGGACGATACCGCCTAAGGCCACCGACGCAGTGGCGCGCGATCTTTGCCGGATGGGTAACTCCGTGTCTTACCGGACATATTCCGACGTCAGCCACGAAGGAGTTTTGGCCGCGGCCAAAGCCGATATCGAAGCGTGGGTGGACGCAAGGTTTGCCGGTGCCAAGGCAACGAGCAATTGCGACCAACTTCCCTCAGCGGAAGCGTCACGATGATTGAAGATTGGGAGCTGAGTGCCGCTGGCGGCGAGCTTTCGTCTAGGAACAGTGCTGGCGCGCGCGGGGGAGTCCAATCTTTCATTGAGCGTCGCCCAGCGATTTTCCAGGGGAGTGAGCGGGCCGGCGCGGCTGTCTGGCATTCGAAAGTGCATCATCCGCGCGTGAAGCGTCGAAAGCGAGAGTACCCGATGTCCAAGAAGCGGTTATTTGCAGCAGTGCTGTCACTGCTGGCCTGTGTACCGTCGCATGCCAAGGTTCTATTAGAACTCACAACAGTTGCGGCACAGGATCAAACTGAAGACGGCAAGACGGTAAGCCATGAGCTTGAACTCTTCCGCGCCGCTGAAGTATCACTGCGCGGAGCATTGACAATCGCCGACAGGCTTCACGCCGGTTCAAGGGTCGTGGATATCAGCTTCGATGGTGCGTCAGGTTCGCCGGTCTATCGGGTGAAAACATTGCAAGAAAATCATATCTGGGAAGACACAATCGACGCGAGAACCGGGCAGGTTGCAGGCAATACAGTCGTTTCTTCACTGGGCACCCTGGACCGAGGGGATCGGAGTAATCTCATTGCCCTGAAGGCAATTCGGCAGGAGCTTGTAGACGCGGTGCTCGTGGCCGAGAAGAACACGGCTGGAAAGGCGATCAGTGGCGGCCTCATGAACGAAGACGGTAAACTGAATTTTGTGATCGTGGTGCTTTCCGGCACGGACCTTAAGCAGGTCATTCTCGAGCCGCCCAGTACGAATGGCCGCGGATCGCGTCCGCGCCTTTCACGGTGATCCGGCCAGGCCGCCGGATTGCGGTGGCCAGACGACAGCATTGGCGCGACTTCGCGAGCCAAGAGCCGGACCTCCAACTAAATCGCTTTGCGCGGATTTCGTAAGGATTATCGGGATTTGATCGCATGGTTTGCCGCCAAGTCGCGTCGAACCGATGGAATGCAAAAAGGATGCGGTCCGGCAGCACCATTTAGAAAGTTTTGCGAAGGTCTGCTGGGCTTAGCAACGGGCGGGGCAGGAGCCGTCGCGCTAATCATGCTGGCATTCAAGCTGAAGGCGCGTCTGGAAGGACATCGGCAAGTCTCAAGCTGCAATTTAGGCAATGGCATCGCCGAAGAGAAGATCGCCGCATTCACGCAGCCGATGCGGACGAATGTCCTGAACGGCGACATGCCTTTCTGACGGGCCTACGTCCGCTCTGTGATCGACTAGGTGAAAGTCGACGACGAGGAAATCCGGATCATTGGGCGCAGGACTGTGCTCGAACGGCTGGTGATGGGCGGCGGGGCTGCTCCAGCCGGAGTGCCCAGTTCTGTACCGAAGTGGCGCACCCGACACGATTCGAACGTGTGGCCTCTACCTTCGGAGGGTAGCGCTCTATCCAGCTGAGCTACGGGTGCATCTGCTGCTTACGCAGTGCTTACGCGGATTTCTTGCGAGTGTGGAGCGATGGACGCGGATCTCGCAAGTCATTGAATCTCTGCCCTCTTTCAATATCCTTTTCTTCACGAACTGGATCGACACGAGCCTTCGGAGGTCCTGCTTCGGGACCAACTGCGGTACAACGGACTGCGATGCAGGGGCGGTGAATGCCGCCCCTGCATCAAGCAGAAACGTGAACACGAGGAGGGTGGTCGGGTTGATCAGCTCGAGCCTGACCAGAATCGCGCTCGTTGCCGCGAAGACGGTCAGGTCGATCTCTGAACCGATAAGAAAGCGGCGCTTTACGGTGTCGGCCAGCGCCCCTGCAGGCAGCGCGAATAAGAATATGGGAAGGCCGCTCGCGACCTGAACCATTGAGACAGTGAGCGGATCGGCAGCCAGGCTCGTCATGAGCCAACCGGACGCCGCGTTGTACATCCAGGTGCCGACATTGG